>Ga0055534_1001253_pt1 | contig 10465 bp, 11 predicted proteins | sample AraplaCol_mLB_r2_2_FD_54993 | JGI IMG/M metagenome (GOLD analysis project Ga0055534, IMG submission 54993) | Arabidopsis root microbial communities from North Carolina, USA - plate scrape MF_Col_mLB_r2 | ecosystem: Host-associated > Plants > Roots > Endosphere | place: USA: North Carolina... | reverse complement strand
TCGGGCGATCCTTGATATTCGAATGAAGAAGAGGATGCAAGTAACTGATATTGCGTGTCTTTTTTGATTTCGATACACTGCGGTCCTCGTTTTTGCCGCTGGAGATTTTTTAATGCCTGAAGCCCGCCTACGCCGAGTTTCCAGCCAGCGGTTCCTGCCCGCTTTCAAAGCCATCGCCGTCGCGCTCTGCGCCACGGCGTTTTTGCTGCCTGGCGCCCAGGCCGCGAAGAAGGAAAAGCCCGCCGCCGCCAAGACCGCCGTCGCCTCCAAGAAGGCGAAGGGGCCGGTGCCGGTCGAAGTCAAGCGCAANGCCGCTTCCTCCAAGACCGCCACTGTCGCCAAGCGCGGCGGCCGTGCCGAAAAGGCCGAACGTGCCGAGAAGGTGGTTCGCGGCGGCCGCAACGTCGTCGCCACCATCCACAAGAAGAACGGCAAGACCGTGGTGGCCGTGCAGCGCCGCTCGGTGGTTCGCGTTGTCGAGGCGCCCGCGCGCCAGTCCTTCGGCCAGATGGCCGGGCTGCATGGAACCGAAGATGCGCTCGACCTGAAGTCGAGCGTCGCCCTGGTCATCGACCAGGACACCCACGAAGTGCTGTTCAGCAAGAACGACCACGCCGTGCTGCCGATCGCGTCGCTTACCAAGCTCATGACCGGCCTGCTCATCAGCGAGGCCCATCTGCCGAACGACGAACTCATCACCATCACCCAGGACGATGTCGACACCGAGAAGCGCAGCAGCTCGCGCCTGACGGTAGGCACCACGCTCTCGCGCGGCGAGCTGCTGCACCTGGCGCTGATGTCGAGCGAAAACCGCGCCGCGCACGCGCTGGGGCGTACCTACCCGGGTGGCCTGACGACCTTCGTGAGCATCATGAACGCCAAGGCCAAGATGCTCGGCATGAAGGACACGCGCTACGTGGAGCCCACGGGCCTCTCGAGCCGCAACCAGTCGAGCGCGCAAGACCTGGCGCTGCTGGTCAATGCCGCCTATGCCGATGCCACGGTGCGTTCGCTGTCCACCTCGCCTGAATACCAGGTCGAAGTCGGCAACCGAGTGCTTCAGTTCAACACCACCAACCGCCTCGTGAAGAGCCCTGACTGGGAAATCGGCGTGCAGAAGACCGGCTACATCTCCGAAGCGGGCCAGTGCCTCGTGATGCAGGCGCGGGTGGCGGGCCGCAAGCTGATCATGGTGTTCCTGGATTCGGCCGGCAAGTTCAGCCGTATCGCCGATGCGGAGCGCGTCCGCCGCTGGGTGGAAGCCACGCACTCGGTGGGCTCGCCGGCGGCTTCGTCGCGCAATGCTGCTTACCAGGTGGCTGGCTGATCAGCCGATCNGGCAAGTCCCGGCCCTNCACCTCCAACGAAAAACAGGCCCTCTCGGGGCCTGTTTTGCTTGGGGGTGGCTGTTTGGCCCGCTTGTCAGACGCTGGCCGATGGNGCAGACCCCCCCGAGGGTGACGGCGTTGCCGGCATGCCTTCCTTGAACCCCAGNGCACCCGAGATTTCGTTTGCCGTCGCCTGCAGCTTGGGNAGCCAGCCCTCGTCCAGCCGGTCGGCCGGCGCGGAGATCGACAGCCCCGCCACCAGCTTGCCCTGGTCGTCGTAGATGCCTGCGGCCATGCAGCGCACACCCANCTCCAGTTCTTCGTTGTCGCGGGCAATGCCGTATTGGCGCGCCTTCGACAACTCGCGCTCCAGCGCCGGCAGNTGGGTGATGCTGTTGCGCGTGTGGCCNGCCAGGCCGGTGCGGGTGGCGTAGCTGCGCACCCGTTGCGGGTCATCGGCCGCCAGGAACAGCTTGCCGGTCGANGTNAGGTGNAGNGCGGCGCGGCCGCCGATGGCACGCACCACCTGCATGCCCGAGCGCTCGCTGTAGGAGCGCTCGATGTACACGATCTCGTCGCCCTGGCGCATGCTGAGGTTGACGGGCTGCTGCGTCAGCTTGTGCAGCTCGCGCATCGGGCCCAGGGCCGCGTCGCGCACGTTGAGCCGGCCCTTGACCAGGTTGCCCAGCTCCAGCAGGCGCATGCCGAGCCGGTAGCTGCCGGCCTCGGGGCGGTCGACGAAACGGCCNACGGCCAGGTCGTTGAGGATGCGGTGCGTGGTCGACGGGTGGAGCCCCGTCTTTTCGCTGATCTCCTTCAGCGAAATGGCGTCCTCGCGAGATGCCAGGACGTCGATCAGCGCNAACATGCGCTCGATCACCTGGATCACGGGAACGGCGGGAATGTCGGATTGGTTTTTTCTCATGGCGCTCTGCGGTGATGACCGAGCGCCATTTTACCTTGTGAAATCACTTGGCGGCTGCCAGCGGCCATCCAACAACACTTCATGAGGGGAGAAGCGCGCCTTGTAGTTCATCTTGGGGCTGTGCTCGATCCAGTAGCCCAGGTAGACGTGCGGCAGCCCGAGCTTGCGGGCCTGCTCGATCTGCCATAGCACGCTGTAGGTGCCGTAGCCGGCGCTCGAATCGGGCTCGTAGAAGGTGTAGACGGCCGAGATGCCGTCGTTGAGCACATCGAGGATCGACACCATCCTGAGCGCTCCCGCGCTGCCGTCGGGCTGGGTCTCGCGGAATTCCACCAGCCGCGAGTTGACGCGGCTTTGCAGCAGGAACTGGGTGTACTGGTCGATGCTGTCGTGGTCCATGCCGCCGCCCGCGTGGCGGCCGTTCTGGTAGCGCAGGTAGAGCTGGTAGTGCTCCGGCATGAAGCACAGCTTGAGCACGCGGGCCTGCAGGTTTGCATGCTGCTTCAGCGCCCGGCGCTGGCTGCGGTTGGGATGGAAGGCATTGGCCAGCACGCGCAGCGGAATGCAGGCCCGGCAACCATCGCAGTACGGCCGGTAGGTGAACATGCCGCTGCGCCGGAAGCCGCTGAGCACCAGGTCCGAATAGGCGTCGTTGTGGATCAGGTGGCTGGGCGTGGCCACTTGCGAGCGGGCTTGCCGGTCCGGCAGGTAGCTGCACGGGTAGGGCGCAGTCGCGTAGAACTGCAGCGTGTGAAGCGGGAGGTCCTTGAGGTGCGTCACGTCAGGGAAGGAGGTCGCGCTGAAAGGAGTTCGGACCAGTATACGGGCTCGAATCGCCACCGTGGGCCCTCTTGCTGCCGTGCCCCTGCCACGTGCGCGACGAAGCGCTTGCGCGCCATTTCGCGTGCGCCGAGGCTCGCGAGGTGGGCGGTGTTCTGCTGGCAGTCGATCATCCGCACGCCGAAGTGGCGGCATAGCGACACCAGCGCGGCCAGCGCGATCTTCGATGCGTCCGGCCGGCGGGTGAACATCGACTCGCCGAACACCGCGCGGCCCAGCGAAACGCAGTAGAGGCCGCCCGCCAGTTCGCCATCGATCCAGGTCTCGACGCTATGGGCGTGGCCCGCGCGGTGCAAATCCGTATAGGCGGCCACCATGTCCGGCACGATCCAGGTGCCCGACTGGCCCACCCGCGGCGAGGCCGAGCAGGCCCTGATGACGGCCTCGAAACCGTGGTCGATGCGCACCTCGCAGCCGGGCGCTTCCACGAAGCGCGCCAGGGTCTTGCGCAGAGAGCGGTGCAGCCTGAACTCGTCCACCTGCAGCACCATGCGTGGGTCGGGGCTCCACCACAGGATCGGCTGGTCCTCGCTGAACCAGGGAAAGACACAGTTGCCGTACGCCTGCATCAGAGTATCGACGTCGAGAGCACCTCCGGCGGCCAGCAGGCCGGGCACCGGGTCGGCCACACCCCAGGCCGAGGCGGGGTCGGGCAGGGCATCTCCAGGTTCCAGCCAGGGAAGTTGTCGCATGGGCATAGGTATACACGGCTTCGCAAACACCAATCCAGTGGGCGAAAATCGCTGGTCGCCGATATCGCCACCAGCGTTCGGCCCACACGCCACGGCACCACAAGACCCGCCGGAAACCCTATAGTGCACAGCTTGCATCCGCAGCACCCACGAACAGATCAGGCAGGCCCGAGCGCACGCCGGGGATAAGTACAAGAGGACAACGTTGACCACTGAACCCAATCCCACCCGCTTCGGCAGCGGCCAGGCAGTGCGCCGCCTGGAAGATGAAAGCCTTCTGTCGGGCGCCGGCCGCTACACCGACGACGTCACGCTCCCCGAGCAGGCGCACCTCGTCTTCCTTCGATCCTCCTACCCGCACGCGCGCATCCTGTCCATCGACACCAGCGCCGCCGCCGCCATGCCCGGCGTGCTGCGAGTGATCACCGGCGCCGAGATGGTGGAGGCCGGCGTCAAGCCTCTTCCTGGCGCCGCCGGCTTCAAGCGCGCCGACGGCAGCGACAGCGCCAGCCCCCCGCGCCGAGCCATCGCCCACGAGCGCACCCGTTTCGTCGGCGAAGTGGTGGCTGCCGTGGTGGCCGACACCGTGCAGCAGGCGCGCGACGCCGCCGAAGCCATCATGGTCGACTACGAAGACCTGCCCATGGTGGTCGACCTCGCCAGCGCCACCGCGGAAGGCGCGCCGCTGCTGTGCGAGGAGGCCACCGGCAACATCTCCGCCGAAATGCGCCACGGCAGCAGCGAAGCCGCCACGGCCGCCTTCGCCAAGGCCAGCCACGTGGTCGCGCTCGACGTGAACAACCAGCGCGTGGTCGCCCTGACGATCGAGCCGCGCTCGGTGCTCGCGGCGCGCGACGCCGAAACCGGCCGCCTCACGATCCGCATGAGCACCCAGATGCCCTCCGGCGTGCGCGATTCCATCTGCGCCGCCATCGGCCTGCCCAAGGAAAAGGTGCGCGTGGTGGTGGGAGATGTCGGCGGCGGCTTCGGCATGAAGACTGGCGCCTACCCGGAGGACATCGCCGTCGCCTATGCGGCGCTCCAGGTGGACCGGCCGGTGAAGTGGGTGGCCGATCGCAGCGAGGAGTTCCTCTCCAGCGCGCACGGCCGCGACATCGAGGCGCGCGCCGAGATGGCACTCGACGCCGACGGCAAGATCCTCGCGCTGCGCATCAAGACGCTGGCCAACGTCGGCGCCTATGCGACCGGCACCGGCGTCGCGATCCAGCTGCTGATCGGCCCCTGGGTGCAGACCAGCGTCTACGACATCCAGACCATCGACTTCCATTTCAAGGCGGTGCTCACCAACACCGCTCCCACGGGCGCCTACCGCGGCGCGGGCCGCCCCGAAGCCATCTTCACCATCGAACGGCTCATGGACGAAGCCGCGCGCCAGACCGGCATCGACCGCATCGTGCTGCGCCGGCGCAACTTCATCCGCCCCGAGCAGATGCCGTACAAGAACCCGATGGCGCAGACCTACGACACGGGCAACTTCGAGTCGGTGATGGACCAGGCGCTCACGCTCGCCGACTGGCAGGGTTTCGAGAGCCGCGCCGCCGAGTCGGCCGGCCGTGGCAAGCACCGTGGCCTGGGCATCGCCACTTTCCTCGAATGGACCGGCGGCAACGTGTTCGAGGAGCGCGTCACCGTCTCGGTGCAGGCCGACGGCGTGATCGAGGTTTTCTCGGCCGTCAACGCCATGGGGCAGGGCATTGCCACCTCGCTGGCCCAGCTCGCCGTGGATGCCTTCGGCGTGCCCATCGAGAAGGTGCGCGTGGTGCTGGGCGACACCGACCGCGGCGACGGCTTCGGCAGCGCCGGCTCGCGCTCTCTCTTCACCGGCGGCTCGGCCGTGCGCATCGGCGCCGAGCGCACCATCGACAAGGCTCGCGAACTGGCCGCGCAGGAGTTCGAGGCGGCGCTCGACGACATCGTCTACAGCCGAGGCGTCTTCAACGTGGCCGGCACCGACCTGGAACTCGACCTCTTCACCCTGGCGGCCAAGCAGCCGGGGCGCGAGATCTTCGTCGACTCCACCAGCACCGTGGCCGGCCCCACCTGGCCCAACGGCTGCCACATCTGCGAGATCGAGATCGATCCGCCCACCGGCGAGATCAGCGTGGTGGCCTACAGCTCGGTCAACGACGTGGGCCGCGTCATCAATCCGATGATCGTGCGCGGCCAGCTCGAAGGCGGTGCGGTGCAGGGCATCGGCCAGGCGCTGTACGAGCAGGTGGTGTACGACCACGAGACCGGCCAGCCCGTCACCGGCAGCCTGATGGACTACGCCGCCCCGCGCGCCGACATCGTCGACACCATGTTCAACATGGAGATGGACGAGTCGACGCCCTGCAAGAACAACCCGCTGGGCGTGAAGGGCGTGGGCGAGCTGGGCACCATCGGCGCCACGCCGGCCATCGTGAATGCGGTGGCCGACGCCTTCGCGCGCAACGGCTTCGCTACGCGCGCGCCGCGGCTGCACATGCCGCTGAGCCCTGCGCGTGTCTGGCAGGCGATGCAAACGGTCGATTGAGCAATCGTTTTCGTGGGGCAGAAAGGCACCGGCCATGCTTGTCACCACCGAGGTCCGGACCGATGCGATCCGCATCGCCAGCTACCGCTGCGACGCGGGGCCCGACGCGCAGCCCTTCACCGAGCTGCACGAAGGCCATTCGGTCTCGTACGTGCGAAGGGGCAGCTTCGGCTATCGCACGCGCGGCAATGCCTATGAACTGGTCGCCGGCTCGGTGCTGGTCGGCTGTCCGGGCGACGAGTACGTCTGCACGCACGACCACCATGTCTGCGGCGACGAGTGCCTGGCCTTTCACCTCTCGCCGGGCTTCGTCGACCTGATCGGCGGTGACCGCAAGACCTGGCGCACCGGCGGTGTGCCGCCGCTGGCCGAGCTCGTGGTCATCGGCGAGCTGGCGCAGGCTGCTGCCGACGGACAGAGCGACGTGGGGCTGGACGAACTGGGCATGTGGTTCGCGAGCCGCTTCGTCGAGGTCGTCTCGGGGCGGGCGAAGCCAAAGTTGCCGTCCCCGGCCATCTCTCGCGACCGCCGCCGCGCGGTCGATGCCGCGATGTGGATCGACGCCAACCTGCAGCACGACATCGGCCTCGACGGCGCCGCTGCCGAAGCGGGCCTGAGCTCCTTCCACTTCCTGCGGCTCTTCTCGCAGGTGCTGGGCGTCACGCCGCACCAGTACCTGGTGCGCTCGCGCCTGCGGCATGCCGCGCGCCTGCTGGCCGACGACGACAGCCGGCCCGTGACCGAGGTCGCGCTGGACGTGGGCTTTGCCGACCTCAGCAACTTCGTGCGCACCTTCCATCGCGCAGCGGGCGTGTCGCCGGGCGGCTTCCGCAAGGCGGCCAGGGGCGACCGCAAGATTCTCCAAGAACGCATCGCGGCGCTCTTAGATGATGGACTCCTGATCAACACATCGAGCAGGAAGCCATCATGTACGACCACATCGGACTGAAAGTCAAAGACCTCGCCGCGAGCCGCCGCTTCTACGAAGCAGCGCTCGCGCCGCTGGGCCATGTGCCGGGCCCGCACGACGACAGCTACGCCGGCATCGGCCCGGCCGACGAACCCGCGCTGTGGCTCTACGCCGCCAAGGGCGCGAAGGGGCCGGGCACTCACATCGCATTCCGCGCGCCGAACCACGAGGCCGTGGCCGCCTTCCACAAGGCCGGCCTGAAAGCCGGCGGCACCGACAACGGTGGCGCGGGCCCCAGGCCGGACTACAGCCCGACCTATTACGCTGCCTTCCTGATCGACCCCGACGGCAACAACGTCGAAGCGGTCTGCCCCTGAAGAGAGGTTCCACGCCATGGCCACGGTCTACAAGGAATTCATCGTCGAGGCGAGCGCGGCGCAGGTCTGGGACGCGCTGCGCGACTTCGATGCAGTGCACACGCGGCTCGCGCCGGGCTTTCTCACGGCCTGCACGATCGATGAGGAGGGCGCGCGCATCCTGACCTTCGCCAACGGCCTCGTCGCGCGCGAACTGCTGGTGGGCATCGACGAGACCCATCGTCGGCTGGCCTACACCGTCACCGGCGGGCAGGCGAGGCATCACCATGCGACGGCGCAGGTTTTCGAGGAAGGCGAAGGCCGCTCGCGCTTCGTCTGGATCACCGACGTGCTGCCCGATGCGATGGCGGCCTACATCGGGCCGATGATGGAGCAGGGCGGCGCTGCCATGAAGGCCGCGCTGGAAGGTCGCCCGGTTCCGTCTGCGGCCTAGAAGTCTTCGAGCGGCAGCCCGACGTAGTTCTCCGCCAGCGCGGTGGAGGCGGCGGCTGAATGTACCAGGTAGTCGAGCTCGGCTTCCTGGATCTTCTGGCCGAAGGCGCCCGTCTCCGGAAAACGGTGCATCAACGAGGTGAACCACCACGAGAAGCGCTCGGCCTTCCATACGCGGCGCAGGCACAGGTCGGAATAGCGGTCGAGCGCCGAGGCCGACTTCTCGCCGTAGAAGATTTCGAATGCGCGCGAGAGATACCCGACGTCGGCCGTGGCGAGGTTCAGCCCCTTGGCGCCCGTCGGCGGCACGATGTGCGCCGCGTCGCCCGCCAGGAACAGCGAGCCGAAGCGCATCGGCTCGGCGACGAAGCTGCGCAGCGGTGCAATGCTCTTCTCCAGCGAAGGCCCGGTCACCAGTCGCTCGCGCGCTTCTGGGTCGAGGCGTGCGCGAAGCTCGTTCCAGAAAGCCTCGTCGCTCCAGTTCTCCACTCGCTCCTCGGTCGGCACCTGCACGTAGTAGCGGCTGCGCGTGGCGCTGCGCATGCTGCACAGCGCGAAGCCGCGCTCGGTGTTGGCGTAGATGAGTTCGTGCGACACGGGCGGCACGTCGGCNAGCACGCCGAGCCAGCCGAAGGGGTAGATCTTCTCGTAGGTCTGGATCGCATCGGCCGGCACGCTGGCGCGGCTCACGCCGTGGTAGCCGTCGCAGCCGGCGATGAAGTCGCATTCGATCTCGTGCGTCTGGCCATCCTTTTCGTAGCGCACGCGGGGCTTGCCCGACTGGAAGTCGTGCAGGCTCACGTTGGCCGCGCTGTAGATGGTGGCGAGCCCTTCGGCCGCGCGCGCTTCCATCAGGTCGCGCGTCACTTCGGTCTGGCCGTACACCGTCACCTGCTTGCCGCCCGTGAGGCCGTGCATGTCGATGCGGTGGCGCGCACCCTTGAAGAGCAGCTCGATGCCCTCGTGCGGCAGTCCCTCGGCCTTGGCGCGGGCGTCGACGCCCGCACGTGCCAGCAGGTCCATCGTGACCTGCTCGAGCACGCCGGCGCGGATGCGGCCGAGCACGTAGTCGCCGCTCTGGCGTTCGACAATGACGTTGTCGATGCCTGCCTTGTACAGAAGCTGTCCGAGCAGAAGGCCGGCGGGTCCGGCTCCGATGATGGCGACCTGGGTGCGCATGTTCGTGTCTCCGAGAGGGTTTCACGGAGCGTAGGGTGCACGGGGCCTTCCAGGGAGGCCGTGCGTGCGGCTGTGTGCGATCATGCGAATGCGTGCGCGATCATCGCGCAACACTTCCACAGACGACGAACCCCATCCTCCATCGACCGAAGAATGAGCATCGCCAAGGCCGACTTCATCGAGGGCATCGCCAAGGGCATGGCCGTGCTCGAAAGCTTCGACACCGAGCGCCAGCGCCTGAACGCCACCCTGGCCGCCGAACGCGCCGGCCTCACGCGCGCAGCGGCCCGCCGCCATTTGCTGACGCTGGCCCACCTGGGCTACCTGGAAACCGACGGCAGCTATTTCTGGATGGCGCCGAAGGTGCTGCGCTTCTCGGGCAGCTATCTCGCGTCTTCCCGATTGCCGCGGGCGCTGCAGCCCACGCTGAACCGGCTCGCGGCGCAGACCGGCGAATCGTTCTCGGCCGTCGTGCTCGACGGGGAAGAGGTGGTCATCGTTGCGCGCAGCGGCAGCTACGGCACGCCGACGCGCGTGCTGGCCTATGGCCTGCACCTGGGGGCGCGGCTGCCCGCGCATGCCACTTCCACCGGGCGCGTGCTGCTCGCGGCGATGGCGCCGGCGCAGTTCACGCAATGGCTCAAGGGCCGGCATCTCGCACGGCTCACGCCGCGCACGGTGACGCAGGCGCGCGGCCTGCGTCAGCTGATCGCCCGCGCGCGCAAGGACGACTACTGTTTCGCCAGCGAAGAGCACGAGCTGGGCGTGCAGGCGCTGGCCGTGCCGCTGCGCGACATGCAGGGCCATACGGTGGCCGCGCTCAACGTGGTGCTCTCGGGCACGCGCTACCAGGAAGAGACGCTGCAGCGCGAGATGCTGCCGCTGCTCTTCGAGGCTGCACGGGAAGTCCGTTCGCTTCTCTGACTTGCTCTGAACTTTGGCCGCGGCCCGCGCCTCGAATCCCCGAAACGGACACAACCATGCGACTCCTACTCCTCGAAGACGACGTGATGATCGGCGAAGCGGTGCTCGACCTGCTGCGCGCCGAACAGTACGCGGTGGACTGGGTGAAAGACGGCGAGGCCGCCGAAACGGCCCTGCGCACCCAGCAATACGACCTCGTGATGCTCGACCTCGGCGTGCCCGGCGCGACGGGCTCGAGGTGCTGCGCAACCTGCGCGCGCGCAAGCAGCGCATGCCGGTGCTGATCGCCACCGCGCGCGACTCGGTGCAGCAGCGCATCGAA
>Ga0055534_1001250_pt1 | contig 10507 bp, 11 predicted proteins | sample AraplaCol_mLB_r2_2_FD_54993 | JGI IMG/M metagenome (GOLD analysis project Ga0055534, IMG submission 54993) | Arabidopsis root microbial communities from North Carolina, USA - plate scrape MF_Col_mLB_r2 | ecosystem: Host-associated > Plants > Roots > Endosphere | place: USA: North Carolina... | reverse complement strand
CCGCCCATGATCAGGATGACGTCCGCGTTCTTGATGTCGACCCAATGGTTCGTCATCGCGCCACGGCCAAACGTCGGGGCAAGACCTGCCACCGTCGGGCCGTGTCAGACACGTGCCTGGTTGTCGAATCCCAGCATGCCCAGACTGCGGACAGTCTTGTGCGTGATGTAGCCCACCTCGTTGCTGCTGGCGGACGCCGCCAGCATCGCGGTACTTAGCCAGCGGTTGACCGTGGTGCCCTGCTCGTTCTTCTCGATGAAGTTGGCGTCGCGGTCCTGCTTCATGAGCCTGGCGATGCGGTCCAGCGCGTCGTCCCAGGTCATGCGCTGCCACTTGTCGGAGCCCGGCGCGCGGTATTCGGGGTATTGCAGGCGGTTGGGACTATGAATGAAGTCGATCAGTCCGGCCCCCTTGGGGCACAGCGTGCCGCGGTTCACCGGGTGATCGGGGTCACCCTCGATATGGATGATGCTGGCCTTTGCGTTCTTGGCGTTGTCGCCAAGGCTGTACATCAGCAGCCCACACGCCACCGAGCAGTAGGGACATGTATTGCGGGTCTCGGTGGTGCGCGCCAGCTTGTACGCCCGCACCTCCGCCAGCGCCACGTCGGGCGTGAACCCGATCAGCGCCAGACTCGACCCCGCCAGCGACGCTCCCGTGAACTTCAGGAACTGTCGGCGGTTCATCGTAACCATGGGTACACCTCCTGGGACCGGATCGACGACCGGTCATGGACATTCCGCGAGGACAAGGACGAGTATAGGCAATAGTGGCGTTTTCGCTATGTGCGGTGCGAAATTGTGACGACGGAGGCCGTCTGGCGCGCCACTTGGCGGGGCGTGCCGATAAGGCGGGCATGGAGCAAACGTGCGTTTGGCCCGGCCCGAAGGCCGGCACGAAAGTGCCGACCCCGTGTATCGGCCATGTATGGCAAAGATTACAAATCTGTTATTTGTCAATGCCCCTCAGGAGGGTTATCCGGCACAAAACTGCTGGGACAAACTCCCCGCCGCCTGGTGATGGGTCGCATGCCGTTGAATATGCTGTAAGCAGCACACGCGCCACCTCAACGGAGCCAGGGTCAGAAGCGCCGGCGTGTGTCATGAAAACCAACCAAGAAGAGACAACAGGGATGAAATCGAGACTTCTTTTGACGGGTCTGGCCGCTGTCGTGCTGACGGCGTGCGGGGGTGGCGGGGGCGATAGCGCGCCGGCCGTTACCACCACGAAGATCAGCGGCACTGCGGCGGTTGGCGCCGCGCTGCCTAATGCCGCGGTCCTGGCCAAGTGCGCCACGGGCATCGGCTCGGCCACCACGGCCGCGAACGGCAGCTTCACCGTGAGCATCGACAACGCCGTGCGCCCCTGCGTGCTGAGCGTGCCAGCCACGGCACCGGACGGCGCCACGATGACGCTCCATTCCATCGTGGAAGCCGGCACGGGCACCGCGCCGGTGGCCAACATCACGCCGCTGACGGAACTGGTCGTGGCGGCGCTGGCGAACGGCGACACCAATGCCTTCTTCGCCAACTTCGACGGTGCTGCGCAGGCACGCGTGACGCCGGCCAATGTCACGACCGCGCTCGCCAGCCTGGCGACGACGCTGAAGCCCGTGCTCGACCTGTCCAACGTCGACCCCATCAAGGCACAGCTCGTGGCCGCCAACGGCGCCAATGCCGGCAATGCGCTCGATCAACTGCTGGATCGGTTGGGCGAGCAGCTGAAAAATGCCCAGACGACGCTGGCGCAACTGTCGGCGGCCGTCGGCAACAATGCCGGCGCTGCGGCCATTCAGACCATCCTGCAGACGGCTTCGGCAACGTGTTCCGGCCTGCGCACGGGCGACTATCTGGCGGCAACGCCGATCGGCGTTCTGACAGCGCACGTCGATGCCACGAAGCTGACCCTGACCCAGCCCGACGGAAACGGCGGCACGCTGAGCGTCCAGCTGGTTCCGGTTCCGCAGGAGGCTTGCCGTTTCTCGGCATCGTACGGCAACGCTGCGTCCGACATCCAGGTATCGCCGTCGGGCGTGATGCTGGTGCGCAATGTTCCCAGCCAGAGCAACCCGGCGGCGCTGCCTAACCTGATCGTCCCGGCGCAGTCGCTGTCGGTGGCCGATCTGGCCGGCAACTGGAACGCCCTGGGCTTCGAGACCAATGGCGGGACCTACCAGCCGACGCGCGTCAAGCTCACGTTCGGCGCGGATGGCAAGGCGCTGGCTGGTGCCGACTGTGCTGGCCTGGACAGCTGCACGTCATGGGCGGCCAACGAACTGCCCAAGCTTTCGGCACAGCCCGGCGGTGGCTTTGCGCTGACCGACAGCAGCGGCACGGCCTACGTCGCCGCATTCAAGGGTACGGACGGTCAGGTCACCGCCGTCATTTCAAGCGCGAGCGGCCTGATCATCGGCGCGAAGCAGGTGGTGCGTCCGATGCCGGTAGTCGGCGCGAAGAGCTCGTACTGGGACCTCACGGTCTTTGGCGACCTGAGCGTCAACGTGGGCGCCGGTGCGACCGAAATTACGTCGGTGGACGCTGCCTCCAGCACGTACTCCCGCAGGCGCAACGACAACCGCGTGGATACGTGGGTGCAGAACAAGCCGGCGGATGGCCTGCGCTATCGCGGCCCGTCCAGCGAGGCCACGGCCCGGGAAGGCGTTTCCCTGGTGCTGGGCAACACAGGCGTCGCGGTCATGATCAGCCTCGATGTCCGTTCGCTGTTCTACGACATCTCCGTGAACCGCCCGTAGTAATGGTGTCCGGGTGGCGCAAGCCGCCTGTGATTGCAGACGAAAAAACCCGCCTCGGCGGGTTTTTTCGTCTGGTGTGCCGACTGACCGGGGGGCGCGGGGCGCGGCGCGCTCAAAAATCCACCTTCTGCCCCGGCTCCGGCACGATCACCGCCGTGGTGGCCGATGTACCGAGCGCCGTCTTCAGTTCGGCCGGCGTGCCGCGCAGCATCGGGCTGGTGCCGTAGTGCATGGGGATCGCGTACCTGGGCCGGATGAAGTCGCGCAGCGCGATGGCGGCGTCCTGCGGGCCCATCGTGAAGTGGCCGCCGATCGGGATCAGCACCAGGTCGGGCTTGTAGCGGTCGGCCACCATCATCATGTCGCCGTAGAGCCCGGTATCGCCCATGTGCCAGATCTTGAAGCCGTTTTCCATCTCGATGATGTAGCCCACGGGCTCGCCGCCGTAATGGGTTTCGTCCTTGCCGGTGGCGGGGTTCCTCCAGACCAGTTCTGACGAATGCTCGGCGTGGACGGCCGTGATTTTCGGACCGTTGTCGCCCAGCGGCGCGATGGTGCCGCCCTTGCCGAAGCGCATGGCCTGGGTGGCTGGCAGCTGTCCGAGCGTAATCAGCTGCTGGCTCAGGCCGCCGGCATTCCACAGCGGTGCGTTGTTGAGCTTTGCCAGCGCGACGGCATCGCCCAGGTGGTCGCCATGCGCGTGCGTGACCAGGATCAGGTCGACCTTGCCCAGCGCGGACAACTGCTTGTAGGCGGCGGGCGTCTTCGGATTGCCGGTCAGCCATGGGTCGACGACGATGACCTTGCCGCCCGGCGTGGTGATGCGCATGGCGGCCTGGCCAAGCCAGAGCACTTCGGTCTTGCCCGCGGCCACTGGCGCCGCGACGGTGGCCGCGGCCGGGGCGGCCGGCTGTGCCGGCACGGGTGGATTCGAAACGCTGGCGGCGCAGGCGCCCAGCAGCCCGATGGCGCTGGCCAGAAGCAGGCGCGGCGCACAGGATTGCAGGCGCGAAAGCCCCGGAAGGCGGCGTGTGATCATGGTCGTCCCTGGTTGAAGTTGTCTCGACATTGCCAAAACCGCACCGCTTCAGGGGGAATTCGCGCAGGCACTGAGGCGTTGCGAGGTGGAGTATTTCCATGCGCCGATACGCTGTCAACCAGCGTTTCCCACCCAGGCCGGGCCGGCAGCCACGCGAAGTTGTAACGCCAAATTCAAGAAACGGCGATCTGCACGCGTCGGCAGGCCGTCCGGCGGGCAGCGATGTCGCCCCGCGCTTACATCTGCTCACGACGGCGTAACCCACTGTAATCATCGGGCGTCCATCATGCATGCCGTAGAGAGGGCCAAGGTTGGCCCGACTGAAGGAGCAAAAGATGCGCAAGTCGATTCGTTACACCGGTATCGCTGTCCTGAGTGCCGCCATGCTGGTCGCCGGGACCGCCTCGGCCCACGACCGCTATCACCGTGGCGGTGGCGGATCTTCGGCAGGAGCCGCCATTGCCGTGGCGGCCGTGGCGGGCCTGGCCCTGGGCGCGCTGGTGGCCAGCAGCCAGCCCGCCTACGCCGCACCGGCGCCGGTCTACGCGCCGCCGCAGCCGGTGGCCTATGCCGCGCCGGCCGTGCCGCCGGGCTACTGCTATAGCAACTACCAGGGCGGCTACGTGCCGTGCGGCCGTCCGGCGCCGGTGCAGTACGCCCCGCCGCAGCAGTACTACGGGTATTGAGGCAGGCAGTACAGTCAGTACGGGCGGCACGGGGCGGCGCGGGCCGGTTCGACGCCGGCCCATGCCTGACCACGGGGACGCCGGGCGTCCCAGTATTGAGGGAGATCTGGCGGGCGGCCTAGAATGGCCGCTTTCCGCCGCCAGCCGCGCGGCGTGTCCCCCGGAAAGCCCCTCATGAAGCTCCATCAGCTGCGCGCGCTGGCCGCCGTCTCCGAAACCGGCAGCATCCAGGAGGCCTCGCGCCTGCTGCATGTCACCCAGCCGGCGCTGAGCAAGGCCATCAAGGAACTGGAAACCAGCGTCGGCGCCACGCTGTTCGTGCGCACCAGCAAGGGTGTGCAACTGACGCCCCATGGCCAGCGGCTGGTCGCCCATGCGCGGCTGATCAGCGAGAACGTGCGCCGCGCGCGCCAGGACCTCGAAGACATGAAGGGCACGGTGGTCAGCGATATCGTGATCGGCGTCACGCCCGTCAGCGCGTTGCTGCGGTCCGTGGGTGCGTGCCTGACTGCCTTCCGTGCCGATTTCCCGCATGCCCGGCTGCGCATTCTCGAAATGCGGCCCGCCCAGCTTCTGGAGCAGGTGCGCGAAGGCACGCTGGACTTTGCGCTGACCTCGCAATCGCTGCCCGTGGACCGCGCGCTCGATTGCACGCAGGCGTGCCGCGTGCCCACGCTGATCGCTGGCCGCAGGGGCCATCCGCTGCGCGGCGCGACGTCGCTTGGCCAACTGGTCGCGGCCGACTGGATGGTGCTGGACCCGCTTTCCGATCCCCACACCCCGTTCCACCAGCTGTTCGCCGTCAACGGGCTGGAGCTTCCCGCGCGCGTGGTCGAGTGCAACTCGATGACCCTGGCGCTGGAGATGAGCCGCCTTGGCGATGCGTTGCTGCTGCTTTCCGAAGAGTCGCGCCGCAGTCGATTCCTGGTGCAGACCATGGATTTCATCGAGATCGCCGAGCCGATGCCGGACCGCACCATCTCGCTGGTCACGCGTGACCGCCACACGCTGACACTGGCCGCGTCGCGCCTGCATGACGCGCTGCTGGCCGCGCTGCGCGAGGACTTTCCTGGCACCTGAGCGCCCGGGCCGGTGATTACCAACGCTTATACCCATGAAAAAAAGCGGCGTGCTTTGCGGGTAGGCCCCTCCTAAGATCGTCCGGACAGCACAACCCAGAATAAAAAGGGCGGCAGATCGATGACCGCTCCGGACGCATCACCACGAGGAGCCTCATGAACGAAGCCAGTATGCCGCTGCGCAGCGATGCCGCAGCGGACATTGTCCTGCCCGCAGGCAGTGCCCCTGCTGCCCGCAGCCCTGCCCGCCACCGGGCCGTGATAGCCGCCGCCATCGGCAACGGCCTCGAAATCTACGATTTCACGGTCTACAGCTTCTTTGCCGCCACCATCGGCCGGCTGTTCTTCCCGGCCAGCAGTCCCCTGGCGTCGCTGCTGCTGTCGTTCGCCACGTTCGGCGCGGGCTTTGTGATGCGTCCGCTGGGCGCCGTGCTGATCGGCAGCATGGCGGACCGGCGCGGGCGCAAGGCCGCGCTGACGCTGACCATCGGATTGATGACGGCGGGCACCGCGCTGATCGCCTTTACCCCGTCGTACGCCACCATCGGCGTGGCCGCCACCGTGCTGGTGGTGCTGGGCCGGCTGCTGCAGGGGCTGTCCGCCGGCGGCGAAGTGGGTGCGGCGTCGGCGCTGCTGATGGAATCGGCCGCCCAGGGGCGCCGCTGCTTTCTGGTGAGCTGGCAGGCCGCCACGCAGGGCGCGGCCGCGCTGCTGGGGGCGCTTACCGGCGCGGCGGTGTCGGCCACGCTGAGCCCCGAGGCGCTGCAGTCGTGGGGCTGGCGCGTGCCGTTCGTGATAGGTCTGCTGATCGCGCCGGTCGGCATCTACATCCGCCGCCATCTGGAAGAAACCCACACCGAAAGCCGCGCCCACGCCAGCCTGCGCGCCGTGCTGCGCGAGCATGGCCGCACACTGTTGCTGGGGGTGTTCCTGACCACCAGCAGCACGTCGTCGATGTACATCATGGTGTTCTACATGCCGACGTACCTGGTCAACACCGTGCATATGCCGCAGGTAACGGCGTTCCTGGCTGCCTGCGTGGCCGGGCTGACGATGCTGGTGATGGCGCCGGTGTTCGGCCGCCTGGCCGACCGGCTGCCGCGCCGCAAGCCGCTGCTGATCGCCAACAGCATCGTGGCGCTCTGCGTGATGCTGCCCAACTTCGCGCTGCTGTCGTCGGGGCCGGGCCTGCCGCTGACGCTTTGCTGCATCGCGCTGTCGGTCACCATCGGCTCGGTGGGCAGCGGCGCAGGTGCCGCGATGATGATGGAGGCCCTGCCGCGCCATCACCGCGCCACCGGCATGTCGATCATGTACAGCGTGGGCGTGACCGTGTTCGGCGGGTTTGCGCCGCTGATCGTCACCTGGCTGATCGCCGCCACCGGCAGCCCCATGGCGCCGGCCGGCTACCTGTTCTGCGCAGCGGCCATCAGCTTTACCGCACTGCTGCTGTTTCCCAGCCACCCCGGCCGCGAGTGACCTTCATATGACGACCAATCTTCCAAACGCCGCGCGCGCGGCACTGGCCGCATCGGCCGAACGCTTTGCCGAACTGCGCCACGGCATCCATGCCCACCCCGAACTCGGTGCCGAAGTGCCACGCACCGCCGGCATCGTGGCGGGGCTGTTGCGCGAGTGGGGCTATGACGTGCACACCGGCGTGGGTGGCCATGGCATCGTCGCGCAACTCAGGGTGGGCGACGGTCCGCGCCGCATCGGCATTCGTGCCGACATGGACGCGCTGCCGCTGCACGAGCGCACTGGCCTGCCGTACCAGAGCCAGGTGCCGGGCCGCATGCACGCGTGCGGCCACGACGGACACACGGCCACGCTGCTGGCCGCCGCCGAATACCTGGCCGCCACGCGGCACTTCGACGGCACGCTGAACCTGATCTTCCAGCCCGACGAGGAAGGCATGACCGGCGCGCTGGCGATGATGGAAGACGGCCTGTTCGAGCGCTTTCCGTGCGATGCGATCTACGCGTACCACAACGCGCCGGGCCTGCCGGTGGGCATGGCCGTGGTGCAACCCGGCCCGCAGGGCGGATCGTCCGATCGCGTGACCGTGACGTTCCGCGGCAAGGGCGGCCACGGCGCGATTCCGCACCGTGCGGCCGACCCCACGCTGGCGCTGGCGCAGACCGTGGTGGCGCTGCAGGGCATCGTGGCGCGCAACGTGGCGCCGGTGGACGCCGCCGTGATCAGCGTCGGCCAGATCCAGGCGGGCACGACATACAACATCATCCCGGAGACCGCCACGCTCCAGCTCAGCGTGCGCGCGACCAGGCCGGAGGTGCGCACGCTGCTGGAAGACCGCATCCGCGAAGTGGTGACGCACCAGGCCGCGTCGTGTGGCGTGACGGCCGAGATCGACTACCGGCATCTGGTGCCTGCCATCTGCAACACGGTGGCGGAAAGCGCCATCGCGCGGGCGGCATTGGCCAGCGTGCTGGGCGACGACAAGGTGATTCAGGTGCCGCCATCGACGCAGATGGGCAGCGAAGACTTCGCGTGGATGCTGGAAAAGGTGCCCGGCTGCTACTTCGTGCTGGGCAATGGCACGGGCCAGTGGGTGGGCTGCTCGGTCCACAACGACGGCTACGACTTCAACGACGCGCTCATTCCGCTGGGGGCGGCATGCTGGGTGGCGCTGGCGGAGGGGTATCTGAAGCGCCCGGACTGAGCCGCGCCGGCTGGGGCCTGCCGCTGTCAGGCGGCCTCAGGTCGAAACTTCGGCAGGGCGGGGACAGCCGATGGTGATGGCGCATCCTCGACGTCGATGCCCCAGTCGCCGTGTTCGTACCAGTCGTCGCCCAGCAGTTCCATCGGATGCTGCGTACGGCTCGACCCATTGCCGCAGCCCATGGCATCGACCGGACAGTACTTGTCGCAGCCCCAGCAGATGCGCTCGGGATGTTTCGGATGAATCGGAAATTTCTTGGCCATGGCGAATGCGCGGGCGTGCGGGGCAAAGGGCACGCCGACGCCATCGATAGTAGTCCGTTCATCACGCGGATTTGGCCATATTGCTATTCGCTTTGCGTTGAATCAAACGCTAATCCACGACGTGGAATCACGTGTCACGCCTTTGAAGTAAGCAACCCATGCGCAGCGCCCGCGCGGGCAATGCTTACAACCGTGAGTAGCCGCTGCCATCCGGCCGTGCCTTGCCTGAGCGCAGGATTACGAAATGTCTGCCGGCCTGCGCTTCCGGACACTGGAACGGCGCTTGCGTGACAGACGGGGGAGTCCCCTTGTGCTTCCGCCCGGGCGGGGGGGGTGACTAACGGTTCGATGGAGGAAACCATGCGGAAGACAACAACGACGGCAGCAGCACTGGCCTTGGTAATGGCGATGCTCGGCGGCTGTACCGCCGCCGGCAGTGGTACGGGCTCCGGCTCGGTGGCGGGCTCCGGCGCCGTGACCCCGACGGATTCGCGCAGCGGCCATTACGGAGGCGGCGGCTATGGCTCGGCCCCCAGCGGCAGCACGAGCGGTAGCACCAGCGGCAGCGGCGCCACTTCGGGCAGCTCTTCGCGCTGAGCCCGAACCGGTTGGCGCACCGGCAGCACACGGCGGGCCCCGCGGGGCCCGCTTTTTCGTGGGCACTACTGAGCCGCCGGCCTAGCGGCGGCGCATGACCAGGTACAGCCCCGCCGCTGCGATGGCCATGCCGGGCCAGGCCATCGGCGGCAGCGATTCGCCAAGCAGGACGAACGCGATGACCGCCGTGGCCGGCGGGACCAGGAAGAACAACGCCGACACGCGCGACGCCTCGCCATGCCGGATCATCGCCAGCAGCAGCGAGATCGCCACCAGCGAGTTGCCGATGACCAGGTACGCCAGCGATCCGAACAGGCCCGGCGTCCATTGCACGTGCATCGGCTCCAGCCACCAGGCCAGCGGGGCGGTGACCAGCAGCGCCACCGTGTACTGCACCGTGTTGGCCAGTACCGGGTGCACCGGCGCGCCAAAGCGCTTTTCCCATAGTGTGCCGCTGGTCATTGCCAGCAGCGCCAGCACGGCGAAGGCGAGCCCCAGCGGCGACGTCATCTGCACCGAGGCCTTGGCCGTGATGACCATCACGGCACCGGCCACCCCGAGCGCCAGCCCTGCCCACCGCACGCGGTCCACGCGCTCGCCGGCGATGGCCGGCGCCAGCAGCCCGATCAGGATCGGCTGTTGCGACGTGACCAGCGCCACCGCGCCCGCCGACATGCCAAGCTTGAGACTCAGGTAGGTACACGCAAAATATCCGGCCTGGATCAGCAGGCCGATCATCGCCAGATGCAGCCACGGCGCCGCGCCGCGCGGCATCGGCGGGCGCAGCCACAGGCAGGGGCCGATCAGCAGCGCCACCACGCAGGCGTAGCGCAGCGCCAGGAAAGTCAGCGGATCGGCATACTGCAGGCCCAGCTTCAGAAAGACGAAGCCGCAGGACCACAGCAGCAGGAACAGGGCGGGGGCCAGGCGCAGCCAGAGCGGGGTGGCCGGCGCCTGCAACGTGCGTTCTGGCATGGACGAGGGGCCCGGACGGCGGCCATGGCGGGATCAGGCGCAACGATAACATCGGATCTCCTGCTGCATGGCCGCAGTGCCGGGGACGCGCCCGCGTGCCACGGCCGCTTATTCGTCATGTATTCGCCATGTCGCGGCAATGTGCACGGTCGATCCGGACGGCGGCATTGTCGTCGCCGGGTGCCCATCATCGGCAAGGGTCGTGTGCTAGATTAGGCGCCGGCTCCCGGCATGGGGCGTAACAGGTGGCGGGATTTCCATGGACTCACTGATCACGGCGGCTGCGCGCGCGCTGGCGGCCGGCGACCCGCTCGGCGCGCTGAACCGCATCGCCCTGCGCGATGATGCCCCGGCGCTGGCCCTGCGCGGCATTGCCATGTCGCAACTGGGCGATTTCACGCGTGCCCGTGCGCTGTTGCGCGGCGCGGCGCGC
>Ga0055534_1001245_pt1 | contig 10529 bp, 11 predicted proteins | sample AraplaCol_mLB_r2_2_FD_54993 | JGI IMG/M metagenome (GOLD analysis project Ga0055534, IMG submission 54993) | Arabidopsis root microbial communities from North Carolina, USA - plate scrape MF_Col_mLB_r2 | ecosystem: Host-associated > Plants > Roots > Endosphere | place: USA: North Carolina... | reverse complement strand
CAGATTACGCAGATTGACGCAGATTGAAGAAAAGCTTGAATCTCCCCGTCCGGACTGAGCCCTTCGATACCTCAGGGCGAACGGGAAGGGGAGATGGGGCGAGCGGGAATGAGGTCCGATCAGGCGTTTTCGACAACCTTCTGATCGATGGCGCCAAACACGGACATCCCGTCCTTGCCCTTGACCTCAATGCGTATGCTGTCGCCGAACTTCATGAACTCGGTCTTGGGCTTGCCGTCTTCAATGGTTTCAATCGCGCGTTTTTCAGCGATGCAGCTGTAGCCGTGCTCCAGTCCTTGTTGCTGACGGTGCCCGAGCCCACGATGCTGCCGGCGCGCACATTGCGGGTCTTGCAGATGTGGGCGATCAGCTGGCCGAAGTGGAAGGTCATTTCGGGGCCGGCCTCGCACATGCCGACCTTGCGGCCGTTCCAGGTGCTCTGCACGGTCAGGTGCAAGCGGCCCTTGTCCCAGGCATCACCCACTTCGTCCGGCGTCACCGCCACAGGGCTGAAGGCCGTGGCCGGCTTGCTCTGGAAGAAGCCGAAGCCCTTGGCCAGTTCGCCCGGGATCAGGTTGCGCAGGGACACGTCGTTGGCCAGCATCAAGAGGCGCACGCCTTCCAGCGCCTGGGCGGGCGTGGCGCCCATCGGCACGTCGCCCGTGATTACGGCGATCTCGGCTTCGAAGTCGATGCCGAAATCTTCGCTGGGCACGACCACGTCGTCGCAGGCGCCTATGAAGTCGTCGCTGCCGCCCTGGTACATCAGNGGGTCGCTGTAAAAGCTTTCGGGCACCTCGGCATTGCGGGCCTTGCGCACCAGCTCCACATGGTTGATATAGGCCGAGCCGTCGGCCCACTGGTAGGCGCGCGGCAAGGGTGCCATGCAGCGCGAGGGCTCAAAAGGGAAGGCATGGCGAGCCTTGCCGCTGTTCAGGGTTTCATACAGGTCCTGCAGCTGCGGCGACATGAAGTTCCAGTCGTCCAGCACCTGCTGCAGTTTGCCGGCGATGCCGGTCGCATAATGGGCCGTGGAGAGGTCGCGCGACACCACGACGAGCTGGCCGTCGCGTGAAGAGTCTTTGTAAGTGGCGAGTTTCATCAATATCCTGGTGGGTGGCTGCCGGTTTACGGCGCAGGCCTGATTGTGCCGTGTGCGCCATGGCCNCCGGTGGCTTGCGGGCCCGCATTACGATCCATGCATTTTCAGTCCGACGGGTCACCCGAAATTTTAGTCAAGCCCATGAAAGCCAAGCCCGGCGCCACCGCTTCCGCACACCGCAACCCGGCGCCGCAGCGCGCCGGCATACAGTCGCTCGAAGTCGGCTTTACCCTGCTGGAGGTGCTCTCCACCTCACCCGGNCCACTGATGCTGCGCGACCTGGCGGCGGCGGCGGGCATGAGCGCAGCCAAGGCCCATCGCTACCTGGTGAGCTTCCAGCGGCTGGAACTGGTGGTGCAGGACCCTGGCACCGCGCTTTATGACCTGGGCCCGGCAACGCTCAAGTTAGGGCTCGCTTCCCTTTCAAGAATTGACAGCGTGAAAATGGCTCGCCAGCGCCTGCAGCCCCTGATGGCACAGACCGGCCAGACCCTGGCCCTGGCCGTCTGGGGCAACCAGGGGCCGACACTGGTGCACTGGGAAGAGTCGCCGCGGGCGGTGACGGTCAACCTGCGGCTGGGCGACGTGATGCCGCTGCTGTCTTCGGCCACCGGCCTGTGCTTTGCAGCGTTCATGTCGCCGCGCCTGCTCACCACCGGCACCAGGCCGCAGGGCCGGCTGGCGCTGCTGGCCAAGCAGGAGCTGGCGCGCAACCAGAAACTCGCGCGCCAGGACGTGCCCACGACCATGGCCGGCCTGACCGAGGTGCTGGAGGAAGTGCGCCGCCGCGGCATGGCGCGCGCCGTCAACACTTGCTGCCCGGCGTGGCCGGTTTTTGCGCGCCGGTTTTCGATGCCGACGGCCACCTGGCGCTGGGCATGGTGGCCTTGGGTTCGCTGGCCACCTTTGATGCCGCCTGGGACGGCGCGGTGGCGCGGCCGCTGGCGGCAGCGGCCCGGCAACTTTCACGTGACCTGGGGTTCGAAGCGGCATGAGCACACTGGCACCCGCCCTTCCCGCCACCGCACCGCCCCGGCGCGCGCTGGCCCTGCTGGCCGTGCTGGTGCTGGCCGCACACACATTGGTGCTGACCTCCGTGCCGATGCGCTTCGGCCCAAAGCGGCCTCCTTCGTCGGAAGCGACCCAGGTTTTCGTGACACGCAGCGTGCCGCCGCCAAAGCCCGCTGAGCCTGTACCGGCGGCACGGCCCGAGCCCGTCACGCCGCCAAAACGGAAGCCCGCGAGGAAAAAACCGGAGCAGGATTCCAGCGACGTGNCNCCGGTCTGGGCGCCCNAGCCNCGGCCGGCCGACTATGTGCCCGATGCGCCCAGCCCCGCGGACCTGCTGGCCGAAGCAAGCGCCAGGGCCGAAGCCCCTGCCGCCAGCNCTTCCGAAGCAGCACCCGCCAGCCCCGCCCAGGCACCGGTGACGGCCGTGGCCCTGCCTGCAAGCGTGCTGCTCGAATACAAAATGACCGGCAACTCAAAGGGCATGAACTATTTTGCGAACGCCGAGCTGCGCTGGCAAAACACCGGTGACGCCTATGACGCGCTCATGCGTGTCAGCGCCCTGTTCCTCGGCTCACGCAGCATGGCCAGCACCGGGCAGCTCGGCCCCGAGGGCCTGGCGCCCACGCGCTTCTCGGACAAATCCCGCACTGAAGTGGCCGCGCATTTTGAGCCCGAGAAAAACCAGATCAGCTTCAGCGCCAACACGCCCACGCTGGCTTGGGTCAAAGGCGTGCAGGACCGGGTCAGCGTGTTCATGCAGCTGGGCGGCATGCTGGCAGCCAACCCGGCAGGTTTCCCCACCGGTTCCACCATCTCGATCTACACCGTCGGCCCGCGCGATGCCGACACCTGGACCTTCCTGGTGGAGTCGGAAGAAAAACTCGCCCTGCCTTTCGGCGAATTGGCCACCGTCAAGCTCACGCGCCAGCCGCGGCGCGAGTTCGACCAGAAGGTCGAGATCTGGTACGCACCTTCGCTGGGCTACCTGCCGGTGCGCAACAAGATCACCCAGTCCAACGGCGATTTCATCGACCAGCAACTCAGCACCCTCGGCAAAGGTTGAAGCCTGAGGCCGCGATCCGCGTTGTGATTGCCGCACAGTGGTGGGTGCCATGTGTGTGGTTTTACACGGTGTGGAGCCTCTTTACCGAACACTTGCATGCCGTATGGTGACAGCTCTTGAACTTGGCCTCATCGTTGCTATCTGACGAGAAAGGACCTCATCATGCAAATGCTTTACGACTCCGACTCTTTTGCCATCGTTCAAATCCAGGCAAACGCACCGGAAGAATCCACGCCCGCTCCGGCCGTCCCGCAGCTGGCCCGCCACGGATTTGAAATCGTGGACAAGCGCTCGGGCAAAGAGGTCTACCTGGACGGCTCCTGGGCCGAGATGTTCCAGCAGCGTTTGAGCGAATGGGCACAGAACACGCCTACGCAAGAGGAAATCGAAGACACGCTGGAGGGCTACAGCGGGTTGGCTAACACCCCGATGTCATTGCATTGAGCCCCCACGCTTCTCACTGTGCCTTCGGCTCCGTGTAGTGCGCTGCCCCCCGAGGGGGCGCTGCGCCTGCGGCCTGGCAAAGCCAGTTCCGCGGCCCCGGCTGGTGAAGAGGGGGCTTACCCGGCAGGTGGGCTTTCTGTCCGCGCCTCTAAGCGCTTCTCGTAAATCCAGCGGTACATGGGCTCGGCCAGCAGCAATACCGCTGCCAATCGTGTGACATGAAATGCCGTGACCACCGGCACCCCGAGCTGCAGTACTTTGGCCGTGATGGCCATTTCGGCGATACCGCCCGGTGAAGTTCCGAGCAGCAATGTGGCCCAGTGCAGGCTGGTGAATTGCGCCAGCGACCATGCAAACCCCGCGCACAGCGCAATCATTCCCAACGTAGCCAGGGCCACCGAGCCCAGCCAGCGTGGCGCCATGTGCACAAAGCCGCTGGTGAAGCGCACGCCCAGGCTGATGCCTATGACCAACTGCGCGGCGTTGGTCATCCACTGCGGCAGGGCCGAAAGCGTCACGCCGCAGGCCGTCAGCAGCAGTGAAACCACCAGGGCCCCTATGAACCAGGGGTTGGTGCGCTTCAGCCTGAGCATCACCCAGCAACCTATACCGGTAAGCACGGCCAGCAGCGCCAGGCCGGGCCACTGCACCACGCGCGCACCGGGGAGTGTGGTGTCCAGCCCATGCAGGCCAGCCCACTGGAAGCCGAAGGGAATGACCAGAGTGACCAGCAGCACCCTCAGGCTGTGCGCCGAGGCGACAAGATCGGTCTGCGCGCCGTGGCGTTCTGCCATCAGCGTCATTTCGGACGCGGCGCCTATGGGCGCGGCGAAGTAGGTTGTGATGCGCGACAGGCCTTTCACATGCAAAGGCCCCGGTCCGTGATGCACCCGATAGAGCCAGGCACCGAAAGCCAGGCCCAGGGCCAGCGCCCAGAGGATGTTCAACGCGATCGCCCACCACAGCCCCCCGAGCAGGGCCACCACCTGCGGCGTGAAATACAGCCCCAGCGCGCAACCTATGACCCATTGCCCGATGTTGCGCAGCGGCGTCCAGCTGGCCGTCGGGCCGCCCAGCATGGACACCATGGCCGTCGCCAGCAAGGGGCCGATCATCCAGGGCAGGGGCGTGCGCAGCCAGACGCAGAGGGCGGCGGCGGCCCAGGCGAGCAGCAACGTCAGGAGGGCACGCAGGAAAAAAACACGGGAGGGGAACAAAGCAAACGGCATGGCTTGAAGCGCGGCCAAAAAACGGCGGAAAAAACCGGCGGAAGGCATTAGTATCCACCGATGCCTTGTTTTGCCGCTCCTCGTTCTTCGGCAGGGTTGCTGTGCGCCGCCGCAATGGTCCTGGCCGTTGGCTGTGCGGGCCGGCCCGAAGCGCCCATCCTGCAGGCACCCGGCCGCGAAAGCGCGCAGACTTCAGCACGGCTGCAAGCCGTGCTTCCGGCGGAAATCCTCCTCCTCGGCGAGCAGCATGACGCGGCCGAACACCAGCAGATTGAGCAGCAGGTCGTCGCCCTGCTCGCCGCGCGCGGTACGCTGGCCGCGCTGGCGCTGGAAATGGCCGATACCGGCACCAGCACCTCGGCCCTCAAACCCAGCGCCACCGAACAGCAGGTGCGCAACGCGCTGAACTGGAACGACAGGGGCTGGCCTTGGGCCGCCTACGGCCCCGCCGTGATGACGGCGGTACGCGCCGGCGTGCCGGTGCTGGGCGCCAACCTGCCGCGCGCGCTGATGCCGTCGCGCATGGCCGACAGCCGGCTGGACCAGCAGTTGCCGGGGCCGGCCCTGAAGGCGCAGCAGCAGCTGATACGCACAGGCCACTGCGACCTGCTGCCCGAGAGCCAGGTCACGCCCATGGCTCGCATACAGATCGCCAAGGACATCAGCATGGCCAACACACTGGCCCAGGCCGCCTTGCCGGGAAAAACGGTGGTGCTGCTGACCGGCAGCGGCCACGCGGATCGCCAGCTCGGCGTACCGCGGCACCTGCCCTCGGATGTGGAGGCCAAGGCCGTCCGGCTGCGCGCAGGAAGTGCCGCGCGGAACGAACAGGCGGATGCCTTCGACGCCGTGTGGGAAACGCCCGCGCTGCCCGAGAAGGACTACTGCGCGGGCCTGGACAAACAGCTGGGGAAGAAGTAGGCCCCCACGGTCGCTCACTTCGTGTAGCTTCCTGCCCCCCAAGGGGGCCGCCCGCCTGCGGTCTGGCAAAGCCAGTCCCGCGGCTCATGCTGGCTTGAAGATTCAGGGTGTCGCTAGCGGGGTTGCGGTATTCACCAGCGGGGGCCAAGGGTCCGGCTTCGCCGGCCCCAGGCGCCGTCCCCTTGAGGGGAGAACAGGCTACACGCAGTGAGCCTGGACAGGGGTGAACCCGTCCTCAGGCGTGCTTGCGGATCGCGTCGGCGACCACATTGACGATGCGGTCTATGTGTTCTTTCTCGACAATATAGGGCGGGCAGACCACGATGTTGTCGGCTGCGGGCCGCACCAGCACGCCGTTGCGGAAACACTCCATGAAGACGTCGTAAGCACGCTTGCCGGGCGCGCCGGCCACGGGCGCCAGTTCCACCGCGCCGGCCAGTCCCAGCGCCCGCAGGCCAATCACATTGGGCAGGCCCTTGAGGCCGCTGTGCATGGCATCGCCCAGCACCTTGCCCATCTGCCCCGCGCGCTCATAAAGCTTTTCTCCCTTGAGCAGGTTCAGCGTCGCGATCGCCGCCGCGCAGGCGACCGGGTGGCCCGAGTAGGTATAGCCATGGAAGAACTCGATGGCGTGCTCGGGCGCGGCGCTGTTGGCATTCATCATGCCGTCGTAGATGCGGTCCGAGCAGATCACGCCGCCCATGGGGATCACGCCGTTGGTCACGCACTTGGCGAAGTTGAGCATGTCGGGCACCACGCCGTAGTAGTCGGCGCCGAAGCCCGTGCCCAGGCGGCCGAAGCCGGTGATCACCTCGTCAAAAATCAGCAGGATGCCGTGCTTGTCGCAGATCTCGCGCAGGCGTTTGAGGTAGCCCTTGGGCGGCAGATACCAGCCGGCGCTACCGGCGACAGGCTCGACGATGACGGCGGCCACATTGCTCGGGTCGTGCAAGGGCAGGATGCGGTTTTCCAGCTCGAGCAGCAGGTCTTCCTGCCACACCGGCTCGGCGCCGTTGATGTAGGCATGGTTGACCGGGTCGTGGATGAAACGCATATGGTCCACGCGCGGCAGCAGCGCGGCGCCATAGACCTTGCGGTTGGCGGGAATGCCGCCCACGCTCATGCCACCGAAGCCGACGCCGTGGTAGCCCTTCTCGCGTCCGATGAAGATATTGCGGTGGCCTTCCCCGCGCGCGCGGTGGTAGGCCAGCGCGACCTTGAGCGAAGTATCGGCCGCCTCCGAGCCCGAGTTGCAGAACAGCACCTTGTTGAGGTCGCCGGGCGCCATGCCCGCGATGACTTCGGCGGCCTTGAAGGCCTGGTCGTTGCTGGCCTGGAAGGCGGTGGCGTAGTCCAGCGTGTCCAACTGCCGCTTGATGGCGTCGTTGATGGGCTTGCGGTTGTGGCCGGCGCCCACACACCAGAGGCTGGAAATGCCGTCGATGACCTGACGGCCGTCGTGCGTCGTGAAATGCATGCCGTCGGCGGCCACGAACACACGCGGTTCTTTTTTGAAGCTGCGGTTGGGCGTGAAAGGGAGCCAGTGATGCTCCATGTTGAAGTTCTGGTAGGCCATGCGTGTCTCCTGCGAGTGGTTCGGCTCTGGATCCGTGTCTGTATTCCCGTCCGTATCCAGGCCTGGATGGGGGTAAACGGTAGCGGGGGGTGTTTCTGCATTCTGGCACTTCCGGGCGGGCGCCGGCCCCACCTGCGACAATTCATCCCTTATGAATCACGCTTATATCCTCACCCTGTCCTGCCCGGACCGTATGGGCATTGTTCATGCCGTGTCCGGATTCCTGCTGGACAACGGCGGCAATATCGAAGAAGCCGCGCAGTACAACGACCACGACACAGGCCTGTTTTTCATGCGGGTGCAGTTCGCCTGCGACAAGCTGGGCCATGAGGAACTCTCCAGCCGGCTCAAGGCCTTCGCCGAACCCTTCGGCATGAACTGGAAGCTGCATGCGACCACCCAGCCCATGCGCACCGTCATCATGGTCAGCAAGGAAGGGCATTGCCTCAACGACCTGCTGTTTCGCTGCAAGTCGGGCTTGCTGCCGGTTGATGTTCGCGCCATCATTTCCAACCACCGCGAGTTCTATCAGCTGGCGGCCAGCTACAACATCCCCTTCCACCACATTCCTGTCACGGCGGCCACCAAGGCCCAGGCCGAGGCCAGGCAACTGGAGNTCATCGANTCCGAAGGCGCCGAGCTCGTGGTGCTGGCGCGCTACATGCAGGTGCTCTCCAACGAGCTGTGCCACAAGCTTGCCGGCCGCGCCATCAACATCCACCACTCCTTCCTGCCCAGCTTCAAGGGTGCCAAGCCCTACTACCAGGCGCATGACCGCGGCGTGAAGCTGATAGGCGCCACCGCGCACTACGTGACGGCCGACCTGGACGAAGGCCCCATCATCGAGCAGGACGTGGCCCGTGCCGACCACAGCAAGACCGTGGAAGACCTGACCGCCATGGGCCGCGACACCGAAAGCCAGGTGCTGGCCCGCGCCGTCAAATGGCACAGCGAGCATCGGGTGCTGCTNAACGGCCACAAGACGGTGATCTTCAAGTAGTCCCGCCCTCGCCCGCCCATGACAATACGACTGCAGCGCATCCTGACGGGCAGCGNGTTGCTGTGCCTTTGCCTGGGTTCGGCGCATGCCGACAAACTGGACGACAACCTGCAAACCGTCTGGGAAAGCCTGTGGGATGAGCGCGGCACTCCCACGCAGGTCCTGCGCTGGGGGAAAACCCTTCGCTATCGCCTCCATGGTGCCGACCTCTCCCGCCACCAGGAGCACATCGAAAATGGATTGAGGGCAGCAGCAGGTACCGTTGGCGTCCAGCTCGTGGACGTTTCAGGGCAAGCCGGCGCCGAAGCAGCCGCCATGCTGGACATTGAAGTCGTCAGTGACACCGCGTTGCAGGACAACGCGCCTTGCATGACCACTTATGTCCGGGCGAGCCGCTTCATTTACGAGAAGGTCCAGGTAAAGATGCGCTCCCGGAGCGCGTGGCGCTGCACGTTTCATGAAATCATGCACGCCATGGGCATCCCGGGCCATCCTTCCGGAAAGACAGTGCTCAGCTATTTCCCCTATCGAAGCGACGTGCTGATGGACCTTGATCGCCTGATGCTTGCCGCTTGGTATTCGCCCGCAATGCGCCCCGGCGCCACGCCGCTGGAGGCTCTGGCCGTGTTAAGCGAGGCAGTGGCCCGGCAAGCCGATCTCGGCGTACCCGCTGAAGAGGCCGCTGAACGCACGAAGGCGTTCAACCAACGCAAGTTTGCGCAGATGGAGGCTTTCGCCAACGGCCAGGGCGAGGTGCCCGACATCGTGCTGCGCTCAGGCAAAGCCAGCCAGGAATACATACACAACGCCCAGCGTAACGCCGAATACCATCTCGGTATGGCCTACTTGCACGGAAGTATCGTGAGCAAGGACCTGGCCGCGTCCGCTGCCTGGTTCAGGCGCTCGGCCCAGAAAGGGTTCATACCCGCGCAAGTTGAGTGGTCCATCGCATTGACCACAGGCAGGGGGGTTGAGACTGACCGATTGGCCGGGCATGCCTGGCTGGCGCTGGCCGCAAAATCCGGCTCCCCCGTTGTGATCAGCATGCTGGCCCGCCTGGAGAAGGGCCTGAGTACCGAAGAATTCGAGAAAGCACGCACCCAAGCCGGCCCCACACTGGACGCACCATGAGCAGAATCCCGCCCATCCAATGCCTGCTGACCTTCGAGGCGCTGGCGCGGCTGCGCAGCGTGACGCAGGCGGCCGAGGAGTTGTGCGTCACGCCCAGCGCGGTCAGCCACCGCGTCAAGCAGCTGGAGCAGATCATCGGCACCAAGCTGTTCGGGCGCGCCGATTTTTCGCTGACGACCGAGGGCAGCGAATACCTGGCCCATGTGCGCGAAGGCCTGGCCACGCTGCAGAAGTTTCCGGGCGCGGCCGGGCAAAGCGCCACGCCCGGCAAGCGCAAGCTGCGCCTGGCCGTCACGCCGACCTTTGCGCGCTCCATCCTGATTCCGCGCCTGCGCCAGTTCACCGATGCCTATCCCGAGATCGACCTCACGTTGCAGGTGTCGATTCCATTGCTTGACGTGGTGGCCGAAGATGCCGACCTCATCGTGCGCTTCGGCACCGGCCGCTATGCGGATCTTGAACACGTCTGCCTGAGCAGGGACGAGGTCGCGCCACTGGCCTCACCCGCCTTTGTGCGCGAGCACGGCCCCTTTGAGGCGGCCGAAGACCTGGAAGGCGAAAGCCTGCTGCGCTCGCCGCTGGAGCCCTGGCGCACCTGGTTTGCCGCCCACAAACTCGATTGGCTGGAGCCTGCCGACGGCTCCCAGTTCAACGACATTGGCCTCATGTGCGACGCCGCCGCGGCCGGCATGGGTATCGCACTCATACGCCTCAAGCTTGGCGCGCCCTGGCTGGAAAACGGCTCCCTGGTGCGCTTAGGCAGCAATGCCGTTTTCGCCAGCAATGTGCCCAGCCCCCATGCGCACTACCTGTGCTGGCGCACCGGCACCATGGACCGCTGGGAGTGCGCCGCCTTTGCCGACTGGCTGCGCAAAAGCCTGGGTTAGCGCCTCCGAGGCCCGTGAATGAGAATGCCCCTACCCGGCGCTGCAAAGCCTTGCCGAGAGCCCACCCTGTCTGGGTTTTGCACCTTGCCCAAGGCCTTTTGAGTTTGACCTGTAGCGCATTTTGCGTACGTCAATAGCATTAACGAGCCCTCATGCGCCCGACAA
>Ga0055534_1001224_pt1 | contig 10723 bp, 10 predicted proteins | sample AraplaCol_mLB_r2_2_FD_54993 | JGI IMG/M metagenome (GOLD analysis project Ga0055534, IMG submission 54993) | Arabidopsis root microbial communities from North Carolina, USA - plate scrape MF_Col_mLB_r2 | ecosystem: Host-associated > Plants > Roots > Endosphere | place: USA: North Carolina... | reverse complement strand
GGGATCACGCCCAGGCCGATCTCGTTGCTCACCAGCACCACCGGGCCGGGGGCGGCCTGCAGCGCGGCGAGCAGCTCGTCCTGCGCGATCGCGATCCGCGCGGCCGGCTCGGGCTCGCCCATCGGCATCATCCGGTTGGTGAGCCACAGCGTGAGGCAGTCGACCACCAGCAGCACCTGCGGCGCGCCATGCGCCGCGATGGCGCCCGCCAGGTCGAGCGGGGCCTCGACGCAGCGCAGGTCGGGAATGCGGTCCGCGCGGTCGGCGCGGTGGCGCTCGATGCGCGCCTGCATCTCGGCGTCGTGCGCCTGTGCCGTCGCCAGCAGCACCGCGCAGCGGCCGCCGCCCTGCGCCAGCCAGGACGCGGCCAGCTGCTCGGCGCGGCGCGACTTGCCGCTCTTCTGCCCGCCCAGCAGCAGTTCGCGCCGGGCGGGAGAGTCCTCGATGGTTGTCGTCAGAGCCTGGGTGCCCACTTCAATCCCACGTAGATGCTGCGGCCGGCGGTGGCGTAGTCACGCACCAGCTGGTAGTCCTTGTCGGTGGCATTGTCGATCCGCGCGAGCAGGGTCAGGCCATCGGACAGCGGCGTGCTGGCCGTGAGGTTGAGCAGGCCGTAGCCGCCCAGCACCTGCGTGTTGGCCGGATCGGCATAGCGCTTGCCCGAGGCCACCACTTCGGCGCCCAGCGTCCAGCTGCCCACGCGCACGTCGGCGCCCAGGCTGCTGTAGACACGTGCGCGCTGCACCAGCAGCTTGTCGGTGTCGAGGTCGCGCGGGTCCTGCCAGTCGANCGAGCCGCGCAGCGACACGGCGCCGATGCGGTGCGTGCCGGCCAGCGTCACGCCCTCGTACTGCGCGCGGCCCACGTTGCCATAGCAGCCGAAGGGCGACACGCAGGCCGTCGAGGTGGTGTCGAAGTTGATGAGGTTCTTCACCTTGTTGTGATAGGCCGTCAGGCTCAGGCTGCTGGCGGGCTGCGGGGTCCAGCGCAGGCTGGCCTCGTAGTTGGTGCCTTCCTCGGGCTGTAGCCCGGCCACCCCGTACTCGCTGAAGCGCTGGTAGAGCGTGGGCGCACGGAAGGAGGTGCCCGCCGACGCCGTGGCGCGCCAGGCCGGGGTGAAGGCGTAGCCGTAGGCCACGCTGCCGGTGTTCTTGCCACCGAACTCGCTGTCGTCGTCATGCCGCGCGTTCAGCTGCAGCGTGTGCGCGCCCTGGCTGAAGGCGTAGCCCAGGGCCAGCGCGTTCTGCGAGCGCTCGCGGTCCAGGCCGGGGCTGGCGAACATGCCCACGCCGGGGGCGTTGACGAGGCTGTCCTCGCGCCGCTCCAGGTCGGCCGTGACCAGGTGCGGGCCCATGCGGAACTCGTTCTGGAACAGGTAGCCGCGGATCTGCGTCTCGGTCTTGTAGAAGTTCGGCTCGGTCTCGTAGCGGGCGCTGGAGTCGGTCACCGACAGCTTGGTGCGCCACACGTCGGTCCACTGCGAGCTCCAGTTCAGCCCCGCGGTGCGCAGGCGGTACTTGTTGCGGTCGTCCACCGGCGCGCTCGGGTCGTAGGAGAAGTCGTCGTAGCCCGAGTTCAGGTCGCTTTGCAGCAGCGTGCCCTCGATGCGCTGGTTCGGGTTGATCTGCAGGCCCAGGCGCACGTTGCCCGCGGTGTTGCGGTAGTCGTCCTTGTCGGGGTTGTGGTCGACGTTGGCGGTGCGCACGTCGAAGCCGTCACTCTGGTCGCGCGAGATGCCCAGCGAGTAGTCGAAGGCGCCGCTGGCGCCGCTCACCCCGGCCTCGGCCTTGTAGGTGCCGCGGTTGCCCACGCCAACGCCCACGTAGGGCGCCACGCCACCCTCGCCCTTGCGGGTGAAGAGCTGGATCACGCCGCCCATNGCATCGGANCCGTACACCGCGGCGGCCGGGCCGCGCACGACCTCGATGCGGTCGATCTGCGACAGCGGGATCGACTCCCACGGGGCGCCGCCGGTGGCCTGCGAATCCACGCGCACGCCGTCGATGAAGACGGCGGTGAAGCGCGTGTCCGAGCCGCGCAGGTACACCGAGGTGGTGTTGCCGAGGCCGCCGTTGCGCGCGATCTGGATGCCTTGCACCTTGGCGAGCACGTCGGCCACGCCCTCGGCGCCGCTGCGCTCGATGGTGGCGCGGTCGATCACCGAGATGTCGGCCACGGCGTCGGAAAGGCGCTGCTCGACGCGGGTGGCGGTCACCACGGTCTCGGGCAGCTGGCCGGTGTTGGGCTGGGCCAGCGCGGCNGCGCCGACGGACAGGCCGCCGATGGCGACGACGGGAAGCGCGGCGAGCGCGCGGGCACGGCGGCGCGGTGCCGCGCCGATGGAACGATGTGCGAAGTTCATGAAGAAGAACTCAAGGAGCGAATACCCTGCCCGGCTTCCCCGCCGGACGTGTGGGCGTCATGAGTGCGCCGCGCTCGGTTCGTGGGGCGTGGGCGGCACTCGCCTTGTTGGCCGGTATCCGGGCTGGCAGCACGCACCCGCCGCCTTCCCAGGCGCCTGTTTCAGGGCGCCCAGTGGCTGATTGACGAGAGTGGAAACGCGAGCACGAGGGCTTGATTCGCGGCTCCGGCTGTTGACCGTTGCGGGGGCAGCGCAGGCTGGCGTGGCCGTGTGGACGGCGGCGGCTCCTGCTTCCCGTTGAACTGCGCCGCGTGAACCACGGCACGAGCACCAACGGCGGCGATTCTATCCGCGGCCAAGGCGTGCGCCGGGGCCGCCCGGGCGCCCCATACAATGCACGTCCATGTCCGCCGCCAGCCCCATCGACCAGATCGCCGAGCGAGTCGAGCGCCTTCTGGTTCGCTACGAAGAGGTGCAACGCACCAATGCGCTGTTGCAGGAACAGGTCGAGGTGCTCACGCGCGAGCGCGACGCCCTCAAGTCGCGGCTGGCCGCGGCGCGGGCACGTCTGGACGCGGTGCTGGAGAAGCTGCCGCTGGACGAGCCCTCCTCTCCTGGTGACTCGCAAGCATGAAGCACATTGACGTACAGATCATGGGGCAGAGCTACGTGCTCGGATGCCCCGAAGGCGGCGAGCCGCAACTGCGCGAAGCGGTGGAGCGCGTCGACGCGGCCATGAGCAAGATCCGCGATTCGGGCAAGGTCAAGGCGCGCGACCGCATCGCGGTGCTGGCCGCGCTCAACCTGGCCTTCGACCTGTCGCAGCTGGAAAGGGCCAAGGCGCAGGAGCCCGCGCCCGCCGCCACCTCCGGAAGGCGCGCGACCGCATCGCGGTGCTGGCCGCGCTCAACCTGGCCTTCGACCTGTCGCAGCTGGAAAGGGCCAAGGCGCAGGAGCCCGCGCCCGCCGCCATCGCCGGCGGCACCACGACCGCGGCGCAAGCCGCCGACCCGCGCCTGGGCCAGCTGGTACAGCGACTGGACCAGGCATTGACCGGAGACGGTCTCCTTCTTTGATTTTTTTCATGGGCGCGAGGCGGCCCGGAGAAGTAAAATCGAGATGTCTGCGGTGCGCGTTGGGCTTTATATTTCCTTGAACCAATGCTCTATGGAGCCCGGGCTTGGTAAATTGCTTGGCGGGCGTGATCATCTCGCGTCAGATGAACCCGAAGCCCTGCTGCCCTCGCCCACCTGAACCCTGCGTTCAGGATGACGGTCCAGCGGCATTCGCAGACGCCTAACTCCCTGAAAAAGCCTCCGGATCTGGAGGCTTTTTTCATGTCGCGCGCAGCTCAGGGCAAACCCTCGCTTCTCCTAGTAAAATACCCGGGTGTTGCCGCCCGCGCGGCCACGCCTGCCGGCCCCATTCGGGGCCGTTTCTTTTGTCCCGTTGAAAGCTTTTGCAGATGTCGATCGAACCGCTCCTCGTCCTCGAACTTGCCGGCCTGGGCGTGGGCACCGGGTTCCTGGCGGGTCTGCTGGGCATCGGCGGGGGCATGGTGATGGTGCCCTTCCTCACCATCATCCTGGGCGAGCGCGGCGTGGCGCCGGGCCTGGCGGTGAAGATGGCGATCGCCACCTCCATGGCCACGATCATCTTCACCTCCATCTCCAGCGTGCGCGCGCACCACAAGCGCGGCGCGGTGCGCTGGGACATCGCGCGCCACCTGGCGCCCGGCATCGTGATCGGCAGCCTGGTGGCCAGCATGGGTGTGTTCGCGCTGCTCAAGGGCGCATGGCTGGCGATCTTCTTCGCGCTCTTCGTTGCCTTCTCGGCAACGCAGATGTTCCTTGACAAGAAGCCCGCGCCCACGCGCCAGATGCCGGGCACCGGTGGACAGCTGGCCGCCGGCGGCGCCATCGGCTTTCTCTCTGGCCTGGTGGGCGCGGGCGGCGGCTTCGTCAGCGTGCCCTTCATGGCCTGGTGCAACGTCGCCATCCACAACGCGGTGGCCACCAGCGCGGCGCTGGGCTTTCCGATCGCCGTGGCCAACGTGGCGGGCTACATCGCCAGCGGGCGCGGCGTCACCGGCCTGCCCGAGGGCGCCTTCGGCTACATCTGGCTGCCGGCCCTGGTGGTGATCGCGCTGTGCAGCGTGTTCACCGCGCCGCTTGGCGCCAAGGCCGCGCACAGCCTGCCGGTCAAGCGCCTCAAGCGCGTGTTCGCCAGCATCCTCTATGCCCTTGGCGCCTATATGCTTTGGCGTGGTTTGACGGGCCACTGAGTACCATCGGAGCGACCGGGGCGAGTGGCGCCCCGCAACTCCGAATAAGAGGTACTCAATGAAGATTCTTCTTGCCGTCGACGGCAGCGCTTTCACGACCAAGGCCCTGGACTACGTGGCGGCCAACCGCGCCATGTTCGTGGAGGGCCACGAGCTGATCCTGGTGCATGTGTGCCCGGGCATTCCCGGTCACGTCGCGCGCCACGTCAGCAAGGAGGTCGTGCAGGACTACTACTCGGAAGAGCAGGCCAAGGTGCTCGATCCGATCAAGGCCCAGATGGCCGAGCGCAGCATCGCCAACTTCCGGGTCGATTCGCGCCACGGCCACGCGCCCGAAGAAATCATCAAGGCCGCCAGCGAGCACGGCTGCGGCCTGATCGTCATGGGCACCCATGGCCACGGCCTGTTCGGCCGCGCCCTGATGGGCTCGGTCGCCACCAAGGTGGTGGCCGAGAGCAAGACCGCCGTCCTGCTCGTGAAGTAGGCGCGGGGCGCTCAGCCCTCGAACAAGCCCTTGTACTGTTCGCGCAGCAGGGCCTTCTGCACCTTGCCCATGGTGTTGCGCGGCAGTTCTTCCACCACGAAGCAGCGCTTGGGGATCTTGAAGTTGGCCAGCTTCGCCTTCAGGTCCGCCAGGATCGCATCCGGCGCCAGCGCAGCGCCGGCCTTGAGCGTGACCAGCGCCACGCCCACCTCGCCGAAGTCGGGGTGCGGCGCGCCCACCAGGGCGCTCTCGGCCACCCCCGCCATCTCGTTGATGTAGCCCTCGATCTCGGCCGGGTACACGTTGTAGCCGCCGCTGATGATCAGGTCCTTGCTGCGGCCCACGATGCTGACGTAGCCCAGGCCGTCGATCTTGCCGACGTCGCCGGTCTTGAAGAAGCCGTCGTGGGTGAACTCTTCCTTCGTCTTCTCGGGCATGCGCCAGTAGCCGGCGAACACGTTGGGGCCGCGCACCTCGATGGCGCCGATCTCGTCGGTGGTGCACTCGCGCCCGTCGTCCTCGCGCACGCGCAGCTGCACGCCCGGCANCGGGAAGCCCACGGTGGCGCCGCGCCGCTCGCCCTGCACCGGGTCGTAGGGGTTGGAGGTGAGCATCACCGTCTCGCTCATGCCGTAGCGCTCCAGGATGGTGTGGCCGGTGCGCTCGCGCCATTCGTCGAAGGTCTCGATCAGCAGCGGCGCCGATCCCGAGATGAACAGGCGCATGTTGCGCACGGCCTTCTTGCTCAAGCCCCGTTCGGCCAGCATGCGGACGTAGAGCGTGGGCACGCCCATGAACACGGTCGCATCGGGCAGGCGATCGACGGTGCGCTTCGGGTCGAACTTCGCGAACCAGATCATCCGGCTCCCGTTGAGCAGCGCACCGTGGATGGCCACGAACAGCCCGTGCACGTGGAAGATGGGCAGCGCGTGGATCAGCACGTCGCCCTCGCGCCAGCCCCAATAGCTCTTGAGCACCCGCGCGTTCGACAGCAGGTTGCCGTGCGTGAGCATGGCCCCCTTGCTGCGGCCGGTGGTGCCGCTGGTGTAGAGGATGGCGGCGAGGTCGTCCTCACCGCGGCGCGCCACTTCATGCACGTCGCTGCAGCTTGCGGCCACTTCGAGCAGCGTGCCGCTGCGGTCGTCGTCGAGCGTGAAGACATGCGGCGTTCCGGCCGCCTGCGCAATGGGCCCCACCCAGTGGGCGTTGCGGCTGCCGCACACCACCACCGCCGGCTCCGCGTTGCCGATGAAGTACTCGATCTCGGCCTGCTGGTAGGCGGTGTTGAGCGGCAGNAACACGTAGCCCGCGCGCAGCGTCGCGAGGTACAGCATCATGGCCTCGACNGATTTCTCCACCTGCACCGCGATGCGCGCGCCGGGCTCCAGCGACAGGGCATCGAGCAGGTTGGCGATCATGGCGCTGGCGCGGTCCAGGTCGCGCCAGGAGTAGTTCAGCCCGTTGTCGGTCTCGACCGCCACGGCGTCCAGGTCGGCGGGAAAGGCGGCGCGCAGGGCCGCGTAGAGGTTGGCGTTGTCGTCGTGCGTCTGGGTCATGATGAAAAGGGCGCCGCCGCAGCGGCCGCCGTCAGAAGTCGGGCGCGCGCTTCTCCAGGAAGGCAGCGATGCCTTCGCGATGCTCGTCCACGCCGGCGTAACTGTAGGCCCTTGCCAGCAGCGCAGGAGGCAGCTGCGCGGCCTGCAGCAAGGTGAAGCTGCGCTTGTTGGCGCGCGCGGCGAGCGGGGCGAGTTCGAGGATGCGTTGGGCACTGGCGAGCGCCTCGCCGGCGACGTCGCCATCGGGCAGCACGCGCAGCAGGAAGCCCGCGTCGTACAGGCGCTGGGCAGAATGCACGCCGGCACAGAAGAGCATGTCGCGCGCGAGCACGTCGCCCACGGCGCCGCGCACCAGCGCGGCCTCNCGCGGCGCCATGGGAAAGCCCAGCTTGGCGATGGGCGCGCCGAAGCGGCAGGCGCTGCCTGCCAGGCGGATGTCGCAGCAGCTGGCGATCTCCAGGCCGGCGCCCATGCAGGCGCCCTCGATCTGCGCGACCAGCGGCACGGGGCAGTCGAGCAGGGCCTGCAGCGCGCCCCAGACCTCGTTCTCGTGGAAGTGGGCCAGCTGCGTTTCGTCGAAGCGGAAGGAAGGGTATTCCGAGATGTCGCCCCCGGCGCAGAAGGCGCCGCCCTCCCCGCGCACGATCACGCAGCGAAGCGCATCGTCGGCATTCAGCGCCTCGAAGACGGCACGCAGCGAACGCCACATGCCGCGCGTCATCGCGTTCAGCCGCGCGGGATTGCACAGGGTCACGAGGGCCAGAGGGCCCTCGCGCTCCACGCGGACTTCGGGGGCGGCAGCCGTCACTCGAGCGTGACCCCCGCGGCCTTCACCACCGCGGCCCAGCGCNTGACCTCGGCACTGACGAAGGCGGCGTACTGCGCCTGGGTGAGCGTGGGGATCTCCGCGCCGTTGCTGGCCCAGATGGCCTTGATCTCGTCGCCGGTGAGCGACTTCTTCATGTCCTCGATGATGCGCGCCTGCACGTCGGCCGGCGTGCCCTTGGGCGTCCACAGGCCGTACCAGGTGGTGACGGTGTAGTCGGGCAGGCCCACCTCGGCGGCACACGGCACGTCGGGGAAGGCGGGGTTGCGCGTCTTGCCCGAGACCATCAGTGCCTTGATGCGCCCGGCCTTGATGTGCTGCGCCGAGGAGCCCAGGCCGTCGAACATGCAGTCCACGTTGCCGGAGATCAGGTCTCCCAGCGCCGGGCCTGCGCCGCGGTACGGGATGTGGGTAATGAAGGTGCCCGTCTGCTGCTTGAACAGTTCGCCAGCCAGGTGGTGCGAGGTGCCCGAACCCGCCGAGGCGTAGTTGAGCTTGCCGGGGTTGGCCTTGACGTAGGCGAGGAACTCCTTGAAGTTGTTGGCCGCCACCCGCTTGGGATTGATCACCACCACCTGCGGCACATTGGCCAGCAGCGCCAGCGGGATGAAGTCCTTCTCGATGTCGTAGTCCAGCTTGGGGTAGATGGACGGCGCGATGGCATGGTGCACCGCGCCCATGAACAGGGTGTAGCCGTCCGGCTGTGCCTTGGACGCGATGCTCGCGCCCAGCGTGCCGCCGGCGCCGCCGCGGTTGTCGATCACCAGCGTCTTGCCGACGACCTTGGCGAACTGCGCCGACAGCGGGCGCGCGAAGGCATCGGTGCCGCCGCCCGCCGGGAAGGGCACGATCATGGTCACCGGCTTGGTGGGCCAGCCCGATTGGGCCAGCGAGGCCAGCGGCCAGGCGCCGAGGCCGGAAACGGCCGCTGCGCCCGAGGCGCGCAGCAGCAGGTCACGGCGGCGAAGTTGGATGTTGTGGCTCATTGCTTGTCGTCTCCTGTCGTTCTAGGTTGAATCTTCGGTCCAGTGGTCAGCTGCGCAGCGAATCTACCTCCCTGGACGCCGGCACGCGGCCCTGCGCCAGCAGCGCACGGTGCTTGTCGAGCCGCTTGAGGTCATAGAGGTAGTTCACCATCAGGCCGAAGGACTGCTTGAGTCCCTTGGCCGAGGGGTCGCCGGCCCAATTGAGCCGTTCGACCCGCGCTCCGTTGCCCAGGTGGAAGCGTGCCACCGGATCGGCCGGCTGACCATCGGGCAATTCTCGGCCCAGGTAGCGGGCCGCGGCCTTGAGCATGAACTGGCGCACCGGGGACTTCGCGTCCAGCGCCAGCGCCTGCTCGGCCGCATTCATCAGTTCGGCGGCGCCGGGCTTGTCCACGTTCAGGGCACGCGCAAGCTCGGCGCGGCGCTTGTCCTCCAGCCCGTCGATCAGCCCGCCCGCATGCTTGCCCAGCCAGTTGCGGAAGCCCGGGATCGGCGAGAGCGTGGCGAAGACCTTGAGCTTGGGAAACTCCTCGCTGAGCGTCTCCACCACCCGCTTGATGAGCGAGTCGCCGAAGCTCACGCCGCGCAGGCCGGTCTGCGTGTTGCTGATCGAATAGAAGATGGCGGTGGTGGCGCGCGAGAGGTCGCCCACCGCGGCCGCCTCGTCCAGCAGCGGCGTGATGCCGTCGCTGATGTGGTCCACCAGCGCCACCTCCACGAAGATCAGCGGCTCGCCGGGCATGCGCGGGTGGAAGAAGCCGTAGCAGCGGCGGTCGCTGTCCAGGCGGTTCTTCACGTCGGCCCAGCTGCGGATGTCGTGCACCGCCTCGTAGCGGATCAGCTTCTCGATGAGCGAGGCGGGCGAGTCCCAGCTGATGCGCCGAAGGTCGAGGAAGGCGACGTCGAACCAGGTGGCGAAGAGGTGCTCCAGCTCGGCCTCCAGCGCCAGCAGGCGCGCGTCGCCCTTGAGGTGCGGCAGCAGTTCGGCGCGCAGGTCGACCAGGAAGCGCAGCCCGGGCTCGGCCACCGCGAAGCGCTGCAGGAGCCGGGCTCGCGGCGAGACCAGCGCACGGCGCAGGCGCACCTCGGCGTGGCCTGCATCGGCGCCCTCGGCCGCGGCATCGAAATGCGCGCGCGCGGCCTGGATCTTCTTCGCGTCCGACGCGAAGCGCTCGCTCATCAGCAGCCAGACGTCGCGCCGCGAATCGGCGTCCAGCGTCGCGTACCACTGCGCGAGGTCGGCGGCGCGGCGGCCGGCCTCCACCTCGCTGATGCGTGGGTCGACCACCGCCTGCAGGTCGGCCAGCGCGCGGCGCAGGGCGCGTGGGGACAGCCCCTCGCCGAAGCGGCGCAGGGTGGCGCCCAGGCGCTCCTCCAGCGAGCGGGGCATGGGCTTGGCGTGGGTGGATTCGGTCATGGCGCGAAGGAGTCCGGGCCTCATGCTCAGGAGAGTGCTCGTCACGTTGCGATCCTCGTGGTCTGCAGGAGCGCCACGGCACGCAGCGCCTCGCGTTGTCGATGGAGATGGGTGCGCATGGCGGCTTCCGCGCCTTCGCTGTCGCGGGCCTTCAGGGCGGCGAACACCGCCAGGTGCTCCGACAGGCTCTGCTCGAGCCGGCCGGGCGCGCGCAGCTGCTGAAGGCGCGCCAGCTTGAGGATCTTGCGCAGGTCGCCGATGACCTGGGCCAGCCAACGGTTATCCGCCAGCAGGATGATGGCTTCGTGAATCGCGAAGTTGGCGGCGTAGTACTCGTTGATGCGGTGCGCCTTGGCATGGCGCTCCAGCTTCTCGTGCAGCACGGCCAGCGCGGCGATGTCGGCGTCGTTGGCCTTGCTGGCGGCCTCGTAGGCACAGCGGCCTTCCAGCAGCGCGATGACGGGGAAGATCTCGTCGAGGTCGCGCTGGGTGACCTCGCTGACGAAGCAGCCGCGGCGCGGCTCGTGGCGCAGCAGGCCCTCGGCGGTGAGTACCTTGAGCGCCTCGCGCAGCGGGGTGCGCGAGATCTCCAGTCGGGTGCACAGGGCGCCCTCGTCGACGAAGCTGCCGGGCGGGAGGCGGCCGGAGAAGATCTCCTCGCGCAGCGTGGCCGCGACTTCGTCGTGAAGGGAGTTGTGGACCACGCGCATGTTGAAATCCGGATGGGAGCCCGCTCCTTGCAAGTGCGCCCGGCTCGGACGCCATCGACAGAGAATTTCCGATAATTACGCGTAATTATGAGAAGGAC
>Ga0055534_1001221_pt1 | contig 10762 bp, 4 predicted proteins | sample AraplaCol_mLB_r2_2_FD_54993 | JGI IMG/M metagenome (GOLD analysis project Ga0055534, IMG submission 54993) | Arabidopsis root microbial communities from North Carolina, USA - plate scrape MF_Col_mLB_r2 | ecosystem: Host-associated > Plants > Roots > Endosphere | place: USA: North Carolina... | reverse complement strand
CTTTTTTTACTTTAGCAATTCCAACCCAAAGGCGGTGGAGTAGCGGCCGGTTCACGTAGCAGCAAAACGAGATCCCAGCAGATACCAAGACAAACCGCCAGCGATGGCGGTTTTTTTTTATTTAATCCAGGAGAAACCATCATGCAACGTACCGACGACCTGCGCATTCGTGAAATGAAGGAGCTGACGCCACCGTCGCACCTGATCCGCGAATTTCCCTGCACGGAAGCGGCATCCAACACAGCTTCCGAAGCGCGCGTCGCGCTGCATCGCATCCTGCACGGCCAGGATGACCGCCTGATGGTGGTGATCGGTCCTTGCTCGATCCACGATCCGAAAGCGGCGCTGGAATATGCGCGCCGCCTGGCGCCNNTGCGCGAGCGCCTGAAGGGCGACCTGGAAATCGTGATGCGCGTCTACTTCGAAAAGCCGCGCACCACGGTGGGCTGGAAGGGCATGATCAACGACCCCTACATGGACAACAGCTTCCGTATCAACGACGGCTTGCGCATGGCGCGGGAACTGCTGCGCGATATCAATGAAATGGGCCTGCCGGCCGGCACCGAATTCCTGGACGTGATCAGCCCGCAGTATATTGCCGACCTGATCTCCTGGGGCGCGATCGGCGCCCGCACCACCGAATCGCAAGTGCACCGCGAACTGGCCTCCGGCCTGTCCTGCCCGGTTGGCTTCAAGAACGGCACCGACGGCAATACCAAGATCGCGGTGGAAGCGATCAAGGCCGCTTCGCAGCCGCACCACTTCCTGTCGGTCACCAAGGGCGGCCACTCGGCCATCGTGTCGACCAACGGTAATGAGGATTGCCACATCATCCTGCGCGGCGGCAAAACCCCGAACTATGATGCGGCCAGCGTGGAAGAGGCCTGCAAAGCCATNTCCGGCTACGGCCTGGCGGCGCGCCTGATGATCGACGCTTCGCATGCAAATTCATCGAAGAAGCCGGAAAACCAGGTGCCCGTCTGCGCCGACATCGCGCAACAGGTGGCGGGCGGCGACACCCGTATCGTCGGGGTGATGGTGGAATCGCACCTGGTGGCAGGGCGCCAGGACCTGGTGCCGGGCAAGGAGTTGACCTATGGCCAGTCGATCACCGATGGCTGCATCGACTGGGATACCAGCGTGCAGGTATTGGAGAACCTCGCGGCCGCGGTACGACAGCGCCGCTTGCAAGGTGAATAAGCAATCCAGCAGCCAATAAAAAAACCCGCCGGAAAATCCGGCGGGTTTTTCATTTCAAGCCCGCGAGGGATTACTTGAAGGCGTAGCTAGCCGATACGTACACGAAGCGGCCGCGTGGATCGTACTGGTTGATGTCGTAACCGTTCTGGAACTGGTTGGACACCGGCACGAAGATCGAAGGCTCCTTGTTGAACAGGTTGCGTACACCAGCGTTCAGGGTCAGCGACTTCCAGCCTTTCCAGTTCACGTTCATGTCGTACAGAGCGTAGGAAGGGATGAAAGTACGATCGCCGTTCAGGTCATGGCCGGCTTCGTAACGCTTGGTGAAGTTCTGGGTCAGGGTGACAGCCCATGGACCTTGGCTCCAGGTTGCCGACAGGGCGTGTTTCCACTTCAGGATCACACCGCCGTTGTCAGCGCCCAGCACTGGGTCGCCGTTGGCGTCAACCAGGGTGCCAACCTTGTGCGACATTGCGCCGCCTGGGCTGGTCTGGTCATACTTGTCCATGTAGGTGCCGTTCAGTGCTACGTCGAAGCGGCCGATGGAGGTGTTCTGGCGGTACTGCGCGAACACGTCCACGCCCTTCACGTCGGCATTGCCGGTGTTGGCCAGGGTGGTGATGATGCGGTCGACGTCGTTGCCCGACAGGGTAACCAGGCCAGCGTAGGCTGGATCGCCGGCGCGGAAGCGGGACACCACTTCCTGGGCCGATGGGGTTGCCAGGATGTTGGAGACCTTGACGTGGAACCAGTCGAAGCCGACGGTCAGGTTGTTGACCGGCGANAGCACCAGGCCGATGGACTGCTGCTTGGACTCTTCCGGCTTCAGGTTTGGATTACCGCCGGACAGGGCGTTAACCTGCAGGTCGGTCTGGCCGGTTGCCGGATCGTCGAAGGCTGCCGAAGTACCCAGGGTCTGTGGCGTCCACAGGTCGGTCAGGGTTGGAGCGCGGAAGCCCGAACCCACGGAGGCGCGCACCAGCACGGCCTTCACAGGCTGCCAACGAACGTTTGCCTTGTAGTTGGTGCTGCTGCCGACGTCGTTGTAGTCGTCATAACGCACGGCTGCGCCCAGTTCNACGGTCTTCAGCAGAGGNACCACGGTCTCGCCGAACAGCGACTTGATCTTGCGCGAGCGGTCGACTGGGGGCACGCTGCCGCCCAGGCCGGCGATGTCGCCGGTTTCCAGGGCAGGGCTTGGGTTGGTGACGTATTTTTCGTCACGGTACTGGCCGCCGACGGTGTACAGCGGGGTGATGCCTGCGAAGCTAGGCAGTTCGCCGCTGATCTTGCCGTCGAACAGGGTCGACTTGGANTTGGCGTTCAGGGTATCGCCGGTGTACTTGGCGCTTTGCAGCTTGTCGGCCAGGGCGCCGGTCTGGACTGCGCCAGGTGCCCATGGGTTCCAGTTGTTGGCCGGATCGTTGATGATCTTGGCGTAGGCAACCTGCGAGAAGTAACCGTCAGGTACGGNACCGTGCAGCTTGGACTCGTTCTGGGTCAGGGCAACTTCNTATTCCTGGCCAACGACGGTGCCCTTGGCACCGATTACCAGACGCGACTGGCGAGCTTTGTCGAGGCTGGTACGTGGGCCGTAGTCGAACACGCGGCTGGTGATGGCCAGCGGCTTGCCGATCAGCGCGGTGCCGGCGGCGCCAATGCTGTTCAGGTAAGGTACGGCGATCGACTGGTACACAGGGTTGCTTGGGAACAGCAGCAGTGCNGGTTCCACGCCTTGCTGTTCGAACTGGGCGTCCGATTCCAGGAAGGAACGGCGCAGCGGGCTGCCCTGGAAGCGCTGGGTCACATTGCTTTCCGAGTACAGCATGTCGGCGAACAGCTGGTGCTGGTCGTTGATCTTGTAGGCGAAGTTACCGGTCAGGTTATGCAGTTCGCGCTTAGGAATCAGGCCAACGAAGGAGGCGCTGTCGAACGTGCAGTACGGCGTGCCCTTGGTGGTGTTGGTCGGATTCTGGAACATGTTGATGTCGGCGCACTTGCCNGACGCAGCCAGCGGGTTGCCGTAGCCGGTGCCTGGGCTGTTGCCGAAGCCTGGAACGCGCTCGTTCGGGTATGGCTGGGTCAGGTCGATACCGCCTTCGATGTTGCCGTGGCCGGTTGCACCGTTGACGAAGTATGGTGGACGCACGCCGTTNTTGGCGAAGTCGCGCTCGGAGCCGAACAGGGCACGCTCACGTTCCGCGGACAGGGAGACCACGGCCGAGAAGCCTTGCTCTTCCAGGTTGCCGAAGCCGGCGGTCAGGGCGAACTTGTTGTTCTGGCCGCCGCCTTTTTCGGTCGGGGTGCCATAGCCAGCGGACAGTTCCAGGCCTTCGAAGTTCTTGCTCAGGATGAAGTTGACCACACCTGCCACGGCGTCGGAACCGTACAGGCCGGAGGCGCCGTCTTTCAGCACTTCCACGCGCTCGATCGCCGACAANGGGATCACGTTGACGTTGACGGTAGCACCGCCGCCGCCCGCGAAGGCAGCCAGGCGGCGGCCGTTGACCAGCACCAGGGTGCGCTCGGAACCCAGGCCGCGCAGCGACACCGAGGAGACACCGTAGGTGGAGCTGCCGGCGCCGGTGGCGTTGGTCGTGCTGCCTGCCGAGGACAGGGCGGACACACTGTTCAGCAGCTCCTGGGTGCTGGTGGCACCGGTGCGGGTGATTTCAGCTTTGGACAGCACCTGGACTGGCAACGCAGTTTCAGCGTCGACACGTTTGATCGAGGAACCGGTGATTTCCACGCGTTGGATTGGTTGGTCAGCCGTCTGAGCGAATGCTGCTTGCATGCTCAATGCCAGGCCGCCGGCGCAAATCACGCGAACCGAGCGAGACAGGATGGTTTCCTTCAACATATCTTTGTTACTCCCAAGAATTACAAACCGTTTAAGGTCGTCGCCGACCTCTTAATTTTTTTTGACAAATAGCTCGTCACGTGTCGTGACTGCTTTTCGCCCGCGCTTATCAAATCATTCATTAGGAAAGGATGTCAATCGAAAGTCGCCCTGAAGTGGTCCAGACAACTTGCGGAAAAATGCAGTTGGTTCATATTCGAAAGTCAATAAAATGCATGAAGTTGCGCTATTTAGTGAGGAAAAGGCGGCCTTTAGACAAAAAGAAGAGCAGTGGAAACTTGCTTAGTTGCAGTTTTTAAGTAAGTTTGGAAGTGTGCCGATTTTGCTACAAAACTTTTAAAAAGATTAATTCTTGCTCGCTAACAGGCAAAAAAATCCCCGCCGGCTTGCGCGGGCGGGGACGGAGTTGTGAGCGGGAGGGTCCTAGAACTTGTAAGACGCGCTCACGTAGAACTGGCGGCCCAGTGCCGACGAGTAGGACGGGTTGTAGCCCACCTGGTGAGAGCCGGTGTTACGCAAGGTGAATGGCGGATCGCGGTCGAACAGGTTGATGATGCCGCCGGTGATTTCCACGTTCTTCATCGGGCGGTAAGCCGTCTGCAAGTCGAAGGTGGTGTAGCTTGGCACCTGCAGGGTGATGCCATAGCATTCGCCCGGCTGGCCGGCCACGATCACGGCGCAGTCATCCAGCGATTGCTCCTTGTCGGTGTAGCCGTTGCGGTAGTTGGCGCTCAGGGTATGGGTCCATTGCGCCTGCTCAAAGCTGGTCGAGGCGCGCACCACGTGGCGGAAGCTGACCTTGTCGTTCGAACCGTAGCGGTTCAGGCTCGATTCCCACTGGTCGTCGGTGCCCGGCGTGGTGTAGCGCGAGCGCAGCAGCCAGGTGCCGGCCAGGCGGCTGGTCAGCTTGCCGTCGAACAGCTTGGTCTTGTGGGTGAAGTCATAGTCCACGCCGCGGTTTTCCACCTTGCCGATATTGATCGGCAGCAGCTTGATGGCCAGCACGTCCTTGCCGGTCGAGCCGATGTGCTTGGTGGTGAACAGGTCGGCGTACTTGGCCGGGTTGTTGAAGATCAGGCCTTCGGACACGGACGTCACCTGGTCGCGGATTTCCACATTCCACAGGTCGACCGACATCGACAGCGAGCTGGTTGGCTCGAACACAGTGCCGATGCTCCATTGCTTGGATTTTTCCGGCTTCAGGTCCGGGTTGCCGCCCTGGAAGGCTTCAAACTGCTGGCGCACCACGCCGTTGCAGTAGGAGGCCAGCGGATGGCTGGTGCCGGTCAGCGGGCACTGGTAGTTGCCGCCAGTGACGCCCCAGTCTTCCAGCGGGCCGGCGATTTCCTGCATCGAGGCAGCGCGGAAGCCGGTGCCCGCCGCGGCGCGGAACAGCAGGTTTTTGGCAGCGGTGTACTTGGCGCTCAGTTTCCAGGTGGCGGCGTTTTCCTTGTTGCCGACTTTCTGGCCGGTCAGGTTGTTGTCGATGGCGCCGATCTGGTCATAGCGGGCGGAACCGGTCAGTTCCAGCGCTTTGCTGACAGGCATGACCAGCTCGGTGTAGGCGCCGAAGTTGTCGCGCTCGTAGGCGCTGTCCACTTGCGGGTTGTCGAACAGGATCTGGGCATTCTTGGCCACGTCGGCCTGGTTGACCTTGAACGAGGTGTTGCGGTAGTCGACGCCGACGCCGATCTGGGCCGCGCCGCCAGGCAGGGTGAACGCTTCACGCGAGGCACGCGCATCCCAGCCCTTCATCTCCACGGTCTGGGTATTGTAGGTGCCGCTGAATCCGGTCGAGAGCAGGGTGTCGCGCATGGTTTGCGGCATTTCGCCCAGGCCGTAAGCGAACGGGTCGATGCTGCCGGCGTCGATCGCGGTCTGGAACTTGTCCGCCAGCGGGAAGCCGCCCACGTATTTCTGGGTTTGCTTGTTCTTGGAATAGGTCAGGGCCGAGTTGACGTCCCAGCCTGCAATGGCGCCGTCCACGCCAGCCACCAGGTGGGTNGCCTTGGTGCCGTAATCATAGGTGCGGTTGCCCATTTCGTACAGGCGGTACTTGGCGACCACGGAGGTGGCGCCGGCGTCCTGCTCGGCGGTCAGGTTTGGCTGGATGTACTTGTTGTACAGGGCCGAACCTTTGGCGATCGAAAAATCGGCCGGATAGGGCGCGATCGACGCGACGATTTTCGCTTCGGTATACGCCAAGTCGTAGAAGCCCTTGAAGCCGGAATTGCCCAGCTTTACGCTACCGGAGGAGAACAGGGCATCGCGCTGCGATTTCGGATTGATCTCGATGGTCGAGGCGCTGTCGAAGTAGCAGTTGCCGTCGCCGTAGAAGTCGGCGTTGACCGCGGCGCACTTGCCGCCGTTGGCCAGGGCATACGGGTTCAGGTTGACGGTCTTTTCCACCGGCAGCCCGGTGCTCGGGTCGATCTGGCTGGAGTTGTACGTCACGCCGGCATTGGCTGGCAGCGAACGCGAGGAGCCGTTGATGAACTGCAGTTGCTTGCCGTTGGACGGATCGGTGAAGTTGATGATGCCGGTGCGGGCGAAGTCGCGCTGGGATGCCTTCAGCTGCTTTTGCTCATCATGGCTGAGCGAAAAGAACANGCTGTAGCCGTCTTCATCGATGTCGCCAAAGCCCTTGGACAAGGAAATGGCATTGCTGGCGCCGCCGCTTTGTTCAGGGCGCGAATACTTGGCATTGATTTCCCAGTCGGTGGCGCCTTTTTTCAGGATGAAGTTGACCACGCCGGCAATGGCGTCGGCGCCGTACAGGGCGGAGGCGCCGTCNGTCAGCACTTCAACGCGCTCGATGGCCGACAAGGGGATGGAATTGAGGTCGATGGTGGTGCCGGAGTTGGCCGGGGCGATGCGGCGGCCGTTCAGCAGCACCAAGGTGTAGGCTGCGCCGATATCGTGGATCGAAGCGGTGGTCACGCCGCCGCCGCCGCCGCCGACGGAGTCGGCTGCCACGGAGAAGCCCTGCATGGCTGGCAATTGCTGGATGAAGTCGGTCACGGTGGACACGCCGGACTTCTTGATGTCTTTCTGGCTGAACGATTGCACCGGCAGCGAGGANTCGGCGGCAATACGCTTGATGCTGGAACCGGTGATTTCAACGCGCTGCATCGGCGCTTCAGGGGCTGCTTCCTGGGCCAGGGCAGCGGCGCTGCCGATGGCCAGGCTACCAGCGAACATCACGCGCAGGGAGCGCGACAGGGCTTTCTCGATGATCATTGATAAACGTCTCAGTAATGAACTAATGGGGACGTCATCAAACCACTGGCGGTTTGTTTTAGCAATGGATGTTTGATAAGTGAAACAAATGAAACATTAAGCGACATAAAAAAATCCCCGCCGGCTTGCGCGGGCGGGGAGCGGGAGTATTACTAAAGCAGGATTACTTGAACTTGTAGCTGGCGGTCAGGTAGAAGGTACGGCCCAGCGGGTCGGCGTAGCGACCGTCGTAGCCAACCTGGTTGCCGCCGCCGGTGTCGCGGATCGACAGCGGAGGATCCTTGTCCAGCAGGTTGCGGATACCGCCGGTGACCGACCAGTTCTGGCTGAAGATGTACTTCGACTGCCAGTCGAGGGTGTAGTACTCCTTGACCTTGTGGCCTTTCATGTCGACATAGCCGCCCAGGGTGCCGTCGGCGTTGACCGAACGCACGCGGCCGTCGTCAGCCACGTATTCCTTGTCGGCGTAAGAGGACTTGTAGTTCACGGTCAGCGAGTTGGCCCATTGCTCGGACGACTTCAGCGAGAACACCAGGCGCGAGATCCAGCGGAAGGTCACGTCGTCATAGGAGTCGAAGCGGCTGATGCTGCTTTCGGTCTTGCTCGAGCCGTCGGCCGTTGGCACCGTTTTTTCCGCTTTCAGCATATAGGTAGCGGTCCAGTTGGTGGTCAGCTTGCCGATAGGCGTGTTGTTGCGGAAGGTGGCGTCGAAGTCGACACCGCGGTAGTGCGAGCTGGCCAGGTTCAGCGGCGACTGGGTCATGACCAGCACCTTCGACTTCTGGATCGGGTCGAAGTAGATGGTGGCGTACTTCTCAGCCAGGGCCGGGGTGCGGAACAGCATGTCCTGCGACAGCTTCTGGATCTGGTTCTTCAGTTTCACGTCCCAGAAGTCCACGCCCAGCGACAGCGAATCCATTGGCTCCAGGCGCATGCCCAGGGTCGCCTGCTTCGAAGTTTCCGGCTTCAGTGCGTCGGCACCGGTGCTTGGGTTACCCACGGTCAGCAAGCCGTATTCCTGTACGCCGCGGCAGTACGGGAAGCGCGGGTCGGTCGCGGACTTGATCGGGCAATCGAAGAAGTTGGACGAGCCACCGTTCTTCAGCGGGTCCGAGATATTGTTCATGGTCGGCGCCTTGAAGCCGGTGCCGTAGGAGCTGCGCAGCATGAACTGGCGCGTAGGCTGCCACTTGGCGGACAGCTTGTAGGTTGCCTTCGAGACGTCGTTGCCTTGCTTGCCGGCAGCCGAGGCATTGCCGTTCACGTCGTAGCTGGTGTTGCGCTTGTCGACTGCGTCGAAGCTGTCGTAACGGGTTGCGGCCGTCACTTCCAGGTCCTTCAGCACAGGCATGACCAGCTCGGCGAAAGCACCCCAGTTGTTACGCTTGGCGTCCAGCGGCTGGGAGCCGGTGCCGCCGCCGATCACGGTGTCGGTCCAGCCCGGATTGCCTGGGCCTGGGCCCATCAGGATCTGGCTCGGCGTGTCGATGTAGCGCTGGATGGTGTAGTCGGCGCCGAGGCCCAGTGCGGCGTTACCGCCGGACATGGCGAACACTTCGCGCGAAGCGTGTGCGCTGAAGACGTCGAGCTTGGACTTCTGGGTCTCCAGGGTTTCGTTCAGCACGGCCGGCGCCAGGATGCCGCTGGCGTTCGGGTTGATGATGTACGGATTGTAGGCGCCGGACTTGACCAGGGCTTCGAACTTGTCGCCGCTCATGTAGCCGCCAGCGGCGTCATCGGTCTGCTTGTTTTCCGAGTGGGTGTAAGTCGCGTTGACGGCCCAGTCGGCAATCTCGGAGTCCAGAGCTGCCGAGAAGTGCAGCGCCTTGGTGCCCCAGTCGTCGGCGCGGCCGCCGGCGTCTTTCGCGCGGAAGTACAGCCAGGCGTCGGTGACCTGGGACGGGTCGATGCCCTGGCCAGCCAGCAGCGGTTCCACGGACGCCTTGTAAGGCACGATGTACACCGGGCTGACAGTCTTCACGCCGGTGATCGGATCGGTGCTCATGGTGGTCAGCGGCTGCGCCGGTGCGGCGTAGCGGGCGGTGCTGGTGAACTTGGAATAGACGAATTCACCGCTCAGGCGGGTCTTGTCGGAGATCTTCAGCGTGCCGGACGTGAACAGGCTGTCGCGTTTCAGCTCAGGCAGCAGTTCGACGGTGGCTGCATAGTCGTAACGGCAGACGCCACCGCGTGCGAAGGTATTCGGGCCGCTGCACTTGCCATTGTTGACCAGGTCAGGCGAGAAGGCGACGTCGTTGCCGGCGCTGTCGACGACTTCGGCATTGGCTGGAATCGAGTTGATCGAGTTTTGCCAGGTCGCGTACTGCTTGCCGCCCTGGCTGAATTTGCGCACGCCGGAGTTGGCGAACTCGCGCTGGTCGGCATTCAGGGCCTTGGCCTGGTCGTGGCTGTAAGCCAGCATCACGTTGAAGCCGTCTTGCTGCAGGTCGCCGAAGCCTTTGGTGATCGAGACGTTGGCGCTCTGGCCGCCTTTGTGCTGCGGACGGTTGTAGGTCAGGTCAATGTTCAGGTCCGTCTGGTTCTTCTTCAGGATGAAGTTGACCACGCCGGCGATGGCGTCCGAACCGTACAGGGTGGAGGCGCCGTCGGTCAGGATTTCCACCTTCTCGACTGCTGCCAATGGAATCGATGCCAGGTTGACCGCGCTGCCGGTGCCATAAGGCGCCATGCGCTTGCCGTTCAGCAGCACCAGGGTGTAGTCGGTGCCGATCGAGTGGATCGATGCACTTTGCACGCCGCCGCCGCCGCCGTTGATGGAGGCGGACGAGGTGATCATGCCCTGCATNGACGGCAGGATCGCGATCAGGTCGGCCACGTTCTTCACGCCGGTCTGTTCGATGTCCTTGCGGCTCAGGGTCTGGATTGGCAGTGAGCCCTCTTGGGCGATACGCTTGATCGACGAACCGGTAATTTCAACGCGCTGGATAGGCGCGTCGGCTTGCTGGGCGAAGACTGGTGCGCAGACTCCGGCTGCCAGCAAACCGCTGGCGCACGCCAGGCGGATTGCATGCGACAGGGCATTCTCTTTCATCATAATTCTTTAACTCCCAGAAGGTGAACTGTTCTTTGCTTTTTGCGCAAAACCTAACAATAGGCTGCTAGTACTTTCTTGCAAGTGTTCTCGGCTTGCAATCTTTTTGAAACAAAAGGTCACATCTTGTTACGAAATCGCAACATAAGTATTTCACTTAGAGATTGCTTGAGCTTTATAAATGCCGTCTTGTTGCGTGAAGTTGCTGCTAATTGCAGGCTATTTTGGCATCGCAGCGAAAGTGCTTGAGTGGTGTATATTTCGTTTGTAACCAAGTTGATACAGTGCGCTTGTGTACACAAGCTGGGGAAGTAGTGAGTTTCTCTTTGGACAGTTTTGCGCTATTGTTACGGCCAGTTCTTGCCACTGAAATCAACCATGGCTTCCTATCTCTTGCGCCGCCTGTGGCA
>Ga0055534_1001208_pt1 | contig 10823 bp, 4 predicted proteins | sample AraplaCol_mLB_r2_2_FD_54993 | JGI IMG/M metagenome (GOLD analysis project Ga0055534, IMG submission 54993) | Arabidopsis root microbial communities from North Carolina, USA - plate scrape MF_Col_mLB_r2 | ecosystem: Host-associated > Plants > Roots > Endosphere | place: USA: North Carolina... | reverse complement strand
GCCGCGAGCGCGCACGACACCTTCTGGGACTTCGTCTCGCTGATGCCCGAGAGCACCCACATGCTGATGTGGGCCATGAGCGACCGTGCCATCCCGCGCAGTCTTCGCATGATGGAAGGCTTCGGCGTGCACACCTTCCGCTTCATCAACAGCCGCGGCGAGAGCCACTTCGTGAAGTTCCACTGGAAGCCCAAGCTCGGCGTGCACGGGCTGGCGTGGGACGAGGCGCAGAAGATCGCCGGCAAGGACCCCGACTTCCATCGCCGCGACCTGTGGGAAGCCATCGAGAACGGCGACTTCCCCGAGTGGGAGCTCGGCGTCCAGCTCATACCGCAGGACAAGGAACACTCGCTGGGCTTCGACCTGCTCGACCCCACCAAGCTGATTCCCGAAGAGATGGTGCCGGTGCAGAAGATCGGCCGGCTGGTGCTCAACCGCAACCCCGACAACTTCTTCGCCGAGACCGAGCAGGTGGCCTTCCATCCCGGCCACCTCGTGCCGGGCATCGACTTCACCAACGACCCGCTGCTGCAGGGGCGCCTGTTCTCGTACACCGACACGCAGATCTCGCGCCTGGGCGGCGCCAACTTCCACGAGCTGCCCATCAACAAGGGGCGTGTGCCCCTTCCACAACTTCCAGCGCGACGGCATGCACCGCCAGACCATCGCGCGCGGCCAGGTGGCCTACGAGCCGAACACTCTGGGCAGCGGCACCGAGTTCCGGGTGGACGGCGGCAGCCACGGCTTCCAGTCCTTNCCCGAGGAGATCGACCCGCCCAAGGTGCGGCGGCGCAGCGCCTCCTTCGACGACCACTTCACGCAGGCGCGCCTGTTCTTCGAGAGCCAGAGCGCGGCCGAGAAGGAGCACATCATCGCGGCCTTCCGCTTCGAGNTGTCGAAGCTGGATGTGCCCGCCATCCGCCAGCGCATGGTCGACAACCTCGCGCACGTGGACGAGAANCTCGCGCGCCGCGTCGCCGAGCCTCTGGGCATCGGCGAGCCCGATGCCAGGGCGGCCGCGGGGCGGGCGGGCTTCCGCGACCACCGCATGTCGCTGCCCATCGACGAGTCGCCCGCGCTGAGCATGGCCGACACCGGCGACGGCTCCATCCGCACGCGCAAGATCGCGATCCTGGTTGCCGACGGCGTCGACTCGGCCTCGCTCAAGCCGATCCGCGACGCGCTCGAGCAGGCCGGCGCGCAGTGCAAGGTGGTGGGGCCGCGCCTGGGCACCGTCGCCAGCGCATCCAGGCGGCAGATCGAGGTGGACGCGACCTTCGTCAANACGCCCTCGGTGATGTTCGACGCGGTGCTGGTGCCCGCCGGTGCCGAGGGCGCCGCGGCGCTCGCGGGCATGGGCGACGCGGTGCACTTCGTGCTTGAGGCCTACAAGCACTGCAAGGCGATCTGCACGGTGGGCGAGGGCGCACGGCTGCTGGCCACGCTGGGCATCGACGAGCAGACCTCGCCCGATGACGCGCCCGCCGGCGTGGTGGTGGCCGAAACGCCGGTCACCAACCTGGGCGACAGCACGGCCGCCTCGGGCATCGCGCAGCGCTTCGCCGCCGCCATCGCGAAGCACCGGCACTGGGACCGCGCGAACATCGACGCCGTGCCCGCCTGACCGGCGATCTCGGCTAGCCGCCGCCCGCGGCCTGCTGCCGCGGCGGCCATTCGATGCGCTCGGCAGGCATCGCCGGCGGCCGGTTCTTCCAGATCTTCAGGCAGGACTTCGAGCAGCACGGCCACCAGCCGAGCGGTCCGCATTCGACGGCCTGGCCGCACCCCGCCATGCACAGGCTCGACCTGCGGCGAAGCTTGCGTGCATCGGTGGGCGGGGGTGTGGCCTCGTTGCGCCGCTTCATGCGTATGCGCGGGCGCGCGCAAGCGCCCGACCGGCCCGGCTGTGATGTGACATGGAACCTCCCTGATGCGGCCCGCTGCGTTCATGCGCGGGCTCTGAGGCGCGCATTATGTAAGCCGATGTGTCATCGCCGCGATGCCCTCCGCACCCTTTGCGGCGCGCCGTGACCGAATGCGCAGGGCAGGCCCTTCGGCTGCCTGTTAGTTCTTTAGCCCTAGACCGTATTGCGAATAGGCGCGCCTGGGGGCCGCTCCTAGACTTTCTCCCCGAGGCCTGAACGGCGCGCACTCCCGCGACGTCGATGGTCCGCCGCGGCGGGCCCACAGGGCCAGACGCGGGGGTCCAATGGCGTGGTTTTCGAGATGGGGAAGGGAGCGCCCTGCACGTCATCGTGCTGGCATGGCAGGTGCGCTCGGTCTGGCTGGCGTTCTTCTGATGGGCTGGAGCCTTCCGGCACCGGCGCAGCAGGCGACGAGCGCCGAAGCCGCCGCCAGCAAGGCGGAGCAGGCCCGCCTTGCGGACACCGACACCCTGCTGGCGCTGACCAGCGAAGGCGCGGTGCTCTACGGGCAGGACTCGGTCAAGCTCTCCGGCTATCAGTACTGCAGCCAGGCGGTCGCGCTGGCCGAGGCGGGCGAGTTCCGCCAGAGCGTGCGCGCCGCGAGCAAGGCGCTGCACCTGGCCAACGCCACCAACGATCCGAACCTGATGGCCATGGCCAACCGCGACCTGGCCATCGTCTACAGCTACTCGGGCCAGCTCGAGAAGGCCGAGGAGTTCGCACGCGAGGCTCTCAAGCATCAGGCGCGCGATCCCAAGCTGGTGGTCGGTCCGGTGCAGAAGGTGATCGGCGATGTGCGCTCGCGCCGCGGCGACTATTCGGGTGCTGTGCTCAGCTATGACGAGGCGCTGGCCAACAGTTCGCAGCGCTATGCGCCGCTGGTGCAGGCATCGCTGGTCAATGCGCTCATCGAATCGGGCGACCCCGCCCGGGCGCGCGAGGTGCTCGGCAGCATGGCGCCGCCCAAGGATGCACCGCTGACCGCGCAGCTCGACCGCACCCGCGCCCGGCTGCTGCTGGCCGAGAACAAGCCGGCCGAGGCGCGCGATGCGTATCGCGCTCTCACCGCGCGGCAGGTGGGTGCCGACACCGAGTATTACCGCCTATGGGCCTGGGACGGCGTGGCGCGCAGCGAACTCGCGCTGGGCCAGAAGCAGGCGGCCGCAGAGGCCGTGGGCCGCGCGCTGGGCGACGTGGACAAGGTCCGCGCGCGCTTTCGCAGCGAGGAATTCAAGATGGGCCTGTTCTCGGACCTGCAGACGGTGTTCGAGCGCGGCGTGTCCATCTACAGCGACGCGGGCGATGCGCGCCAGGCCTTCGAGGTGAGCGAGCACAGCCGCTCGCGCGCGCTGCTCGACGCGGTGCGCGGGCGCGCGAAGATCAACGAGCAGGCCGCCAACACCGTCGACCTCGCCACGCTGCAGCGCACGCTGGCGGCCGACGAGCGCGTGGTGCAGTTCCACTCGCTGCCCGACCGCCTCGTGGTGTGGGTGGTGAGCCCCGACAGCATCGCGGAGAAGACGGTGGCGGTGAAGCGCGACGAGCTCAACGAACTGGTCGAGACCTTCCGCAATTCCATCGTGCGCGGCCGCCGCGCCGCCATCACCAACGCCGACAAGCTGGGCGCCGCGCTGCTCGGGCCGCTGGGCCTCGCGCCGGGGCAGCGGCTGGTGGTGGTGCCGCACGGGCCGCTGCACTACCTGCCGTTCCAGGCGCTGCGGCTGGACGGGCGCTACATCATCGAGACGCATCCGGTGGCCGTGGCGCCGTCGATGAGCATCGCGGTGCAGCTGGCGCAGCGCACGCCGCGCGTGAACGCATCGCTCACCGCCTTCGGCAATCCTCGCATCGAGGACAAGTACGACCTGCCCGGCGCCGAGACCGAGGTGAAGCAGCTCGCGCGGCTCTTCCCGCGCAACACGGTGTACATGGGCGCGGCCGCCACCAAGACCCAGTTCCGCGACGTGGCCGCGCGCTCGCCGCTGATGCACGTGGCGGCGCACGCCGAGGCCGACGCGGTCGATCCGCTGTATTCGCGCATCCTGCTGGCCAACGAAGGCGGCAAGCAGAACTTCCTGGAGGCGCACGAGATCCTCGGGCTGCCGATGGACGGCACCGCGCTGGTCACGCTCTCGGCCTGCGAGTCGGGCCTCGGGCGCATCGCGCAGGGCGACGAGGTGCTGGGCTTCACGCGCTCGTTCCTCTCGGCCGGCAGTTCCAGCCTGATCGCATCGCTGTGGCCGGTGTCGGACGACGCCACCGCCGTGCTCATGAGCACGCTCTACGGCGAACTCTCCAAGGGCCGCGACATCCAGAAGGCCATGCAGGCCGGGCAGCTTGCGGTGCTGAAGGATCCCAAGATGTCCCATCCCTTCTTCTGGGCGCCGTTCAACCTGATCGGCAACTGGCGTTTGACGGTGGGAGGCTGAAATGAAATCCTGCCAACGCCCCACGCCGATCACGCCGATCGCCTTCGCGGTCACGGCCCTGGTCAGCGCGACGCTGCTCGTCGCGGCCCAGCGCACCCATGCCGCCGAAGCGGACGGCAACGACACCCAGCTGCTGCCGACCAAGGACCCTTGCGGAAGCTGTGACCGCCCCATCGCGCAGGCACCCACGGGGGCCGTCGCCCCGCAGAGCCTGCCCGCGCCGCCGCGCAACACGGGCGGCGCCGCCGGCGCGACCTTCAAGCTCAACGACCTGCGCCTCAACGGCGTGAAGGCGCTGAGCAACGAAGAACTGCAGGCCATCACCGGCCCCTACATCGGCCGCGACGTCACGCTCTCCGACCTGGAGGAGCTCGCCAAGGCGATCACCGCGCGCTACAAGGAGCGCGGCTACTTCCTCGCGCAGGCCGTGGTGCCGGTGCAGACCGTGCGCGACGGGATCGTCGAGATCAGCGTGATCGAGGGCCGCCTGGGCAAGGTCGACGTGACCGTCGCTCCCGATGCGCCCATTGCCGAGTCGCGCGTGCGCGGCTTCCTCGCGCCCCTGCAGCCCGGCGCGGCGGTGAGCGCGCCGGACTATGAACGCGCGATGCTGCTGCTGTCGGACCAGCCGGGCATCAAGGTGTCCTCGGGCCTGCAGGAGGGCACGCAGCCCGGCACCACCGACCTCTCGGTCGAGGTGGCCGCCGCGCCGCGCTGGGCCTTCACGGCCGAGGGCGACAACCACGGCACCAGGGAGTCGGGCCGCTACCGCGTGGGCGGCACGGCGCGCTGGCTCAGCCCCTTCGGCATCGGCGACAACCTCGACATGCGGCTGATGGTCCAACAGCAACGCGCTGCAGTTCGGCCGCATCGCCTACGAGGCGCCCATCGGCACCAGCGGGCTGCGCGCGGGCGTGGGCCTTTCGCGCGTGAGCTACGAGCTGGGCGGGCAGTTCGCCGACCTCGACGCGCGCGGGCGCGCCAACGTGCTCGACTTCTCGCTGAGCTATCCGCTGATCCGCCAGCGCCAGCAGAACCTGTTCCTGCGCCTGGGCGTGGACGTGAAGGACCTCACCGACGAGTTGCGCGCGGCCGACTTCAACTCCAAGAAGCGCGTCAACGGCCTGAGCCTGGGCTGGACCTGGGAACGCCGCGACGAGCTCCTCGGCGGCGGCTACTGGGCCAGCTCCGGCACCCTGTACCACGGCAACCTCTCCATTCGCGACCCGGAGAGCCGCGACTTCGACCGCGGCATCACCGGCCACCGCACCGAAGGCGGCTTCACCAAGCTGAGCTTCCAGTTCTCGCGCCTGCAGTCGATCGTGCCGCGCCATTCGCTGTACCTGTCGGTCGGAGGCCAGTGGGCCAGCAAGAACCTCGACGCGTCCGAGAAGCTCGCGCTCGGCGGCGCGCGCGCTGTGCGTGCCTACCCTTCCGGCGAACTGCTGGTGGACCAGGGCGTGATCGGCACCGTCGAATGGCGCTGGTCGCTCAACGAGGAGCTCACGCCCTTCCTGTTCTACGACGCCGCGCACGGAAAGATCGTGCGCAACCCGACGCCCTACGACGGCGTCAACAGCCACAGCCTGCGCGGCTACGGGGTGGGCCTGAGCTGGTCGCGCCCGGGCAATTTCTCGATCAATGCCACGCTGGCCTGGCGCGCCGGTACGCCGCCGGCGCAGACCGACGGTGGCGGGCGCAACCCGCGCCTTTTCGTGCAGCTCATCAAGGCGTTCTGAAATGGCACTCCCCCAGGCCTCGCGCACTTCGTGTCGCTTCGCCAACCCCCTCGCCGGGGGCGACACCGGCGGCCCGGCAGAGCCGGTTNCGCGGTGTCCCGCGAATCGTCCGGGCCGGTTTCAAGCATTGCGGGTCACGCGAAAGCGTGGTGGAACACTGAAATGAAGCAACGCAACCCATCCTCGCGCGCGCAATTCCGGCGCCTGCAACTGCGGCCCATCGCGCTGTCGCTGATCTGCGCNGGCGCCGCGCCGGCCATGGCGCAGGTGCTGCCTACCGGCTTCAACTCCATTGCCGGCGGCGTCACCATGACGCAGAACGGCAGCGTGATGAACATCAACCAGCCGTCGCTGCGCGGCATCGCNAGCTGGCAGACCTTCTCCATCGGCGCGGGCGGCACGGTCAACATCGCGCAGCCGAGCACGCGCGCGGTGCTGCTCAACCGCGTGGTGGGCGANGGCATGAGCATCCAGGCCTCGCGCATCGACGGAACGCTGCGGACCTCGCTGATCGGCAACCCGAACCTGCCGGGCGGCAGCGTATTCCTCATCAACCCGAGCGGCATCGTGTTCGGCAAGGGCGCGTCGGTCAACGTGGGTGGGCTGGTGGCTTCCACGCTGGACATCGCCAACGACAACTTCATGCCCGCCGGTTCGGAGAACAAGGCCTTCGACAAGAGCGAGCAGCTGGTCTTCGCCGGCCCGGCCAACAGCCTGGCGCAGGTGCGGCTGGAGCAGGGCGCGTCGATCACCGCGGGCCCGGGCGGCACCGTGGCGCTGGTGGGCGGTTCGGTGCGCAACGACGGCGAGATCAACGTCGCGCGCGGTTCGGTGGGCCTGGTTTCGGCCAGCAAGCTCACCATGAACCTGGACTTCGACGGCGACGGCCTCACCACCTTCAAGGTGCCGCTGGACGGGCAGACCACCTTCAAGCTGGCCGACCTGCAGGCCACCGACAAGACCACCACCGCGCAACTGATGAACACCGGCAACGTCGCGGCCGACGGCGGCCGCGTGGTGCTGATGGCCGCCGCGGCCGACGTGGATGCGCGCCAGCTGGTGGTGAGCCAGACCGGCGTGATCCGTGCCCGCTCGCTGAGTTCCCGCAACGGCGAGATCGTGCTCGACGGCGGCCAGTCGGGCGCGCGCAGCAACGAGATGCTGCTGGGCGGNACCATCGACGCGAGCGGCACCGAGGCCGGCGTGGCAGGCGGATCGATCACCGCGAGCGCGGACTACGTGCGGCTGTCGGGCCTGGCGGCGGACGCCAGCGGCAGCAACGGCGGCAGCATCCAGGTGACGGGAAACGCCGCGGTGAGCATGTCTGCCGACTCGGTGCTGCGCAGCAACGCCACCGGCGCGAACGGGCAGGGCGGCACGGTGGACCTGAGCGCCGGCTANGTCCACGTTTCCGGCCAGATCCAGGCGCGCGGCGCCGGCAGCGGCGCGGGCGGCACCATCACCACCACCGCGCGGCAGGTGGAGGTGACGGAGCTCGCGCAGATCGATGCGGCCGGCGGCGCGAGCGGCGCCAACGGCAAGTGGGTGGTCGAGTCGAAGGGCACGCTCAACGTCGACAACACCGTGCCGGCCTACGAACCCGCGGACTACGGACTGAACACCGCCGACACGCGCGTGAGTTCCGTTGCCATCGGCAACGCGCTGGGCCGCTCGACCGACGTGACACTGCGCACCGGCTCCAACGACGGCGAGTCGAACGACGTGGTGTTCCAGGACGGCGCAGGCATCGTCAAGACCGAGGGGCGCGACGCGCGGCTCACGGTCGATTCGCTGCGCGACATCCAGATGTTCAGCGGCTCGTCGATCCGCTCGGAAAGCGGTGCGCTGCACGTCGACTTCAACGCCAACGCGACCGGCGGCTCCGACGGCGGCGTGATCGAACTCAACAACGCGAGCATCGCCACCAACGGCGGCAACATCCGCTTCTACGGCCAGGGCGACGCGGCCAACGGCTACGCGGTCGGCGGCATCGCGCCCACGGACGGCGGACCGAATGTCGGACGCGCGGGCGTCTCGCTGTTCGACAGCTCGCTGAACACCTGCGCGATGGCCTCCGGCAACTGCGGCGGCAGCGGCTCGATCGTGCTGCGCGGGCAGGGCACCAGCAGTTCGGCCGGCGACCCGAACTACTACGTGAGTTCGGACGGCGTGCAGGTCTCGGGCACCAGCCTGACCACCGGCGGCGGCAACATCGCCATCACCGGCGTGGGCGGNATCGGCGCGGGCGGCGTGCTGCTCGACAACACCGAAGGCAACGGCACGGTGCTGCGCACCGGCACCGGCGACGTGAGCATCACCGGCAGCTCGCGCAGCTGGACCGCCACCGATCCGGTCGCCGTGTACGGCGGCACGGTGGACTTCGTCGACAGCTCCTTCCCCGACGTGACGACGAGCAACATCGGCGGCATCTCGATGCGCAGCGCGACCATCGACTCCGGCGGGCGCGTGGCCATCGACGGCACCGGCGGCGACATGCAGGGCCTGACCGCGAACAGCGCCTTCCTGACCTCGGCATCGGCCGCCAACGGCGGTGGCGGCGTGTCCTACGCCGCGGGCAACGGCGTGACCATCTTCGGCGGCAGCATCACGGCCGGCGCGGGGCGCGACATAACGATCTCCGGCACGGCNGGGGGCAAGAGCTTCACGGTGGATGGCGCAGTCGCGACCNTCGGCGNNGACGCATCGGCGGTGGCGCTCGCGATGGAGGCCGGCGGCACCGTGCGCGCCGAGGGCGGGCGCATCGCCATCGACGGTCGCGGCGGCGACGTGCTGGTGGGGCGCGTGAACGTTCGCGACGTGCCGTCGGGCACCGTCTTCGTGCCGGTGCTCGACGTGTCGAGCAGCACCGGCGCGGGCGGCACCGTCAGTCTCGCCGGGCGCAACGTGCTCGTGATCGATGCGTTCGACGACGTGACCACCATCGACGCCGGCGGCGCGGGCCAGTCCGGCACCATCGACGTGCGAGCCACCAACAGCATCGCCATCAGCGACCAGGCCAGCCTGCGCGCCGACGCGAAATCGGCCTCCGGCAATGGCGGCACGATCAACGTGATCGCCGGCGACACGCTGCGCGGCTACGGCAGCATCTCGGCGCGCGGCGGCGCGAGCGCAGGCAACGGCGGCAGCATCGAGACCTCGGCACCGCACTTCGACCTGACGGGGCTGCGCGTGGATGCGTCGGCGCCGGTGGGTACGGCGGGTACCTGGACCATCGACCCGTACAACGTCAACATCGCGCACGGCACCGCATCGGGCAGCCTCACGGGCAACCCCTTCGACCCGCTCGCCAACTCGACCATCCAGGACGGCGACATCAACAACGCGCTGGACGGCGGCACCAGCGTCACGATCACGACGGGCACCGGCGGCCTCGCGACCGACGGCAACATCACCTTCGCCACCGATGCGGCCATCGTGCGCAGCAAGGGCTCGGCGCCGCTCACCTTCGAGCTCGACGCGGCGCACAACATCAGCGCCTTCAACAACAACTCGATCCAGTCCAACTCGGGNGCGCTCAACGTGGTGCTCAACGCNGGCGTGGGCGGGCAGAACGGAGCGATCTTCCTGAGCGGCGCGAAGATCGCCACCAACGGCGGCGACGTCGTGATGACGGCCGATACCAGCCCCACGGGCAACCAGGCGATCGGCATCACCAACACCACGATCGATACGCGCACCACCGCGCTGGGCGACGCTGGCCCCGGCGGCGCGGTGCAGATCACGGGCAAGCGCGGCACGCCCACTTTCTCGGGCTTCACCGCCACGGTGCAGCTGAGCGGCGCCACCATCCAGAGCAGTACTGGCGACGTGACCATCTCGGGCACGGCGCCCGGAGGCACCGGGGTGCGCATCGGCGCGAGCACCGGGCCGGGCCAGATCCTCACCACCAGCGGCGACATCTCCATCGTGGGCATCGGCAGCGGCGTGACGGACCCGAGCACCGGGCCGCTGGCCGTGCAGGCGGTCGACCTGAGCAACGTCACNGTGCGCAGCGTTGACGGCAACATCGGCATCAAGGGCCTGGTGACGCCGGGCGTTTCCAGCGACAAGTCGGGCGGCGTGCTGATCGCCAACAACGCGTTGGTCACCACGCTGGGNNCCGGCGACATCGACGTGGCGGGCGAGTCGCAGGCCAACGGCACGGGCATCACGCTCGGCACCGGAGGCCGCATCGACGGCAACCGCAACGTGGTGCTGCGCGCGAGCAACGACGGCAGCACGGACGCGGTGGTGCTGACCGGCACGGTCCGCGCCGGCAGCGTGCTGAACCTGCGCTCCGGCGGTGTCGACGCCGCAGGCAACGCAGTCGACCGTACAGCCAACCCCATCACGCTGGGCGGCACCGCGGCCAACGGCTTCGCGGTGTCGGCCGACGAGTTCACGCGGCTGGACGCGCCCGCCATCGTGGCCGGCAGCAATGCGCATGCGGGCAGCATCAACGTGGTGGGCCCGCTCACCGTGCCCGGCGCGCTGACGTTGCAGAACACCGGCGGTGGCGGCGGCATCCAGCTCGGCGGCGCGCTCACGGCCGCGACCGTGGGGCTGATCTCGGGCGGGAACATCACCCAGACGGCTGCAGCACCGATCACCGCCGGCACGCTGCTGGCGCGTTCCACCGGCGGCAGCGTGCTGCTGGACCAGGCCGCGAACAACGTCAGCGCCGACACGCTCGGCGGCAGCGCGGCCGGCGCCTTCCGCTACGTGGACGT
>Ga0055534_1001206_pt1 | contig 10831 bp, 8 predicted proteins | sample AraplaCol_mLB_r2_2_FD_54993 | JGI IMG/M metagenome (GOLD analysis project Ga0055534, IMG submission 54993) | Arabidopsis root microbial communities from North Carolina, USA - plate scrape MF_Col_mLB_r2 | ecosystem: Host-associated > Plants > Roots > Endosphere | place: USA: North Carolina... | reverse complement strand
TGGTGCGGTCGTTCAGGACCGTCGCGCAGGCGGCGATGCCGATGGCGCCGCCAAGGTTGCGCATCAGGTTGAACAGGCCCGACGCCAGCTTCAGCCGCGCGGGCGGCAGCGCGCCCAGCGTCAACGTTACCGTGGGCGCCACGGCAAACTGCTGCCCCATGCCGCGCATGGCCTGCGGAAGCAACAGCTCGGCACTGCCCCAGTCATGCGTGATCGGTGCGAAGCTCCACATCGACAGCGCGAACAGCGCCAGCCCGAACATCAGCAGCCAGCGCAGGTCCACGCGGTTCGCCAGGAAGGCGTAGAGCGGGATCGACATCACCTGGAACAGGCCCGTGGAGAAGATCGCCAGGCCGGTCTGCAGCGCGCTGTAGCCGCGCACCTGGCCCAGGAACAGCGGTGTCAGGTAGATGGTGGCGAAGATGCCGATCCCCGTGACGAACGAGAAGAAGCAGCCCAGCGCGAAATTGGGGTCTTTCAGCGCGCGCAGGTCCACCACGGGATTGGCGAACGTCAGTGACCGCCACAGGAAGCCGATGCCGGCGATGCCCGAGATCCAGGCCGTGGTCAGGATGGTCTGGTCGCCAAACCAGTCCCAGCGCGGCCCTTCCTCGAGCGTGTATTCCAGGCAGCCCAGGAACAGCGCCAGCATCACGATGCCGGGGTAGTCCGCGCCCTTGAGCAGCGACCAGTCCGGATGATCGATCTTGACCAGCATCGGCACCACCACCGTGACGAAGATGCCTGGCACCAGGTTGATGAAGAACAGCCAGTGCCACGAAAAATTGTCGGTGATCCAGCCACCCACCGTCGGCCCCAGCGTGGGCGCCAGCGACGCCAGCCCGCCGATGATGGCGGCGGCCGCCACGCGCTGGCGCCCGGCGAAGAACGCAAACGCCGTGGTGAAGACCATCGGAATCATCGAGCCGCCCAGAAAGCCCTGCGCCGCGCGAAACGCGATCATGCTCTGGATGTTCCAGGCGATGCCGCACAGCAGGCTGGTCAGCGTGAAGCCGGCGGCGGACGCGGCGAACAGCCAGCGCGTGGACATGACCCGCGACAACCATCCGGACAGCGGAATGACGATGATTTCGGCAATCAGGTAGGCGGTCTGCACCCAGACGGTCTCGTCGGTGCCCGCCGACAGGCCGCCGCCAATGTCGCGCAGCGACGCCGAAACAATCTGGATGTCGAGCAGCGCGATGAACATGCCCACGCACATCGTGCCGAAGGCCAGCACGCGGGTGGCCATCGGCAGGTCGGCCGGCGACGGCAGTGCGGGCGGCGCGGCATGCCGGGACGCGGCGGCTGCGCTGGCTGGCGCCGCAGGGCTGGTGGAAGCGGCTGTATTCATGACTTGCTCGGTGCCTGGTCCTGATGCTGATCCTGGGCCTGCGCAGCTGCCGGCGCCCGCTCTGCATGGGTATCGATCTCGGCCACCACCGACAGGCCGGGGCGCAACAGGCCGAGTCGCGCGTCGGCATCGTCCAGCACGATGCGCACGGGCACGCGCTGCACGATCTTGGTGAAGTTGCCGGTGGCGTTTTCGGGGGGCAGTACGCTGAACTGGGCGCCCGTGGCCGGTGCCAGGCTGGCCACGCGGCCATGGAATACCTTGCCGGGCATCACGTCGGCCACGATGGTGGCGCGCATCCCGGGCTTCATGTGCGCCAGCTGCCCCTCCTTGAAGTTGGCATCGATCCACAGGCCCCGCGCAGGCACGATTGACAGCAACTGCCCGCCGCTCGGCGCATAGGCGCCCACGCGCGCGCGGCGATTCCCCACCGTGCCGTCCACCGGCGCGCGCAGTTCGGTGTAGCCCAGGTTCAGGCGCGCCAGGTCGCGTTCGGCAATGGCCTGTGCCAGCGCCGCCTCGGCCTGCTGCCGCTGCGTGGCGATGACGTCGAGCTGCCGGCGGGCTGCCTCCGCGCTGGCCTTTGCCTTCTGGCCGTTGGCGACCGACTGCTTGAAATCGGCATCGGCCTTCTGTGAACTCTGGATCGATACAGCGGACTTGGCCACGAGGCTTGCGTAGCGCGCCTGATCGTCGCGGGCGCGGACGGTTTCGGCGTCGGTGGCGGCCACGTTGGCGCGGGCTTCGGCGATGACGGCGTCCTGCAGCCTGGCGCGGGCGTCCAGGTTGGCGATCAGGGCCTGCTCGGATGCCACGGCACCTTCGGCCTTGGCCACCGCAGCCCGGTAGTCGCGATTGTCGATGCGGGCCAGCAGGTCGCCCGCGTGCACCGCCTGGTTGTCGGTCACAAGCACCTCGGTCAGGTACCCAGGCACCTTGGCCGCGATCAGCGTCACGTCGCCGCCCACGTAGGCGTCGTCGGTCTCCTGCACGAAGCGGGCGTCGGTCCACCAGTGATAGCCGTAGCCCGCGGCCACCAGCGCAACCAGCGCGCCGCCGGTGCGGATCAGCAAGGGCTTTCTGCCAGGCCGGGCCTTGGTCGGGGTGGCATCGTCGGCCGCGCGGTCGGCGGTTGGGGTGCTGCTGGTCATGAAAGGCTCCGTACTGAAAGCGCACCTGCGACAGGCGCGAGAGGGGGGGTATCGATGGGATTCGCCGGCGTGGCCTCGGCCTGTGCCGTGGCCGAACGCTCGAGGCGCGCCCGCAGAGCCGGGCTGGCCGCCGGACCGGGGGCGATGTAGTGATCGGTTTCGGTGATGCGCTGGCCGGTGTCGGCATCGACCAGTGCAATGCGCACCGCGCGGCCGGTCTGGCTCTCCACCAATTGCACGGTGTCGGCCTGGTCGGCGAAGTGGCGCGTGCCCCAGTCCATCAGCATCAGCAGCACGGGCCGGAAGTCGCGGCCGCGGGCGGTCAGCACGTAGTCGTCACGGGGCGGATGCGCGCTGTAGGGGCGGCGTGCCAGCAGGCCTTCGTCAACCAGCTTGTTCAGACGCCGCGTCAGCATGTTGGGCGCGATGCCCAGGCGCTTCTGGAAATCGTCGAAACGGGTGGCGCCGTAGAACGCCTCGCGCAGGATCAGTACCGACCACGTGTCGCCAACCCGCTCCACGGCGCGGGCCGTGGGGCAGGCCGATTCCTTGTGTGACTTTCTCTGCATCGTCGTCACCTCCTGAAAAAACCTGTTGCTAGCAATATGAAAGTTAGTCTAGGCTAGTAACTATCATCGTGCAAGTATCATTTGCACGAGGGCCACGGAAAGGAATGCGAAATGACGAAACAGGTACAAGTCGGGCGGGTTCGATGGACGGCGACACTGGCGGCATCGGTGGCGGCGATGTTCGCGTTGGCCGGTTGCGCGGCGGTCGGGCCCGACTATCGCGCCCCGGCGGTGGACACCCCGCAGACGTATGGGCACGCGGCGGAAGTCGGACCCGTCAACGATGCGCGCCAGCCGGTGTCACTGGACACCTGGTGGAACGGTTTCAATGACCCGGTGCTGACCACCATCGTCCAGCGCGTGCTGGACCAGAACCTGGACATGGCGGCGTCCTTGGCCCGCGTGGAGCAGGCCCGCGCCGCCGCCAGTTTTGCCGGGGCCGAACTGCTCCCGCAGGGCAGCGCCTATGCCGATGTCGGCAAGCAGCGCCAGTCACTGGAAAGCCCGCTGGGCAAGATCGGCAGCAAATTCCCGGGCTACACGCGCGGGCAGACGCTGTATTCGGTGGGGGCGGCGGCTAGTTGGGAAATCGATCTGGCTGGCGGACTGCGACGCGGCGCCGAGGCCGCCAACGCCGAACTGCAGGCGGCCGAAGCGAACCACCTGGGCGTGCGCGTACTGGTTGCGGCCGAGGCCGCCGACGCCTACTTCCGCGTGCGCGCCGCGCAGAGCCGCATCGCCATTGCGGAGCAACAGGTCACCACCAACCAGCGCCTGCTGGACCTCGTGCGGCTGCGGCTGGCCGATGGCATCGGCGCGGAGCGCGAGCAGGCGCAGGCCGAAGCGCAGCTGGCGCAGACGCGCGTCACCATCCCGCCGCTGCGCATCGAACTGGAAACGCAGTTGAACCGGCTCGATGTGCTGATTGGCGCGCAGCCGGGCACCTACGCAGCGGAACTGCGCGGTTCGCAGAGCGCGCTGACGGTGCCGCAGGTGGCGCTGGCGCAGGGCCCGGCCAACCTGCTGCAGCGCCGCCCCGACGTGATCGCGGCCGAGCGCAGGCTGGCGGCATCGAATGCGCGCATCGGCGTGGCCACGGCCGAGTACTACCCGAAGGTGTCGCTGTCGGCGCTGCTCGGGTTCGAAAGCCTGTCGGCCAGCAAGCTGTTCACGGCGCAGGCGTTCCAGCCGGCCGCCACGGCGGGGTTGCGCTGGCGCCTGTTCGATTTCGGGCGTGTCGATGCCGAAGTAGCCGGCGCAAGGGGCGCCTACGCCGAGGCGCTGGCCAACTATCGGCAGGCGATGCTGCAGGCCACGGCCGATGTCGAGAACGCGCTGGTGTCGCTGACCCAGCTTGACGCCCAGCGGCTGGAGCTGGACAAGGAAGTAGGCGCCCATGAGCGCGCCCGCAATGCGTCCGAGGACGCCTACAAGGGTGGCGCCGTCAGTCTGTTCGAGGTACTTGAGGAGGACCGCCAGCTGCTGGCCGCACGCGACCAGCAGGCCAAGGTGCGCGCCGACAACGCCCGCGCGGCCGTGTCGGCGTTCCGGGCGCTGGGCGGCGGGTGGTCCTGAAGCGCGCGGGAATCCCGTCAGACCCGATCGGCTCAGTGCACGGAGCGGCGGCGTCCGGCGTCACGACGCGCTGCCATTGTCCGTACGGCGCTTCGACGGCGCGGTCAATGACGCCCACACCTGTCGGAACGTGGCGCGCAGCGTGCCGCCGGCATCGATATCGCCGTGCAGCATGGCCGAAATGTAGGCGCGCGCCTGCTTGGCGGAGATATGCGGCGGCAGCGGCGGGACGTCCGGGTCTGTCACCATTTCGAGCACGGTCGGCACATTGGCGGCCAGCGCCTTGTCCAGCGCGGGGCCGATCGCGTCGGGATTGTCCACGCGGATGCCTTGCAGGCCGAGCATCTGCGCAAAGGCCGCGTAGCCAAAGACCGGCAGATCCTGTGACGCCGCGAATTTCGGATCGCCTTCCATCACGCGCTGTTCCCAGGTCACCTGGTTCAGGTCGCCGTTGTTCAGCACGATGATGGTCAGTGAGCCCCCGGTCCACCGCTTCCAGTCCCGCGAGATGGTGATGAGCGCGCTGATGCCGTTCATCTGCATGGCGCCATCGCCCACCATGGCAATCACCGCGCGTTCCGGATGCGCGTAGCGCGCCGCGATGGCATATGGCACGGCCGGGCCCATGGTGGCCAGCCCGCCGCTGAGCGATGCCATCATGCCGCGCCGGATCTTCAGGTCGCGGGCATACCAGTTGGCCGCCGATCCGGAATCGCAGGTCAGGATGCAGTTGTCGGGCAATCGCCGGGACAGCTCCATGAACACGCGTTGCGGATTGATCGGATTGGCTTCGGCGGCGGCGCGCTGTTCCAGCACCTGCCACCACTCGGCCACGTTTTTCTCGACTTCCTGCTGCCATTCGAGCGGCTTCTGCTCAAGCATGGGCAGCAGCGCGCGCAGTGTGGCGGCGCTGTCGCCTTCGAGGCAGATTTCCATCGGATAGCGCAGGTTCAGCATGCGGCCATCGATATCGATCTGCACGCCGCGCGCCTTGCCTTCCGCCGGCAGGAATTCCGAATAAGGGAAGGCGGAGCCCACCATCAGCAGCGTATCGCAGCCGTTCATCAGTTCCCAGCTTGGCTTGGTGCCCAGCAGGCCGATGGAGCCGGTGACAAAGGGCAGGTCGTCGGGCACGGCGGCCTTGCCCAGCAATGCCTTGGCCACGCCGGCGCCCAGCCTGCGCGCCACCGCGATGACTTCATCGGTTGCGTTCAAGGCACCCGCGCCCACCAGCATCGCGACCTTGCTGCCCGCATTCAGCACATCGGCCGCACGGCGCAGATCCGGCTCCTGAGGGGCCTGGGCCCGCGCCGTGTAGCCGATGCCCGTGTGCACCGTGCCGTGTTCGCGCGGCGGTTCCGGTACGGCAGGCAGATTCTGCACGTCATTGGGAATGATGATGCACGTCACGGTGCGGCGTTCGATGGCGATGCGCACGGCGCGATCCACCAGGTGCCGCATCTGCGCCGGGTCCACGGCCATGGCCACGAAGTCTCGCGCAACGTCCTTCATCAGCGTGGTCAGATCCACTTCCTGCTGGTAGTCGCCGCCCAGTGCGGCGCGCTTTTGCTGGCCCACGATGGCTACCACCGGCTGGTGGTCCATCCGCGCGTCGTACAGGCCGTTGAGCAGGTGAATTGCGCCCGGCCCCGACGTTGCCAGGCACACGCCCGGCTCGCCCGTGAACTTGGCATGGGCGCAAGCCATGAACGCGGCCAGTTCCTCATGGCGCGCCTGGATGAACTCGGGATCGTTGTCGGCGCGGCCAAAGGCGCCCATCAGCCCATTGATACCGTCTCCGGGATAACCGAACACCCGCCTGACGCCCCATTCCCGCAGGCGCTTGAGTACAAAGTCCGAAACCGTCATCGACATTGGTAGCTCCATCAATGTTGCATCGCCATGCATCAGGCGTGCCGGTGGCAAGCCCGCGGCGAAGAGGCGCCCGGCGGAGCGCCTTGCAAGGCAAGCGCGACGGCCGTTATCGCGTAGAAAATGCCCGCGCCGGTAAGGATTGCACGTCGCCCCGGCTAGCGGCCGCCCGGCGCTGCCGGCGTCTGCCATACGGCAGGCAGATGGGGACGGCTGGCGTAGTCGCCGTGCATCAGCACGAACAGTATCGTCAGGATCGCGAGCGGTACCACCGCCGCGAGCCGCAGCACCGTCGCCGCGCGTGCCAGGTGCATGAAGGCGCCGGCAATCAGCAAGGCCTTGACGGCCGCGATAGCGAGGTTGATGGATGCGTTCCACGGGCCCAGGTCAAGGAAGGCGGTGCCCACGGTGATGGCCAGCAGCAGCACCAGTAGCAGCCATACGCCGAGCAGGCGCCGCGTGGCGGTGGTCATGTCGCGCTCCTGCCCGGGAGATAGAGGATGGGAAACAGGAACAGCCAGATCACGTCGACAAAGTGCCAGTACAGGCCGACGATCTCCAGGCGCGCCATGTTGGCCGACGCGTGGCGCCCGGCGCGAATCGCCATGGCGAAGCCCAGCACCAGCGCGATCCCGATGCAGAGGTGCACGGCGTGCAGCCCCGTCATCGCGTAGTAAAGCAGCCGGAACATCTGTCCAGCGTGGCCACCCGCGCTGGCCGCGTTGCCGGGAACGAAGCCCGAGGCGATGTCCTTCGCATACTCGACGCCCTTGATGCCCAGGAAGATCGCGCCCAGTGCCACAACGGCCCATAGCAGGCGCACGGCACCCCGACGATTGCCGGCCTCCGCCGCCGCGACGGCCAGCGCCATGCACAGGCTGCTGGTCATCAGCACGGCGGTGTTGGCCGTGCCCAGCCACAGATCGGTGTGGCGCGCCGCCAGCGTCAGCCCGGCGGCGTCCGTGAAGCGGACGAAGTAGTACCCGGCGAACAGCGGGCCGAAGAACATCAGCTCGGTGCCCAGGAAGATCCAGACGCCCAGGCGCGCGGCAATGCGCTGCTGGCCGCCGCTGTCGAACTGGAACGGGGGCGTGCTCATTGCGGCGACTCCTGCCCCGTGACGGGATCGTAGGCATAGGCGTCGCGCCGGACCCGGGGTGGCTGGCAAAAGTTGCGCGTGGGCGGCGGTGAAGGCGTCTGCCACTCCAGGCCCGTGGCGTGCCACGGATTCGCCGGCGCGCGCCCGGCCCGGAACAGCGAGTGCACCAGGTACACCATCGGCATCAGGTACCCGATGGCCAGGATCGACCCGCCCGCCGAAGACAGGATGTTCAATACCTGGAATTCCGGCGGGTAGGCGTGATAGCGGCGCGGCATGCCCTCGAAGCCCAGCAGGAATTGCGGGAAGAACGTCAGGTTGAAGCCCACGAAGATCACCACGGCCGCGATGCGGGCCCACGTTTCGGGGTAGAGGCGGCCGGTGATCTTGGGCCACCAGAAATGCACCCCGCCCAGATAGGCCATGACCGCGCCGCCCACCATGATGTAGTGGAAGTGGGCGATGACGAAGTAGGTGTCGGTCAGGTGCACGTCCAGCGCCAGCGCGGCCAGCACCAGCCCGGTGAGCCCGCCGATGGTGAACAGCCCGACAAAGCCCAGCGCGTACAGCATCGGTGCCGTCAGGCGGATGCGGCCCTTGTAGAGCGTGGCGGTCCAGTTGAACACCTTGATGGCCGACGGTATGGCCACCAGAAAGCTCAGCAGCGAGAACGTCACGCTTGCCCGATACGACTGTCCGCTCACGAACATGTGGTGGCCCCAGACCAGAAAGCCCAGGCTGGCGATGCCGACGATGGCCCATGCCATGGCGCGATAGCCGAAGACGGGCCGGCGCGCAAAGCACGGGATGATCTCGCTGGCCACGCCCATCGCCGGCAGGATCATGATGTACACGGCCGGGTGCGAATAGAACCAGAACAGGTGCTGGAACAGCAGCGGGTCGCCACCCAGTGCCGGGTCGAAGATGCCGATTTGCGCCAGGCGCTCCAGCGCCACCAGGCACAGCGTCATGGCCAGTACCGGCGTGGCCAGCACCAGGATGAGGCTGGTGCCGTAGCTGGCCCAGACGAACAGCGGCAGGCGCATCCAGGTCATGCCGGGTGCGCGCAGCGTGTGCGTGGTGACGATGATGTTCAGGCCGGTGAGGATCGACGAGAAGCCGGTGACGAACACCCCCGCCAGCGTCAGTACCACGTGGCTGTTCGAGAACATCGTCGAGAAAGGCGTGTAGAACGTCCAGCCCGTATCGACGCCGCCCGCGACCATCGCGCCCAGCGTCAGCGTGCCGCCGGCCACGTACAGGTACCAGCTGGCCAGGTTCAGCCGGGGAAACGCCATGTCGCGGGCGCCGATCATCAGCGGCACCAGAAAGTTGCCGAGCACCGATGGAATCGACGGGATCAGGAACAGCCAGATCATGATCACGCCGTGCGCGGTAAACAGCCGGTTGTAGGTGTCGGCGGCCATCAGGTCGCCCTGCGGCGTGACCAGTTCCAGCCGGATCAGCGTGGCCGCCGCGCCGCCGACAAAGAAAAACAGCGTGATCGCCACCATGTACAGCCAGGCAATGCGCTTGTGGTCGGTCGATCCCAGCCAGGAGCCCAGCGTGGTGCCTTCGTCCAGGTAACTGGCCTCGCGGGCGACGTTGGTGTGTTCAGCGGTCTCGGGTGGCATGGGGGGCTCCCGTCGTGGTGCCGGTGGTGCGCAGATAGGCGATGATCGCAAGGATGTCTTCCTCGTCCACCTGCCCCTGGTAGGTTGGCATGATCGGCGCATAGCCGGCTACGACGTCCTTGCGCGGGTCCAGCATCGCATCGCGTACATAGGCGGCGTCGGCGGTGACGGTGCGGCCGTCCTGAAGCGTCACTGTCCGGCCGATCAGCCCGTCCAGGGGCGGCGCGTGCACCGTGCTGCCCGCGTCGTGGCAGGCGGCACACCCGAGCCGCTGGAACAGTGCGCGGCCGCGTGCGGCGATGGTGTCGGGGCCGGTGCCGGCGTCCAGCCATTGGGCGAACGCGGCAGGCGGCATCACGACGATGCGGCCCTGCATGGCGGCGTGGTCGGTGCCGCAGTACTCGGCGCAGAACAGCCGGTATTCGCCGGGCCGGGTGGCCGTGAAGCGCAGCGTCGTATAGCGGCCGGGCACAACGTCCTGCTTGATGCGGAATGCCGGCACGTAGAAGCTGTGGATCACATCCTGCGAGGTCATCGTCAGTTCCACGGCCTGCCCCAGCGGCACGTGCAGCTCGTTGATCTCGCGCTTGCCGTTGGCGTGTTCGAGCTTCCACATCCATTGCCGCGCCACCACGGTAACGGGCACCGCACCCGCGGTTTCGCGGGCCAGCAGCGTGTAGTCAAACGCGCCCCAGGCGAAGATGCCCAGGAAGATCAGCAGTGGCGTGACCGTCCAGGCAATCTCCAGCGACGTGCTGGACACCGGCGGGTCGTGGCGGTCGGCCTGGCGGCGCTCGCGATAGCGGATCACGAACCCGGCCATCGCGCACAGCACGGCCAACGCCACCGCGCAGAGCAGCGTGGTGAGCGACAGCATCAGGGTGTCGTAGCGGCCGGCCGCCAGCGAGGCGCTGTCCGGCAGCAGCTGGAAGGTGCCGTTCATGATGGATGCCCGCGCCGCCTGCCTGCCCGCCATAGCCAGCCGATGCCCAGCGCGGCGAAGGCTGCCAGGAAGAGGATCCGGATGCCATCGAGGATGGTCATCGTGTAGCGGCCGGTATGAGGATCGAAATGAACGCAGCGCATCAGCAACTGCTGCGCCGGGGAGCCCACCCGCCCGGCCGCCGCCTGCTCGATCGCGGTGCGTAGCGCTGCGGCATCGAACCGCACCCCACTGAAGGCCCGGGCGATCCGGCCATCGGGCGTCAACACGACCAGGCCGGCCGGATGGGCGATCTGGTCTGCATCGGGCAACGGTGACGCGCGCATGCCGATGGCGCGCATCAGGGCGGTGACGGCCCCGGCATCGCCCGTCAGCATGTGCAGATCGCCGCCTGTGGCGGCCAGCAGGGCGGCATAGTGGGGCTTCTTTGCGGCAGCCATCGCCACGGTCTCGCGGCTGTCGATGCTGACGGCGGCCACGCGCCAGGCATCGTGCGGCAAGTGCGCCTGGGTCAACGATTCGAGTACGCCGTCCATCACGGTGCTGCACAGGTTGGGGCAGCGGTAGTAGCCGGGCACCAGCACCAGCGGCCGGCCCATCGACAGGTCCTGCAGCCGCACCGGCCGTCCCGCTT
>Ga0055534_1001205_pt1 | contig 10841 bp, 11 predicted proteins | sample AraplaCol_mLB_r2_2_FD_54993 | JGI IMG/M metagenome (GOLD analysis project Ga0055534, IMG submission 54993) | Arabidopsis root microbial communities from North Carolina, USA - plate scrape MF_Col_mLB_r2 | ecosystem: Host-associated > Plants > Roots > Endosphere | place: USA: North Carolina... | reverse complement strand
ATCGTGGGGCTGATCGGCCCCAACGGCGCCGGCAAATCGACCACCTTCAACCTGATCACCGGCGTGCTGCGGCTGTCGGGCGGCGAGGTGCGCTTCCGCGGCCAGAAGGTCGACGGCCTTCCCTCGCGCAAGATCGCGCAGCAGGGCATGTCGCGCACCTTCCAGCACGTGAAGCTGGTGCCCGAGATGACGGTGCTGGAGAACGTGGCCCTGGGCGCGCACCTGCGCGGCCACCGCGGCCCGGTGGCGGCGATGGCCCGCCTCGACCGCGAGGAAGAGCGCCAGCTCTTCGCCGAGGCCGAGCGCCAGCTGCAGCGCGTGGGCATGGGCGACTTCCTGCACGAGCAGGCCGGCAACCTGGCCATGGGCCAGCAGCGCCTGCTGGAGATCGCCCGCGCCCTGTGCGCCGACCCGGCCCTGCTGCTGCTGGACGAGCCCGCCGCCGGCCTGCGCCACAAGGAGAAGCAGGCGCTGGCCGAGGTGCTGCGCAGCCTGCGCGCCGAGGGCATGAGCATCCTGCTGGTGGAGCACGACATGGGACTGGTGATGGACGTCTGCGACCACATCGTGGTGATGGAGTTCGGCACGCACCTGATGGAAGGCACGCCGGCCGACGTGCAGCGCAGCGACAAGGTGCGCGCCGCCTACCTCGGCACGGAGCACTGACGACATGAGCACACCCCTTCTTCGAGTCCGCGACCTGCACGCCGGCTACGGCCGCGCCGAGGTGCTGCACGGCATCGCCCTGGACGCGCCCGAGGGCAGCGTCATCACCGTGATCGGCCCCAACGGCGCCGGCAAGTCCACGCTGCTCAACGCGCTGATGGGCGTGCTGCCCTCGCGCGGGCAGATCGAGTTCATGGGCCAGCCCATCGACGAATTCACGCTGGAGGAGCGCGTGATGCTGGGCATCGCCCTGGTGCCCGAGAAACGCGAGCTCTTCGGCACCATGCCGGTGGAAGACAACCTGGTGCTGGGTGCCTTCCGCCAGGTGCGGCTGCGCAACGCGAAGTGGCGCGAGCAGCTCGACGTGGTCTACACGCTCTTCCCGCGACTGAAGGAGCGCCGCACGCAGCAGGCGGGCACGCTCTCGGGCGGTGAGCGCCAGATGCTGGCCGTGGGCCGCGCGCTCATGTCGCGGCCGAAGCTGCTGATGCTCGACGAGCCCAGCCTGGGCCTGGCGCCGCTGGTGGTGCAGGAGATCTTCCGCACCGTGAAGGCCCTGCGCGAGACCGGCGTGACCATCCTGCTGGTGGAGCAGAACGCCCGCGCCGCGCTGGAAGTGGCCGATCACGGCTACGTGCTGGAGATGGGCAGCGTGAGCCTGGAGGGCCCGGCCCGCGAACTGGCCGGCGATGCCCGCGTGATCGACACCTATCTGGGCACGGCACGCGCCGCCGCCTGAACGCTTCGAGCCCTGGAGGACTTCCGCATGCCCCTGCACGCCGCATTCCGCACGCTGCCCGTGGTGGCCGCCTGCGCCCTCCTCTCTTCCTGCGCCGGCCTGGCCCCGGGCGAGCCGCCGCGCCTGGGCGCCGCGCAGCCGGGCACGCTGCAGCATTGCGAAGACCTCGCCGCCCGCGCCGCACTGCCCGGCCTCGCCTACACGAAGGTCAGCGCCGAGCCGGCAGGACAGGTGACGGTCGGCGCGCTGCGCGTCGCCGTGCCCGCCCACTGCCTGGTACAGGGCAAGGTGGACGAGCGCAAGAGTCCGGTCGACGGCGCCACCTACGCCATCGGCTTCGAGATGCGCCTGCCGGTNCAGTGGAACGGCCGCTTCTTCTACCAGGCCAACGGCGGCCTCGACGGCGCGGTGGTCCCGGCCGTCGGCGGCATCGGCGGCGGTGCGCCGGTGACGAGCGCGCTGGCCATGGGCTTCGCCGTCGTCAGCTCGGACGCCGGCCACACCGGCGCGCAGAACCCGCGCTTCGGCCTGGACCCGCAAGCCCGCATCGACTACGGCTACAACGCCGTCGCGCGGCTCACGCCGCTGGGCAAGCAGCTGATCGAGCGGGCCTATGGCCGCGGCCCCGACCGCGCGTACATCGGCGGCTGCTCCAACGGCGGCCGGCATGCCATGGTGGCGGCCGCGCGGCTGCCACAGGCCTACGACGGCGTGCTCGCCGGCGATCCCGGCTTCAACCTGCCCAAGGCCGCCATCGGCGAGATGCACGGCATCCAGCAGATGGCCAAGGTGGCCACCGCGAAGACCGAGGCCGGCCTGCCCGACGTGCAGAGCGCCTTCACGCCCGCTGAGCTGCAGGGCGTGGCCCGGCAGGTGCTGGCGCGCTGCGATGCACTCGACGGGCTGGCCGACGGCATCGTGAACGACGTCAAGGCCTGCCAGTCCCGCTTCAAGCTGGCCGACGTGCCCACCTGCGCGGCCGGCAACACGGCGCGCGACGGCAGCTGTCTGAGCGCGCCGCAGAAGGACGCGCTCGCCAGCCTCTTCGCAGGCCCGCGCAACCGCGCCGGCGAAGCCATCTACAGCACCTTCCCCTTCGACGCCGGCATCAGTGGCGCCAACTGGCGGCAGTGGAAGTTCGTGAACGCGCAGACGCTGGATCCGGCGGCCAGCGCCTTCGTGTTCTCCACGCCCCCGCTGAACGACCGGCCCGGCGGCCTGGCCTATGCGCTGGCCTTCGACATGGACCGCGATGCGCCGCGCATCTTCGCCACCAGCGGCGCCTATGCCGAGTCGTCGATCTCCTTCATGACGCCGCCCAACGCCACGCGCCTCGATACCCTGCGCGACCGCGGCGCGAAGATGATCGTCTACCACGGCACCAGCGACCCGGTGTTCTCCTCCGACGACACGCAGGCCTGGTACGAGGGCCTGCAGAAGGCCAACGGCGGCAAGGCCGATGCCTTCGCGCGCTACTTCACCGTGCCAGGCATGAACCACTGCTCGGGCGGCCCGGCCACGGACCAGTTCGACATGCTCAGCGCCCTCGTGGACTGGGTGGAGCAGGGCCGCGCCCCGGCGCAGGTGGTGGCCACCAGCCGCGGCCCGGGCAGCGCCGTGCCGAACACCGAAGCGCCGGCCGGCTGGGCGCCCAATCGCACCCGCCCGCTGTGCGCCTGGCCCGCCGTCGCCGTCTACCAGGGCGGCGACCCTGAGCGCGCCGGCAGCTTCGCCTGCAAGGCCTCCTCCGCTCCATGAACTACCGCCCGGTTCCCGAAGACGTCCTGTTCCTCCAGCAGCAGGTGCTGCAGCTCGGCGGCAGCCTGCGCGCGCTGCCGGCCTTTGCCGAGGTCGACGACGAGTTGCCCGCGCAGCTACTCGGCGAGGCCGGCCGCTTCGTCGGCGAGGTGATCGCACCCCTGAACCGCGAAGGCGACGAGACCGGCGCTCGCTGGCACGACGGCGAAGTGACCATGCCCCCGGGCTTTCGCGCGGCATACCAGGCCTTCGTCGACGCAGGCTGGCCGGCCCTGTCGGCCGCGCCCGAGGACGGCGGCCAGGGCTTGCCCGCCGCCTTCGATGCGGTGCTCTACGAATGGCTCAGCGCCGCCAACCACGGCTTCACCATGGCGCCGGGCCTGCTGCACGGCGCCTACGAGTGCATCCGCCACCATGGCAGCGAGGAGCTGCGCGCGCGCTACCTGGAACCCATCGCCAGCGGCCGCTGGCTGGCCACCATGTGCCTCACCGAGGCCCACGCCGGCAGCGACCTGGGCCTGGTGCGCACCCGCGCCGTGCCGCNGGCCGACGGCAGNCAGCGCGTGACGGGCGAGAAGATCTTCATCTCCGGCGGCGAGCACGACCTGANCGNGAACATCGTGCACCTGGTGCTGGCGCGCCAGCCCGACGCGCCGCCCGGCCCCAAGGGCCTGTCGCTGGTGCTGGTGCCCAAGTGGCTGCCCGATGGCACGCGCAACGGCGTGCGCTGCGAGCGCATCGAGGAGAAGATGGGCCTGCACGCCAGCCCCACCTGCGTGATGCGCTTCGACGAAGCCACCGGCTGGCTGGTGGGCGAGCCCGGTCGCGGCCTGGCGGCCATGTTCGTGATGATGAACTCGGCCCGCCTGCACGTGGCCTTGCAGGGCATCGGCCTGCTGGATGCCGCCTGGCAGAAGGCCGATGCCTATGCGCGCGAGCGCCGGCAGATGCGCGCGCCGGTGCGCCCCGCCTCGCGCGGCGAGCACGATGCCGCCGACCTGATCGTCGAGCACCCGGCCGTGCGCCGCATCCTCGACACGCAGCGCGCCTGGATCGACGGCGCCCGCCTGCTGGCCTACCGCTCCGCGCTGCAGCTGGACGTCGCGAAGCACGGGGCCGACGCGGCGCAGCGCCAGAAGGCCGAGCGCTGGTGCAGCTTCGTCACGCCCGTGCTCAAGGCGGCCTGCACGCACCAGGCCTTCCATGGCGCCAGCGAGTGCCTGCAGGTCTTCGGCGGGCACGGATACGTGCGCGAATGGGGCATCGAGCAGGTGCTGCGCGATGCCCGCGTGACCATGATCTACGAGGGCACCAACGAGATCCAGGCCATCGACCTGCTGGTGCGCAAGGTGCTGCCCGATGCGGGCGCCGGCTTCAACGCCTGCCTGCTGGAACTGCGCGACGAACTCGACGCCTCGCGCGAGAACGAGGCCGACGCGCAGCGCCGCATGGCGCAGCTGCGCTATCTGAGCACCTCGGTGGCCCTGGCCGCGCAGGCCGATCCGCAGCTGCCCTGCGAGGTGGCCGACGACTACCTGCGCGTGGCCATGCTCGTGCTGATGGGCTGGGCCTGGGCCCGCATCGAGCGGACTGCGCCCGCCGGCGATGCACGCTGGACGGCGCCGGCGGCGGCCTTCCGGCGCTGGGTGCTTCCGGAATTCGAGATGCGCCTGGGCCTGGTCAAGCGGGCCTGCGAGGCGGCATCGCGCAAGAAATGACGTTAGGCTCCACCGGCATGACGCGCGAACACAAGACGACAAAGACCAAGGCCCAGGACAGGGGCGGCGTCGGCGAGCGCCTGGACAACGGCTTCCTGGAGACCCTGGTGGGCTACAACGCCCGCCGGGCCTGGTCCCAGATCAGCACCGTGTTCTCCGAGCGCATGGCGCCCTATGGCCTCAAGCAGGTGGACTTCTCGGTGCTCTCGCTGCTGGCCCACAACCCCGGCGCCACCTCGCGCCAGCTTTGCGCCACGCTGGACATCCTGCCGCCCAACCTGGTGAACCTACGCTGGACATCCTGCCGCCCAACCTGGTGAACCTGATTGCCGCGCTGGACAGCCGCGGCCTGATCGAGCGCCGCCCCCATCCGCGCGATGGCCGGGCGGTGGGCCTGCACCTCACGGCGGCCGGCGAGAAGCTCACGCGCGAGGCCGAACAGGCGGTGCTGCAGTTGGAGCTGGACGCCAGCGCCAGGCTCGGCACCCGCGAGCGCGAGACGCTGATCCGGCTCCTGCAGAAACTGTATCTTTAGCGCGACTGGGGACGACCGGGCACGGGCCGTCTGACATACGGCCCCCACCGCCGCGCCGTATAGTTCCTTCCATGATCCATGACTACCAGAGCGCAAGGGAGCGGGAGCCCTATGCCATGCGCTTTGGCATCGCCTTCCAGCCCGGTCCGCAGCAGCAGGTGCTGCCCGGCGAGCCTGGCATCTTCGTGCGCCGCCCGCGCGCGGACCACCCCGGCAGCCTCAAGCCCCTGAGCCGTTTCGAGGCCGTGACCGGCCGCTGGGGCCTGATCCCCCTGTTCTCCCGGGACGGCGAGGACCCGCTGTTCGAAGCCCCCGCCGAAACGGCCGCCAGCGAGCGCAGCTTCCTGCAGCCCTGGAAGCGCGGCCATCGCTGCGTGGTGCTGGTCGACTCCCTGACCATCGAAGGCAAGGACGGCCCAGGCAGCCGGCAGCAGCTGGCCCGTGCCGACGGCAAGGTGATAGCCCTGGCGGGCCTGTGGAACGGCTGGCGCTCGCCGCAGGGGCAGTGCGTGGAAAGCTTCACCGTGCTGACGGTGCGCTGCGAAGGCGGCCAGCGCCACCCCGCGCTTTTGCACGACGCCTGGCTGGAAGACTGGCTGGCCTGCCCGGTGGAGGAAACCGGCGCCTTCCTGCGCCCCTACTCGCCCGAATCCGAGCTGGTGCGGCGCGAAGCTTCGCGCAACTGAGCGCCCTCGGGCTGCGGCTTCAAGCGTCGCGCACGTCGGCCACCGGCTGGCTGCCGAAGTCGGCCCGGTCCAGGTAAGCCAGCACCCGCGCCGCGGCGGCAGCCGGCGTGGCCAGCATCCCCTCGGTCTGCATGCGGGTAAAGCGCTCGCGGTCAGGGAACTTGGCCGGATCGCCGCCGCGCAGCTCGACCTGCATGTCGGTGTCGATCACGCCCGGCGCCAGCGAGACCACCCGCGCGCCGTGCGGCGAATGCGCCTCTTCCAGCGCCAGCGAGCGCGAGAAGTGGTCCATGCCCGCCTTGGCCGCGCAATACGGCGCCTGGCTGGCCATGGCGTTGCGGCCCAGGCCCGAGGAGATGTTGAGCACCTTGCGCCTCGCCTGCGTCCAGCCGCCCGTGGCCTTGAGGAAGGCGCTGGCCAGCAGCATGGGCGCCTCCAGGCCCACGCGCAGCGCGCGCACCAGGTCCGGCAGCTGCGCGTCCGACAGCGGCGCGGGCCGCGCGATCACGCCGGCGTTGTTGATCAGCGTGGCGCTGGCGAAGCGGCCGGCCGGCACGCCGGCGAGCCATTGCGACAGGTGCGCGGCGGCCTGCGTCGCGTCGTCAAGGTCGTGCGGCCACTGCTCCAGCGCGCTGCCCTCGCCCTTGGGCGCGGCGGCCAGTTCCTGCGACACGCCGCGCGAAATGCCCACGAGCATATGGCCGGGCCGGGCGAGCAACTGCTCGCCGATGGCGCGTCCCATGCCGCGCGAGGCGCCGGTGAGGATGACGAGGTGCTGTTCCTTGGTTGAAGTGTTCATGGCGTCGCTTGTCCTTGCAGGGAAGTGAAGAAGATCAGGCCGCGGCGAAGAAGCCGTCCCACACCAGCTTGAGGCCGGCCAGGAGCATGCCCAGGTAGATGAAGCGGTAGAAGGTCTTGGAATCGATGCGCCGCGCGATGTACACGCCCAGCCACACGCCGATGGGCGCCAGCGGCATCAGCATCAGCGAGGTGGCCATGTTGCGCATGTCCAGCAGGCCCAGCCAGGCGTAGGGGATCCACTTGCTGAGGTTCACCGCGAAGAAGAAGTANGCCACCGTCGCGGTGAAGGCGATGGGCTTGAGGCGCAGCGGTATCAGGTANGCATTGAGCGGCGGCCCGCCCGCGTGCGAGATGAAGCTGGTGAAGCCCGAGGCCACCGTGAGCAGCGCGCCCAGGCCGCGCCGCGGCAGCGGGTCGTCCGGCTTGGGCGGGAACATCAGCCGCTGCGCCAGGAACACCAGCGTGAACACCCCCACGATGCCCGCCACCGTGGCCGGCGACAGCAGCCGGAACAGGAGCGTGCCCGCCACCGTGCCGACCAGGCCGAAGGGGATGAGGAACTTCAGCAGGCGGAAGTCGACGTCGCGGCGGAAGGCCGCCAGGCCCAGCACGTCCATCACGAAGAGCAGCGGCATCAGGATGGCGGCCGCCTCGGGCACCGGCACGGCCAGTGCCATCAGGGGCACGGCCAGGGAACCGAAGCCGGCGCCGAATCCGCTCTTGCTGATGCCCAGCAGAAGAACGGCGGGCACCGCGACCAGGTAGAAGCTCGAACTGGCGATGATGGGAAGCGTCAAGACAGGGAACCGGTGGCAGCGCAAAACGGGCGAAGGCGCCATTGTGGCGGGGCGCCACAATTCCTGCTCCCGCAGGCCCAAGGCNACGACCAGGAGTGCCATGCAGATCTTCGATGCCGCCACCACCCGCGCCCCGCTGGGCTTCGACCGCCTGGTGCCGGCGCTGCATGCCGCCTTCGCGGGCCATGCGACGGTGCCGCCGCGCCACGTGCACCAGGTGGGCGCCGGCGCCGACCAGGGCACGGTGCTGATCATGCCGGCCTGGAGCGATGACGGCTTCCTCGGCATCAAGACCATCAACATCTATCCCGGCAACGGCGCGCGCGGCCTGCCGGGCCTGCACGCGAGCTACGTCCTGTACGACGCCCGCACCGGCGTGCCGCTGGCCATGATGGACGGCAACGAGATCACCGCGCACCGCACCGCGGCGGCCGCCGCCCTGGGGGCCTCCTTCCTCGCGCGCGAGGACGCGCGGCGCCTGCTGGTGCTGGGCTGCGGGCGCGTCGCCCGCCTGCTGCCGACGGCCATGCGGCTGGTGCGGCCGGGCATCGAGGAGGTGCTGGTGTGGAACCACCGGCCCGAGGGCGCGCATGCGCTCGCGGCGCAGTGGCGCGCCGGCGGCCAGAAGGCCAGCGCGGCGCAAGACCTGGAACAGGCGGTGCGCCACGCCGACATCGTGAGCTGCGCCACCCTTTCGACCACGCCCCTGGTGAAGGGCGCATGGCTGCAGGCCGGCGCGCATCTGGACCTGATCGGCAGCTTCACGCCGCAGATGCGCGAAGCCGATCCCGCCTGCTTCGGACCGCAGGCGCGCGTCTTCGTCGACACGGAAGAGGCATTGGCGAAGTCGGGCGACCTGCTCGACGCCATGGCCGCCGGCCAGCTGCGCCAGGACCAGGTGCAGGCCACCCTGGCCCAGCTGTGCCGCGGCGAGCGCCGCGGGCGCACGGGCCCTTCGGAACGCACCGTGTTCAAGGCCGTGGGCAATGCGCTGGAAGACCTCGCGGCCGCCACGCTCGCATGGCGGTCATCGACGGGCACGTAGACTCGCCGCTTCCCCCGATATCTCCACCGCCTTTCCTCCATGCGCATCTCCACGCACGCTTCATGAGCACGCTCACCTGGATCTTCCTTCTGGTGGCTTGCGCGGCCGTGCTCAACGCCTTCGAGCAGCGCCGGCGCATCGCGCTGCTGGGCCGCGTGCTGCAGGGCTACCAGGTCGAGCGGCTGATGCAGCAGCTCACCGAGGGCTACCTGCGTTGGCTGGACGAGCAGGACCCGGAGCGCCGCGCCCCGCTGTGGGCCATGCTGCAGGGCACCGAGCGCTCGCTGGCCTCGCAGATGGCCAGCTTCTCCCGCGACTTCGCGAGCGCCGTGACGGCGCCGCAGGCCCAGGTGAACACCCTGCCCTTCTCGATGCCCTATGCGCAGCAGCTGCTGCCGCGCTCGCGCCTGTTCGACGCGCGGCGCGTGTTCGAGCTGCACGCCCGGGGCGTGCAGGCCGCCATCGACAACCCGGCGCAGCTCAAGGACAAGGACCGCGCCTACATGATGACCGCCGAGCTGCTCCTGTTCCAGCACAGCTGCCACTGGTTCTGCCGCTCGCGCTCGGTGGCGGATGCGCGCCTGCTGGCGCGCCACGGCACGCCCTGGCGCCAGGTGGTGGGCAGCGTGTCGGAAGAAACGCGCGGCGACTACCTCGCGCTGGTCGGCCGGCGCTGACCGGGCGGTTCAGGCGTCGGCGCGGATGCCGCGCATCAGGATCACGCCGCCCAGCAGGGCCGTGTCCTTGCGCATGCGCGAGGCCAGCGCATCGGCCGTGCCCGGCTGCGCCTGCCAGCCCACCTCGAGCAGCCGCTTGTTCACCTCGGGCCGGCGCACCACCGTGACCAGCGCCGCGTTGAACTTCTCGACCACGTGGTCCGGCAGGCTGGCCGGGCCGGCCAGCGCGGTCCAGATCTCCAGGTCGGCGCCGCGCACCGACGCATCGCGCAGCGTGTTCATGCCGGCCACCAGCGGGCTGGGCTCGGGCGAGGTCACGCCCACGGCGCGCAGCTTGCCGGCCTGGACATGGGGCATCACCAGGCCGGGCGGCAGCAGCGACATCTGCACCTTGCCCTCGAGCATGGCCTTGATCACCGCCGGGTTGCCGTTGAAGGCCTGGTGCTTGGCGGTGATGCCGGTGCGGGTCTTGATCAGCTCCATGCCCAGGTGGCCCACCGTGCCGTTGCCGGGCGAGCCATAGACGGCCGAGGCGCCCTGGCTGCGCGCCCAGTGCACCAGGTCCACGGGCATTGCGCCTTCGGCATTGGCCGACAGCGTGAAGACCAGCGGCGCCGTGCCGATCAGGCCCACCGGGTCGAAGTCGGTCTCGGGATTGAAGGGCGTCTTCTCGCTCAGGAGCTTGGCGATGGTGAGGTTGCCGTTGATGAGCGCGCCGAAGGTGTGCTCGTCGGTGGACTTGGCCACCAGGTCGGCCGCCACGTTGCCGCTGGCACCGGGCTTGTTCTCCACCACCACCGGCTGCTTGAGCAGCTGGGACAGCGGCTCGGCCACGGCGCGCGCAGCCAGGTCGGGCGAGGCACCGGCAGGAAAGCCCACCAGCAGCTTCACCGGCTTGCTGGGCCAGATATCGGCAGCACGGGGAGCGGCGGGACGGGTCGACTGGGCCCAGGCGGTCGGCAGCGCGAGGCCCGCAGCCGTGGCGGCGAGGCCTTCGAGCCAGCGCCGTTTGTTGAGATCCACAGAAACTCCTATTGCAGGACAGGGAGTACATCAGGTTACATTTGTCGGTTGTCTCGAACAAGTCAACCAAAGCACTAAAAAATCGGGACGCAGGAGGGAGGAAAAAGAATGAGCATGGAGTCATCGAGGCTCGAACTGCCAGCCATCTCCGGATGCACCGCGCGCCTGTATCGGGGCGAGGCGGACATACCCGCCATGGCGCTGGTTGCCAACGCGAGTTCGGCCGAGGACGGGCTGGAACTCAAGCGAAACGTCGAGGACATGGCGCGCGACTATGCGAGCTTCACCGACTGCGACCCGCATCAGGACGCGCTGCTCGTCGAGGTGCGTGGCGAACTGGTCGCCTATGCGCGGGTCTGGCGATGGCATCAGGAGCAGGACCTGATGCTGCATGGC
>Ga0055534_1001204_pt1 | contig 10879 bp, 9 predicted proteins | sample AraplaCol_mLB_r2_2_FD_54993 | JGI IMG/M metagenome (GOLD analysis project Ga0055534, IMG submission 54993) | Arabidopsis root microbial communities from North Carolina, USA - plate scrape MF_Col_mLB_r2 | ecosystem: Host-associated > Plants > Roots > Endosphere | place: USA: North Carolina... | reverse complement strand
GCTGGAGACCATCCTCGACAACCTGGGCGTGCCCAACAGCGGCATCAACCTGTCGTACAGCAACGCCGGCACCATCGGCACGCTGGACGGCGAGATCCTGATGTCGCTCAAGGACGGCCACCGGCCCACCGAGGAGCTGGTGTCCATGCTGCGCGCCGAGCTGCCCAAGCGCTTCCCGGGCGTGGAGTTCTTCTTCCAGCCGGCGGACATCGTCACGCAGATCCTCAACTTCGGCCTGCCCGCCGCCATCGACGTGCAGTTCGCCGGCAACGACATCCAGGGCAACGCGGCCCGCGCGGCCGAGCTGGCCAAAGCCATCCGCAAGATCCCCGGCGCGGTGGACGTGCATGTGCACCAGCGCCTGGACGGCCCCGCGCTCAACCTCAACATGGACCGCACGCGGCTGCAGCAGCTGGGGCTGTCGGCGCAGAACGTGGGGCAGAACGTGCTCATCGCGCTCTCGGGCAGCTCGCAGACGCAGCCGGCCTTCTGGCTGAACCCGGCCAACGGCGTGGTCTACAGCGTGGCGGTGCAGACGCCGCAGTACAAGGTCGACTCGCTGGATTCGCTGCTGGGCATCCCGGTGGGCGCGGGCGGCGCGGCGGCGGCCACTCAGGCGCCGCAGCTGCTGGGCAACCTGGTGGAAGCCGGCGCCGGCCGCCTGCCCCAGGTGGTGTCGCGCTACAACATCCAGCCGGTGATCGACGTGTACGTGAGCGTGCAGGGCACCGACCTGGCCAGCGTGGCCTCCAAGGTGCGCGCCGAGATCGAGGCCATCAAGCCCAAGCTAGCGCGCGGCAACAGCGTGACGCTGCGCGGGCAGGTGGAAACCATGCAGTCCTCCTTCCTCGGCCTGGGCGTGGGCCTGGCGATGGCGATCGTGCTGGTGTACCTGCTCATCGTGGTCACCTTCCAGTCGTGGCTGGACGCGGCGATCATCATCACCGCCCTGCCGGCCGCACTGGCGGGCATCGCCTGGATGCTCTTCCTCACCGGCACCACGCTGAGCGTGCCGGCGCTCACCGGCGCGATCATGACCATGGGCGTGGCCACGGCCAACAGCATCCTGCTGGTGTCCTTCGCGCGCGAGCGCCTGCATGCGGGCGCGCCGCCGCTGTCGGCCGCGCTGGAGGCCGGCGCCACCCGCATCCGCCCGGTGCTCATGACCGCGCTGGCCATGATCATCGGCATGATCCCCATGGCCCTGGGCCTGGGCGAAGGCGCCGAGCAGAACGCGCCGCTGGGCCGCGCGGTGATCGGCGGCCTGATCTTCGCCACCGTGTCCACGCTGCTGTTCGTGCCCGCCGTGTTCGCCGGCATCCACAGCGCCCTGGCGCGCCGCCGCGCGGCCCGCGCCATCCCCCCTTCGGCCGGCGGACCCGCCGCGCCCCTTCCCCTGGAGAGTTGATCACCATGTCGCAACGCCACGAGGCCTTGGGCATCCATCCCATCGGCGCCACCGACGGCGAGGACGGAACCCCGACCGAAGACCTGGTGCGCCGCCGCCAGGTGCTGCGCCGCGCGCGCATCGCCGCGGTCGTCGTGCTGGTGGTGCTGGCGCTGGGCAGCGCGCGCATCGTCGCCATGCGCATGGCCAACGCCCGCACGCTGGACGCCGCCTCGGCCGAGCATGCCGTGCTCTACGTGCGCGTGGCCTCGCCGCAGACGCCCAAGGCCGGCCAGACGCTGACGCTGCCCGGCACGCTGCAGGGCTACGTGCAGTCGCCCATCGCGGCGCGCGCCAGCGGCTACCTCAAGCGCTGGACCAAGGACATCGGCAGCCGCGTGCAGAAGGGCGAGCTGCTGGCCGAGATCGAGACGCCGGAAATCGACGAGCAGCTCTCTCAGGCCGTGGCCGCGCGCAACCAGGCCGCCGCCACGCTGGAGCTGGCGAAAAGCACCGTGGTGCGCTGGGAGGCGCTGCGCAAGAAGGACGTGGTCTCGCAGCAGGAGCTGGACGAGCGCCGCAGCGCAGTCGCCTCGGCCACCGCCAACCTGGCGGCCGCCGATGCCAACGTGCAGCGCCTGAAGCAGACCGAAGGCTTCAAGCGCGTGGTGGCGCCCTTCTCGGGCGTGATCACGCGGCGCAACGTGGACGTGGGCGACCTGATCGACGCCGGCTCGGGCGGCGGCGGCCGCGCGCTGTTCCAGCTGGCGCAGACCGATCCGCTGCGCGTGTACATCAACGTGCCGCAGTCCTACGCCCAGATGGTCAAGGCCGGCCAGCAGGTGGTGGTGACGCAGGCCGAACTGCGCGGCCAGACCTTCCAGGGCGAGGTGGCGCGCACCTCGGGCGCCATCGACACCACCACCCGCATGATGCAGGTGGAGGTGAGCCTGCCCAACCGCGACGGCATCCTGCTGCCGGGCGCCTACGTGCAGGTGTCGCTGCCGCTGGCCGCCAGCCAGACCCTCACCGTGCCGGGCAACGCGCTCATCTTCCGCGCCGAGGGCACGCGGGTCGCAGTGGTGGACGGCGAAGGCAAGGTCAAGCTGCGCCCCGTGACGCTGGGCCGCTACCTGGGCGAGGCGGTGGAGGTGGTCGATGGCCTGGCCGCCACCGACCGCGTGGTGCTCAACCCGCCGGACTCGCTGGCGGACGGCGACGCGGTGAGCATCGCCAAGGAGGCGGCGTGACGCCTGCGGCCACGCGCCTGCTTCGCGGGGCCATCGCGCTGGGCGTGAGCGCCCTCCTGGCAGCCTGCGCCGTCGGCCCCGACTACCAGAAGCCCGCCGCACCGGCCGACCTGCCGGTGAGCTGGAAGCTGGAGGCGCCCTGGCGCGAGAGCGCCCCACGCGACGCCGACGACAAGAGCGCCTGGTGGCAGCGCTACGGCGACAAGCGGCTGGACGGCCTGATGCAGCAGGCACAGGCGAACAACGCCACGCTGGCGGTGGCCTCGGCCCGCCTCTCGCAGGCGCGCGCCTCGCTCGATGCCGCCGGCGCCGCCCAGTACCCGCAGCTGGCGGCGGGCGGCCGCGCCACGCGCTTGAAGATCTCGGCCAACCGTCCGCTCACCAACTACGCCGTGACCAACCAGTCGACGGTGCAGGACGACTTCGCGCTCTCGCTGGTTGCCAGCTACGAGATCGATCTCGTCGGCCGCGTGCGCCGCAGCGTCGAGGCGGCCACCGCCACCGCGCAGCAGGCCGAGGCCGACTACCAGAACACACGGCTCATCCTCGGCGCCGACCTGGCGGCCGCCCACTTCGCGCTGCGCGCCACCGACATCGAGCTGGACGTGGTGACCCGCTCCATCGACCTGCAGCGCCGGGCGCTGGACCTGGTGAGCGCGCGGCACGAACTGGGCGCGGTGTCGGGCCTGGACGTGGCACAGCAGCAGGCACTGCTGGACAACACCCTGACGCAGGTGGACGTGCTCAAGCGCCAGCGCGGCCTGTACCAGGACGCGATCGCCACGCTGGTCGGCACGCCCGCGCCGGCCTTCGAGCTGGCGCCCGACATCACGCCGCTGGTGCCGCCGCCCATTCCGCTGGGCCTGCCCTCGGACCTGCTGGAGCGCCGCCCGGATGTGGCCTCGGCCGAGCGCGCCATGGCCGCGGCGAACGCGCAGATCGGCGTGGCCACCGCGGCCTTCTATCCCAGCATCTCGCTGCTGCCCACGGTGGGCGTGGACAGCAACCGCATCGGCGCGATCTTCGATGCCAACAGCGTGCTGTGGTCGCTGGGCGTGTCGGCCACGCAGGTGCTCTTCGACGGCGGCCGCATCCGCGCCAACGTCGACTTCAGCAAGGCCGGCTACGAGGCGACGGTGGCCAACTACCGCCGCGTGGTGCTGCAGGCCATGCAGGAAGCGCAGGACGGCATCACCGGCCTGGCCGCGCTGGACCGCGCGAGCGCCCAGTCGCTCAACGCGGTGGCGGCGGCGCGGCGCGTGCTGGACATGGCGGCCGCGCGCTACGAAGGCGGCGCAGCCAACTTCCTGGACGTGATCACCGCGCAGCAGGCGCTGCTGAACATCGAGCGGCAATCCGCGCAGCTGCGCGGCCAGCAGTTGGCGGTGTCGGTGTTCCTCATCAAGGCACTGGGCGGCGACTGGTGCGGCGATGGTGCCGCCAGCGCCGCTAGAACAGACTGCCCTGCCCCTGGGCCGCAGGTGGTCGGAACGCGCTGAGGTCCATCGCGATGCGGTCGCGGTTGAAGCCGATGCGCCGCGTCGCCTTCTCGAAGCGTTGCGCGATCAGCTCGGACCAGGTGCCGGTGCCCTTCATGCGGGTCTCGAAGCTGGCGTCGTAGTCCTTGCCGCCGCGCATCTCGCGGATGCGGCTCATGACGCGGTCAGCCCGCTGCGGGTAGTGCACCTGCAGCCATTCCCTGAACAGCGGCGCCACCTCCCAGGGCAGGCGCACCACGTTGTAGAAGGCGCTGCGCGCGCCTGCCTCCCAGGCGGCTTCGAGCACCTGCTCCATGTCCTCGTTGACGAAGGGAATCTGCGGCGAGGCGCTCACGCCCACCGGCACGCCCGCCTCCGCCAGCGTGCGGATGGTGCGCAGGCGCCGGTGCGGCGCGGCGGCGCGGGGCTCCAGCTTGCGGGCGAGCTCGCCATCCAGCGTGGTGATCGTGACGTAGACGGCCGCCAGCTTCCTGGCGGCCATGGGCGCGATCAGGTCCAGGTCCAGCTCCACCGCGCTCGACTTGGTGACCAGCGCAAAGGGGTGGTGGCATTCGGCGAGCAGCTCGATCACCGATCGCGTGAGCCGCAACTCGCGCTCGATGGGCTGGTAGCAGTCGGTGGCGGTGCCGATGGCGATCTGGCTGGGCTGGTAGCCGCGCCTGGACAGTTCGGCGCGCAGCACCTCGACGATGTTGCGCTTGGCGATGAGCTTGGTCTCGAAGTCCAGGCCCGGCGAGAGGTTGAGGTAGCTGTGCGTGGGCCGCGCGAAACAGTAGATGCAGCCGTGCTCGCATCCGCGATAGGGGTTGAGCGAGCGGTCGAAAGGCACGTCGGGCGAGTCGTTGGCGCTCAGCACCGACTTCGCGTCCTCGAAGCGCACCTCGGTCTGTAGGGGCGGGGCTTCGGCCTCCTCGGCCTGGGTCTCGTCCAGGGTGCCCCAGCCGTCGTCGTAGGTGTCGCGCTCCTCGATGGAGAAGCGGTGCGGCAGACGGCTGGCCGCGCCACGGCCCTTGATGGCGTGCAAGGGGATCTTGACTTCGGAGGGCATGGGGTTCGATCAACAAAGACTGTTAATTCATACAGTATCACGGGCACAGAATACTTGCACCGCTTCTTTCATTTCTTTCTTGACAGAAATTTCGGAAGACCTAGACTCCGAGCCATGGAACTCACTGATATCCAACGCAAGTTCGTCCTACACTGGGGCGAGATGGGCTCCATGTGGGGCGTCAACCGCACGGTGTCGCAGATCCACGCCCTGCTCTTCACGCGCGGCAAGCCCATGCATGCCGAGGAACTCTCCGAGACGCTGAACGTGGCGCGCTCCAACGTGAGCAACAGCCTGAAGGAACTGCAGGCCTGGAACCTGGTGCGTGTCACCCATGTGCTGGGCGACCGGCGCGACTACTTCGAGACCAGCGTCGACGTGTGGGAGCTGTTCCGCACCGTGGTGCGCGAGCGCAAGGAGCGCGAGTTCGACCCCACCATCCGCGTGCTGCGCGAACTGGTGGCCAGCCCCGACTTCCAGAAGGAACCGGCCGACAGCCAGGACCGCATCCGCTCCACCCTCGAACTGATGACCCGCCTGGCCACCTGGGCCGACGAGATGCTGCGGCTGTCGCCGGGCACGTTGGAGAAGGTGCTGAGCCTGGGGGCGAGCATCCAGCGCTTCGTGCGCGGCGGTGCCAACGGCGGCGCGCCCGACGAGCGTCCGGACCCGAATCAATCGGGCCTGCCCATGATCTGAAGGGCGGGCTTTTTTTTGCGATTGCGTTTCTGTTTTGACTGAAATATCGAAATGAAGGAGATCAAGATGCCCAGCGTGCTACGTCCCGCGCTCTACGCCACGCCCGAACAGGCTGCGCCAGTCACCCGTGCCCAGACACGCGACTACTTCACCGAGGTCGCCGAGGATTACCGCGCCTGGAGCCCCAGCTACAACATGCACTTCGGCTTCTGGCGCCTGGGCCTGAATCCGCTGCGCCGCGAAGGCATGCTGGTGGAGATGAACCGGGTCGTCGGCCGCGCGCTGCACCTGGGCCTTCCGGCGGACGGACCGAGCCGGCGCTGCGTCGTCGACCTGGGCTGCGGCGCAGGCGCCACGGCCCGCACGCTGGTCGGCGAGCACGCCGGGCTGTACGCGGTGACGGTGACCAACGTGCCGGTGCAGAACCGCATCGCCGCCAGGCTCGACGCCCAGGCCGGCGTCGCCGAACGCATGGCGCATGTCGAGGCCGACTACACCCGCACCGGCCTTCCGGCTGCCCAGGCCGATGGCGCCTGGGCCGTCGAAAGCGCCTGCTACGCGCAGGGGTCGGACAAGGCGGACTTCGCGCGCGAGGCAGCGCGGCTGCTCAAACCCGGCGCGCGCCTGGCGGTGGTGGACGGCTTCCTGCTGCGCCGCGAGCCCAGCCGGCTCGGCGGCTGGATGCATCGCCTGTGGGCCGACAGCTGGGCCGTGCCCACCCTGGCGGTGCGCGACGACTTCGTGAAGGCGCTGGCGGCCAGCGNCTTCGAGGACATCCAGGTGCGCTCGCTGCGCTGGCGCGTGGCGCCGACTGCGCTGCACATCCCCGTGCTGGCGACCCGCTTCACGCTGGCCGAACTGTGGAAGGCGCGCGGTCGGCTCAGCCCCTGGCGCCGCAAGCACATCGTGGCCAGCTACTGCGCGCTGCTGCTGGGCATGTTCTGGCGCGACTTCGACTACTGCATGGTGACGGCGACCCGGCGCGCCGACTGACGAAAGTGACNAGGAGAAGAGAGACGATGCATTCCAGGAATGAGGAAGGCGCTTCGCGCGCCGCCGCACTCACATCCGAAGCCGGGCAGGCAGCCGAGCCGGCCCGCACCCTGCCCTTCAGCAAGTTTTGGCCGGTGCTCGCCGGCGCAGCGGTCGCGCTGGTGCTCCGGGTGGCCTTCTCGGGCATGCCGGGCCAACGCTTCTCGGCCATGCTCGGCTCCTTCATCTATCTCGCGCCGGCGCTGTGCGGCGCGGTCACGGTCTACGTGGCCGAGCGAACGCAGCGGCGAAGCTGGAGCTACTACTTTTCCGCGCCACTGCTTTCGACCTCGCTGTTCGTCCTGGGCACGCTGCTCGTGTACATCGAGGGCCTGATCTGCGCCGTGATCATCATCCCGATGTTCGCGCTCCTGGGTGGCCTGGGCGGACTGGTGATGGGCATCGTGTGCCGCGTCACCGACTGGCCCAGGCGCGCGCTCTACAGCTTTGCGGTGCTCCCGCTGGCCCTGGGCGCGATCGAGCCGCAGTTTCCCAACCCCGAGCAGCTGTCCGCCACCACGCGGACCGTGTTCATCGCGGCGCCGCCCGAGCGCGTGTGGCAGGAGATCAACCATGCGACGGACATCCGGCCGGGCGAAGTGGGCGACGCCTGGGCCTACCGCATCGGCGTGCCCATGCCGGTGGCCGGCGTGACCGAGCCCACGGCCGAGGGCCTGGTGCGCCGTGTCCAGTGGCAGAAGCAGGTGCACTTCGAGGAGCTGATCACCGAGTGGGAGCCGGCACGGCGCATTCGCTGGCGCTACCGCTTCTCGCCCGACTCCTTCCCGGCCGGCGCGCTGGACGACCATGTGGTCATCGGCGGCCACTACTTCGACCTTCGGGACTCGGCCTATACCCTCAACCCGCGCGACGGCGGCACCGAGTTGCGCCTGGACGTGAGCTGGCGCGTGAGCACCCGATTCAACTGGTACGCCGATCCGGTCGCGCGCTTCCTGCTCGGCGACTTCTCCGAGCACATCCTGCGCTTCTACAAGGACCGCAGCGAAGCGGCCGTCGCCGCCGCAATGTCCCCGGGCCTGGGAGAAAACTGAGGTGGCGATCACAATCGCCCCCATGCCGCGCCGCCCCGAAAACGTCTACCCGCGCTACCACGCGCACGTCTACTTCGGCCCCGACTCCGTGGAGCAGGCGCGCGCCCTGCGCGAGCAGGCCATCGCCAGCGGGCTGCCGGCCGCCATCGGGCGCTTCCACGAGAAGAACGTCGGCCCGCATCCGCACTGGAGCTTCCAGCTGGCCTTCGACAGTGCCGACTTCGACACCGTGATCGGCTGGCTGGACGCGCAGCGCCAGGGCCTGGACGTGCTGGTGCACGGCGATACCGGCGACGACTACGCAGACCACACCGCCCACGCCATGTGGCTGGGACATGAAGCCACGCTGGACACCAGCATGTTCAAGCGCCCGGCGACCTGACAGCCGCCGGGCCCCGGGTCTATCGCCGCATCCGGCCCCGTTTGCCCACCGACGACGCGCGCTTGCCGCCAGCCGGCCGCCGCGAACTGCCACCGCCCGAAGGCGCCCCCGGCGCGAGCGGCAAGCGCTCGCGCAGGAAGTCGATGAGCTCCTTCGCCACCTCGTTGCGCATGGCGCCCGAAGGATGCACCAGCACCACCCGGCGCTCCACCCGCGGCCGGGCCAACGGGCGCACCACCAGTTGCGGGTCGCGCAGCGAAGCGGTGTACAGGCGCGGCATCAGCCCCAGCGCCAGTCCGCCACGCACCAGCGCATAGAGGGTCTCCGAGTAACTCACCCGATAGGGCTCGGCACCCTGCGCGAACTGCGCGCGCGCCGGAATGCCCAGCGCCGGCATGCTGCCGCTCTCGAAGAGCACCAGGCGCTCGTCGCCGACCGCCTCCCAGCCGACCTCCTCCAGGCCGGCCAATGCGTGGTCGTGCCGAAGCACCAGCACCAGCGGGTCGCGGAACAGCTCGACGCTGGCCAGGCCGCCGGGCGCCTCGGTGATCGCGGCCACCGCGAAGTCCAGCTGCCCGCTGCGCACTTCGGCCAGCAGGGTCGTCGACGGCGCATCGCGCCAGGCCAACTCCAGTTCGCGGCCGCTTTCTCGCAGGAAGCTGGCCACGGCGGTCGCCACGCCATCGGCGGCCGAGGGAATCACGCCGATGCGCACGAAGGCGCGGCCCCGCCGCACGGTGCTCTCGATGTCGCGCAGCGCCACGTCCACCGTGTTGACCAGGAAGTCGGTGCGCGCCAGCACCTCGGCGCCCACCGGTGTGAGCGCCAGGCTGTGGGTGGTGCGCGTGAGCAGCGGCGCCCAGCAGCTTCTCCATCTGCTTGATGGCATTGCTCAGTGCCGGCTGGGTGATGGCAAGGCGCTGGGCCGCGCGGCCGAAGTGCCCCTCCTCCACCAGCACCGAGAAGCACTGCAGCTGGCGCAGGGTGAGGGCACGCAGAGGCTGGGCGGTCATCGCTCATTCATCAGTTGGATGAATGAAATTATAGAAATTCAAAACTTCTCTTGAACAGACACACTGCCTAGACTTTGAGCATGTCCGCCTCCCCGCTCGACGAATTCCTGCGCGCCATCCCCAAGGTGGAACTGCACTGCCACCTCTTCGGCACCGTGCGCAAGGCCACCTTCGAGGCGCTCAACGCCCGAGCCGGCTCGCCGATCGCCCAGGAGGAAATCGAGGCTTCTACACCCGCGGCGAGAAGCCGGTGGGCGTGCTGCGGGTGCTGCGCGCGCTGGATGCCGAACTGGTGCGCACCCCGGGCGACCTGTACCAGCTCACCTACGAATACCTGGAAGACGCCGCCAGTCACAACGTGCGCCACGCCGAATTCTTCTGGAACCCCACCGGTACGGTGCATGCCTCTGGCATCGCCTACCCGGCGGCGCAGGACGCCATCGTGCGGGCCATCCATGATGCGAGGCACGACCTGGGCATCCGCGGCAAGCTGATCGCCGCCATCGACCGCGAGGCCAGCCCCGAAGCGGCCGTCGAGATGGTCGACTGGGTGCTCGAACACCGCCGTGAAGAGGAAGTGATCGGCATCGGCATCGACTACCGCGAGAACGACCGTCCGCCGGAAATATTCCTGCAGGCCTACCGCCGCGCCCGCCAGGGCGGCCTGAAGACCACCGCCCACGCCGGCGAGTTCGGCATGCCCTGGACCAATGTGCGCACCGCCGTCGAGCTGCTGCAGGTGGACCGCATCGACCACGGCTACACCGTGGTGGACCAGCCCGACTTCGCACGCGAATGCGCGCAACGCGGCCTGGTCTTCACCGTGGTGCCCACGAATTCCTATTACCTGCGCACCCTGCCGCCAGAGCGCTGGGCGCTGGACCACCCGATCCGAAAGATGCCGGGCCTGGGCCTGCGCATCCACCCCAACACCGACGACCCGACGCTGCACAAGGTCACGCCCACCCAGGCCTGGGCCATGATGGTGCGGGACTTCGGCTTCGGCATCGACGACCTGCGCGGCTTCATGCTCAACGGCCTGGACGGCGCCTGGATCGACGACAGCCGTCGCAGCAAATGGCGCAACGAATGGAGCGTCGAGTTCGACGCCCTCCGCGCAGGCTTCTCGCTCTAGACCCCGACCCCTTCCCTCTCCGGAAACCGAGCCCACCATGCCCACGATCAACAAGCCCCTCGCCCTGGCCGCACTGCTGGCCGCAGCCCTCCCCGGCGCCGCCTCCGCGCAGCCCGCCTGGCCCGCCGCCAAGCCCATCACGCTGATCGTGCCCTACTCGGCCGGCGGCAGCGTGGACTTCAACGCCCGCCTGGTGGCGACCAAGCTGGGCGAGCGGCTCAAGCAGTCGGTGGTGATCGAGAACGTGACCGGCGCCGGCGGCGCCATCGGCGTGGCCAAGGCGATCAACGCCGCGCCCGATGGCTACACGCTGGTGGCGGGGCCGGACAGCGCCATCGCCATTGGCAAGCTCATCAACCCGGCCGCCTTCAAGTTCGATCCG
>Ga0055534_1001202_pt1 | contig 10892 bp, 9 predicted proteins | sample AraplaCol_mLB_r2_2_FD_54993 | JGI IMG/M metagenome (GOLD analysis project Ga0055534, IMG submission 54993) | Arabidopsis root microbial communities from North Carolina, USA - plate scrape MF_Col_mLB_r2 | ecosystem: Host-associated > Plants > Roots > Endosphere | place: USA: North Carolina... | reverse complement strand
CTCTTACGGACTTGATCGTGCATCCGGCCGGGCTTGGCTGGAAAGAGAAGGACTGTACGGTGCGCTGTCGGCCGCCGAAGGGTCCTTTGTCGAGGATGCTCCATCTGCGGGCGGTTCGCCCATTCCAGCGCAAGTTGAAGCGCTGGGGATATTTGCTTGGGCGCTAGGACATGCGCCGACGCTTCTATTCGACCAAGCGCTTCCGTCCAACTTGGTAAAGATTTATCCCGACCTCCGCAACGGGGAGTCGTCTCAGCGGTTCATCACTGGCTGTAGCTTACAGTCTCGGAACGAATTAATCTCGATGCTTGACCTCGCGTATTGCCTCCATTGGTGCATCGTAGACGCCCCCGCAAGATCGTCGAAAGTTCATTTGCACGTGGTCGCTGAACGCCGCCGGGCTCTTGAGTGGATGCTCTCGAAGGACGATTGGGAGGCTATCTCTCTGGACACGTGAAAAAGGGCCCATACGACATCGAGAGTCCGAAGTTGGACTCTGTGTCGTCGCTCAACTTGGCGAATCGATGGATCAGCTAAGGCTTGCGGAAGTCGCCTCTGGCACTGGCGAACCATGCCCCAGGTAGCCAGAGGGCCGAGACCGGCCATGAACCGCCGTTGCTCGCAAATTCCGGACTGGCGGCAATCCTGCGTATTGCTGTCAGCCGGCAAGCGTCTGGCGTACTGCCGTTCCCGCCCAGCTACATCGTTTCTCGACACCCGATCTCTCGTCCCAACAGCAGGCTCCCTTCAGTTGCCACCGGCAGCGTGCCGACAAAATCGGCGATTCGCTACGAGGACGAACGAATTGGTCTAGCTCCGATCGTTCTCTAGTGTTCACTCTCGCTTGACCATCTAATACAGGTTAAGCTAGCAATACATGCACGCCGACGATGCCCAAGAAAATATTCCCCTCAGATACTGCCAATGGAAAGCGGTTCTACTGTCCAACTCAAGGTCTACCGTGAAAGAAGCCAATAGCCAAGAATCTGCAGCACGAATGATTTTTCGAGAGATTTTCAAGAACTATAATCAACCTCTATATTTATACTTAAAGCAGTTCCCGCATCTCATTAAAACTGTTAGTGGATTCCTTGTGGCGCCAGATAAAATCATAATTTATTTAGGCAGAACGCATGTGGGAATTGAGTACCTTGGGTCCGAGGTTGCAAAAGAAATCCCCAAATCAATCGAGATGAATATCGAATATTTCGATTACTCGATGACCGATGACAATCTATTAGAGAAAATCATCGGATTTTCATATGACTCTAGCTCACGCATTAAATTTCCGTTGGCAGGTATAAATGAGGACTTGCTCCTTCCGACCAATCGAGGATGGGATGAGCTTGATGCGCTTGGGTGGAACCTGCAAGCCCAAAATAGCATGATGGGCATGAATATTTCGTGTCCAATACCCGTCGAGCATGAATTTTCGCGAATAGTCAACGGCAGGTTTTTTGATGCGGATGAGGCAGGGCTTAAAAGTAGGCACATAAAATGGCTGGATCTTATTCCAATCCGGTTCGACGATAGCCCCAGCGATGTCGATGTATTTTCATTCGATTTCAGGCCATTGCAGAAATTTGTCGAGCATGATGCTCAATATGCCTACCCGTTGCCAGACGATTATAAATATACGCAGCTTCCCAAGATAAACAGATTCATCGAGGTCTGGGGAAACAAAAATAGCAGAGAGACGGACATTACTGCTCACCTGGCGAAACCTGAGAACGAATTCATTCTCACCATGAGGTTCGGGGCGCTTGCAGCGAAGGCCGAGCTCCTGTGCGAATGGCAAAGTGAAGAGAGAAAAGCAATAAAGCCGGATTTCTTTATTGTTAATTCAAACGGATATGCAGATATCCTGGAGTTTAAGCTACCAAACATTGACAAGAATGCAGTTGTCGGAACGGAAAATCGTGAAGCGTTCGGGGCATGGTTGACTTCATACATAGCGCAGACGCGCGCTTATTCAACCTATTTCGACGATCCAAACAATCGACGCTGGTTCGAGGAAAAATATGGCTTTAAGGTGCACAAGCCTCGTCGATGGCTGGTGGTGGGGCGTCGAGCTGATTTCCGCTCGGAAGTTTGGCGTGAAATCATAGCTGATTTTCGGGATTTGGACATATTAAGCTTCGATGACTTAATAGACGGAGTAGTTGTGCAATTCTATAAATGACTTGCAATGTTCGGAGTCGTCTGTCAAATCCTTCGCAAGCGAGCGCGAGTGAGACCGTCGCCTAATAGTGGAGTTGTGGATATTGCGCACTGCAAAGGGGGATCTGATTCCTCCGGTGTTGTGATCGCTTTGGCAAGTGCGGATGGAAGCGTGCGGGCGAAAAAGCGGGATGGGCAGAAGAATCACGTGCCGGAATCGGCTGGCATTCCGATCAAGTGGTACGTATCGAAGGACGTCGATTCGAGTCAAGGAGCAGAAGCCAGAAATGAAGATCCAAACCGTTCTCATCCGCAACTTTCGCACGTTAAAAGAGGTAACGATTCCGTTCGATTCCGTCACGACCTTCATCGGACCGAACGGTGCTGGCAAATCAACGGTGCTTCGTGCGCTCGACTGGTTCTTCAACGGCAAGCCCGGCTCGCTGACAGAGAAGGATTGCTCTTTTGGGGCGACAGACGAAGACATCGAGGTTCAGATCACCTTCGCAGACCTCACCGAGAAGGATCGCGAGGAACTTGGCAAGTACGCCCCAGAGGGAGTTGGCACGTTTACCGCGTGGAAGCGCCGATCTCCTGATGGCACTGATGTGCTCTCCGCCAATGCAAAGGGATTTCCGGATTTCAATGCAATCAAGGCGGCAGGCGGCGCGACTGCGAAGAGAGAGCTGTACGCCAGTCTCCGGCGCGATCGCCCGGAGCTTGATCTTCCCGTGGCGAATACTGGTCCTGCCGTCGAGCAGGCGATGACGACTTGGGAGGCGGCTCACACCGATCAACTTCTCGATGCGCCGGAGGCTCTGCAAACCAACTTCTTCGGTTTCAACAGCGGCGGCAAGATGAGCGGCCTCTTCGACTTCGTCCTCGTTACGGCGGACCTTCGGGCGAGTGAAGAGTCCATCGACGGCAAGGCAAGCATCATTGGACGAATCCTGGAGCGCTCGATTGACCGAACTGCCGCTGATGAGGCGATCGCAGAAATCGTTGCGGAATCACGGGCAAGGCAGCAACAGGTCTATGAAGAGAAGTTTAAGGAGCAGCTTGGGGCCATCACCACGCAGCTCAACGAGGTCGTCACAACCTATGCGCCTGGCAGGGCAATCACAGTTTCGCCGGCTGAAGTGGAACTCAAGGCCCCTCGCACGACGTTCGACGTGGCGGTGCTTGACGGCACCACCGAGACTGCGGTGGAGCGACAAGGACACGGCTTTCAGCGCACGCTGCTTATCTCCGCGCTACAACTCTTGGCGCAGTCAGGGGCAGCCTCGACCGAGGGAGTAATTTGCCTCGCGATCGAGGAGCCAGAACTTTTCCAACATCCGATTCAGGCGCAGGCCTTTGCGAAGGTGCTGAGATCGCTCGCCGAAGATGCTAGCAAGCGCATTCAGGTGACCTATGCCACGCATAGCCCTTACTTCCTCGAGGCCCGACATTTCCATCAAGTCAGACGGCTTACGAGATCGGCTGACGAAGTGCCAGTAGTTACGGTCCACTGCGCCACGGTTGAGGATGTGAAGGCTCGGCTGAATGGAACGGTGGATGCCGATGTGGTGGATCGCAGGCTCGACCATAATGTTGCTGACCAGCTTGCCATAGCACTCTTCGCGAATCGCGCATTTCTCGTGGAGGGCACAACCGAGTCTGCTGTGTTCTACGGTATTGGAGATAGAACTTCACCCGGCGCCCTTGAAGCGGCAGGAATTTCGATCGTTCCTGTTGGCAGCAAGACATCGATACCCCTTGCGCATGCGATTCTGAAATCTATTGGCGTGCCAGTCTATGCGCTGTTTGATGCGGACGGTGGATTTGAAACGCGAGCCAAAGCCAAAAACAAAAAACAAGAGGAAATAGATCGAGAGCGCAACAATCATGCGGTAGAGAACCGCAGATTAATGCGTTACTTCGGCTTACCTGAAGAGGATTTTCCACCTAATACAATTTCGGAGGTCGCGGCCATATTGGATGACAACCTTGAAGCGTTTCTCTCTGCGAACTGGGGTGAGTGGATAACCGCCTGCAATAGCGTCGAGGACGATGCTGGAATAAAACTCTCGAAGAACCAACTAGCGTACCGGACTGCAACACTCCGGTCGGGAGGAGTGGTGCCACAAGTACTTACGCAGATTCTTGTCAAGGTGGAGGGGAAGTAATTGGCGGTAGCTGCCCGTGGTCATCTTGCACACTGGGATTTGCAACCGGGGCGGATCGATGTCCCAGTCCGGCCACGAGCGGTCGATGATCGCTGGCCCGCTCGTGCCATTCGAGCGACTGCTTCGCATCAGACACCCGCCGCCCAGGGCCTGTCGTCGTAGTCGGGATCGCCCGTCCCACTCATCCAGTGTGAGAATTCATCGCACTCGTTAGCTGCCAACCGCCACCGCAGGTACGTTGAAGCAAGCTCGGTCAATCGAGCTTTCACAGTCGCACCCAGCGCGAGGCCAGACTCCTCCAGTTTGGCCAGATGTAGCCAGATGGAACGGTCTACCAAGTCAGCCCATCGGCCGGATTCAAGGTCGTCTCGAAACATTTGGCGCGGCGGTCCCACCAAGATGGCCACTTCCAGACGGGCCTGAATCGTTCCCGCCAACTGGCGCCCCTGTAAGACGAGCAGCCTAAACACTTCCCGGCCCGTATCGGTGGACCACAACCACCAGGCTTCATCGGTCTCCAGCCACTCGACTCACTGTTCAGGTGCGATGCAGTTGCCCTGGCTTGCGGCGTACAGAGCCAGTCGTCTAAAGCTGGGATAGGGCACATCGAACCACGCCAGCGCGACCCTCGTGGCGCGAGCGCTATCGATTTCGCGAATCGCCAGCCAGGCATCGCGCAGCAACTCGATCAGCGTTACCCAGTCGCGAAAGCCACGATTCTGCCAATGGGGGCTGTTGGATGGCAGATCCAAATGCGACCGGTCACGGCGATCGTCTGCCTCTCCCAACTCACGCAACAGATCTAGAGCGCATCCCGCACCAGTTGTTGAAATCGTCCAAGAGCACGGCATCGCGGATGTCCAGTGCTCGTCCGAAAGGTCGCGTAGCGCCGAATGGACGTGATCGGCGGCCAGAACCAGTTCCCAATCCACCAGATCCCGCTAGCGCGTGGGCACGTCCGTTCTTTCCGATTCGTCTACCCTCCAGCGAATGGCTTCTTCAGGGTCACCTGTGGAGCGAGCAGATCTCGGAGTTCCAGGCGCAAGGGTGCCGTCAGTTCTTCTCGTTTCATCCGGCCCTGCCAGCGGTAAAGATTGCATTCGTGCCAAGACGATTTCACCCGGCCATTGAGCAAGAGTCGCCACAGCGTATGCATGAATGGGCCGGGAATGGCCTTGGGCGCATGCGAGCGGATCTCCTCCAACTCGGCGGTCTTGCCTTTGTCTGGGAAATTACCGAAGTAGCATAGTACAAACTGCCGACGAAAAAATAAGTTCTTTAGAGTCTATGGCAGTTTCGTGAGCGCGAGAGATTTAAATATGAATTAAATCTGAAGAAAATATTAATCATTTGATTTCATGCTTATGGATGATGGAACGGAGCGTCGTGAAACCTATTATACATGTCGTAAAAACCCCACCCTATGGTGGGTATTTTGCTTTGAAGGCAAGGCGAGCAATCTCTGCAGTTGCGTAGCAAAATAAGTATCCAAAGTGGCGGTATGAAAGGTCTCTTGGTGGGAGTCGCAACAATCATCGGTTTGGTGCCTATGGTTGCGAATGCTGACGGTCATCTGGACATGACGTCGGACAAGTCGTAGCAGAATTTCGGATGCCCAGAAGGGTTCGATATTTGATGGGGCATCTGTCCCGCAACGAGGCCTGATCAACTAACAGCGGACCATTCGAAGGAAAGTATCGGGACGTCTCGGCAATCCACGGCGTTGCCTGCGTAGAAAAAATCCCGTCCGTGGCAGGATGTTTACTACGCCTTCTATTACGCCGATGCTCGCCTCCGGCGTCAGCGAAACCAAGGCCGAGGTAATGTATGCGGCCGTTTACCTGGTGGTCCGTGATGGTCGGTCAAGAAGCCATCCTGATGATCGTCAACAACTCAATCGCTATCTCATTGCTGTCCGCGCGCCGACTTCGGTTCGATTCACAAACTTGTGGCGCATTGTGCCTTCAGCCTTTGCCAAATCTTTAGGAGCACTGTCCGCTGCCCTTGTGGTTATCGCCGTTGGGAGAACGACGACGCGTGCCACCGACAAGGACGGCGGAATTCTGAGTCTCAGCAAAGAATCCACTCGCGATGTGATTTCGACAAAGGAGGTCGTCGTGAATCGACAGCAATTACGGTAGACCGCCGTGGCGGTACTACTGGCCTGTGGTCCGCTGCTGTATGGGCGGCCGTAGATACTAATTGTCGGATCCCCGAGAGCCCACTATGCCCGCCTTGCCCGGCCCCACGCACCTGAGCATTTTCGTTCATGACCCCGCAACCGGTCACCCGATAGTTCGGCTGCCGCTCTTTGCTGAGATTTCGGTCCCCCGGATCCCCCTCAAGCCGCCGGTGGATGAGCGTTGGCGCGAACCTATTCGGGCGGCGCTGCTCGCCATAGACCCCGGTGCCGTTGCTGCCGTTTCAGTGCGCGACCATGTGGAGACTGCGTTAATGGCTGCCCTCAGTCGGGTGCTCGACAATGCGAGTCGCGAGACTCTTCTTACCGATTTCCAGCGCGCGAAAGATTTGGCCTATGCGACCTTCAAGGAGGCGCTAGCGACTGCACGGCGGGACAGCTTCTCGCTAGTCCCTCCGAGCACGCTGGAACAGTTGTTTTCAGACACATTGCGTCATGTGGCGCCGCGCGGCGACCTAGCTGTCACGCCCGAGATCGAGGAAATTGGCGAAGTATGGTCGGAGCCGCTGGGCGTACTTGCGACGGATCATGTTGGCTATGCTTCATTTGACCTTCGGCGCCTGCGACCCGATGTACAGACAATGCTCGGGGAAGCCATAGAGAAGCGTCGCAATGATCCCGATACCGACTTGAAACTGGCAATCTGGGTCTATCCCTACGGGTATCCCGGTCGATTCGATGCGTTGACTCAGGCGCGCTTTGCCTTCGACGCCATCGTGGCGCGGTTCGCAATGAGCTGGAACACGCTGCCGGCCGCTCTCATGAACATGGGACCGAGGGCAATTCAGAACCCCAGCTTGACGGACTGGAGACTCTCACCGGCATCGTTCGCCGCCAACCCGAATACTTTGGCTGGACAAGATGGCTGCGAGGAACTGCTTCCCGCCAGTCTAGCGTTGCAGGAGTTTGTGCTGCGTCAGGTCGTCCGCCTAACGGATGTACCCGACGACTTCGACTTGCCGGACGGCTTCAAAGCAGCGTATGTCGACGACTACAGAGTCTCCTGGTTTTCACTCGGCCACTCATTGGGCGAGATTCTCTACAGCCTGCCACTCGCACCGGGCGAGAGCGTCAGGTTGGCAGTGATTGACTGGTCCTGGAACAGCCTGACGCAGCGCGATGAAAACACTAAGCTTACAGAGGACGTGCTACACCAGACACATCGCGACCGCACGATCACAGAGACTGTAAAAGCAGGACTCAAGGAACTGCAGCACGGCAGCTCATTCATGGCTGGTACGGCTAGCGCGGCCGGTGGTTCAGGGGGGGCTAACCTCGGGGTTGTTGGCTTGGGGGCCGCTGTCGGCAACACATGGAGCGTCGGCGGGTCAACCGCCACGAGCGACGGCAGTCGAAATCTCGCCGCCGAAAACGTGCAACGACTGAATGACAGCTTTTCGCAAGCAAGCTCGGCGCAACGCGAGATCAACTCCACGGTCGTCATTCAGGCCCGTCAGGAAGAAAAGGAGAGCGTTCAGACTCGCACTTTTTCCAACTACAACCACAGCCACACGCTCACGGTTCTCTACTACGAGGTTCTTCGGCACTACCGGGTAACAGTAGAGTGGGTTAGGCGCCGCCCAGCAGTTTTGGTCCAGATCCCGGAACGAGTCACCAACTTCGACGCGGCCGCCTTGATTGGTAATCGTGCCCTGCTGGTACCCAACCTTCTCGACGCCAGTCTTCAACCGGCATTCGATCTGCTGGAGAAGCAAGAGACAATCAGAGAGAATCAGGCGCTTAATAACATCAATCCCAGCGACGATCCCGTCGCGCAGTTCTGGGAGGGGGATATTAAATTTTCGTTGTTCAATCTTGTCGTCATGTCGCCGGACGACGAAATGCTGACCGGCGACAAGGTAGTTTTCTGGGCCATTAAGCGCGACGGCACAGCAATTGAACTGGATTACCTCTACTTCGGCCCCCATGCTAATGGCGAACATGAAGGCTATCAAAACGGCCCACAAAACATCAACAGCGGAGGGCGATTTGATGACGGGAGTCGGGAGCAACACATCTTCGTCCGACCGAAGCAAGCACCGGGAGCGGAGCCATTGACGATTCGTTGGGCAGACCTTGCTGGGTTTCAGTTCGAAAAATGGGGGGACAAATCCTGGCGCATCATACGGCTTGGAATCACTGGGTTCGATACCGGCCTTGCCGCCGTTCCGCTGCTAGAGGCGCCTCCGCCCGGCGGACCGCTTGAGGTATACCACGAGCTCATAGGCAAGGAACCATCCTCACAGACCGTCACATTCATTCGGCGCCCTGGTCCATTTCCCGCGCCAATCTGGAATCGTTCACCGGAGAAGAGTCTCAGTCCAGAGGAGCGACACCAAGTCAACAAACTCGTCGACCATTTCAACCGTAATAAGGATTACTACAACCGCATTCTGCTGATGGGCACTGATCCTACCTCAATCGCGATCGCCATGGAGGGTGTCGCCTGGGGTGTTGGGAAACTCATGTCCGATCATGTCGATCCCACACCGCTGGAAGTTTTCGGTAGTTATGTCGCCTATCCCTTGGCCAAGAAGACCGCAGGGGCTGACGATACGGTCTTGGTGGACATCGCCGCCGCGTTGAACGGAAATGATCCCGCGCGTCGGCAGTGGGCAGTAGCTCGAATTGCTGAGATGAGCGATCAGGATCGCCAAACCGTGTCGGAGGTTGCGTCAGCGAAGTCTGAACGACTGATCACCCTCCCTACGCGTGGCGTGTTCGCCGAGGGCAAGCTTGGCCACTGCAACATCTCAGAGGAGATCGACAACACGAGATTCTGGAAGTGGGAAGAGCATCCGATTCCGATCGAAGCATCCGGTATCAATCCCATCACTCCGATCACGCCGCAACCGCAAGCTGTGAACATCGCGCCGACGCCGTTTCCGCAGTCGCTGGTGAACATCGTGAATCCGTCGCCGGCACCGGATCCGACCGGCCTTGCAGCCGCGCTCAACGTGCTCGGCACGCCGAATATTTTCCGCGACATGTCCGGGCGCTCAGAAGTCGCAGACTTGCTCAAGAAGTTGTCGGATAACTCTATATCTATCGCCGAGGCGGCGAATCAGGCACGCGAAATCCAGCAGAAATACGGCTCGACTAGCGGAGCTGTCGCGCCGACTGGCAAAGGTGCGAGCGGCGGAGGTGCCGTCGAAGACGGTGGCGCGAACGCTCCCGGAACCGGTACGACGCGCACGCCTACGGCTGCAACGCGGTCTGCATCGACGCCTGAACAGCGGACGAGTCAGCAAATCGACAATCAACAGAAAGTGCTGGAGGCAGCGAGGGATTACCTCGCACCGGATCAGCAGGCCCAGGTACGCGACAGTGTCACCAAAGAGCTGATCAACGCCAGCGCGGCTTCCGGGCAAGGCGGCATTCCCTTCTACATCAATCCGGATGTCTTCGACTTCAAGCCCGGTCCACCCGGGTCCAATTGGCAAGAAACAAGCTGCGTGAGTATCGTTTTCGGCTACGGCTCCTCAATTCTGCCCATGATGAGGCTGGAGGTTGGCGTTGTCGTAACCGCCCCGCTCGAGTTGAGAGACGGGCACAAGCTCAGCGTGCGGGAGGCACAACTAGACTCGGCCAACGCAGCGCAAGCTGCAGCGGAAATCATCAAAGTAATGCTCGATAGCGACACCATAAGCCCATCCGCCGTCCAGCCCCGGTTCGTGGGTTTCATGGGCGGGGCGATTATGAGTACCGGCATCGGCTACCGAGTGAAGGGATGTTATCCGAAGAAGAATCCTCCCAAAACGGAGACTGGCGGACCTGTCGTGGACGTCTGACAACAGAGCGCAAGAATTGGGGTCACTACCGACTATACGAGGCGGTCAACAGTTTTTTGGGAGCTAGGCTTTACCATCTGAGGGACCGGGCGAGTGCTCAGTACATTGTCGAGCACGTGCTCTTGTCGAGGCCCGAAGCGGAGGCCCGTCGGGTGTGCCCGGCCTTACCGGGCGGCAACGGTCTGACGCGCTACCTCGACGAGAGACGGGGGTTATTGATGACGTCCTTCTAGGCTTCACGCCGTGGGCTGCGGAAGCGGCCCCTGGAGAGCGCGTGCCCTCTAGCCCCTTTGTTTTCTAAGTCCACGCTAACGAAGCGTTAGTAAGCGCCGACCAAGGGCTGCGAAGACGACGATGGCTTGCCTCCCCACTGTTGACCGGGGGCTCGGCCAGGAAGCAACGTGCGAATCGACCGTGCCATTCAGACGACCGCTTCGCAGAGGAAACTGTCGTTGGCGAAGCGCATGGTCCAGTGACCGCAGTGGGTCGAGGCCGTGTGGAAACGCCGCTGGAACTGCATAGCACCTCCTTGTAGGTGTCCATATTCGTTCAAACGGCGATATCAGACGATGG
>Ga0055534_1001182_pt1 | contig 10977 bp, 10 predicted proteins | sample AraplaCol_mLB_r2_2_FD_54993 | JGI IMG/M metagenome (GOLD analysis project Ga0055534, IMG submission 54993) | Arabidopsis root microbial communities from North Carolina, USA - plate scrape MF_Col_mLB_r2 | ecosystem: Host-associated > Plants > Roots > Endosphere | place: USA: North Carolina... | reverse complement strand
GAAAGCGAGAAACCGAACATGCCCCTGCACTTTGCCGACCGCCTCAACAACGTTGAAACCTCCGCCATCCGCGAACTCTTCAAGCTGCTGGGCAAGCCCGGTATCGTGAGCTTTGCCGGTGGTTTTCCCGATCCCGCCATGTTCGACGTCGCCGGTATCCAGGAGGCCAGCAACAAGGCCCTGAGTGAAGAGCCCGGCGGCGCGCTGCAATATGGCGCCACCGAGGGCTACGGCCCCCTGCGCGAACAGCTCAGCGCCTTCATGGCCACCAAGGGCGCCAAAGACGTCGCCCCCGAGAACCTCATCGTCACCACCGGCAGCCAGCAGGCGCTCGATTTGCTCGGCAAGACCATGATCTCGCCCGGCGACAAGGTCATCGTCGAAGGCCCCACCTTCCTGGCCACCATCCAGTGTTTCCGCCTCTACGGCGCCCAGCTCATCAGCGCGCCCATTGATGCCCACGGCGTCAAGACCGACGAGCTCGAACAACTCATCGCCGAGCACAAGCCCAAGTTTGTCTACCTGATCCCCACCTTCGGCAACCCCAGCGGCGCGCTGCTCAGCCTGGAGCGCCGCAAAAAGGTGCTCGAAATGGCCGTCAAGCACCAGACCCTTATCGTTGAAGACGACCCCTACGGCGACCTCTACTTCGGCGAAGCGCCGCCGCCCTCGCTGCTGGCCCTGAGCCCCAGCGTGCCCGGCAGCCGCGAGCTGCTCGTGCATTGCGGCTCCCTCAGCAAGGTGCTCAGTCCCGGCTTGCGCGTGGGCTGGATGGTCGCCCCCGCCGAGCTGCTCGCCAAGGCCACCATGTGCAAGCAGTTCAGCGACGCCCACACCAGCACCTTCGCCCAGGCCACCGCCGCCCAGTACCTCAAGGCCGGCCGCATGCCCGAAACCCTGAGCCGCGTGCGCAAGGTCTACGGCGAACGCGCCACCGCCATGGGCAATGCCCTGAAGCGCGAACTCGGCGACGCGATTGAATTCACCCAGCCGCAAGGCGGCCTGTTCTTCTGGGCACGCCTCACCGGGGCCAACGGCAAAAGCAAAGACGCCGGCGAGTTCGCGAAGAAGGCGATTGAAAAGCTCGTCGCCTTTGTGCCCGGCGCGCCTTTCTACGCGGCCAATCCCGACCTCGCCACGCTGCGCCTGAGCTTTGCCACGGCGGATGTGGCGAAGATTGAAGAGGGCGTGGGGCGGCTGGGGAAGGCGTTGTAAGGTTCTGAAGCGCTCCCGGCGCTCCAAGCCTTACTCGTTGATCTCCACCTCCACCAGCTTGCCCAGCAGCACCAGCGACTGCTGCCAGCCCACATAGCACTGGTCCGCGGGGATTACCGCGGGAATGCCTTCCTGCACCACATGCATTTCCACGCCGGCCGANACTTTGGCCAGCGTGATGGTNGTGGTCATTTCGCCCGGCAGGTTGGGGNCGTCGAACCTGGCNGTGTAGCGGATGCGCTCGCCGGGCTGGAGCTCCAGGTAGGTGCCGCCGAAAGAGTGGCTGTGGCCGTTGGTGTGGTTGGTGAATGACATTTTGTAATTGCCGCCGACCCTCGCGTCCATCTCATGCACGGTGCCGGTAAAACCGTTGGGCGGCAGCCATTTGCTCATGGCGGCGGGGCTGAGGAAGGCGCGGTACACCCGGTCAGGGGTGGATTGCAGAACACGGTGAAGCTTGACGGTATTGGTGCTCATGGTGTGTTTCCTTTACTTGCTTGCTTGGTTAATGAGTGATCCGTAGAGGAGGCAAATGACCCAAATGTCGCCCCTCTGCTTGTACGACGAACGACCGAGGCGGAATCGACACTATCTTTCGGAAATTCTGAAATTTTTTATCCGGCGCGCTCGCACACCATCAGCAAAGCCGTTCCATCCGGCGTCTGCACTTCCCCCACCGCGCGAAACCCCGCTTTTTCATAGCAGCGTATGGCACGCGCGTTGCGCGGGTCCGGGTCGGTCTGGATGTGCGTAACCTGCGGGTCGGCAAACAGCCTGGCCACAAAGGCCTTCACCATCGCCGTACCCAGGCCGCGGCCCAGTTGCGCGGCATCGGCGATGGACTGGTCTATGCCGCGCACGCCCGGGTCGGTTTCGTCTTCCCACCATCCGCCGCCCGAGCCCATGGCCACATAAGACTGGATGTAGGCAAAGGGCTCACCATCAAGCAACGCGATATGCGGCTGCACCTGGGAAGGGTCCGCAATCCAGGCGCCGTATTCGGCCTCCACCTCGGCCAGCGTGGGGGCCGGGCCCCACCATTCCGTCCAGTGCGGGCGCGCCAGCCAGCCGTGCAGCAGGGGCAGGTCGGCCGCCTGCAAGGGCCGAAAGCCGATGTTCAGGGCTTTGTCGGCCGTGGGTGCGCGTGCGGTGTCCTGCATCTTCATTCCCTGGACCAGACCGCGAGCTCATAACCATCCGCGTCCTGGAAATGAAAGCGCCGTCCGCCCGGGAAGGAAAAGATCTCCAGCTTGATGCGCCCACCGGCTGCCAGCACGCTGTCGCGCGCGGCCTCCAGCTTGTCGGCATACAAAATCACCAGCGGGCCGCCGGCGGGCGAGGGCGCCGCCTGCGTCGTGAAGCCGCCCTTCATCGCGCCATCAGAGAACTCGGCGTATTCCGGGCCATAGTCGGTAAACGTCCAGCCAAAGGCCTTGCCGTAAAAGGCCTTGGCTTTCTCGATGTTGCGCACGTTCAGTTCCACGTAGTTGATGCGGCAGTTCTCGGGTTTCTGGGCTTTGTCGGGCATGGCGGTCTCCGTGTGTGTCCGTGATGTGTCGGTGATGTCACCGTCAATCGACCTGCCATTTTGCATACGGGCCCGGCCACCATGCTCCTTGCCCATACGCCTCGCAGGTGTTTGCCTACAATTCCACACAACGTAGGTGTGTCGCCTGCGGCATCCTCGGCATCCTGACTTGGGCCCGTACACCTTCATGACTTCCGCCGCCGCGCCCAGCGCTCTTCACACCCCAGACTCCCCGGTTTCCTCCGCCACCCGCCGCTCCATCCTGCTGCTCTCCTGCGCCACCTTCGCCAGCATGGTGGCGCAGCGCATCTGCGACGCCATGCTGCCCGAGCTCTCGCGCGTGTTCGCCGTCAGCCTCGCGCAGGCGGCGCAAGTGGTTTCGCTGTTTGCGATCACCTACGGCATCGCGCAACTGTTTTACGGCCCGCTGGGCGACAGGCTGGGCAAGTTCCGCATCGTCACCTTTGCCGCGCTGGGCTGCAGCGTGGGAAGCGCAGTCGCCGTGTTTGCCACCAGCCTGGACGTGCTGCTGCTCGCCCGCATCATGATGGCCCTGGGCGCCGCCGCGCTGATCCCTTTGGCCATGGCCTGGGTCGGTGATGCCGTGCCGCCCCACGAGGTGCAAGACATGCTCACCCGCACCGGCCTGGGCAGCACCCTGGGCATTGTGTGCGGCCAGTTGCTGGGCGGGCTGCTGACCGATGCGCTGGGCTGGCGCTGGGCCTTTGCTTTCCTCGTGCTGCTGTTCGGCGTGGTCGGCTCGCTGCTGTGGGGTGATTTGCGACGGCAACACACGCAGCCCGGGGCAGACGCGGCACCACTGCCTTCTGAAGCACCCGTGGCGCGCCCGCATTTCCTTAAACAGACCCTGCTCATCATCAGCCGCCCCTGGCCACGCACGATTTTGCTGCTGGCCGTGATTGAAGGCGCCATGGGCTTTGGCGTGCTGGCCATGTGGGCCTCGCATCTGCACCATGCGCTGGGCTTGCCGCTCTCAGTCTCAGGCGCCATCGTCGCGCTCTTCGGCCTGGGCGGCGTGGTCTATATGGCCGCAGGCCGCGCCTTGATCCCCCGCCTGGGCCAGCACGGCCTGGTGTTGCTGGGCGGCGCGCTGCTCGGCATCAGCGCCCTGGTGCTGGCATTAACGCCGCACTGGGGCCCGGCCATCCCCGCCAGCCTGGTCGGCGGTTTTGGTTTTTTCATGTTCCACAACGTCATGCAGGCCAACGCCACCCAGATGGCGCCCGAGGCGCGCGGCACGGCGGTTTCGCTGTTTGCGTCTTTTTTATTCCTGGGCCAGTCCTTGGGCGTGGTGCTGGCCGCGGCCCTGATCGGCCGCCTGGGGACCAGCGCCGTGGTGGCGCTGGGGGGCGGGGTGATGGCGGTGGAGGGGGCTTATTTTGCTTGGGTGTTGAGGCGGCGAAATATGCATCCCATTCAGATGTAGTTATTCACCAAAAAGCAGAAGGGTTAACCCGGACCTTCGGTGTATTGTTCCGTTTCACAATCGGTTACACGGACAACGATTCCTAGTTGAACATTTGATCGTTGGATGGAAGCACTATTGATAAATGAAATGGAGGGGTAGACGTGGACGTTGGCAACCATTCGGCGCCTGGCATCGCAGCAGCTTTCAGCTTTCAGTTTGAACGGGCTTTGTTTTGGTTGTCCCATAGTCCGGCTGGTTTCAAGGTCGGGATTGAAACCGCTGATGATGTCGCCATCCAAGGAGATTCCGAATGGGTCTATGAGCAAGACAAGCACTCCATACGGGAAGGCGCTATTCCATTTGGAGACCGATCCAAAGACCTGTGGAACACGTTGGCAATCTGGCTGGAGGCGATTAATAAGGGTGACTCGGCAATCGAAAAATCAGCCTTTTTGATGGTTACCAATAAAGCCGTCCCCGCATGTATTGCACGCCAGATTAGTGCGGCCCGCGATCCTAGTGAGTTAGAGGATTGCGTTGCAGCATTAGAACGCGCAGCAACAGAACCGCCAGATGCGATAAAGGTTTTGGTAAAAAAAGTTTTGGATCCTTCCAGTCGTACCAGTTTGCTTGAAATAATTCGAAAGACCCGGCTAGTAGATTCATCAATGGCTTCGGCGGGTACTGAATTACGTCAAAAAACAATTGGACATCTCCAGCTACCTCAGTGGTGCGGGCCAAGCGCGGATTCAATAGTTGACGAGTTACACGGGTGGATGCACAGAATTGCATTGGACTCTTGGCGAAAAAACACTCCGGCGTGGCTTGAGCGCGATCACTTTGTGAATCAACTTCACACGATCATCGATCGTCGGCGCCGCGAGGTAAGACGGGAACGCGCTGAACATTTAGTCCCTGTAGATGATGCAAGTGTGGGAAAGCAAAAGGGCCGGCCTTTTGTAAAGCAACTGCATCTGGTGACGGATGACGGCACTGTAGTAGATACAGCTATCAGGGAATTCATCCGTTGCAATATCGAAAAAGGGCGGCTTTCCAGTGAAGGAAACATTTCGGATGAAGATTGGGTTGCCTTTGAAGGTAATCTTCTTTCGCGTTGGAAAAAAATTAACGCTCGATTGATTCGCTTAGGTGGGGGGCTTTCGGAGCGCGATGTGGGTTTTCAAATCTTCGTTGAGACTACTGAACAACATCGTGAGCGGCTCGCCGGCAATGACACTGAGCAGGTCTATTTAACATCAGGCTCATATCACAGGTTGGCTGACATATCAGAGGTCGGCTGGCATCCTCGATTCAAAGTCTTAATGACAAAGGACGCGGTCTAATGGACATCCTTTTCGAGCAGAAAATTGTTCAGAACGAGGCTTTGGCTGCGGAGATGATTTGGCAAGCAGTCTATGAAGCGTTTGAAATAAAAAAAAGAGAAGAAGGTGTTCCGCTTCTCTTGACGTTTCTAATACTCCCCGCAGTGTTTCACCGTCAAACCACCAACGCGCTGGCCAACAAAACGCAACCTGGCGCTTTATACAAAGCCCTAGCTCAGAACCCTGAAATTATTGTCGGTTATCAAGAACGGATGCAATCCCTTTCGAGTCGAACTTTGCGGAGTTTGTCCGTCGGTTTTGATAGTGGCTTATTGCAGCTAGATGTTGCGAATAGTCACAACATCGTGCCATTGAGGAAAACGCTTCCAATTGAACACGCGACTGCAGAAATTCGCTCGATGCTCAGCGCTGCTAAGCGAATGGGGCAAGCATTGGCTGAAATGACTCCGGCCCAGCTTTTAACGCACCTCAACGTAAGGTTCTGAGATGAAGCTCGCAATCTTAAAAATCATTCTCTGGCCAAAGGATTCAACTAAAGACGCGCGCGTCATCGTCTTTGAGCCAGGAAAGATTAACATTCTTAGTGGTGAAAGTGGGTCCGGCAAGTCTGCGTTGACAGCAATAGTGGACTATTGCCTTGGCAGCGAAAAATGCTCCATCCCCGTTGGCCTTATACGCCAAGTCACGGGCTGGTTTGGACTCCATATTAAGTTGGCAAACACCGAATTGATAATTGCCAGACGGAATCCTGAGGATCAGCAAACGACTACGGATTTTTTCTGGACGGAGGGTATCGAGCTTTCGGTGCCGTCCGCAGTTGAGAAAAATGCTCGCGTCGAGGACCTAAAGAGTAGATTTAATCAGATCGCAAGATTGTCTACCCTTGATTTTTCTACTTCCGATACTGCCGGTTTTGCGGGGCGCGCGAGCTTCAGAGATATGGCTGCATTTAATTTTCAACCGCAGCACGTAGTCGCCAATCCATACACTTTTTTCTATAAGGCTGACACTACAGAGCATCGAGAAAAATTGCGAATTATTTTTCCATTCGTTTTGGGTGCGATCAATGCACAAGACTTAGTAAAGCAAAGAGAACTTAAAGATGTCGAGCGTGAGCATGACCGGTTGCAGCGTGAGCTGGACGCGAGACTCAATGCTGCGAGGGCTTGGGAGGCTGAGGTTGAAAGCTATTTTCTCCAAGCAAAGGCACTCGGTTTGTTGCCCGATTCGACCCCACCTGGGACGGATTGGACGCTCGATAAGTATGTTCTCGAACTGCAACGGGTGCCCGAGCGTGTTCGCTCCCTGGATTTGCCAGATATGCAGCCGGGCACCAGCGAACTTGCGGTTTCTGAGTTGACTAAATTAGTTGATGAGGAGGATGAGCTAAGCCAGGAAATCGGCTCTACTAGACGCAGATTGTCTAAGTTGGATCAGTTGGCTTCTTCTGTTGACCAATACAGTGTCACCCTTACTTCGCAGCAAGATCGGATGATTGGTGTCGGTTGGCTTCATGAAAAACTTAGCGACTCGAGGAAGTGTCCGATATGTTCGACGATTCAACCAACTGACAATCCAGCCATAGTATCGTTAGGTAATTTGGCTAAGGAGTTGGGAGCGCTTTCTGTTGCGATACATGAGGCACCAGCTAAATTAGACAATGAATTGCTGGAACTCAGACAGGAGCTACGCGAGCAAGAGAGCGCTATTACGAAGATCCGACAAAAGCGGAGATATTTAGAAGATCAGTCGTCGGAAGCCGCCGCCAAGCGTCAACGCGTGCGTCAGATATATCTCTTTGTTGGCCGTGTGGAGCAAGCGCTAGATAATTTGCGAACAAGTCAAAATGTGGAAGAGTTACGTCAACGCGTGCTCGATTTAATGACGAAAATTAGATCTCTTCGAGAAGAATTGGATCCACGCGTGCAGCGAAATCGTCTTCTCGCCTCAATTGATTCGGTTTCAACCGGGGTAGCCAGGTATGCGGGAATGTTGAACTTGGAGCACGCAACTGAGAATGTGAAATTAAATATCAAAGAGCTCACATTGCAGTTTCACCCTCTGTCCGGAAGAACGGATTTTTTGTGGGAGCTAGGAAGTGGACAGAATTGGGTCGGATACCACGTGGCCGGGATGCTGGCTTTGCATGAACATTTCTTGTCCCTGATACATAGTCCTGTACCTAACTTCATGATGCTGGATCAGCCAAGCCAAGTTTACTTCCCCGAGGCTTGGCCTTCGCTCGAAGACTCACCGGATGGTGATCCCGAGATTAGCGCAGATATCAGTGGTGTTCGCAGGATATTTCAAACGCTGGCGGAATTTCTACGTAACGTAAATGATGATTTTCAGTTCATCGTTACGGAGCACGCGGGCTCAATTACCTGGGAGGGCATTTCAAATGTGCATGTCGTCGGTAACTGGCGCGAAGGACATGACGATTTTCTAGTGCCGCGAGATTGGCAAAAAAACAGTAACTCGTGAAGGCCCCTAGCGTTCGCCTGCCTTGTTTTCAATGTCTCACCCCGTCCTAATCACCGTCACAAACTCCGTCCCACTCTCAGGTAACCAGACCTCCCCGGGCCGCCCCAGAATCTGCCGCACCGCGGCGTTGGCGCGGGGCAGGGGAATGGCTTCAAACTTCTCACTCCCCGGGTCAAAGCGCAGCATGGCGTTGTTGCTCCACTCCGAAGCCCAGACCATGTCTTTGTTGTCGACGTAGATGGCATAGACATGCGGATCCGCGCCTGGGGCTTTGTAGGTTTTCCAGCTGTTGGGGCCTGTGCCCAGGGCGGGGTCGTGCACCGACAGATTGCCGCTGCTCCATTCCGAGACCCAGATGCGGCCCTTGCTGTCTGACCACACGCGCCTTGCGCCTTGGCGCGGTGTGGGTGGTTCGACGATGCGGGATTCGCCGGTCTTGTGGTCGAGATGGGCGATGAAGGAGCCGGCGAGGGAGCACCACCAGATCTCGCCCTTGGGCGTGGCGCAGATGCCGTAGGGGCCGCGGCCGCGTGGGGAGTCTTTGACGGTGACGGCGCCACTGCGAACATCGAGCTTGCCGACATAGCCGCTCTGGCCGGTGAACCATAAATTACCGTCACCGTCGAAGGCGCAGGTGTTGAGGTTGGCATACGGTGTGCCGGCGGGCAGGGGGAAGACTTTGACTTGGCGCGAGGGCCAGGCGACGCGGGCTATCGCGTTTTGCCCGCCATCGGTCAGCCAGGCGGCGCCGTCGGGGCCGGCAATCACGCCGTGGGGTGAGGAGCCGCCGCCCAGGGCGATGAGTTCTGTCTTGCCGCTGCGCGGGTCAAACCAGCCGAGGTGGCCGCTGCGCTGGGCCGAGAACCACACGCCGCCATCGGGCGCGGGCGCGATGTCGTGGATGCCGGTGGCGGAACGTGTGTTGAGCGGCCAGGACTGCAGTCTGGCTGCTGGCTGCGTGTGGGCTTGTGCTTGTGCCTGCGACTGGCCGGGCAGCAGCAGCGCCGCAGCGGTGAAGGCCGCAATGTCCGTGAGGGCTGTGCGGCGGCTGGGTGGGTGNGCGGACTCGTGCCTGGCGNCAGNCTGCTGCGGGCCTTGCTGCAAAACCATGGGGGTGCCTCCTGCGCATAGCGGGTGTGTGCATGCGCCGCACGCGGCGAGGGGTCACCGCCCAGGCATTGTGGCGCGTATGGTGCCGGCCATCAACGGGGCTTGTCCCCGCCTGCGTTGTTCACGCGCTCTGCGTTGGTGGTGGTGCGGCTTCCCTTGAGATGCATCTCGACCTTGGGTGCCTGGTCGCCCACGGCTTCTATGGCTTCGCGCAGCTGCCCGGTGCTGACGTTGAATTTTTTGGCCCAGACCTGGGCGGCGAAGGAATCCTGGAACTCGATGCGTTCGGCGGGTGTGTTTTCTGTGTTGTTCATGCTGCTGGTGTTGGCCTTGTTGCTGTCTTTGCTTGTGGGATTGTTTTTCGGGTTGTTGAATGGAACGCGAGGGGTCATGGAATCTCCTGGGCTGGGTGAAATGGAAGGCGTGCAGTGACTGGCGCTTGCGGGCTGGGGCCCGTCAAGCTGTGTCGGGTTTTCCGGGGCGGGCGCGGCGGCTCAATGGGGCTTGTCCCGGTCGGTGCCGGTGCCGGTGCTGATCCCGCGCAAGTGCTTCTCAACATTGCTGGCCTTGTCGCCGACGGCTGCGATGGCGCGCCTGAGCTGTTCCTGGCTGGCGTGCAGCTTTTGCTCCCACGCGTGGGCGGCGGAGGGGCTGTTGAGGTTGATGCGGTCCGGCTGGATGATGGGCCGGTGCGAGAGGAAGCTCATGGATGGGTGCTCTCCTTGGCCGGCGCCTGTGCGGTACGCGGTTGGTACGCCTGCCTGTCTGTCTGTGTCTGGCTGTCTATCTGCAAATACCTTAGCCCGGCGGCCGTGAAGCCCGTGTAGGTGGCCGCCGACATTTGGGGCCTGAAAGAAGCGCTTTTTGCTTGCTAGGGCGGGCTTGGCCGGTCTCTTTTAGGGGCAAAAAAACCGCTGTTCGCACGCCTCTTTTCGCCTTGGGCCACAGCGCCGCCGTCCTACAAAGGGGGTTTACGGTGCCCCAGTAAACTTGCAGGCAATGAAGAACCCCGACCAGACTCCTCCCGCGGCCTCCCTGGGCCAGCGCCTGCGCGCATTCGCGGCCACCATTTTCGGCCGGCTGCGCCACCCCACCTGGCGCGGCGTGGGCCTGGCGCTGGCGGCGATCCCGGCCACGCTGCTGCTGTACACGGTGTTGCTGCTGCCTTTCACGCCCAGCATCAGCGACCTGCTGAAGGCCAAGACGGCCAAGCCTTCGGTGCTGATGTCGGTGGACGGCAAAGAGCTGGCGAGCTTCCAGCGCGCGAACCGCGACTGGGTGAAGCTGAACCAGATTTCGCCGAATGTGGTGGCCGCGCTGATCGCGACCGAAGACCACCGTTTTTACGATCACCACGGCATGGACTTCAGGCGCACGGTGTCTTCGGTGATGTGGACGCTGATGGGCCGCAAGCAGGGCGGCTCCACCATCACGCAGCAGCTGGCGCGCAATATGTACCCGGAAGAGATTGGCCGCTCGGCCTCGCTGACGCGCAAGCTGAAAGAGGCGATCACGGCCTTCAAGATCGAGGCGGTCTACAGCAAGGACGAGATCCTCGAGAGTTACCTCAACACCGTGCCCTTCCTCTACAACGCCTACGGCATCGAGATGGCGGCGCGCACCTATTTCGACAAATCGGCGAGCGAGCTGGACGTGCTGCAAAGCGCGACGCTGGTGGGCATGCTCAAGGGTGCGAGCTATTACAACCCGGTGACCAGCCCGGAGCGCGCGCTGCAGCGCCGCAACACGGTGTTGATGCAGATGGTGAAGCACGGCAAGTTGCCGGAAGACAAGGTCGCAGCGCTGAAGAAGAAGCCGCTGAAGATCGACTTCGAGCGGCTGGAGCCGGAGTTCGGCGAGATGCCGCA
>Ga0055534_1001176_pt1 | contig 11024 bp, 11 predicted proteins | sample AraplaCol_mLB_r2_2_FD_54993 | JGI IMG/M metagenome (GOLD analysis project Ga0055534, IMG submission 54993) | Arabidopsis root microbial communities from North Carolina, USA - plate scrape MF_Col_mLB_r2 | ecosystem: Host-associated > Plants > Roots > Endosphere | place: USA: North Carolina... | reverse complement strand
TGGATCAGCGGCTGGCCAAAGTGTGATTCCAGGCGGGAGATGGCGCGGCTGATGGCGCCCTGCGTGACGCACAGCGTTTCTGCGGCACGGGTGAAGCTGCCCAGCCTGGCAGCCGTCACAAATGCATGTAGCTCAGACATCGAAGGTGAGCGTATACGCATGACGACGTGAGCATGAGCTTTGGTAATGGAAGCGTGCAATATAGTCGTTTGTGCGGGACCGGTAAACTGCCGAAACTCCCAGCTCGGTCCCCAGATTCGAGAACGAAAAAACGAGGAGTTTCACGCCATGAATCGAGCCCTGCCTGCCCGCGCGACGCGCCGCCGACTGATGTTTTCCACAATGTTGTCCACAGCCATCGGCGCCGTTTTTGGCGGTATGGCGATGCCGGTGGCAGCACAATCGAACTACCCGAACAAGCCCATCCGTCTGGTTGTGCCATTCGCCGCAGGTGGCACGACCGACCTGTCGGCGCGTCTGGTCGCCGAGTACGCCGGACGCGAGCTGGGCCAGACCATCGTGGTCGATAACAAGGGTGGGGCGGGCGGTTCGATCGGCATGGAGCAGGTGGCCCGCTCGGCGCCGGACGGCTACACGATCGGCATGGCCACGGTCAGCACCCATGGTTCCAACCCGGCGGTATACCCGAAGCTGGGCTACGACCCGATCAAGGATTTTGCGCCAGTCACCAATGTGGCAGCAGTTCCCAGTGTCTTTGCCGTGCATCCGAGCGTACCCGCCAAGACCATGCAGGAGTTCGTCGCACTGGCCAAGGCCAACCCGGGCAAGTACACGTTTGCGTCGCCCGGCGCCGGCTCGCTCGGGCACGCGAACATCGAGAACTTCATGATGCTGGCCAAGATCGACCTGCTGCACGTGCCGTACAAGGGCGCCGGCCTGGCACTGAACGATGCGCTGGCAGGGCAGGTGAACGCGATTACCGACAACCTGTCGACCACGCTGCCGCACGTGAAGGCGGGCCGTTTGCGCGCGCTGGCCCTGCTGGGCGCGCAGCGTTCGCCACAACTGCCGAATGTGCCGACGTACGGCGAGCTTGGCTACAAGGATATGGGTGACGGTGGCTGGTTCGGCATCGTGGCACCGGCAGGTACGCCCCAGCCCATCATCGACAAGCTGAATGCCGCCATCCACAAGGCGATGCTGAACCCCGAGTTCAAGCGCAAGATCGAGGAGTCGGGCGGCACGCTGGTGCCGACTACGCCCGACCAGTTCAAGGCCCAGATCCAGCAGGCCATGGCGCGCTACGCCCGCGTGGCCAAGGCTGCCAACATCAAGCTGGATTGAGCCATGACGACGTTCGATACACCGTACCGGGCGGTACAGGGCGATGCGCCGGGCGGCCCCTATACGCTGGCGATGCCGGAAGGGTTGCCGCTGCCGCTGGTCTGCGATTCGCCACATAGCGGCGTCTATTATCCGGCCGACTTCCAGGCGGCCGTCCCCTTGGCGCGACTACGCGGGGGCGAGGATACCCACATCGATACACTGTGGTCGGCGATCCCCAAGGTGGGCGGCACGCTGATCGGGGCTACGTTCCCGCGCGTCTATATCGATCCGAACCGGATGCTGGAGGACCTGGACCCGGAACTGCTGGATGCGCCGTGGCCCACACCGCTGTCTCCCGGCGAGAAGACGCGACTGGGCTATGGGCTGATCTGGCGGAAGCTCGACGCGGCCACGCCCATCTATGACCGCCAGCTGTCGGTGGCTGAGGTACAGAACCGGATCACACGCTACTACCGCCCGTACCACGCGGCGCTGGCCGAAGCCGTGGAGGCGGCGTATCAGCAATTCGGCGCGCTCTGGCATCTGAACCTGCATTCGATGCCGAACAATGCCTACGAGCGGCTGAAGATCAATAGCCCGCGTCCGTTGGCGGACTTTGTGCTGGGCGACCGCGATGGCACGACCTGCGAGCCCGGCATCGTCGATCTGGTGGAGCGGGAGCTGAAGTCCATGGGCTACACAGTGGCGCGCAACGACCCCTACAAGGGCGTGCAGCTGATCGCCCAAATCGGGCGCCCCGCCGAGCGGCGCAACAGCCTGCAGATCGAGATTCGTCGCCCGCTATATATGGATGAGGCGACCAAGGCGCCGAACGAAGGGTTCGAGACCTTGCGCCGCGATCTGGCCACGCTATCGGCGCGCATCGCCAACTACATCCGCAGCCAGATCTGATCCATGTTTCACGTGAAACACTGGCGCTAAGGAGAGGCCCCGTGCAAGCGGGGCCTTTTCTTTTTGTCCCGAGTTGTCCACAGGAGGAAGGCGAGTGTTTCACGTGGAACACACTGGCCATTCGCCGAGTATCTTCCGCGCCATGTTTCACGTGAAACATCGCCGAGGGCAGAGTCCGCCAAACGAATGCCGCTATAATTCGACATCCCGAATTTTCCCGCCCAGCCTCCCGGAGGAGGTGTCCCATGCTTTACCCGAAAGAATTCGACGTCATTGTCGTCGGCGGTGGTCACGCCGGCACCGAAGCTGCCCTCGCCGCCGCGCGCATGGGCTGCCAGACGCTGCTGCTCTCGCACAACATCGAGACGTTGGGGCAGATGAGTTGCAATCCGTCGATCGGCGGCATTGGCAAGGGGCATCTGGTGAAGGAAGTGGATGCCATGGGCGGTGCGATGGCCGCAGCCACGGACGAGGCCGGTATCCAGTTCCGCATCCTTAACTCCAGCAAGGGCCCCGCCGTGCGGGCTACGCGGGCGCAGGCCGACCGTGTGCTGTACCGCAAGGCGATCCGGACGCGCCTGGAAAACCAGCCGAACCTGATGCTGTTCCAGCAGGCAGTCGATGACCTGATGGTGGAGGGCGACCGCGTGGTGGGTGCCCGTACCCAGGCCGGCATCGACTTCCGCGCCCGGGCTGTGGTGCTGACGGCGGGGACGTTCCTCGACGGCAAGATCCACGTGGGGCTGGATAACTACACCGGCGGCCGTGCGGGCGATCCGGCAGCCGTATCGCTGTCGGCACGCCTGAAGGAATTGAAGCTGCCGCAAGGTCGGTTGAAGACAGGTACGCCGCCGCGTATCGATGGCAGGACCATCGATTTTTCCGTCATGGAAGAGCAGCCCGGCGACCTGGACCCGGTGCCGGTATTCTCGTTCCTGGGCCGCCCTGAGCAGCATCCCCAGCAGTTGCCGTGCTGGATCACCCATACCAACAGCCGTACCCACGACATCATTCGGGGCGGTCTCGATCGCTCGCCGATGTACACCGGCGTCATCGAAGGGGTAGGGCCGCGCTACTGCCCAAGCATCGAGGACAAGATTCACCGCTTCTCGGGCAAGGAAAGCCATCAGATTTTCCTTGAGCCAGAAGGGTTGACCACCAACGAGTTCTACCCGAACGGCATCTCCACAAGCCTGCCGTTCGATGTGCAGTTGGACCTCGTGCATTCGATCCGAGGTATGGAGAACGCGCACATCCTGCGCCCAGGCTATGCCATCGAGTACGACTACTTCGACCCGCGCGGCCTGAAGGCATCGCTGGAGAGCAAGGCCATCCAGGGACTGTTCTTCGCCGGTCAGATCAACGGCACGACCGGCTATGAAGAGGCCGCAGCGCAAGGGCTGCTGGCGGGTATCAATGCGGGATGTTTCGTGCGCGAGCGCGACGCCTGGACCCCGCGCCGCGACCAGGCATACCTCGGTGTGCTGGTCGATGACCTGATCACCCGGGGCGTAACCGAGCCGTACCGGATGTTCACGAGCCGCGCCGAATTCCGCCTGAGCCTGCGCGAGGACAACGCCGACATGCGCCTGACCGAAGTCGGCCGCGAACTGGGCGTCGTTGACGATGTACGCTGGGATGCATTCAACCGCAAGCGTGACGCTGTTTCACGTGAAACAGAACGCCTGAAATCGACGTGGGTCAATCCGACGCTGCTGCCCGAAGCCGACGCCGTCCCGCTGCTCGGCAAGGCGATCGAGCGTGAATACTCGCTGGCCGATCTGCTGCGTCGTCCGGAAGTCCGCTACGAGGCACTGGTAGCCCTGCAGGACGGTCGCTACGCACCGGAAACGCCGCTTGCCGACGATGCCATGCTGGCCGAGCAGATCCGTGAGCAGATCGAGATCGGCATCAAATACCACGGCTACATCGCGCGGCAAGCCGCCGAGGTAGACAAGCTCGGTGCGAACGAGGCAACCAAGCTCCCGCTGGACTTCGACTACACCGAGGTCCGTGGCTTGGGATTCGAGGTCAGCCAGAAGCTGAATCAGCACCGTCCGGAAACGCTGGGCCAGGCGTCGCGGATTTCAGGCGTCACGCCGGCGGCGATCTCGCTGCTGCTGGTCCATCTGAAGAAGAAGGGCATGGGGCGAACAGCGCAGCCGAACGGTAAGGCCGGTGACGGTCAGGAGGCTGCCTGAGTGGGTGGCTTCCGATACACCGTGGTCGACGAGGCCGCCCAGCGCCAGCGTCTGGAGGCCGGGCTCAGAGACCTCGGCCTGACACTGGCGCCTGCCCAGATCGAGACGCTGTTTGCGTACCTGACGCTGCTTCGGAAGTGGAACAGCGTCTACAACCTCACCGCGATCCGTCATCCCGACGAGATGCTGACCCACCACATGCTCGATTCGCTGGCGGCGGTTCCTGCGCTGGCCGAAGCCGCGCGTAGCTCCGCCGTACCTGACGCGGCGCGGGGCAGGGTGCTGGACGTGGGCTCGGGGGGCGGCATGCCGGGCATGCCGCTGGCCATCACTTGTCCCGATGTTTCGGTGCTGATGGTGGATATCGTTCAGAAGAAGACGGCGTTCCTGACGCAGTGTCGCGCACAACTGCACCTGACCAACGCTGCAGCCCACTGGGGCCCGGTGGAAAAGATCGAGGATGCCAATGGCTATGCCGTGATTACGTCGCGCGCATTTGCGGAGCTGACGGACTTTGTGAACCTGTCCGGGCACCTGCTGGCGCCGGGCGGCAAGCTGCTCGCCATGAAGGGCGTTTATCCCCAGGCCGAGATCGACCGGATGGAAGCCGCCGGGTTGATGCAGACATGGCAAGTGGAATCGGTGCCGAAACTGGTCGTTCCAGGCTTGGATGCGGAACGGCATCTCGTAGTGCTATCGCGGCGTTGAATTCGCTGGTTTAGAATTTGGTAAGTGTTATTCGTCGTATGAATACGAAGACACGCACAGGGAGCTGCAAGCGCATATGGCCAAGGTATTCGTGATCGCAAACCAGAAGGGCGGCGTCGGCAAGACCACCACTACGGTGAATCTGGCCGCCGGTCTGGCCGCGCAGGAGCAGCGCGTGCTGCTGGTCGACCTGGACCCCCAGGGCAATGCCTCGATGGGTTCGGGTATCGACAAGCAGTCGCTGGAACATAGCGTGTACCAGGTGCTGGTGGGCCTGGCATCCGTGCAGCAGGCAACCCGTCGGTCCGAGTCTGGCCGCTACGACGTGCTGCCGGCCAATCGCGAACTGGCCGGTGCCGAAGTCGAGCTGGTGGAGCTTGACCAGCGCGAGCGGCGCCTCAAGCAGGCGCTGGCCGAAGTGGACGACCAGTATGACTTCGTGCTGATCGACTGCCCGCCGTCGCTGTCGCTGCTGACGTTGAACGGCCTGTGTGCCGCGCATGGCGTGATCGTGCCGATGCAGTGCGAATACTTCGCGCTGGAAGGGCTGTCCGACCTGGTCAACACGATCAAGCAGGTGCATGCCAACCTGAATCGCGAACTCAAGGTGATCGGCTTGCTGCGGGTGATGTTCGACCCGCGCGTGACGCTGCAGCAGCAGGTGTCGGCGCAGCTGGAGGCCCACTTCGCGGAAAAGGTATTCAAGACCGTGATTCCGCGCAATGTGCGGCTGGCCGAGGCACCGTCATATGGCATGCCGGGCGTGGCATTCGATGCGTCCTCGAAGGGCGCCAAAGCGTATCTCGATTTCGGCGCGGAAATGATTGCGCGCGTACGCCAGCTCGGTTGAGCGGCACGAACAGACAGGGAAGGGTGGCGAGCATGGTGACCGCTAAGAAGAAGGGTCTGGGCCGGGGACTGGAAGCACTGCTCGGCGGGCCCGCCGAGATTGTCGAAACCGCGAAGCAGGAAGGTTCGCCGTCGGTACTGGGCGTCAATCAGCTCCAGCCGGGCAAGTACCAGCCGCGCACCCGCATGGACGAAGGCGCGCTGCAGGAACTGGCGGCGAGCATCCGCGCGCAGGGCCTGATGCAACCGATCCTGGTGCGCCGCGTGGCCGAACCCGATCGGTACGAGATCATCGCTGGCGAACGCCGATTCCGCGCCTCGAAGCTGGCGGGGCTGGACAAGGTGCCGGTGCTGGTCAAGGACGTGCCCGACCAGGCCGCCGCCGCGATGGCGCTGATCGAGAACATCCAGCGCGAAGACCTGAACCCGCTGGAAGAGGCGCAGGGCATCATGCGTTTGATCCGGGAATTCAGCTTCACGCACGAACAGGCGGCCGAGTCGGTGGGCCGCTCGCGCAGTGCGGTATCGAACCTGCTGCGATTGCTGAACCTCGCGTCGCCCGTGCAGACCATGCTGATGGCCGGCGATCTCGACATGGGGCACGCGCGTGCGCTGCTGGCCGTGGACGGCGCCAACCAGATCACGCTGGCCAACCAGATCGTCAACAAGCGGCTGTCGGTCCGCGAAACCGAGAAACTCGTCGCGTCGACGCTGAAGCCGTTCGACCTGAAGTCGCTCAAGCAGAAGCAGGGCAACGGCACACGCGATGTGGCGCGGCTCGAAGAGGAACTGTCGGACACGCTGGGGCTGGCGGTGCAGATCAAGCTCGGTGCACGCGGCAAAGGTCAGTTGACCATCCACTTCACCAGCAACGACGCGCTCGATGGCGTGTTGATCCGTCTTCGCGAACCGGCCGCCAGCGCCTGATAGCGGCAAACGCCGCCAGACGTAGGCTCCTCTATACGTTTACCCGGTATACGGCAATCGTTTTACCGATGAAATTGTCGGGCTGTCGGTATCACGCGACAGCCCGCCGCCCATGCACCGTGTCGTGGCACGAATCTGCGCGATAACCGCACGGACTCCGGCCGATGACCTTTCGGAATGCACGCCCTAAGCGGCGCTAACGATGGCCGATTCGCCATCATGCGCGCGATGGCGGGCGCAATCCAATTACGTTACGCATCATTGGCGCGCAATTTCGCACCATCCATCATGAACGCGTGATAGCAACCGTTGTGCGAAATTCACTGCAAGCTAACTGAAAGCAGATTGACGCGTGTCGGCGATTGCTAATAGAATCGTGCGGTTTGAATTCTGGCCGGACGCGAAAAAGTTCCGGCCTGGAACGAGGCTAGGCAGGTGGTGGTACGAGACCGTCAGCAGGAAAAATCGCAAGCCGGTACGGCATCCCGCGGCAATCATCGAGACGATGGTTGGCGTGATGACTGGGATGATAGCGCCGCCCGCGAAGATGAAGCTGTCGATCCGCTGTCGCATGCCGAAGCGGTGAAGCTGCTTGGCGAGCGCGCATTGCGTCCGTCGCGCATGACACCGGGAAAGGTCGTGCTGACGCAGGTCATCGTGACGCTGTTGTCCGCTGCTGCCTGGGCGGTGTTCGCGCATGAGCATGCACCGTCGGGCTGGTCGGCCTTCTTCGGGGGCATGGCGTGTTTCGTCCCCAGCGGCTTCTTTGCGCTGCGTCTGTATATGTCGCGCAAGCAGCCGTCGGTCGGCGGCCTGGTGGCCGGCGAAGCGATCAAGGTCTTCGGCACGATGGCACTGCTGGTGCTGGTGATCGTGCTGTACCGGGATCTGCGCTGGGTGCCTATGCTGGTCACGTTCCTGTTGGCGCTCAAGACTTATTGGGTGGCGCTCGCGGTCCGCTAGGCGGAGATACGCGGATCCCGTCGCCCTTGGCAATGCATGAAGCAGAGCCACGGCGTGGGGTTCGGTCTCAGATGAGGCACCCATCCGGAATATCAAGTGGTTTTACGCGCAGGGCGTCACAACCGTGAAGTGCTGCGTGAGTAAGGTTTTGCCCAGAACAATAGCGCGGGCTTGCCCAGGCGGTGACCGGTCATGTGACCGAAGGCTAAAGCAAGACGCATACCGGGCGACCGCCAAAGCGGTTGCCGGAAACAAAGATTTCGCAATATACCGATCGTTTCGACATGTCAGCTGAAGCTACTCAAGGCGCTGGGCACACGCTCACACCCTCAGGCTATATCGCCGAACACCTGCAGAACTTTAATTCGGTCGGCGGCAAGCAGCATTCCGTCGTCGATTTCAGTGTCCTCAACTACGACACCGTGTTCTGGTCGGTGCTGTGCGGCTTCATCGCCGTGCTGTTCCTGTACATGGCTGCGCGCCGTGTCACGGCTGGCGTGCCGGGCCGCTTCCAGGCCTTCGTGGAAATGATCGTCGAGATGGTCGACGACCAGGCCAAGGGCATCATCCACGGCGACCGCTCGTGGATCGCTCCGCTGGCGCTGATGGTGTTCTGCTGGATCACCATGATGAACGCGATCGACTTGATCCCCGTGGACTGGGTCACCGGCCTGAACAACGTGCTGGGCATCTTCCACATCCATCTTCCGCACCACCGCGCGGTGGCCACGGCCGACCTGAACGGCACGCTGGGCATGTCGTGCTCGGTTCTGGTGCTGATGATCTACTACAGCTTCAAGATCAAGGGCGCGGGCGGCTTCATGCACGAGCTGTTCTCCGCACCGTTCGGCGCAAAGTGGTACCTGGCCCCGTTCAACCTGATCCTGAACATCATTGAATTCCTGGCCAAGGCCGTGTCGCTGGGCATGCGGTTGTTCGGCAACATGTACGCCGGCGAACTGGTGTTCCTGCTGATCGCGCTGCTGGGTTCCATCTGGACGTTCAGCGCCGACCTTTCGGCACTGGGCTTCATCGGGCACGTGGTTGCCGGCACCGTATGGGCCATCTTCCACATTCTGATCGTGCTGCTCCAGGCATTCATTTTCATGATGCTGACGCTGGTGTACATCGGCCAGGCTCACGATCACCACTGATTTTCCGGTTCTTCGTTTTTTGGTTTTTTGGTTCTAAGTCTCTCTAAATTAAAGGAGTCATCATGCAAGCATATCTCGCCAACATCCAGGGTCTGACCGCAATCGGTATCGGCATCATCATCGGTCTGGGCGCTATCGGCGCCTGCCTGGGTATCGCCCTGATGGGTGGCAAGTACATCGAAGCCTGCGCACGTCAGCCCGAACTGATGAACCCGCTGCAAACCAAGATGTTCCTGCTGGCTGGCTGATCGACGCTGCATTCCTGATCGGTGTGGGTGTTGCAATGCTGTTCGCCTTCGCCAACCCGCTGCTGTCGGTCATTCAGTAAGTCTTTTCGGTCTGCATGATGCTGACGGGCGGCGCAGGCCTCAGTCCGATGGCCTGGCCGCCCTTGTGCATTTATCTGTAGTTTGATTACCGAAAGGAACACACCATGAATCTGAACGCAACGTTTTTTGCGCAGATGGTCGTGTTCTTCATCCTGTGGTGGGTTGTTGCCAAATTCATTTGGCCGCCGCTGGTGAAGGCGCTCGACGAACGCGCAAAGAAGATCGCCGATGGCCTCGCCGCTGCCGAAAAGGGCAAGGCGGAGCTTGAACTCGCCAACAAGCGTGTGGACCAGGCCATGGCCGAAGCCCGCACCGAAGGCGCCCAACGTGTGGCCGATGCTGAAAAGCGCGCCCAGGTTGCCGCCGACGAGATCAAGCAAAACGCCCAGGCCGAAGCCGCACGCATCATTGCCCAGGCCAAGGCCGAGGCAGAACAGCAAGTGACCCGCGCCCGCGAAACGCTGCGCGACCAGGTCGCCGTGCTGGCCGTGAAGGGTGCAGAGCAGATCCTCAAGCGTGAAGTGAACGCGCAGGTGCACGCAGACCTGCTCAATCAACTCAAGGCTGAGCTCTAATCATGGCTGAAACCGCAACCATTGCCCGTCCCTACGCCGAGGCGCTGTTCCGCGTCGCGAGCGAAGCCGGTGCTGGCAACCTGGGTGCATGGTCCGAGCTGGTGTCGGAGATGGGGCAGGTTGCCGCCAACCCCGACATGCAGGCGCTCGCCACCGATCCGAACATTCCGGGCGACAAGCTCCAGGAAGTGTTCCTGTCGGTGCTGAAGAGTCCGGTCAACGACGAAGCGCGTCGCTTCGTGAACCTGCTGGTGGANAACAACCGCCTGACAGCGTTGCCGGAAATCGCCGAACAGTTCCATGCGCTCAAGAATGCCCGCGAGGGTTCGTCCGACGTCGAGATCGTCAGCGCTTTCCCGCTGGACGATTCGCAGACGAAGGAACTGGTCGCCGCACTCGAACGCAAGTTCGGTCGCAAGCTGTACGCAAAGGTGGCGGTGGACCCGTCGCTGATCGGCGGCGTGAGCGTCAAGGTCGGCGACGAAGTGCTCGACACCTCCGTGCGCGCGCGCCTGGCTGCCATGCAAGCCACGCTGACCGCCTGACCGCAACGGCCGACGGATTGAAGAATTAGGAGCATTGTGATGCAACTGAACCCCTCAGAAATCAGCGAGCTGATCAAGTCCCGCATCTCGGGTCTTGGCGCCGACGCTGAAGTGCGCAACACCGGCACGGTGATTTCCGTGACCGATGGTATCTGCCGCGTGCATGGCCTGTCCGGCGTGATGCAGGGCGAGATGCTGGAATTCCCGGGTAACACGTTTGGCCTGGCACTGAACCTCGAGCGTGACTCGGTGGGTGCCGTGGTGCTGGGCGATTACGAACACATTTCGGAAGGCGATACGGTCAAGTGCACCGGCCGCATTCTGGAAGTGCCGGTTGGCAAGGAACTGCTGGGCCGCGTGGTCAACACGCTGGGTCAGCCGATCGACGGCAAGGGCCCGATCAACGCCAAGGAAACGGACGTGATCGAGAAGGTGGCACCGGGCGTGATCGCACGTCAGTCGGTGAGCCAGCCGGTCCAGACCGGCCTGAAGTCGATCGACGCGATGGTGCCGATCGGCCGTGGCCAGCGCGAGCTGATCATTGGCGACCGCCAGACCGGCAAGACCGCCGTGG
>Ga0055534_1001172_pt1 | contig 11055 bp, 11 predicted proteins | sample AraplaCol_mLB_r2_2_FD_54993 | JGI IMG/M metagenome (GOLD analysis project Ga0055534, IMG submission 54993) | Arabidopsis root microbial communities from North Carolina, USA - plate scrape MF_Col_mLB_r2 | ecosystem: Host-associated > Plants > Roots > Endosphere | place: USA: North Carolina... | reverse complement strand
CCAAAGTTCACCATCACCGCGACGCCTGTCGCAGGCACCGGCCAGGCCAACGATGGCACCCTCACCATTGACCAGGCCGGCACTAAGCTGCCCGCCGACAAGTGGTGATGCCATGAAACGCCAATACGGCTTCGGCCTTTCCGAGATGATGCTGGCAGTCCTGATCGCAGGCATCCTGGCGGCGGTCGGCATGCCTGCCATGCAGAACTTCATCTCCAACCAGCGCCTGAAAAGCACTTCGACCGACCTGTTCACCAGCATCCTGCGTGCGCGCAGCGAAGCGATCAAGCGCAACCGCGACGTCACGATTTCGCCCTCGACCAACTGGAACACGGGCTGGACTATTCCTAGCCCGAACGCAGGCGAACCGGTCCTGGCCACCTTTACCACGCGGCCTTCGGTNACGGTTACCGGTCCGGCGGCCGGCGTAACGTTCACCGCTGCCGGGCGCGTCAAGGGCGACAGCAATCCGCAGTTTTCCATTTCCTCGACTACAGGCAAAGCTAGCTGCATCAGCATTGACCTTGGCGGNCGCCCGAACGTGCAACCCAAATCATGCTAAGAACAACCATGCACCGCCAACACGGCATCACAATGATTGAAGTCCTGGTCACGATCGTGATCCTCGCCTTCGGCCTGCTGGGCATTGCCGTNTTCCAGTCCAAAGCCAGCGTCGGTTCGATCGAATCCTACCAGCGCGCCCAGGCCGTCATCCTGCTGGACGACATGAGCTCGCGGGTACGCGGCAATCCCGACAATGTTGCCTCCTATGAGTCCACCAACATCGGCACCGGCGATGCGCAGCCGGCCGATTGCAGCGCGCTTGGCGCCGGTGCCGCGCGTGATGTCTGCGAGTGGAGCAATTTGCTGAAAGGCGCTGCCGAGACCGATAGCAATACCAAGGTCGGCGCCATGATCGGTGCGCGCGGCTGCATCACCCTGCTGCAAGCTGCCGACCGTACCGCCGGCGTTTGCAAGCCAGGCATCGTCCAGGTTGCTGTCGCCTGGCAAGGCTTGCACGCCACCCAGGCTCCATCCCTGGACTGCGGCAAGAATCAGTTCGGCGATGAGAACTATCGCCGCCTGATTTCTGCCCAGGTCCTGATTCCTCTACTCGACTGCAAATGAGGAGCCCATCCATGCAGATTTTCCGCCGCGAGCAAGGCTTTACTTTAGTTGAGCTGATGGTGGCAGTCGCCGTCGGCATGCTATTGCTTGCCGGCTTATCGACCCTGTTTTCCAGCAACAGCTCCGCGCAAGTGGAAATCGAGCGCGCCAACCGCCAGGTGGAAAACGGGCGCTATGCCATGCAACTGATGACCGGCGACTTGCGTAATGCCGGCTATTACTCCGAATACGACCCGATCGAGCTGGCCGCACCGACCGTCTTGCCAGACCCGTGCGACGTAGACCTGACCAATATGCGCGACGCGATCGCCTTTGCGGTGCAAGGCTATGACAACAGCAACTCGCTCAAATGCCTGTCCGACGTCAAGGCCAATACCGACGTCGTGGTAGTGCGCCACACCCACACCTGTGTCGTCGGTGCTGCCGATTGCGAAGATGACAGTGCCGGCGGCCCGTTCTTCCAGGCTTCACAGTGCTCCAACGACTCTGAGCTTGGTTCCAACGACAAATACAACCACTATCAGATCTCGGCTTTGAACAGCGGCTTCACCCTGCATAAGTTCAACTGCACGACCGTCAAAGGCAGCGGCAGCCCGGCCGACGTGCGCCGCCTGCTGACCCATATCTACTTTATCGCCAATAACAGCCTGGCCGGCGACGGCATCCCCACGCTCAAGCGTGCCGAAGTGGTCAGCAAAGGCGCGGTCATGTCGGTGCAGATCGTGCCGCTGGCCGAAGGCATCGAAAACATGCAGCTTGAGTACGGCCTGGACGGTAGCAACGATGGGGTGGCGGACAGCTTTACCACCAAGGTCAACGATGCCGAATGGGGTAATGTCGTGTCGGTCAAGCTGCACTTGCTGGCGCGCACCCTGAGCCCGTCGATGGGCCATACCGATACCAAGTCCTATGTGCTTGGCTCGGATGAGAACGGACAGCAGAACGTCATCAAGGCCACTGGTGACAAGTACAAACGCCACGTCTTCACCTCACTGATCGGCTTGCCTAACGTGGCCGGAAGGAAACCTTGATGAAACACCTCGCACTCCGTCGACAGAGCGGCATGACCCTGGTCGTGGCACTGGTCATGCTCGTACTGATCACCTTGCTGGCGATGACGACTTTTAACCTGGGCAAATCCAGCATCCAGGTTGTCAACAATATGCAAAACCGCGATGAAGGCATCGCCGCCAGCCGCAGCGTGCTGGACGAAGCCATGTCCAGCACGCGCTTCTTTGATACGCCAAACGATGCCCTGGACCAGCCTTGCCTGAACAGTAACCATCGCTGCTTCGACCTGAACGGCGATGGCATCATCGATATCGTTACCTCCTTGAGCGCAGCCAAATGCGTCAAGGTGCGCACCATCAAGACCAATGAACTTGACTTCGGTTCCGAGGAAGACCGCAACTGCAGCGTCGGCACCAGCGGCAACAGCGGCATTGTCGGATCGGATAAAGGCAATTCGATGTGCGCCGACTCCACCTGGGAAATGACAGCCACCAGCCAGGACCAGCAGGCTCAATCCGAAGTCCAGGTCGTACAAGGTGTTGCCATGCGCGTCGCGACAACCAACATCGAAACCAGTTGCAAATAACTAGCCCGCTTTATATTGAGAGCCAGCCATGCCAAAAAAGCTAATGATCACCGCGGCCGCCTGCCTCGGTGCATGCGCCACCCTCCTGTCGTTCCCAGCTGGCGCTGACGACATCGATATTTTCACAGGCGCCTCTGCCGGCACCTCGATCAATCCGCGCATCCTGATCGTACTGGACAATACGTCCAACTGGTCGCGCCAGGCGCAGAAGTGGCCGGGCGGCCTGACCCAGGGCCAATCCGAGGTGCGCGCCATCAAGAGCGCCATCGCCACCCTGAACGACAAGGTCAACGTCGGCCTGTTTGAATTCGTCACCGACGGCAACGCCAACGATAACGGCGGCTTCGTGCGCTTCCAGGTGCAGCCGATGACGACCTCGGCCAGGAACCAGTTCAACAACCGGCTCGACACCATCGACGGCGCCATCACCAGCCCGATCGAAAAACGCAATTCGGGCACGATGTACGGCAACCTGATGTACGACGTGTACAACTACCTCGGCGGCCTCACCGGCTACTCCGCTGCGAAAGGCGTGACGCCAAGCTCGATCGCCGATCAGGACGGCTACGTCAAGCGCTGGGCGCCTTTCAAGTCCCCGCTGACGGACGACGCCAGCTGCGCCAAGACCATCGTCATCTTCGTCACCAACCCGGACCAGAGCGGCCCGACCAAGGATGACAGCGCCAACACTACCCAGTTGCAGAGCCTGGGCGGCAACACGAAACAGCTTGGCCTGCCCAACTTCACGACCCAGACGGTCCAGAGCGTCACCAATATCGGCCAGACCGCATCCTGCTATTCGAGCCAGACGGCCGCTTCCACCGAACTGAACGCAGCCCCTTGGGTCACTACCTGCGGCAACTACACCGATGGCTGCAAGATCGGTTCGGCACTGAATGACGGCAGCAAGGTTTGCCCGGTCGGCACCGCATCGTATGCGATCAACGGCGTCAACAGCGCGGTCACCAACGTGCCGACGGGTACCGTCACCACCGATGCCAANCCNTGGAACGCCGACGAATGGGCGCGCTTCATGCACGACAAGGGCGTGCCAATCCCGGCCAGCAGCCTCAAGTCCAAGGTCACGTTCTACACCATTGACGTGTACAACGCGCAGCAGAACATCGAGCACACCAAGCTGATGCTGAGCATGGCCAGCGCCGGCGGCGGCAAATACTTTGCGGCCAAGAGCCAGCAGGCGATCCTTGATGCACTGAACCAGATCATTGGCGAAGTGCTGGCAGTGAACTCCACCTTTGCATCGACTTCGNTGCCGGTGAACGCCACCAACCGTTCGCAAAGCGAGAACCAGGTCTTCATCGGCATGTTCCGCCCCGACCCTGATGCCAAGCCGCGCTGGTTCGGCAACCTCAAGCGCTATCAACTGGTCCTGGATGGCACGGATGTCTCGCTGGGTGACGTAAACGGCAACCTGGCAGTCAACAACAATACNGGTTTTATCACCGATTGCGCGCAAAGCTTCTGGACCGTCGACAAGGGAGCGTATTGGGAAAACCTCGGCCTCAANCCTGACCCGGCGAGTGGCTGCCGCTCCCTGGGCAAAGGTGTTTCGCCCTACTCCGATGCGCCGGACGGCCCATCGGTTGAAAAAGGCGCCGTGGCGCAGATGCTGCGCAACGGCAACGACCCGGGCAATACCGGCACCCCGACCTACGCCGTCAACCGCACCATTTATACCCGCACCAAGGGCGGCACTTCGCTGGTGACCTTCAATACCACCAACAGCGGCTTGTCGGCCGACGTGGTCAACTTCATCCGCGGCGCCGACGTGACGCAAGAGCGTGGCCCGGACATGCCGACCACCACTACCCGCCCATCGATTCACGGCGATGTGATCCACTCGCGCCCGCTGCCGCTGTCCTATGACGAGAACAACGTCGTCGTGTTCTACGGTTCCAACGATGGCTTCCTGCGGGCGGTGGACGCCAACACCGGCAAGGAACGCTGGTCCTTTGTCGCACCGGAATTCTTCAGCCGCCTGAGCCGCTTGAAGGACCAGACCCCGCTGGTGAACTACCCGAACGTGGCCGGTCCCGGCGACGTGGCTGCCATCGGCAGCCCGAAAGACTACTTCTTCGACGGCTCCACCGGTGTGTACCAGAGCCTGCCGGCCAGCCCTACCGACACACAGAAAATCTGGATCTATCCCACCATGCGCCGAGGCGGCCGCATGGTATACGGCCTGGACGTGAGCAGCATCGACAGCCCGCGCCTGATGTGGTCGGCCGGTTGCCCGAACCTGGCCAATGACGACGGCTGCACCCCAGGCTTCGACGGCATCGGCCAGACCTGGTCGATTCCAGCGGTTGCCTTCGTTAAAGGCCATTCCGCCACCCGCCCGGTGGTCGTGATGGGCGGCGGCTATGACAACTGTGAAGATGCCAATACCGGCGCGCCGACCTGCGTTGCCGGCAAAGGCGGCTTCGTCTACGTGATGGACGCGGAAAGCGGTTCGCTGCTCGCCAGCTTCAAGACCAAGCGCAGCGTCGTCGGTGACGTTTCGATGATCGATATCGACAACGACGGCACGGTTGACTACGCCTACGCTGTCGACCTGGGCGGCAATATCTACCGCATCGACTTCGTTGACGCCTATACGACCAGGGCGCCTTTGTCCGCCAACAACTGGCGCATGTACCGCGTGGCCTATACCAACCAGGCCACCAGCCCGCGCAAATTCATGTTCGGCCCGGCGCTGCTGTACAACAAGGGCTCGGTCTATGTGGCATTGGGCAGCGGCGACCGCGAGCACCCGCTGTCCTGGCAATACCCTTATGAGTCGACCGCCAACCGTTTCTACGTGGCGCTGGACAACCTGNCCAATAAACCGACGACGGACGAAGCCGGCCTGAACCTGGACGCCAGCCTGACCAACAGCACCTCGCCAACCGACTGCAATTCGCCGAACGTGCTGCCGAATGGCAGCAGCCGCGGCTGGTTCATGGAACTGCAGAAGGGCGAACAGGTCGTGACCTCTTCCCTGATCGTCGCCGGCACCGTCATGTTCAGCACCAACCGCCCCATCGTCGGCAACGCGGCAAGCTGTTCCACTGCCCTGGGTGAGGCGCGCGGCTATGCCGTCAGCCTGTTCAATGCGTCCGGCGCAATCGGCGTCGACGGCACCTGCGGCGGCAGCCGCTCGTCGGTCTTCGCCGGTGGCGGCCTGCCACCATCGCCGGTGCTCGCCACGAACGTCAGGGTTCGTCCCCCATCTGACCCGCGAAACCCGAATGGCCCAACCGGTCCGGGTGCTGACGGCCGCATCGTCAACGTGGTGATCGGCTCCCCGAAGAAGGAGGTTTCAATTGACGGCAGCGAGGTGAAACCGAACATCGGTTCGGTCCGCAAGCGCAAGTACACCTACGTCAAAGGCCAGTAAAAACCGGGGACGCTTCAGCGTCCCCTTTCTTCTTCATGCAATAAAAAAGGGACGCCGCGGCGTCCCTCTGCTTTTTCCGCTGCCGTTTTCAGGCGAACGACAGCTCCACGCCGGATGCCGCAGCGATTTCTTCGCGCGTTACGCCCGGCGCCAGTTCGGTCACCTTGATCCCGGTTGGAGTCACCTCCATCACGCCAAGGTCGGTGATGATCATGTCCACCACGCCGACACCGGTCAGCGGCAGGTCGCATTTCTTCAGCAGCTTGTGCGAAGTCGAACCATCCTTGGCGGTGGCAACGTGCTCCATCAGCACGACCACTTTCTTGACGCCGGCCACCAGGTCCATCGCGCCGCCCATGCCCTTGACCATCTTGCCAGGGATCATCCAGTTGGCCAGGTCGCCCTTTTCCGACACCTGCATCGCACCCAGGATCGCCAGGTTGATCTTGCCGCCGCGGATCATCGCGAACGAGTCGGCCGAGCTGAAGTAGGCCGCGCCTGGCAAGGCAGTCACGGTCTGCTTGCCGGCGTTGATCAGGTCGGCGTCCACTTCCGCTTCGGTCGGGAACGGACCGATGCCCAGCAGGCCGTTTTCCGATTGCAGGAACACTTCGATATTCTGCGGCACATAGTTGGCCACCAGGGTCGGCAGGCCAATGCCCAGGTTCACATAGAAGCCGTCCTGCAGCTCTTTCGCCGCGCGTGCGGCCATTTCATCACGAGTCCATGCCATGTTGTCTTCTCCTTAGTTGGCACGCACGGTGCGCTGTTCGATGCGTTTTTCCGGGTTGGCGTTGAGCACGATGCGGTGCACGTAAATGCCCGGCAGGTGCACGGCGTCCGGATCGATGGCGCCGACTTCGACGATTTCCTCCACTTCCACCACGCAGACCTTGCCGGCGGCAGCGACGTTCGGATTGAAGTTGCGGGAGGTCTTGCGGAAGACCAGGTTGCCCGATTTGTCGGCCTTCCAGGCCTTGACCAGCGATACGTCGGCCACCAGCGAGCGTTCCATCACATACTGCTCGCCGTCGAATTCGCGGATCTCCTTGCCGTCGGCAACGATGGTGCCGACGCCGGTCTTGGTGAAGAAGGCCGGAATGCCCGCACCGCCGGCGCGCAGCTTTTCAGCCAGGGTGCCTTGCGGGGTGAATTCCAGTTCCAGTTCGCCGGCCAGGAACTGGCGCGCGAATTCCTTGTTCTCGCCCACGTAGGAGGAGATCATTTTCTTGATCTGGCGGGTTTCCAGCAGTTGGCCCAGGCCAAAGCCATCCACGCCAGCGTTATTGGAAATCGCGGTCAGCCCTGTGGCGCCGCTGTCGCGCAGTGCGCCGATCAGCGCTTCCGGGATGCCGCACAGGCCGAANCCGCCGACCGCAATGGTTTGGCCGTCGGCCACGATGCCGGCCAGGGCGGCCTTGGCATCCGGGTAAATCTTGTTCATTATGTCTCCTTGTTCAAATGGCCAGAAGGCGATTGAGGATAGAATACGCCCGCCCAAACATCAATACCGTAGAAATACCGCAATGCCGATCAATTACGAGTCCATCTTCAAATTCGCCCCGGTAGGCATGTGCGTGTCGGACAATCGCGTGATCCAGGCCAGCAACGATGCGCTGGCGGCCATGTTCGGCTACGGCGCCGGCGCGCTGGATGGGCAGTCGTTCCAGGTCCTGTACCCGACCCAGGATGAGTACCAGCGGACCGGGGACCGCATCATCCCCATCATGAATGCCAGGGGACGCTATTCCGATGAGCGCATCATGCGCCGTGCCAATGGTGAACTGTTCTGGTGCCACGTGACCGGCCGCGCGCTCGACACGGCGCAGCCGCTGGGCGCCGGCATCTGGACCTTCGAAGATGTGTCGGAGCAGCGCCCGGTTTCCGCCGCCCTCACCCCGCGCGAGCGGGAAATTGCGGCTTTGCTGGTGGAGGGCAAGACCAGCAAGATGATTGCGCGCGATGCCGGCTTGTCGCCGCGGACGGTGGAGATGCACCGGGCTTCGTTGATGCGCAAGTTTGGTGCGGCTACCGCTGCTGAGCTGGTACATAAGCTGGCTGGGGCGCGCTAAAACCGGTAAACCTGGGTCAGACCCATAGGGTCAGACCCTGTCTGTTCGGCTGCCGTCTCGAGACCCGGGTTTAACGGTTTTCAGCCCGCCATCATGCCGTCATCAGCCGAGATAATCGCGCCATTGATAAAGTGCGCCTCGTCCCCCGCCAGCAGCAACAGCAGCCCATCCAGATCCTGCGGCTTGCCCGCCCGCTTGCGCGGCAGCATATCGATCAGCCGCTTGCCCTGGTCGCTGGCAAAGTAATCCTCATTGATCTCGGTCTCGATGTAGCCCGGGCAGATGGCATTGGTGTTGATGCCGTACTTGCCCCACTCCACCGCCATGGCCTTGGTCATGTGCACCACGCCCGCCTTGCTCATGCAATACACGCCGATTTGCGGCAGCACGCGCAGTCCCGCCACCGAAGCGATGTTGATAATGCGGTGCTGCTTGCGCGGATCGCCTTTGGCGCGCGCGATCATCCGCTTGGCCGTCTCCTGCGCCACGAAAAACGCTCCGCGCAGGTTGCAGTCCATGACAAAGTCATAATCTTCCGGCGACACGTCCAGCAAACGTTGCGTCATTGATACACCGGAATTATTCACCAGGATGTCGATCGGGCCAGCCTCGGTTTCGGCATGGGCGATGGCGGATTTGATGCTCGCATAGTCGGTCACGTCCAGTGTGACTACATGGGCGGCGCCACCTTCGGCTTCGATTTCCGCACGCAGCTCTTTCAGGCGTTCAATGCGGCGCGAGGCCAGCACTACCTGGCAGCCCGCTTGTGCCAGCACCTTGGCGAAACGGGCGCCAAGCCCGCTGGAAGCGCCCGTGATCAGGGCAATCTTGCCCTCAAAATTTACTTCGATCCCCACCGGCTACTCCTTATAATTCCGTTCCGACATGATGACACAAAAAACCTCCTTATTAGATTGCCACGTCTAATATTAGCCCTCACAATGGCGCCACCGTTGCAATACCCGGGAAAAAAGAGCACACTCGTTCTATTTCCAGCACCGAATTTTCCATCATTCTTATAAAAACACCATGAGCAACCTTGTAGAACAGTACGGCCCACGCGAGGCAATGGAGTACGACGTTGTGATCGTTGGCGGCGGCCCTGCTGGCCTGTCTGCAGCGATCAAGATCAAGCAGCTGAATCCGGAGACCTCCGTGGTCGTGCTGGAAAAAGGCGGCGAACTCGGCGCCCATATCCTGTCCGGCGCAGTGATGGACCCGAAAGCCCTTACCGAACTGATCCCGAACTGGAAAGAGCTCGGTGCTCCGCTGAACACTGCCGTCACCGAAGACCGCGTGCTGTTCCTGACCGAGTCCAAGGCGTTCAAGACCCCGAACTTCATGCTGCCGAAGTGTTTCGAGAACCACGGCAACTACGTCATTTCGCTGGGCAATGTGGTGCGCTGGCTGGGCCAGCAGGCCGAAGCCCTGGGCGTGGAAATCTTCCCTGGCTTCACCGGCGCGGAAATCCTGTACAACGACGACGGTTCGGTCAAGGGCGTTGCGACCGGCAATATGGGCGTCAAGCGCGACGGCGAGCCTGGCCCAGACTTCCAGCTCGGCATGGAACTGCACGGCAAGTACACCCTGTTCGCCGAAGGCGCACGCGGCCACCTGGGCAAGCAGTTGATGGCCAAGTATGACCTGAATAAAGGCAAGGATCCTCAATCCTATGGCATCGGCATCAAGGAACTGTGGGAAATCGATCCGGCCAAGCACAAGCCTGGCCTGGTGATCCACACCACCGGCTGGCCGCTGGACACCAAGACTTACGGCGGCTCCTTCCTGTACCACCTGGAAAACAACCAGGTCATGGTCGGCTACGTCGTGGGCCTCGACTACGAGAACCCATACCTGTCGCCATACGAAGAATTCCAGCGTACAAGACCCACCCGGAAATCCGCGGCTTCTTCGAAGGCGGCAAGCGCATTTCCTACGGCGCGCGCGCTATCACAGCTGGCGGCCTGCAATCGCTGCCCAAGCTGGTGTTCCCGGGTGGCGCACTGATCGGCTGTGACGCCGGTTCCTGAACATGAGCCGTATCAAGGGCTCGCACGCCGCGATCAAGTCCGGCATGCTGGCCGCCGAAGCGGTCGTGGCGGCATTGGGCGCCGGCCGTTCCGCCGACGAACTGGCAGCCTACCCGACCGCCTTCGAACAATCCTGGCTGCATGAAGAACTGCACGTGGCGCGTAACGTCAAGCCTTGGCTGAAGAAAGGCCTGTACCTGGGCTCGCTCATGACCGGCATCGACCAGATCGTCTTCCGCGGCAAAGCGCCTTGGACCCTGCACCACTCGACCCCGGATCATGCCTGCCTGCGCCCTGCTTCGGAATTTGCCCCGATTACTTATCCCAAGCCGGATGGCAAGCTGACCTTCGACCGCCTGTCGTCGGTGTTCATTTCGAACACGAACCACGCGGAAGACCAGCCTATCCACCTGACGCTGAAGGACAATTCGGTGCCGGTGAATGTCAACCTTGCCAAGTTTGCAGGCCCTGAATCGCGCTACTGCCCGGCCGGCGTCTACGAGTTCGTCAAGACCGATGAAGGCCAGGACCGCCTGCAGATCAATGCGCAGAATTGCGTGCATTGCAAGACTTGCGATATCAAGGACCCGACCCAGAACATCGTCTGGATCACGCCGGAAGGTGGCGGCGGCCCGAACTATCCGAATATGTAAGCGGTTTGACAAGGGGCTTCGGCCCCTTTTTTATTGCTAGTCTTGCACGAGCAAAAATAATCAAAGAAATTTCCACATGGCATTTAATTCGACCGTGCATCTGGTCGTCTTGTACTCCTGAGAGCGCAGAAAAACGATCCGCCGCTCGATTTGAACCAACCACCCAGGAGTTACC
>Ga0055534_1001168_pt1 | contig 11082 bp, 9 predicted proteins | sample AraplaCol_mLB_r2_2_FD_54993 | JGI IMG/M metagenome (GOLD analysis project Ga0055534, IMG submission 54993) | Arabidopsis root microbial communities from North Carolina, USA - plate scrape MF_Col_mLB_r2 | ecosystem: Host-associated > Plants > Roots > Endosphere | place: USA: North Carolina... | reverse complement strand
GCGCAGCACCTCGGTGCCGTCCTGCGCCGGCAGGCCCAGGTCCAGCAGCACGCAGGTGTAGTCGCCGTCGGCCAGGGCGCTCTGCGCCAAGGGGCCGGTGCGCACCCAGTCGGCCGACCAGCCTGCGCCTTCCAGGGCCTGCACCAGGCCCCGGCCGATCATCTCGTCGTCTTCCGCCACCAGCACGCGCATGGGTCTCGTCCTTTTTTTCCCCGAACGCCGTCATCCGCGGCCGCGCCTGAGCCTATCGCCGCATTCTTAGCGGCCGATGAGCATGTGGCGGCTCAGAAACGCTCGTTGGGCGCGAGGTAGCGCCACTGCCCCTGCGGCAGGTGGCCCAGCATCACGCGCCCGATGCGGATGCGCTTGAGTCCGACCACTTTGAGGCCCACAAGTTCGCACATGCGGCGGATCTGCCGCTTCTTGCCCTCGGTGAGCACGAAGCGCAGCTGCTCCGGGTTCTGCCAGTCGACCTGCGCGCGCTTGAGCGGCTGGCCGTCCAGGCTCAGGCCGTGGCGCAGGCGCGCCAGCTGCTCNGGCGGAAAGGCGGCCTGCGGGTTGGTGGTGACGGGGCCGTAGGCCACGCGCACCAGGTACTCCTTCTCGACGCCCGAGTCCTCGCCGATCANCTGGCGGGCCACGCGCCCGTCCTGCGTGAGCACGAGCAGCCCCACAGAGTCGATGTCCAGCCGCCCGGCCGGCGCGAGGCCGCGCAGCTGCCCGGGCGAGAAGCGGATCGCGCTGCCGTCGCCCTTCCAGTGGGTGCGCGGATTGATGAGGCTGGCGGCCGGCTCGTGGCCGTCCTCCGCCTGACCGCTCACGTAGCCCACCGGCTTGTGCAAGAGGATGGTGACTTGCTGCGCCTGCTGGCCGCGCGCCTTGGGGTCGACCTCGATGCGGTCCTGCGGCAGCACCTTCACGCCCATGGCGGCGGGCTCGCCGTTGACGCGCACCCAGCCGCGCTCGATCCATTCGTCGGCCTCGCGGCGCGAGCACAGGCCGAGTTCGGCCATGCGCTTGTTGAGGCGGACGGGTTCTGCGGCGGTATCGGGCATGGGGCCGATTTTCGCTCAGCGCCTCGCGGGGCGCCTCAGGCCACCAGCCGGTAGCCCACCGCGGTCTCGGTCAGCAGGTGCCTGGGCTGCGCCGGGTCCGCCTCGAGCTTCTGCCGCAAATGGCCCATGTAGATGCGCAGGTAGTGGCTCTGGCTGGAATGCGCCGGCCCCCACACCTCGCGCAGCAGCTGGCGCTGCGTGAGCACGCGCCCTGCGTTGTTCACCAGCACGAGGAGCAGCCGGTACTCGGTGGGCGTGAGGTGCACCTCTGCGCCGCCCCGCCGCACGACGCGCGCGGTGCGATCCACCTCGATCTCTCCGAAGCGGAAGGGCGCGGCCGAGTCTTCCGCCCCCGCGGCGGCGCGCGGCCGGCGCAGGTTGGCACGCACGCGCGCCAGCAGCTCGCCGGTGCCGAAGGGCTTGGTGAGGTAGTCGTCGGCGCCGGCATCCAGCGCGTCGATCTTGTCGGCCTCCTGCGCCCGCGCCGAGAGGACGATGATCGGCACCGAGGACCAGCCGCGCACGTCGCGGATCAGGTTCAGGCCGTTGCCATCGGGCAGGCCCAGGTCCAGCACGATCAGGTCGGGCTGGCGCGTGCCGGCCGCGGCCAGGCCGTCGCGCAGCGTGGCGGCCTCGTGCACCAGCCAGCCCTCGTCCTCCAGCGCGCCGCGCACGAAGCGGCGGATCTGCGGCTCGTCCTCGATGACGACGGCGGTGGCTTGGGTCTGGCTCATGGTGGCGATGGGGAGGCTTCGGCGGCCAGCGGCGGCTCGGGAGGCGGCGGCCTGCGCGGCAGGGTCACGGTGAATTCTGCCCCGCCGCCGTCGGCGTTGGCCGCCTCGATGGTGCCGCCATGCGCACCCACGATCGCCTTGCAGATCGCCAGGCCCAGGCCGACGCCGGGCGTGGCCGACTCGGCCTGGCCGCGGGTGAACTTGTCGAACAGGGTCTGCTCGCGGCCCTGCAGCCGCGCCGGCAGGCCCGGCCCGTGGTCGCGCACGGCNAGAACCAGCGCGGCGTCGGTGGCGCGCGCGCGGACCTCGATGGGCGGCGCGCCGTACTTGACCGCGTTCTCCAGCAGGTTGACCAGCACGCGCTCGATGAGCACGGCGTCGAACTCCACCAGCGGCAGCTCGGCCGGCAGGTCGGTGCGCACCGCCGTGGCGCCCAGGGCGGCGCGCGCGGCGCGGATGGCGGAGCCCACCGTCTCTTCCACGCTCTGCCAGTCGCGCCGCAGGTTCACCGCGCCGCCGGCCACGCCGCTTTCCAGCCGCGCCATGTCCAGCAGGTTGCCCACCAGCGCGTTGAGCTCGTGCGCCTGCGCCACGATGGCCCGCGCGGCCTGCGCCTGCGGCCCCTCGGGCAGCTCGCGCAGCGACTCGGCCAGCGCGATCAGCGCGGTGAGCGGCGTGCGCACGTCGTGCGAGATGGCGCCCAGCAGCGCATTGCGCAGGCGCTCCGACTCGATCTCCAGCACCGCGCGCTGAGCCACGTCCACGTAGTGCACCCGCTCCAGCGCGATGGCGATCTGGCGCGCCAGCGTGTCCAGCTGCTGCGACTGCTCGGGGATGAGCAGCCAGCGTGCGTGGGCCGGCTGCAGCGCCAGCACGCCACGCACGCGCATCGGTGCCTTCAGCGGCACGTAGTGCCAGCTCTGCGCCGACAGGGTGGCGGTGGCCAGGCCCGCGCTCTGGCCGTGGCGGAAGGCCCAGTCGGCCACGCCGCCGTCGAAGCCCGGCGGCGCGGCGGCCGGCAGCGCCAGCCGGTCGTTGTCGTCGGCGGCCAGCACCAGCGCGGCGCCGCCGAAATGCCCCTGCACCGCGGCCGCGCCGAGCGCCGCCACCTGCTCGGCCTGCAGCGCCGCCGAGAGCTCGCGCGTGAGCTCGAAGAGCGAGCGGGCGCGCCGCTCGCGGCTGGCCGAGACGCCCGCCGCGAAGCGCAGGCCCGCGGTCAGCTGGCCGATGAGCAGGCCCACCGCCGACATCACCGCGAAGGTCAGCAGGTACTGCCAGTCGCTCACGCCGAAGGACAGCCGCGGGTCGACGAAGAAGTAGTCGAAGGCCGCCACGTTGAGCAGCGCGGCGAAGGCGGCCGGCCCGCGGCCGAAGCGCAGCGCCACGCCCACCACGCCCAGGAGGAACAGCATGACGATGTTGGCGCCCTCCAGCACATGCACCAGCGGCATGGCCAGCAGCGTGATCAGCACGCTGGTCGCCGCGGCCCAGGCATAGCCGGGCCAGCGGGCGCGCGGCGCGTCGTCCTCCTCGCCGCGCGGACCTGTCATGGCGCGCGGCAGCCGGCGCGAGCTGTCCGCCACGCCGGCGCTGACGATGTCCAGCGTGGGCGAAAGCCCCGCCAGCTGCTGCGCGATGCCGCGCCGCCCCGGCGGCCGCCAGCGCCGCCAGCCCTCGCGCTGGCGCGGCCGGCCCAGCACCACCGTCGCGCAGTTCAGGCGCTGCGCCTCGCCGGCCAGCGCCGGGGCCACCCGGNCGCCGGTGAGCACCGCCGTGGATGCGCCCAGCTCCTCGGCCAGCGCCAGCACCGCGAGGATCCGGTCGCGCGCCGCGGCCGGCAGGCGCTGCAGCGGCGGCGTCTCGACGTAGGCCGCATGCCAGGTCACGCTGAGCTGGCCCGCAAGCCGCGCGGCGGTGCGCACCGTCTGCGCCGCGTCCGCATGCGGGCCGACGCACGCGAGGATGGCGCCCGAGGTGTTCCAGGCCGCCATCGGCCCGGCCTGCGCGCCGGCCTGGCTGCTGGATTGCTCCACGCGCCAGCCGCGCACGTCGTCCTCCACATGCTCGGCGGTGCGCCGCAGCGCGATCTCGCGCAGCGCGATGAGGTTGCCCTTGCGGAAGAAGTTCTGCGCAGCCCGCTCGGCCTGCTGCGGCAGGTAGACCTTGCCGGCGGCCAGGCGCGCCGTGAGCTCGTCGGGCGTGGCATCGACCAGCACCACCTCCTCGGCCTCGTCGAGCACCGCGTCGGGCACCGTCTCGTGCACCCGCACGCCGGTGATGGCGCCCACGGTGCCGTTGAGGCTCTCCAGGTGCTGCACGTTGAGCGCGCTCCACACCTCGATGCCGGCGGCGCGCAACTCCTCGATGTCCTGCCAGCGCTTGGCGTGGCGCGAGCCCTCGACGTTGGAATGCGCCAGCTCGTCGACCAGCACGATCCCGGGGCGCCGCGCCAGGGCGGCATCCAGGTCGAACTCGTGCAGCACGCGGCCGCGGTAGGGCATGGCGCGCCGCGGCAGTTGCTCCAGGCCCGCCAGCAGCGCGGCGGTGTCGGCGCGGCCGTGGGTCTCGACCACGCCGATGACCACGTCGCGCCCGGCCTGGCGCTCACGCTGCGCGGCGCTGAGCATTGCCCAGGTCTTGCCGACCCCGGCGTTGGCGCCGAAGTAGATGCGCAGCTTGCCGCGCCGGGCCCGCGCCTCCTGCGCGCGCATCTGCGCGAGCAGGTCGTCGGGATCCGGGCGGGCAAGTTCGACCATGGGCTCGCGAGATTAAGGCATCGGCGGGCCGTTCAAGGCCAGGTTCAGCGCCAGCACGTTCACCCGCGGCTCGCCCAGGAAGCCGAACCAGGGCGTCTCGGTGTGGCGCTCGACCAGCGCCTGCACCGCCTCGGCCGGCAGCCCGCGCGCCTGGGCCACGCGCGGGACCTGGTAGCGCGCGGCCTCGGGCGAGATGTGCGGATCCAGCCCGCTGCCGGAGGCGGTCACCAGGTCGATGGGCACGGGCACGTCCTTGCGCGCCGGATCGGCTTCGCGCAGCGCGGCGATGCGCTGCGCCACCGCGTCGCGCAGGGCCGGGTTCAGCGGCCCCTGGTTGGAACCGCCCGAGGCCAGGCCGTTGTAGGGCTTGTCGCCGGTGGCCGAGGGCCGGCCCCAGAAGTTCTTCGGATCGGCGAAGGCCTGACCGATGAGCTCGGAGCCCACTGTCTTGCCATCGCTGCCGGCAACCAGGCTGCCGTTGGCCTGCGCCGGAAAGGCCGCCTGCGCGGCGCCCGTCACGGCCAGCGGATAGACGATGCCGGTGATCGCGCTCAGCAGCACGAAGAGCACCAGGGCGGGGCGAAGGATGTTGTTCATTCGGTGGGACTCCTCACATCAGGCCAGCCCGGCGGCGGCCAGCAGCATGTCGATCAGCTTGATGCCCGCGAAGGGCACCAGCAGCCCGCCCAGGCCGTAGATGGCCAGGTTGCGCCGCAGCAGCGCGGCCGCGCCGACCGGCCGGTAGCGCACGCCCTTGAGGGCCAGCGGGATCAGCGCCACGATGATCAGCGCGTTGAAGATCACCGCCGACAGGATGGCCGACGAGGGGCTGGCCAGCCGCATCACGTTGAGCGCCGAGAGCTGCGGATAGGTCGACACGAAGATCGCCGGGATGATGGCGAAGTACTTCGCCACGTCGTTGGCGATGGAGAAGGTGGTGAGCGAGCCGCGCGTCATGAGCAGCGCCTTGCCTGTCTCCACAACCTCCAGCAGCTTGGTCGGGTTGGAGTCCAGGTCGACCATGTTGCCGGCCTCCTTGGCCGCCTGCGTGCCGCTGCCCATGGCCACCGCCACGTCGGCCTGCGCGAGGGCCGGCGCGTCGTTGGTGCCGTCGCCCGTCATGGCGACCAGGCGGCCATCGGCCTGGTACTTGCGGATCAGCGCCAGCTTGTCCTCGGGCGTGGCCTCGGCCAGGAAGTCGTCCACGCCGGCCTCGGCCGCGATGGCGGCCGCGGTGAGCTGGTTGTCGCCGGTGATCATCACCGTGCGGATGCCCATGCGCCGCAGCTGCGCGAAGCGCTCGCCGATGCCGGCCTTCACGATGTCCTTGAGCTCCACCAGCCCCAGCACGCGCGAGCCCTGCGCCACCGCCAGCGGCGTGCTGCCGCGGCGGGCGATGTCTTCGGCGGTGCGCGCCAGTTCGGGCGGCATCAGGCCATGCTGCGCCTCCACATGGCGGCGCACCGCGTCCACCGCACCCTTGCGCAGCGGGGTCGGGCCGGCCTCGTGCGTGTCGATGCCCGCGGGCAGGTCCACGCCGCTCATGCGCGTCTGCGCCGTGAAGGGCACGAAGTGCGCGTCGGCCACGGGCGCGGTGTCGATGCCTTCCTGGCGCGCCAGCTCCACGATGCTGCGGCCCTCGGGCGTCTCGTCGGCCAGCGATGCCAGCAGGGCCGCGCGCGCCAGGCGGCTGCGCGACACGCCCGGCGCCGTGAACCAGGCGCTGGCCTGGCGGTTGCCGTGGGTGATGGTGCCGGTCTTGTCCAGCAGCAGCACGTCGATGTCGCCGGCCGCCTCCACCGCGCGGCCGGAGGTGGCGATGACGTTGGCCTGCATCATGCGGCTCATGCCCGCCACGCCGACGGCCGACAGCAACCCGCCGATGGTGGTGGGGATGAGGCACACCAGCAGCGCCACCAGCGCGGTGAGCGACACCACCGTGCCCGTGCCCGCCGCCTGCACGCTGAAGATGGAGAAAGGCAGCAGCGTGACGGTGACCACCAGGAACACGAGGGTCAGCGCCACCAGCAGGATGGTCAGCGCGATCTCGTTGGGCGTCTTCTGGCGCCTGGCGCTCTCCACCATGCCGATCATGCGGTCGAGGAAGGACTCGCCCGGGTTCACGGCGATGCGCACCACCAGCCAGTCCGACAGCACGCGGGTGCCGCCGGTCACGGCCGAGAAGTCGCCGCCGGACTCGCGCACCACGGGCGCCGACTCGCCGGTGATGGCGCTCTCGTCCACCGAGGCCACGCCTTCGATCACCTCGCCATCCAGCGGGACGAAGTCGCCGGCCTCGACCAGCACGACGTCGTCCTTGCGAAGCTCCATGGCCCGCGCGGGCGTGAAGGCGGCGCCNTGCCGGGGCTGGGCCAGCTTCTTGGCCCAGGTGTCCTTGCGCATGCCGCGCAGGCTCGCCGCCTGCGCCTTGCTGCGGCCCTCGGCCAGCGCCTCGGCGAAGTTGGCGAAGAGCACCGTGAACCACAGCCACAGTGCCACGGCGCCGACGAAGGAAGACGGCATGGCGCTGTCGCCGGGGTAGCGCAGCGAATGCCCCCACAGCACGGTGGTCATGATCGAGCCGATGTAGACCACGAACATCACCGGGTTGCGCCACTGCACGCGCGGGCTCAGCTTGGCCACCGCGCCGCGCAGGGCCGGCACNACCAGCGCCNGGTCGAACAGGGAAAGACTTGTCTTGNCGACCATGATCTTCAGTTCCAGAGCATCAGGTGTTCGACGACGGGGCCCAGGGCCAGCGCCGGAACGTAGTTGAGCAGGCCCACCAGCAGCACCGTGCCGATCAGCAGCGTGACGAANAGCGGGCCGTGCGTGGGCATGGTCCCGGCGCTCTCGGGCANGCGCTTCTTCGCGGCCAGCGCGCCGGCCACGGCCAGCACCGGCAGGATCACGCCGAAGCGGCCCACCCACATGACCAGCGCCAGCAGCGCGTTGTAGAAGGGCGTGTTGGCCGACAGGCCCGCGAAGGCGCTGCCGTTGTTGTTGCCGGCCGAAGTGAGCGCATACAGGATCTCGGAGAAGCCGTGCGCGCCCGGGTTGGCGATGCCGGCGCGGCCCGGCTCGGCGATCACCGCTACCGCCGTGCCCAGCAGCACCAGCAGGGGCGTGACAAGGATCGCGATGGACATGAGCTTCATCTCATGCACCTCGATCTTCTTGCCCAGGTACTCGGGCGTGCGGCCGATCATCAGGCCGGCGATGAACACCGCCAGGATGGCGAAGACGAGCATGCCGTACAGGCCCGCGCCCACGCCGCCGAACACCACCTCGCCCAGTTGCATGAGCACCAGCGGCACCATGCCGCCCAGCGGCGTGAAGGAGTCGTGCATGCCGTTGACCGCGCCGCAGGAAGCGGCGGTGGTGACGGCCGCGAAGAGCGCCGAGGCGTCGATGCCGAAGCGCACTTCCTTGCCCTCCATGCTGGCCGCGCCCGGGTCCACGCCCAGCGAGGCGAGCGCGGGGTTGCCGGCGTGCTCGGCCGGGATCACGGCCACCACGGCGAGCACGAACATCACCGTCATCGCCGCCAGGATCGCCCAGCCCTGGCGCCGGTCGCCCACCACGCGGCCGAAGGCGAAGCACAGCGCCGCGGGGATCAGGAAGATCGCCAGCATCTGCACCAGGTTCGCCAGCGCCGTCGGGTTCTCGAAAGGATGCGCCGAGTTGGCGTTGAAGAAGCCGCCGCCGTTGGTGCCCAGCATCTTGATGGCCTCCTGCGAGGCCACCGGCCCCATGGCGATCGACTGGCGCGCGCCCTCCACCGTGCCCAGGTCCAGGTTGGGCGCGAAGTTCTGGATCGCGCCCTGGCTCACGAAGAAGAGCGCCAGCACGAAGGAAAGCGGCAGCAGCAGCCACAGCGTGATGCGGGTGATGTCCACCCAGAAGTTGCCGATGTGGCCGCGCGCCGGGCCTTCGGCGCCGCGCGCGGCGAAGCCGCGCGCCAGGGCGAAGGCCACCGCGATGCCGGTGGCCGCCGAGAGGAAGTTCTGCCCGGCCAGCCCCAGCATCTGCGTCAGGTGGCTCATGGTGGCCTCGCCCACGTAGCCCTGCCAGTTGGTGTTGGTGACGAAGCTGACGGCGGTGTTGAAGGCCGAGTCGGGCGACACCGCGCCCAGCCCGGCCGCGTTGAAGGGCAGCAGGCCCTGCAGGCGCTGCAGCCCGTAGACGAAGAAGGCGCCCAGCGCATTGAAGGCGAGCAGCGCCAGCGCGTAGCTGCGCCAGTGCATGGTCTGGGCGGCGCGAACGCCGGCCAGGCGGTACAGGGGCGCCTCGACGCGGCGCATCCAGCCGGCCACGCGGCCTTCGCACAGCGCGGCCAGCGCACGCCCCAGCGGCCAGGCCAGCAGGCCCAGCAGCACGAGGAAGACCAGCAGCAGGGTCCAGGCGGAAGCGCTCATGTCAGAACTCCTCCGCGCAGATCAGCGCAAAGACCAGGTAGGCGAGCAGCAGCACCGCGACCAGGCCGCCCAGGCCGTAGAGCACTTCCATGCCGATCATGACCGGCCCTCCTTCGCGCGCACGAGCCGCGCCAGCGCGTCCACGCCCACGATCAAGACCACCCAGAACAGCGCCAGGGCGGCGATCCACACGATGTCCATATCGACGACTCCTCGATCAAGCAATGCCGGGGAGTGTTCGACTTCGTGCGTAAAAACAGGGCAGATACCCAGCGCACGGGCATAAAGAAAGCGTAAAAATCCGGAGCCCGAGAGGAGTCCCCATGAGAAGGAGTTGGCTGCGCGCCCTGCTGTGGGCCGCCGCATTGCTGGTGCTGTTGCTGGCCGGCGGCCTGTGGCTGCTGGTGCAGGGCGTCGACCGTGGCGCGGTGATGGCGCGCGCCGCGCAGGAGGTCAAGGCGGCCACCGGCCGCGACTTCGCCGTGGACGGGCGCGTGCACTTGTCGCTGTGGCCGCGCCTGGCCCTGGTGGCCGAAGGCGTGCGGCTGGGCAACACGCCCTGGGGCTCGCGGCCGGACATGGCGCGCATCGAGCAGCTGCGCCTGGACATCGCGCTGGCGCCGCTGCTGGAGCGCCGGGTGGAGATCGGCAGCATCGAGATCCGCGGCGCCGACGTGCTGCTGGAAACCAACGCCGAGGGCCGGGGCAACTGGAGCTTCACGCGTCCCGCGCCTGCGGCCGGGGCAACTGGAGCTTCACGCGTCCCGCGCCTGCCGAGCAGAAGCCGCCCACGGAGCCCGGCGCCGCCAGCCCGATCCGCGTCACGCTGGCCCGCCTCACGGCGCAGGACTCCCGTCTGACCTGGCGCAGCGGCACGAGCGGCCACACCGAGACGCTGGACATCGACGCCCTCTCGCTGGATCGCCACCCCGACCCGGCCCGCGCGCCGGACGCCTGGCGCCTGGAAACCGACGCCGGCTGGCGCGAACGGAAGATCCATGCCGAGGGCGGCGTCGGCGTGGAGCGCGACGCGCAGACCGGCGCGCGCAGCATCCCGCTGGACCTGGACCTGCGCATGGAAGGCGTCACCGCCAGCGTCGACGGCCGTGTGGGCCTGGGCGAGGCGGCCGGGCAGGCACAGCTGAAGGTGCAGGCCGACATCCAGGCCACGGCGGCACTGGCCGCGATGCTGCGAGTGCCGCTGCCCATCCCCGTCCCGGCCAAGGTCAGCGGCGACCTCGCCCTGCGCCCGCGCCAGATCCAGGTCGACAACTTCGAGCTGCAGACCCAGGGCCAGGCCGTGGCCGGCGGCATCGTGTGGGACCGCACCATCACGCCGCCGGCCCTGCAGCTGGCGCTGCATTCCGACGGGCTGGACCTGGCCCGGCTCTATCCGGCCCATCGCGCCGGCGCGCCGGCGCCGGACGTCAAGGGCGACGCCCGGGTGTTTCCCGACACGCCCTTCCCGGCCGTGAAGCTGCCGCGCCTGTCGATCCAGGCCGACCTGCGCAGCGAGCGCCTGGTGCTGCCCAACGGTCTGGAGCTGGGCGCCGTGCGGCTGCGCGGCGCCAGCCTGCCCGACCGCATCGAGCTCTCGCAGCTGGACTTCGGCCTGGCGCGGGGCAGCTTCAACCTCTCGGGCCGGTGGCAGCAGCCCGAGGGCGCGGCGCCGCGGGTGAACGCCCAGCTCAAGGCGCGCGGCGTCGCCATGGACGCGCTGCTGGCGCTGATGCGGCGCGAGGCGGTGCTCTCGGGCGGCCGCACCGAGCTCGACGGGCAGCTCTCGGCGAGCGGCAACTCGCCGCACCGGCTGGCCGCCTCGCTCAGCGGGGAGGTGCGCATGCGGATGGGCGAGGCCTCGTCCACCGTGCGCCGTGGCGGCGGCGTGCCGGGCGAACTGGTCTCGGCACTGCTGCACGCGCTCACGCCGCTGCGCGGGGCGGAGGACAACTTCAAGGTGCTGTGCGCGGCGGCGCGCCTGCCGGTGAAGGCGGGCCGCATCGACGTCGACCGCTCCATCGCGGTGGATGGCGAGCGCGTGAGCGTGGTGATGTCCGGCCTGATCGACCTGGCGGGCGAGCGCGTGGACCTGGGCATGCAGCCCACGGTGAAGAAGGGC
>Ga0055534_1001165_pt1 | contig 11092 bp, 6 predicted proteins | sample AraplaCol_mLB_r2_2_FD_54993 | JGI IMG/M metagenome (GOLD analysis project Ga0055534, IMG submission 54993) | Arabidopsis root microbial communities from North Carolina, USA - plate scrape MF_Col_mLB_r2 | ecosystem: Host-associated > Plants > Roots > Endosphere | place: USA: North Carolina... | reverse complement strand
AGCAGCAAAAGCTTCGGCTGTTTCCTGGACTCTTCCTTGTACCAGTGCTCGCAGCTCGCACCGCTGTGCACCTCAGCGGGGATTTGCTGGTCGTAAAAAGCGTAAATCAACTCCTCGTCGACCAGCACATCCTGCCGCCTGGCCTTGTGTTCCAGGTCCTGCACCTGCTGGATCAGCTTCTGGTTGGCCGCCAGGAAAGGCAGTTTGGTGTCCCAGTTGCCGGCCACCAATGCCTCGCGGATGAAAATCTCGCGCGCCGTGACCGGGTCAACGCGGCCGAAATTGACGCGCCTGCCGTTGTAGACCACCAGGCCGTAGAGCGTGGCACGCTCCAGCGCCGTGACCTGGGCGGCCTTTTTCTCCCAGTGCGGGTCCAGCAGCTGCTTGGCTAAAAGGTGGCCGGCCACCTGCTCTATCCAGGCCGGGTCGATGTTGGCGATGCCGCGGCCGAACAGGCGCGTGGTTTCCACCAGCTCGGCCGCCACGATCCAGCGGCCCGGCTTTTTGCTCAGGCGCGCGCCGGGATGGCGGTAGAACTTGATGCCGCGCGCGCCCAGGTACCAGTCCTCTTCGTCGCTCTTGCAACCGATATTGCCTAACAGGCCACACAACATCGAAAGATGCAGTTGCTCATAGCTGGCGGGCTTGTCGTTCAGGACCCACTTTTGCTCGCCCACCACCGTGTGCAGTTGCGAATGAATGTCGCGCCACTCGCGCACGCGGCGGATGTTGACGTAGTTCTCGCGCAGCAAATTCTCATACTGGCGGTTGGACAGCTTGTGCTGGGGGCCTTCGGCCCGCAGCACGGGTGCTGTTTCAGGAGGCGTCACGCGACCGCGCGACGCGCCATGGCCGCCGCGCACATCCCCCAGCCATTTCCAGAGCTTGAGGTAACCGCTGAATTCGCTTTTCTCGTCGTCGAACTTGGCGTGCTGCTGGTCGGCCTGGGCCTGTTTGTCCATGGGCCTGTCGCGTACGTCCTGCACGCTGAGCGCGCTGGCAATCACCAGCACCTCATCCAGCGCGCCGCGGTCCCTGGCCTCCAGGATCATGCGGCCCACGCGCGGGTCCAGCGGCAGCCTGGCCAGTGTGCGGCCCACGGCAGTGAGTTCGTTGTCTTCGTCCACCGCGCCGAGTTCGGCTAGCAGCTGGTAGCCGTCGGCAATCGCGCGGCGCTGCGGCGGCTCGATGAAGGCGAACTCCTCGACGTTGCCCAGGTGCAGCGCCTTCATGCGCAAAATCACCGACGCCAGCGAGCTGCGCAGGATTTCCGGGTCGGTAAAAGGCGGCCGTCCCTGGAAGTCCTTCTCGTCATAAAGCCGTATGCAAATGCCGTCGGCCACGCGGCCGCAGCGGCCGGCGCGCTGGTTGGCCGCGGCCTGCGATACCGGCTCCACCAGGAGCTGCTCGACCTTGTTGCGAAAGCTGTAGCGCTTGACGCGCGCGGTGCCGGCATCAATCACATAGCGTATGCCCGGCACTGTCAGCGAGGTTTCGGCCACATTGGTTGCCAGCACGATGCGCCGGCCGGTGTGGCCGTCAAAAATTCGGTCCTGCTCGGCCTGGCTCAGGCGGGCGAACAGCGGCAGCACCTCGGCATTGCGCGTCAGCGGCTGGTGCGCCAGGTGCTTGCGCAGATGGTCGGCCGCTTCCCGGATTTCGCGCTCGCCGGGCAGGAACACCAGGATGTCACCCGCGCTGTGCGGGCTCAGCCAGAGTTCGTCGACCGCATCGGCGATCGCATCGTTGAGGTCATGCTCACGCGACTCTTCAAACGGCCGGTAGCGCTGCTCCACCGGGAACATGCGGCCCGAAACCATGATGACGGGCGCTGGTCCTTTGGCGGAAGCAAAGTAGTCGGCAAAGCGCTTCGCATCGATGGTGGCCGAGGTGATCACCACCTTGAGGTCCGGCCGGCGCGGCAACAGCTGGCGCAAATAACCCAGCAGGAAGTCGATGTTCAGGCTGCGCTCGTGGGCCTCGTCAATGATGAGGGTGTCATAAGCCTTGAGCAGCGGGTCGGTCTGCGTCTCGGCCAGCAGGATGCCGTCGGTCATGAGCTTGACGGAGGCGTCGCGCGAGAGCCGGTCCTGGAAACGCACCTTGTAGCCCACCACATCGCCCAGCGGCGTCTTGAGCTCCTCGGCGATGCGCTTGGCCACGCTGGAAGCGGCGATGCGGCGCGGCTGGGTATGGCCTATGAGCCGGCCCTGCCCCGGCGGCGCGTTGAGCTTGCCGCGCCCCATGGCCAGCGCGATCTTGGGCAGTTGCGTGGTCTTGCCCGAGCCGGTTTCGCCGCAGACGATGACGACCTGGTGGGCCGCCATCGCGGCGGTGATCTCATCGCGCTTGCCGGAGACGGGCAGCGATTCGGGAAAAGTGATGGTCAGAGGGGTCAAAGCTGGGACAAAGAGAGAAGAAAACAGCAGGAAAGAATGCAGGCGGGCCGGAACGGCCAAAGCCGCCAATTATCGGCGCTTCCGAATGGTGGCGAGTGCCAGCGGGTTACCGGCGGCCGGCTCAGGCCGCCACGACCGGCATATCGACGATTTCCCCGCTGGTTTCGTCAAACCAGGCGATGCGGCTCGGGTAGCCCAGCGCCGCGCGCGACATGCCGCGTCCCAGGCCCACCGCCGAAGAGGCGCGCGCGTCGGTTTTGGACACCCGCAGCACTCCCAGGCCGACTTCCGCCACCCAGGGTGTTTGTTCCCCAGCCGCCGCGCCGGCCTCCAGGCCGGTGTTGAGCGCCATGCTGCGCCCCACTGCGGCCTGGACACGGCGGGCCAGGAGGATCAGGTCGCCGCTGTGGTGGCAGTTGCGCATCAGCAGCAAAAAGCCGTCCTCGCCCAGCCGGCCCATTTCCACATGGGCAGGCACGGTGCGCCGCAGCCGCCCGGCGCAGATGAACAGCGCGTGGTTGACGGCCGCCAGGCCGTAGAGTTTTTCCAGCACATAGATGTTGGCAATGGACACCACGATCACGCCCAGCGGCACCGGCTTGTCTCGGTAGTCCCTGAAAGTCGCGTTCAGCATGTTGTTGGTTTCACTGTTCGAGCGCATACGGGTGACCGGGTCGTAGCTGGGGCCATAGGCCCTGGCCTGGTTCAGCTCGATCAGGTAGGAATAGCGGATCCACAGCACCGATGCCATGGTGGCCAGGTAGGCCGTGCCCGCGAGCGCACTGACGGCGTGCGCCTGCCAGGGCACATGCTGGCGGTCCAGCGCCGCCCAGCTCAGCCCGGCGATGGCCACCAGCATGAAAACCACGCCCGCGACCGCCACCCAGGCCAGGCGGTCGCCGCGCAGGGCGTTGCGCAGGCTCAGGGTCAGCGCGACAAAACCCAGCAGCGCGGCCGCGGCGAGGCTGAGCATCAGGGACTGCTGGGGGCTCAGCGCCCAGCCCAGCGCAATGACCACCGCGGCAGCGGCCGCCAGCAGCATCAGGGCGCGCCGTTGGGCGGTGGGGTTGCGCAAAATACCCAGGATGGAGAAGAGCAGGTAGGCCAGCAAGACGGACACCAGGCTGGCTACATGGGCCAGAAAGCGGTCCAGCGTGGCGGCATCGCCTATCGGCAGGGCCCCCAGGAAGGCGACCACAAAAAAAGTCGAGGCCAGCGCCGAGGCGGCGGCATTGATGGCGATGCGCCGCAGGGACCGAATATAGGCAAATACTGAACCGGCCAGCATGAGGCCCGCAGACCCAAAATAGCAGCCCCAGAACCCGATCGCATATTTATCCATGACCCCTTGACCATACCCTGCCGCACCCGGTTCGCCAAGCCCCAAACGGCGTACGCCGGCCGCCACAGCTGCCCCCGGGCCGGCCGCGTCTCCCTTACACTCACTGGACTTTTTCGTTTGCCGGGAAAGCCGTGCCGGGAGCCCTTTCTTTCCCCTCCGGCCGCCCCGCCCCGGCTGCTCCCGCCCTGCCCAACCGATCCGAAAGCGCGCCCATGTCCGCCGTCTTCAATTTCACCTTTGTGCCCTGGTTCCGCTCGGTCGCGCCCTACATCCACACGCACCGCGGCAAGACCTTTGTGGTNGGCCTGGCCGGCGAGGCGATCGCCGCCGGCAAGCTGCAGCACATCGCCCAGGACCTGGCGCTGATCCAGAGCATGGGCGTGAAGATCGTGCTGGTGCACGGCTTTCGCCCGCAGGTCAACGAGCAGCTCAAGGCCAAAGGCCACGCGGCCAAATACTCCCACGGCATGCGCATCACCGACGAGGTCGCCCTCGACAGTGCCCAGGAGGCCGCCGGCCAGCTGCGTTATGAGATCGAGGCAGCCTTCAGCCAGGGCCTGCCCAACACGCCCATGGCCGGCTCCACGGTGCGGGTGATTTCAGGCAACTTCATCACCGCCCGGCCGGTCGGCATCCTGGACGGCGTGGACTTCAAGCATTCAGGCCTGGTGCGCAAGGTGGACACCGCCGCCATAGGCCGGGTGCTGGACTTCGGCGCCATGGTGCTGCTCTCGCCCTTCGGTTTTTCGCCCACGGGTGAAGCCTTCAACCTGACCATGGAAGAGGTCGCGACCTCGGTGGCCATCGCCATGCAGGCCGACAAGCTGATCTTCCTGACCGAGATCCCGGGCATACGCATACACCACGACCAGCCCGAGAGCGAAGACAACCCCATAGACACCGAGTTGCCGCTGGCCGCCGCCGAAAAGCTGCTGGCCACCCTGCCCAACGGTGAGCGCCCCACCGACACCGGGTTTTACCTGCAGCACTGCGTCAAGGCCTGCAAGGCCGGCGTGGAGCGCAGCCACATCCTGCCCTTCGCGGTGGACGGCTCGCTGCTGCTGGAAATCTATGTGCACGACGGCATAGGCACCATGGTGGTCGACGAAAAGCTCGAAGAGCTGCGCGAAGCCACCGGCGACGACGTGGGCGGCATCCTGCAGCTGATCGAGCCTTTTGAAAACGACGGCACCCTGGTCAAGCGCAGCCGCACCGAGATCGAACGCGACGCCGCCAACTACAGCATCATCGAGCACGACGGCGTGATCTTTGCCTGCGCGGCGCTCTATCCCTACCCCGAAGCCAAGACCGGCGAAATGGCCGCGCTCACGGTATCGCCGCAGAGCCAGGGCCAGGGCGACGGCGAGAAGATTCTCAAGCGCATAGAGCAGCGCGCCCGCGCGGCCGGCCTGCAAAGCATCTTCGTGCTGACCACCCGCACCATGCACTGGTTCATCAAACGCGGCTTTGCCCAGGTGGACCCGGACTGGCTGCCCGAGGCTCGCAAGCGCAAGTACAACTGGGACCGCAAGAGCCAGGTCCTGGTGAAGAAGTTGAGCTAACCCGGCCAGACTCTCCCTGGCACGGGTTTTTCTTTAGCATCGAGCCAATCCCTCATCCCCACAGGACCTCCGCATGCTCCAAATGCGCCCCAACTGCGAATGCTGCAACAAGGACTTGCCCAACGAGTCGCCCGAGGCGCGCATCTGCACCTTTGAATGCACCTTCTGCGCCGACTGCGCCGACAACCGGCTCAAGGGTGTCTGCCCCAACTGCGGCGGCAGCTTCACCGTGCGGCCCAGCCGTCCCGAGCGCCTGCTCGCGAAATACCCGCCCTCGACCGAGCGCGTCTACAAGCCGCAAGGCTGCGGAGTCGCCGCATGAACACCACCACCCTGCTGCTTTTTTCCGTCGTCGCGCTGGTGGCCATCGCCACGCCCGGTCCCACGGTGCTGCTGGCGCTGGCCAACGGCTCGCGCTATGGCGTTCGCCGCTCGGTGCCCGGCATGCTGGGCGCGGTGGTCTCCGATTTTGTGCTGGTGGGTGCGGTGGCTCTGGGCCTGGGTGCGCTGCTGGCCGCCTCCGAGTTCTGGTTTTCGGTGCTCAAATGGGCTGGTGCGGCCTACCTCGCCTGGCTGGGCCTGCGCCTGCTGCGCTCGCGTGGCGGGTTTGAAATCCCGGCCGAAGGCACGGCCGGCGCGCAGCACGGCAGCCGTGCGATCTTCATGAAATCTTTCCTGGTGGCGGTGACCAACCCCAAGGGCTACCTCTTCTGCTCGGCACTGCTGCCGCAGTTCATAGATCCGGCAGCCGCCCAGGCACCGCAATACCTCGCGATTTCGCTGGTGTTCGCGGGCATCGATTTTTCCGTCATGTTTGCCTATGCTTTTGTCGGCGCGAAGGCAATTCGCCTCCTCAAGGCCTCGGCCACGCGCTGGATAGACCGTGCCTGCGGCGGCGCGCTGCTGGCACTGGCCGGCTCGCTGGCGTTTTACCGGCGCGCCAACAGCTGAAGCTTCAGCTTCAATGAAAATCCCGGCTTGAAGTCCCCAGCCGCCCCAGCAGCGGCGTGAGGTCTTCCAGCCGGTGCGCCACGATGTTGCGCACCGCGCCGTAGCCTTTGGCGGTGCCGCTTTCCTCGCTGCGCTGCCACATACCGTACACCGCCAGCAGGCGCGAATGCAGCAGTTCGGTGCGCTGCGCCTCGCGCAGCGACTTCCACACAATGACGTTGACCGGGCCGGTTTCATCTTCCAGCGTGACGAAGATGGTGCCCTTGGCTGTTTGCGGCTGCTGGCGCACGGTGACGATGCCGCAGCCGGCCACCTCTTCGCCGTCGGGCAAGGCATTGAGTTCGCTGGCGCTCAACAGGCCCTTGCGCGCCAGCCGCTCCCGCAGCAGCGCGACCGGGTGGCGCCGCAGNGTGAGGCCGGTGGNCTGGTAGTCGAACAAAATGTTTTCGCCCTCNGGCGTGTCGGGCAGCGCCAGCGGCGTTTCATGCGTGGGNACGGACTTGAGCAGGCGCGGCGCCGGCTTGATGGCCGAGGCGTCCCAGACCTGCTGGCGCCGGTGGCCCGACAGGGGCAGCAAGGCATCGGCGGCGGCCAGGGCGTTGACTTCAAGCGTGCCCAACTGCGCGCGCGCGACCAAATCTTCGGTCGAGCTGAAAGGCGCTTGTGCCCGCGCTGCCACCAGGCGCAGGGCGGCATCCTCGCGCAGGCCGGCCACCAGGCGCAGGCCCAGGCGCACCGCCGGCTGGACGCCCTCGGGCAGCACACCTTGCGGCTCCAGCGTACAGTCCCAGTGGCTGTGCATCACATCCACGGGGCGCACTTCCACGCCGTGCCGCACGGCGTCCTGCACCAGCTGCGAGGGCGGGTAAAAACCCATGGGCTGCGAATTGATCATGGCCGCCAGAAAACAGGCAGGCTCATGGCATTTGAACCAGCAGCTCACATACACCAGCTTGGCAAAGCTGGCGGCATGGCTTTCGGGAAAGCCGTAGTCGCCGAAGCCCAGGATCTGGCTGAAGATGCGCTCCGCGAACTCGGCGCTGTAGCCGTTTTTGACCATGGCCTGGACCAGGCGACCGTGGAAACGCTCCACCCCGCCCTTGCGCTTCCAGGCGGCCATGGAACGGCGCAGGTCGTCGGCCTCGCCGGGCGTGAAATCGGCGGCGATCATCGCGATCTGCATCACCTGCTCCTGGAAAATCGGGATGCCCAGCGTACGCCCCAGGGCCGGTTCAAGCGCCGGGTATTCAACCTCGATCTTGCCGCCGTTCCTGAGGATTTCGCGGTTCTTCAAATAGGGATGGACCATGCCACCCTGGATGGGCCCGGGCCGCACGATGGCGACCTCGACCACCAGGTCGTAATAGCTGCGCGGCTGCAAGCGCGGCAGCATGGACATCTGGGCGCGGCTCTCGATCTGGAACACCCCCACCGTGTCGGCCGCGCAGATCATGTCGTAGGTCTTGTCATCGGGCTTGACCTGGTGCATCTCCAGTTGCCTGCCGCGCGTCTGGTTGACCAGCGCCAGGCAGCGCCGTATGGCCGACAGCATGCCCAGGGCCAGCACATCGACCTTGAGCAGGCCCATGGCTTCAAGGTCGTCCTTGTCCCACTGGATGATGCGGCGGTCTTCCATCGAGGCCGGCTGCACCGGCACCAGCCGGGTGAGCTTGCCTTGGGTGAGNACAAAACCGCCCACGTGCTGGCTCAGGTGGCGCGGAAAGCCGATGAGTTGCGCCGACAGGTCCAGCCATTGCAGCACAGGCCCTTCCCTGCCCGCCAGGCCGGCCTGGCGGATTTTTTCCCGCAGCACTTCGCTGCCGTCGAACCAGAAATGCTCCTTGGCGAACTGGTCTATGAGTTCAGGTTCCATCGCCAGCGCCTTGCCGACGTCCCGGATCGCGCTGCGCGGGCGGTAGCTGATGATGGTGGCGGCAATCGCGGCGCGGTCATGGCCGTATTTGCCGTAGATGTACTGGATGACCTCCTCGCGCCGCTCGTGCTCGAAGTCAACGTCGATGTCGGGCGGCTCGCTGCGCTCGCGGCTGATGAAGCGCTCAAACAGCAGATTGCTTTCCGCCGGGTTGATGGCGGTGATGCCCAGGCAGTAGCACACCACCGAATTGGCCGCCGAGCCGCGTCCCTGGCACAGAATTTTTTCCTGGTTCGCGAAACGCACGATGTCATGCACGGTGATGAAGAACATCTCGTATTCGAGCTCTTCGATCAGCGCCAGCTCGAACCCCAGCTGCGCCCGGATCTTGTGGGGAATGCGGCGCGCATAACGCCTCTGGGCGCCCTGCCAGGTCAGCCGCCGGAGCCAGCGCGCCGGTGTTTCGGCCGGCGGCACCATGTCATCCCGCGGGTAGCGGTAGAGGTTGCGGATTTCGTCCAGGTTGAAGTTGCAGCGCGCCGCCACCTGCAGCGTGGCGCGCAGCAACGAAGCCGGGTAAATGCCGGCCAGGCGCATGCGTGGGCGCAAATGCGCCTCGGCATTGACCTGCAGCGCAAAACCGCATTCATGCACNGCCCGGCCCAGCTTGATGGCCGTCATCACATCGTGCAGCGGCTTGCGCGAACGCTTGTGCATGAGCACACTGCCGGCCGCCACCAGCTTGATGCCGGTGCGCACCGACACCTCCTGCAACTGCTGCAGGCGCAGCGCGTCGTCCAGGCCCTGCTGCAACTCGACGGCCAGCCAGGCGCCCGCACCGTAGAGCCGCAGCGCCCAGGCCGCGTGCGCGGCCAGCGCCTGCACGTCGATGGCATCGGGCAGAGGCGACAGCAGGATTTCGCAATCGGCCAGGCGCGAGAAATCGGTCTCGCCGAGCACGACGCGATAGCTGCCCTTCTCGATTTCGTCGCCGGCCCGGCGCGCCTCGGTGATGAACTCGCACAGGTTGCCCCAGCCCGCCGCGTTGTGGGGCAGCACCACCAGCCTGAAGGCATCAGCGGCCTGCACCAGGAACTCGGCGCCCGGCAGCAGCTTGAGCCCATGCGCCCGCGCCGCCTGATGCGCCTTCACGACACCGGCCACCGAACATTCGTCGGTGATGGCCAGCGCTTGGTAGCCCAGCTCGGCCGCNCGCTCGGCCAGNTCGTCGGCATGCGAGGCGCCGCGCTGGAAGCTGAAATTGCTCAGGGCATGCAGCTCGGCGTAATCGGGCAGCGCGTGGGCGGACATGNTGGCTGGCCTTCAGGCAAAAAAACCGTGCAGGTACCAGGCACGTTGCCGCGCGCCCTCGGGCGTGGCGCCCAGGCGNTCGCTGTAAACCCAGAGCAGGCCGCCCTGCTGGGTCCGGTAAATGAAGTAGTCGCGCAGCGCCCGCGGTTTTNNNGACAGGCCGGCACTCGCGGGCGGCCTCGCTGCCCGCCAGCAGCCATTCGGCGGCCTCCAGGCGCTGCGGCCCGGCCAGGCGGCGCAGCGGGCCCTGGTAAACCGGGTTGTTGCCAGCGGTCGCCAGCTTGATGGGCTCGGGCAGCAGCCAGGCCGGGTACAGGGCTTCGGTCCGGGTCTCCNGTGGCGGGCNGTCTGCGNTTTTTGAAGCTGCCTTTGCGCGTTTGCGGCCGGGCCGGGCCGGGTTCAGCTGCGCGCTGANCGATGACATCACCTCCCTGGCCGGCACCCAGCGCTGCATNAGCTCGGGCCTGTGGTCGGCGCAGGGCCGCCAGGCCCGCACCCGCGCATCGCCCAGGCGGGCGCTCAGGCGCTCGACCAGTTCCACCGCGCTGTCGCCCTGCTTTCGCGCCTCCATCAGCAGGCTGCCGGTGGCGGCGGCAGCGTCCGCCAGCAGCTCGGTGGCCAGCGACTGCAACGTCAGGCTGTGCACGGGCGCCGGCAGCTTTTGCTGCGCCAGGTGTTCGGCGATCAGGCGCGCCACATGGCGCAGGTCTTGCGCGGGCTGGGCCGTGCGCACCTCCAATTCACCGGTGGGCGGCACGTCGCGGCGCTTGTCCAGGTGCCAGGTGATTTTCAGGGCGCTGAGCCCGCTCTGGCGACCCAGGAGCCAGGCATGCAGTTGCACCAGCAAACGCTCCACGCCGGCCATCAGCGCGAGGGCGTGGGTGACAAGCGCATTGAGTTCGAGTTTTTCCTCGAAATACTCGGGCAACAGCAGCCACTCGTAGTCGTCGGGTGCGCTGCCGCGGGCGCGGTCCAGCGCCTGCAGCAGTTCCGCGCCGAAACGCCGCGCCACGCCGTCACGCGGCAGGCGCAGCAGGTCGTCCCAGGTCCGGCAGCCTATGCGCTCGAGCACACCCAGGTGCGGGCGGGCAGCCGTCAGCGTGTGCATGGGCAGCTCGGCCACCCGCTTTTTCACGGCCCCGCCTTCTCCTTGCTGCCGCAAGCGGCCCAGCGCGATCAGCGAGGTCGCGCCCTGCGCGCGCCTGATCTCGGCCTGCAGCCCGTTTTCATCGAGGAAGGCGGCCAGGCGTTGCGCCAGCAACTGCATCAACCNCGCCAGCCCGCCGAAAAGGCGCANNCTGCCCGTCACATCCATCAGCACGGCCTCATCGACCANTGCCACGCGCGGCGTCAGGCCCAGCGCCAGGCTGGCCGCCGCCTGCTGCANNNCGGCGNCATCCAGCACCGGGAGGGCCGATGGNGCCACCTCAGTGGTGGTCGAGATGTGCAATGCGATCCAGCAGCGCATGGATGGGACTCTGGGGTGANGTAAGNGGAAGCGAAACCAGTGAAGGCAGCAGCAGGGGCGCCGGGACACCGGCCTCTTCGCGCTGGCGGCGCGCCCTTTCGCGGCTGGCCGCCAGCATTGCGGCCAACCGGGCCGGACGGGTGTCGAGAAGCAAGGGCTCGGCCAGCGGCGGGCCGCGGCGCTTGA
>Ga0055534_1001154_pt1 | contig 11154 bp, 10 predicted proteins | sample AraplaCol_mLB_r2_2_FD_54993 | JGI IMG/M metagenome (GOLD analysis project Ga0055534, IMG submission 54993) | Arabidopsis root microbial communities from North Carolina, USA - plate scrape MF_Col_mLB_r2 | ecosystem: Host-associated > Plants > Roots > Endosphere | place: USA: North Carolina... | reverse complement strand
CGGTCGACCAGCAGGATCGGATACCGATGCGGCAGCAGCTTCAGGATCTTGCGGATGTCGATATCGGAGGCTGTCATGATGATTTCTCTTCGTCTTGTTTGTTGCTATTGGACCCGGTGTTGCCACGCAGCCGGCGCTCCAGCTGCACCACCCGTTCACGCAGCTTCGACAGCCCGCGTACGATGGCCGCATTGCGTTCCCATTCGCCATGCGACGTGAACGGGAACACGCTGGTGAAATGCCCACCGGGTTTTGTAATCGATTTGGTAATCGAGGTACCGCCGGACACTGTGGTCCGGTCGGCGATATTCAAATGGCCGGAAAAATTGGCCGCGCCACCGATCACGCAGAACTTGCCGATCTTCGTGCTGCCCGACACCGCCGCCGTACCCGCGATCACCGTATGGGCGCCGACGTGCACGTTGTGGGCAATCTGCACCTGATTGTCGATCTTGCAACCGTCCTCGATCACCGTATCGGCCATCGCGCCCCGGTCCACGCAGGTATTGGCGCCGATCTCCACGTCCTGGCCCAGCAGGACACGGCCCACCTGCGGAATCTTGACGTATTCCACCCCGGCCGGCCCGATATCGGGCGCAAAGCCGAAGCCGTCGGCGCCAATCACCGCCCCGCTGTGCAGGATGTTGCGCGCACCGACCACGCAACGATGATAGACAGAAACATTGGCGTAGATGAGCGTATCTTCGCCGATCTCCGCGCCTGCGCCGATAAAGGCATTTGCCAGGATGCGTACCCGCTCGCCGAGCCGCGCCCCCGCCTCGATCACCACATTGGGGCCGATGTAGCAGGAAGCCGGCACCACGGCATCGGGTGCCACGGTGGCGCNCGCGTCCACGCCGGTACGCGGGTCGGCGTTGGCCACGCGGTCGAACCGCTGGGCCACGCGGGCAAAGCAGACGTACGGATTACGCGCGACCAGCCAGTTTCGGCCATCGGCCTGACCGTCGGCNCGGATGCGCTCCAGGTCCGCCGGCGACACGATAATGGCGCCGGCCCGGGAAGCCAGCGCCTGCGCCAGGTAGAGCGGGTTGGAAAGGAATGACAGGTCGCCGGGGCCGGCCTGGTCGAGCGGCGCCAGGCCGCGCACGGCCAGGGCGGGATCACCCACAACCTGCGCGCCGTTCTCGGTGGCGAGCTGACCCAGTGTGGGTGTCTGCATGGCGGTACTTCCTTGAAAAGGTGCGAGCGGCGCGAACAGGCGCTGCTTACTTGCCCGAGCTTGCGTTCAGCGCCTTCATCACGTCGTCGGTGATGTCGATGCGCGGATTGACGTAGACCGCTTCCTGCACGATCAGGTCGAACTTGCGCTGCTCGGCCAACTGGCGGATCACGCGGTTGGCGCGCTCCAGAACCTGTGCCAGTTCCTCGTTGCGGCGCTGGTTCAGGTCCTCGCGGAACTCGCGCTGCTTGCGCTGGAACTCACGGTCCAGGTCGGCCACTTCACGCTGGCGGCGCTGACGGTCGGCGTCGGCCAGTACGGCAGTGTCCTTGTCCAGCTTGTCGGCCATGCCCTTGATCTTCTGGGCCATGTCCTGCAATTCGCGGTCACGCTTGGAGAATTCCTGCTCAAGCTTGACCTGCGCGGCCTTGGCCGGCTGCGAATCACGCAGAATACGCTCCGAGTTCACCGCGGCAATGCGCGTCTCCTGAGCCATCGCCGGGGCTGCCGCGCAGAGGGCCGCAGCGGCCAGCGCGGCCGCGCTCAGGGATTTCATCAGTGGAGTATGGAGTTTCATCAAACAAAATCCTTTGTGGGGATCAGAACGCGGTACCAATCTGGAACTGGAATCGCTGAACCTTGTCGGTATCGTCCTTCTTCAGCGGGAAACCCATGCTGACCTTGAGCGGGCCGATGGGCGACAGCCAGGACATACCGAAACCGGTCGAATACTTGAGGTCGCTGACCTTGATCGGCGCGCCTTCCTGATAGACGTTACCAAAGTCGAAGAACGTGAACAGGCGGAGCGTACGGTCAACACCGGAGCCCGGCAGCGGGAAGACGAATTCCACGTTACCGATCAGCTTCGAAGCGCCGCCCACCGGGTTGCCGTTCTGGTCCTTCGGACCCAGCGTGCTGGTCTGGTAGCCACGGACGGAACCGATACCACCAGCGTAGAAGTACTTGAACACCGGGAACGGCGTATCGCCGTAGCCGTGGCCGTAGGCAACTTCACCATTGAAGGCCAGCGTGAAGGCCTTCGACAGCGGGTAGAAGTACTGCTGCTGGAAGCTGGCGCGATAGTACTGCGTATCGCCGCCCGGCACGCCCACTTCGAGGTTGGCCTGGGTGTACGGGCCCTTGGTCGGGATCAGCGCGCTGTCCCGGCGGTCGCGTGCCCAGCCAACCGTGAACGGGAAGTTGTTGATCGGATCACCGCTGTTCTTGCCGATCTTCTGCAGCCACGCCTGGTATTGGCTAGGCGTGTTGACCGACGTGTAGACCTGCGTGCGTTCGTAGCCGATGCCGAAGAACACCGTGTCGTTCTCGGAGAACGGCACGCCGAACTTGAAGCCGCCACCCGCCGATACGATCTTGTAGTCCTGGTCACCCGTGTAGTACAGCGGGCGCGACGTACGGTAATAGATATCGGTCGACCGGCTGATACCATCCACCGTGAAGTACGGATCGTACTGGGTCAGTGCGATGGTACGGAACGACTTGGCCGTGTTGACGTCCAGGCCCAGGCTGGTACCTGAACCGAACACGTTGTCCTGGCGCAGGCCAGCCTGCAGCACGAGCTTGTCGGTCGACGAGAAACCGAGACCCAGGCTGATCTGGCCGGTCGGCTTCTCGGTCACGTTCACGTTCACATCCACCTGGTCTGGCGCGCCGGCCACGTCCTCGGTGGTGATGTTCGTATCGGTGAAGTAGCCGGTACGGTTGATACGGGCCTGCGACTGCTGGAGCTTCTCGCTGTCGAACCACGAGCTTTCCATCTGGCGCATCTCGCGGCGCACCACTTCGTCACGGGTCTTGCTGTTGCCCACCACGTTCACACGGCGCACGTAGACGCGGCGGCCCGGATCAACCATCAGGGTCAGCGCCACTTCGCGCTTTTCCTTGTCGATCTGCGGTTGCGGATTGATCGTGGTGAAGGCGTAGCCGTAGGTACCCAGCAGGTCGGTGATCGACTTCGTGCTCGCCGTCAGCTTTTCGGACGAGAAGATGTCGCCCTTCTTCAGCTGCAGCAGCTTCTCCATCTCTTCCTGCTTGCCCAGCAGTTCGCCCGCCAGACGCACGTCGGACACCTTGAACTGCTCACCCTCGTTGATGTTCAGCGTCAGGTAGATGTCTTTCTTGTCCGGCGTGATCGACACCTGCGTGGACTCGATCTGGAATTCCAGATAGCCGCGGTTCAGGTAGTACGAGCGCAGCGCTTCCAGGTCGGCCGTGAGCTTCTGCTTCGAATACAGGTCGTTCTTGGTGTACCAGGACAGCCAGTTCGGCGTGGACAGCTGCATTTCATCGCGCAGCGTGCTTTCCTTGAACGCCTTGTTGCCGACGATGTTGATCTGGCGGATCTTGGCAACCGGGCCCTCTTCCACGTTGAACACCACGGACACGCGATTGCGGTCCACCGGCGTCACGGTGGTCTGGACTTCGGCGGCATAGTAGCCACGCGCCACGTACTGGCGCTTGAGCTCCTGCTCGGCCTTGTCGATCAGGGCCTTGTCGTAGTAGCGGGCTTCCGCCACGCCCACGGCGCGCAGCGAGCGGCGCAGCGTGTCCTTGTCGAATTCCTTGATGCCGACGAATTCCAGCTGCGAGATGGCCGGGCGCTCTTCCACCTGCACGACCAGCACGCCGTCTTCGGCGCGAATCTGCACGTCCTTGAAGAAGCCGGTATTGTAGAGGGCACGGATGGCATCGGCGCCCTTGTCGTCGGTGAAGGTTTCTCCGACACGCACCGGGAGATAGCCGAAGACGGTACCAGGCTCCACGCGCTGCAGGCCTTCAACGCGAATGTCCCTGACCACGAACGGATCTGCGGCCCAGCCCGCCGGGCTCCATGCCGCGATGATGGCACTCGTCAGCAAGCCCAGCGAGATGCGCTTATTTCTGATCAAAGTCGATCCCCTCTTCCTCATCGATTTCATGCAGGGTATTGGCTCCAGTGCCGTCCGCAGGTACACCTGTCAATGCCGGCACGACTGATCCCTCCCGCCGGGCTTGTCGCCGCGAGATACGACCGCCCCCGGCCGACACACGTTTCAATCTGCGCGAAACTAGCCGCGCGTCAGAAACAGTCGGCTGACGTCATTGAACAAAGCGAGTGAGGTCAGGAGCAAGATGCATGCGATGCCGACCTTCTGCAGCATCGCTTGCCAGTGGTCTGGTACAGGCCTGCCAGTCAAAAATTCCACGCAATAATACAGCAAATGCCCCCCATCCAGCACCGGAATAGGTAACAAATTCAGTACACCGAGGCTCACGCTGACCAGCGCCAGAAAGCTCACGAAAGGCTGCCAGCCCATGTTCGCGGCGCGGCCGGCGTAGTCCGCCACGGTGAGCGGGCCGCTCAGGTTCTGCAGCGACGCCTGCCCGATCAGCATTTTCCCAAGCAGCTTCAGTGACAGCGTGCTGGTGCTCCAGACCTGGTCCGTGGCGCGGGCGATTGCCTGCGTAAACGGGTAGCGCACCACCTCGGTCTGCACGGCCTGGTTCAGCGCCGCACCGAGCTTGCCCACCGTAGCGGGCGCCTCGGCGCCGCCCTCGGCCTTGCCGCCCGGCGCGGCATCCAGCTTGACGGTCACGTCCGACCGCTGGCCTTCGCGCTCGATACCAAGCGTAACTTCCTGCCCCGGCCGGGCCCGAACGCCACGGATGAGTTCGCCCGCCTGGGTCAGCGGCTGGCCTTGCCAGGCCACCACCCGGTCTCCGGCGCGCAGCCCGGCACGCTGGGCCGCCGAGTCGGGCACGATTTCGGTAATGGTCACCGGCCCGCCCTTGAGCGCGAGGCCCAGCGTCGCCAGCGGGTCCAGTTCGGGGTTGCCGCCGGTATCGGGCAGCCGGCCCAGCGCTACCTCGCGCTCGGCGCCATCGGCACCCCGCACACGCAAAACGGCGCGGGCATCGCCGAACCCTTGGGCAAACACGGCCATGCGCAGGTCATTCCAGGAACGCACCGGTTCCGTCTGGCCATTCGCCGTGAGGGACAAGACGCGGTCGCCATCCCGCACCCCGGCTTGGGCGGCAACGGTGCCGGCAGTCGGCGTCGCCAGAACGGGCGCCGGCTCGCGCATGCCACCGGCGAACAGCACCAGGTACAAGGCAATGGCCAGCGCGAAATTGGCCAGCGGGCCGGCTGCCACGATGATGAACCGCTTGCCGACCGGCTGGCGATTGAAGGCCCGAGGCAGTTCAGCCGCGTCGATTGGCGGATCGGTCTCGGGGTCCCGCTCGCGCTCGTCGAGCATCTTGACGTAGCCGCCGAGCGGAATTGCCGCCAGCGTCCATTCCGTCCGGTCGCGTCCCTTGCTGACCCAGCGGGCCAGCGGGCGGCCGAAGCCGATCGAAAACCGCAGAACCTTGACCCCACAGGCGCGCGCGGCGAGGTAGTGCCCCATCTCGTGCACGAAGATCAGTATGCAGAGGGCGACAATGAACGCGATAACGGTTTGCATGACAAATCCCCCTATTCCGGTCCGGCTCGCCGCGGCCGGTCAGCGGCCGGCCAGTTGTTTCAGCAGCGCCTGGGCGGCGCGCCGTGCCGCGGCATCGGCCGCCAGCACGCCTTCGAGCGTGTCGGCGGCGCCCTCGGCGGGCTGCTCCAGCACGCCTGCCACCACGCGGGCGATGTCCGTAAACCGGATACTACTCGCGAGGAACGCCTCCACGGCTACCTCGTTTGCGGCATTCAGTACCGCCGGCGCCACGCCACCGGCACGCAGCGCATCGAAGGCCAGACCCAGGCACGGAAAGCGCTCCAGGTCCGGCACCTCGAAGTGCAGCCCGCCGGCGACGGTCAGGTCCAACGGCGTCACGCCCGAGTCGATCCGCTCCGGATATGCCATGCCGTAGGCGATCGGGGTGCGCATGTCGGGGTTGCCAAGCTGCGCCAGCACCGAACCGTCGGCGTAGGCCACCATGGAATGCACGATGCTTTGCGGGTGGATCAGCACTTCGATCCGGTCGGCNGGCGCGCCAAACAGCCAGTGGGCCTCGATNACCTCCAGGCCCTTGTTCATCATCGTGGCGGAATCCACCGANATCTTCCGTCCCATGACCCATTTGGGGTGCGCACAGGCCTGGTCCGGCGTGATGTCGTGGAGCGTGGAGGGGTGGCGCGTGCGGAACGGGCCGCCCGACGCCGTCAGCAGCACCTTCGACACACCCGCGCCATANCGCGGATCACTGGTCGGCAGGCACTGGAAAATCGCATTGTGTTCGCTGTCGATCGGCAGCAGCGTGGCGCCGTGCTCGCGCACCGCGTCCATGAAGATGCTGCCGGACATAACCAGCGATTCCTTGTTGGCCAGCAGTACGCGCTTGCCGGCACGCGCCGCCGCCAGCGACGAACGCAGGCCCGCCGCGCCGACGATGGCCGCCATCACGGCATCGGTGCCGGCATCGGCGGCAATCGATTCCAGCGCCTCGGGGCCGTAGGCGACCNCCGTNGCCAGGCCGGCCGCNCGCAGCTTGCCTTCCAGCTCGCGTGCCGCCTCGGCCGTGCCCACCACGGCGTNNATGGGGCGGAATTCGACGCATGCGGCAACCAGCTTGTCTACCTGCCGGTGGGCGCTGAGCGCGTGCACGGTGTAGCGGTCCGGATGGCGGCGCACCACATCCAGCGTACTTTCGCCAATCGAGCCCGTGGCGCCCAGAATCGTAATGCGTTGCATATAACCAGAGGAATTCAGTTGTAATCAGACCCAGGCCAACAGCAGCGCCGCCAGCGGAAATACCGGGATCAGCGCGTCGATGCGGTCCAGGACGCCACCATGGCCAGGCAACAGCCGACTGCTGTCCTTGATGCCGACCTGGCGCTTGAGCAGCGATTCGAAGAGATCGCCTGTAACGCTGGCGGCCACCAGCAACGTGGTGAGCACGGCCAGCAGGCCAAGCCCGCCCTTGTCCGCAACCAGCGAATACCAGGTGGGCGCGAAAGCGTGGCTTGCGGCCAGGCCAAGCGCGACGATCATCGCCAGCAGCCAGCCGCCGATGGCGCCCTCCCAGGANTTGCCCGGGCTGATGGTCGGCGCCAGCTTGCGCTTGCCGATGGCCTTGCCGACGAAATAGGCGCCGATATCGGCTGCCCACACCAGCACGGCNGCGGTCAGCAGCACGCCCACGCCCGANGCGCGCAGCACCATCACGGCATGGCCGAACGCCGGCAGCATGATCAGGCCCAGTACGACGCCAAGCGCCGTGAAACCCGGCGTGGCCTTGCGCACGCCACGGGCCAGCAGCACCAGCGCCACGCCCCAGGCCACCAGGGACGCCTCAAGCAGCCAGTCGATCGCCTGGCCGGCCGGCGCCAGATGCCATCCGATCAGCGCCAGCAGGCACAGCACCGCATAGATATAGGGCCAGGGGCCGCGCAGGCCGATCAGCCGGCCAAATTCCCAGCCGCCAAGCAGCACGATGACCGCCACCAGCACCGCCAGCGCCGTAGGCGGCGCCAGGAACAGGATGGGCAGGATCAACAGCAACAGGCATACAGCGGTGATGACGCGGGTAAGAAGCATGCGGCTGCGGTTCCCGTGAGGATATGAAGGCTCGTCCGGTGTCAGGCGGTGCCGGAGAGACCGGGCGCCACCACCTGGGCGCTGGTCCGGCCGAAGCGGCGCTCGCGCCGACGGTACGAGGCAAAGGCCTTGTCGAGCTCGGCGGCATCGAAATCGGGCCAGAAGGTATCGGTGAAATACAGCTCGGTATAGGCGAGCTGCCAGAGCAGGAAGTTGCTGATGCGTTGCTCGCCGCCGGTGCGGATGAACAGGTCCGGCTCCGGCGCGTAGGCCATGGCCAGATGCGGCGCCAGCAGCGACTCGTCGATGGCGTCGCCCTCGAGCATGGGCGAGCGCAGCAGCATCTTGCGCATGGCCTGCAACAGATCCCAGCGCCCGCCGTAGTTGGCGGCGATGGTCACGGTCAGGCCGGAATTGCCTGCCGTGCGCGCCTCGGCATCCTTGATCATCTGCTGGATGCGCGGGCTGAAGCGCTCGAGATCGCCCACCACGCGCAGACGGATGTTATTGGCGTGCATCTTGACCACTTCGCGGCGCAACGCGGTCATGAACAGNCGCATCAGGAACGACACCTCGTCCGCTGGGCGCCGCCAGTTCTCGGAACTGAACGCAAACAACGTCAGGTATTGCACGCCGCGCGCGGCGCATGCCTGCACGATATCGCGCACCGCGTCGAGACCACGCGTGTGGCCTGCCACGCGTGGCAGATGACGCTGCGTCGCCCAGCGGCCGTTGCCATCCATGATGATGGCAACGTGTCGTGGCACATAGGTGGTGTCGGGAACGCCGAGCGTCGAACTGATATGCTGCATGGATTCGTGGACGAAGCGTGACAACCCCGGCGGTGACCCGCCGGGGGCGCCTTACACCGTCATGATCTCCTTTTCTTTCTCGGCAACGAGCTTGTCGATCTCGCCAACGTACTTGTCCGTCAGCTTCTGAACGTCATCGCCGCCACGGCGCTCGTCGTCTTCCGAGATGGTCTTGTCCTTGACGAGCTTCTTGAACTGCTCGTTGGCGTCGCGGCGCAGGTTGCGCACTGCCACCTTGGCGCCTTCGGCCTCGCTCTTGACCACCTTGATCAGCTCCTTGCGGCGCTCTTCGGTCAGCGCAGGCATCGGCACGCGAATGACGTCGCCCATGGTGGCCGGATTCAGGCCCAGGTCGGCGTCACGAATCGCCTTTTCCACGGCCTGCACCATCTTCTTTTCCCACGGCTGCACGGTAATAGTGCGCGCATCGCCCAGGCCAACGTTGGCCACCTGGCTGATGGGTACGGGCGAGCCGTAGTAGTCCACCTGAACGTGGTCGAGCAGGCCGGTATGTGCACGGCCAGTACGGATCTTCGCCAGATCGGCCTTGAAGGCTTCGATCGTCTTCTGCATCTTCTGCTCGGCGCTCTTCTTTGTGTCGGCGACGGTCATGTTTACCTCCGGGAAACAGCCAGACAGGATCCCGCCCGCGCGGGATCGAAAATGGAACATTCTACCCTCAGGCGGGACCGAATCAGCATTTTGACGCGGTCCGGCCCGATCAAACGTGCACCAGCGTACCTTCGTCCTCACCCAGGATCACGCGCTTGAGCGCACCGGGCTTGACGATCGAGAACACCTTGATGGGCAGCTTCTGGTCGCGGCACAGCGCGAAGGCCGTGGCGTCCATGACCTGCAGGTTGCGGGAAATGGCCTCGTCGAACGTGATCGTCGTGTAGCGGGTGGCGCTCGGGTCCTTCTTGGGATCGGCCGTGTACACGCCGTCCACCTTGGTGGCCTTGAGCACGATTTCCGCACCGATTTCCGAACCACGCAGCGCNGCGGCCGTGTCGGTCGTAAAGAACGGGTTACCNGTGCCGGCCGCGAAAATCACGACCTTGCCCTCTTCCAGCTGGCGAATGGCGCGCGGACGGATATAAGGCTCGACCACCTGGTCCATGCGCAGGGCCGACTGTACGCGGCCCTCGATATTGGCGTGGCGCATGGCATCCTGCAGCGCCAGCGCGTTCATCATCGTGGCCAGCATGCCCATGTAGTCGGCGGTGGCACGGTCCATGCCGGCGGCGCCGCCGGCCACGCCACGGAAAATGTTGCCGCCACCGATGACCACGGCCACCTGGACGCCGAGTTTCACGATTTCGGCAATGTCGTTGACCATGCCTTCGATAGTGGCCCGGTTGATACCAAAGGCATCGTCGCCCATGAGGGCTTCACCGGACAGTTTCAGAAGGACGCGCTTGTAGGCTGGCATGTTCACCCTCGGGCAGGTTCTAGATCGCTCGTTTGAACGGATGGATGGGCGCGGGCGGCACAACGCAACTGCGCACCGGCCGCGCATGAATATGGACTGACTGACAGCTGGAAAGCCGGTTTTCGCCGTCATCTGCCGGCAACGCGCCGCTAAATGACGCCTTGAACGCAGGTGACTGCGAAAACTGACTGGCACGGCGCACCGGGCAGCCGCACTTGTGCAGAGGGGCACCTTTCGGCGCCCCTCGGCATTATACGGTGGCAGGCTGGGAATCCCCTCCGGGAAACCCGCCCGGCCACCCGGACATCAGGCCTTCTGGGCAGCTGCCACCTGGGCGGCCACTTCAGCGGCGAAGTCGTCCTGCTTCTTCTCGATGCCTTCGCCCACCACGTACAGCGTGAAGCCCTTCACGTTGGTGTTGGCGGCCTTCAGCATCTGTTCCACGGTCTGCTTGTCGTTCTTCACGAACGGCTGATTCAGCAGCGACACTTCCTTCAGGTACTTCTGGACCGAACCTTCCACCATCTTGGCGGCGATTTCAGCCGGCTTGCCCGACTCGGCAGCCTTCTGCTCGGCAATGCTGCGCTCCTTGGCGATCAGCTCGGCCGGCACTTGCTCCGACGACAGCGACACCGGCTTCATGGCGGCCACGTGCATGGCCACGTCCTTGGCAGCGGTTTCGTCGCCGTCGAACTCGACCATCACGCCGATGCGGGTGCCGTGCAGGTACGAAGCCAGCTTGCCACCGTTGGCGTAGCGCACGAAGCGGCGGATCGTCATGTTCTCGCCGATCTTGCCGATCAGGGCGGCGCGCACGGCGTCAACCGTCGAGCCGTCCATGGCCAGGGCCGACAGGGCTGCCACGTCGGCCGGAGCCTGCTTGGCCACCAGCTCGGCAACCTTGGCGCCGAAGCCCAGGAAGTCGTCGTTCTTCGACACGAAGTCGGTTTCGCAGTTCAGTTCGACCAGGGCGCCGGTGGTGCCGTCGATGAACGTGGCCACGATGCCTTCGGCGGTCACGCGCGAAGCGGCCTTGCTGGCCTTGTTGCCCAGCTTGACGCGCAGCAGCTCTTCAGCCTTGTCCAGGTCGCCGTCGGCTTCCGTCAGGGCCTTCTTGCATTCCATCATCGGCGCGTCGGTCTTCGCGCGCAGTTCTGCAACCATGCTTGCGGTAATTGCCGCCATTTGTCACTCCTTGAT
>Ga0055534_1001153_pt1 | contig 11154 bp, 8 predicted proteins | sample AraplaCol_mLB_r2_2_FD_54993 | JGI IMG/M metagenome (GOLD analysis project Ga0055534, IMG submission 54993) | Arabidopsis root microbial communities from North Carolina, USA - plate scrape MF_Col_mLB_r2 | ecosystem: Host-associated > Plants > Roots > Endosphere | place: USA: North Carolina... | reverse complement strand
ACACCTCGACGTCATATTCAATCTGCACGCGCGGCGCGCGGTTTCGCGCGACGAATTTTTGCGAGCTGTTGTCCGCAGACATAGTCTTTTCTCCAATTGGTGGTGGCGATGCTTCTGCATCACGCTGCCTCGGTATCGGTAAGGGATGAAGGGCTGCCGCTGTCGCCGCAACTGTCGCCGTCACCATCCCGGTATTCAGGGTGGCAGTGCAGCGAGGCTGGTGGACCGTCCAGCAGCCGGATGTCGATTGCGGTGACCTCGCGCCGGTCAGCCAGCGCAGCCAGCCAGATGCCGGCCAACCGTGGGTGAATCACGCGCTCGATGAAGCTGATGAGCTGGCGGGCGCCCGTTTCGCCCACCGCGCACTGCGCCACGATGTGCGACACCACGGCATCGCCATAGCTCAGCGCAATGCCGTGCTGGTCGTGCATGCGCGCCACCAGCCGCTGCAGATGCAGCCGGACGATGCGGCCGAGGTTTTCCGGCGCCAGCGGCAGATACGGGATGACGGCCAGCCGGCCCAGAAAGGCCGCCGGGAAGACGCCGCGCAAGGCTGGCATCAGGGCGTCAAGCAAGGCCGCCTGGCTGGGCCGCCGCGCCGGGTCTTCGTGCAGGTTCGCCAGCCGTTCCGCGCCCGCGTTGCTGGTCAGCAGCAGGATCGTGTTGCGGAAGTCGATGTGGCGCCCTTCGCCGTCTTCCATATAGCCCTTGTCGAAGACCTGGTAGAACACCTCGTGCACATCGGGGTGCGCCTTCTCGACCTCGTCGAGCAGCACCACGCTGTACGGGCGCCGGCGCACGGCCTCGGTCAGCACGCCGCCCTCGCCATAACCCACATAGCCCGGCGGCGCGCCCTTGAGCGTGGCCGTGTTGTGGGCTTCCTGGAATTCGGAGAGGTTGATCGTGATGAGGTTCTGCTCGCCGCCGTAGAGCGTATCGGCCAGGGCCAGCGCCGTTTCGGTCTTGCCGACGCCCGATGGCCCTACCAGCAGGAACACGGCAATCGGCTTGCCAGGATCGGTCAGTTGCGCCCGCGCGGTCTGGATGCGCTCGCTCAGCTGCTGCAGCGCCGCGTCCTGCCCGATGATCCGTTCGCCGAGGATCCGCGGCAGCGCCATCACCGTGGCCACCTCGTCGGCCACCATGCGGGTGACCGGAATGCCGGTCCAGTCGGCGACGATGGCCGCCACAACGGCTTCATCCACGTCGGTATGCACGAGCGGCTTGTCGCCCTGCATCGCCCGCAGCGCGGCCTCCAGGCCCATGAGCGTTTCGCGGGCTTGGTCCTCCGCATCCAGCGCCGAATCTGGCGCGGCCAGTTCCTGGCGCTGCGCCACGATGCGCGCGGCCAGCGTGCGCTCCTGCTGCCAGCGTGCCCGCGCCTGGGCAAGCTCCGCTTCGATCCGCCGGGCCGTCTGCGCAACCTCGGCAAGCCGCGGCGCGTCCGCCCTGCCCAGGGCCGCTTCCTTCTGCAGCAGCCGCGCCTCCACGCCCGTGGCGGCAAGTTGCTGGCTCAGGTGCTCCACCAGCGGCGGCGGCGCGTGCAGCGACAGCGCCACGCGCGCGCAGGCCGTATCGAGCAGGCTGATCGCCTTGTCGGGCAGCTGCCGTGCGGGAATGAACCGGTGCGAGAGCTTCACGGCCGCGCGCACGGCCTCGTCCCGAATCAGCACCTGATGGTGCGCTTCGAAAGTCCGCACCAGCCCGCGCACCATGGCCACCGCACTGGCTTCCTCGGGCTCCATCACCTGCAAGACCTGAAAGCGCCGGGTCAGGGCCGGATCCTTCTCGATGTACCGCTTGTACTCACTCCAGGTGGTGGCGCCGATAGTGCGCAGCGCGCCGCGCGCCAATGCCGGCTTGAGCAGGTTCGCGGCGTCGCCGGTGCCGGCCTGGCCGCCCGCGCCAACCAGCGTGTGTATTTCGTCGATGAACAGGATGACCGGGGTTTCGGCGCGGGTCGCTTCGTTCAGCACCGCTTTCAGGCGCGCCTCGAACTCGCCCTTCATGCTCGCGCCGGCCAGCAGCGCGCCCACGTCGAGGCTGAGCAGGCGCACCGCCTGCAGCGCCGGCGGCACCTCGCCGACGGCGATGGCCAGTGCCAGCCCCTCCACCACGGCCGTCTTGCCCACCCCGGCGTCGCCGGTCAGCAGCGGATTGTTCTGCCGGCGGCGCAGCAGGATGTCCGTCATGGTGCGGATCTCGTGCTCGCGGCCCACCACCGGATCGAGCCTGCCAAGCCGCGCCTCCTCGCCCAGGTCCCGGCAGTACTGCGCCAGCGCGCCTTGCCGCGCGTTGCCGGCCGGCATGGCGCCGCTCGCCTCGCCCGGCGCGGCGGGCACGAATCCGCTGCCGTCGTAGGCGGCTTCGAGGTGTTCGGGAGATTGCGCGATCAGCGCCGGCAGGCTGTCGACGAGGTCGTCGGCACGTACCTTGCCGAATTGCGGCGAGATGGCTAGCAGCGCGTGGCGCAGTGGCGTGGTCTTGAGCAGCGCCATCAGCAGATAGCCGCCGCGGACCTTGTCGTCGGCAAACGCCAGCGTGGCGTAGATCCAGGCCCGCTCGATGGCGAATTCGACGTCCGGCGCGAAGTCGCTGATCGACGCCGCGCCGCAAGGCAGCGCCGCCAGCGCGCGGGCGAGGTCGGCTTCCAGCGCCTGAGCGTCGACGGCGGCATGCCTGAGCACCCGCCGCAGGTCGCCGTCCGGCGCCTGCCACAGCTGATGCAGCCAGTGCACCAGCTCCACGTGCGGGTTGCCGCGCAGCTTGCAGAAGGCAGTCGCACTCTCGATCGCCTTGAACAAGGTGGTGTTGAGCCGGCCAAAGAGCGCTCGACGCGTGATATCCATCCCAAACCTGGTTCGTCTGTATTGCCGTATCGCCTGAAAAAATCACCGGATCCGGCGTCCATGTCGATCGATATCTGTCCGATACGATTATCGGATGACAGATTCTTTCGGCGATGGAAAATGTGCCAGCGGTGACGGCACTCATTTTCCTATTCTCCGATCACTAATCAATAGCATTACGCTTAAAGATTCGCGAGGAAATTTTTCAGGGGAAATGAAGAGATTATCTGCAACGTCGACTTGCTCATCGCCATCTTCTGCGGAAGCGCGCCACGGCTAGCCCCATGACGGCGATGGAAACCGCCACCACGGCCACTTCCATAGCATTAAGACGAAAATCNCGCCTGCNTAATGCGNCGGTGACATTGGGCATTCAAAATTCCAATGTATTCCCATTTATCGAGGCCGATCGGATGATTATCATCGCCAAATGTCAAAAAATGCATAACTGAATCATGCGCAAGTCCATCTGGTCAGAATGGCCTGTCACAAATTGGCCCGCCACAAATTGGCCCGCNACAAGTTGGCCCNCCACCCATAGCGCTCCCTTNGCAGGTTTCGGCCATGGCTGAAACGCGCGCGCCCCGCAGCGCCAGCGCGCAATTGCTGCCAACGCTGTTCGACCGCTTGCGTGACGACGCGCCGCAGCGGCACNCCGAACGCCCCGACGCGTACACGGTCACCCCCGCCCAGATGCGGCGCATCATCGAACGCGACCTGGCCNACCTGCTGAACACCACCAACTGCCCGCTCGCGCTCGACGTGGAGCGCTACCCGGCGGTGGCAAGCTCCACGCTCAACTACGGCGTGGCGCCGGTGGCCGGCGGCTACCTGTCCGCGCACAAGTGGCATGACCTCGTCGGCAATATCCGCCGGGCCATCCTCGATTTCGAACCGCGGATGATTCCGGACAGCCTCGTGGTCACGCCGCTGCGTAGCGACGACGCACCGCCACACCGCTACAACGTGCTGCGCATCGAGATTCGCGGCCTGATCCATATGGACCCGTATCCGATGGCCTTCACCGCCCAAAGCTCGCTCGATCTCGATACGAGCCGGATTGCGCTCCAGTCCGTTGACCCCGCCTGAGCCATGGACCCGCAACTGCTCGACCACTACAACCGCGAACTGATCTATATGCGCGAACTGGCCGGCGAATTTGCCAGCCAGCATCCGAAGGTGGCGCGGCGGCTGGGCATGCAGGCCNAGGAAGTGNCCGACCCCTATGTCGAACGGCTGATCGAGGCCTTCTGCCTGCTGTCGGCGCGCACGCAGCTCAAGCTCGACGCCGAGTTCCCGCGCTTCACCCAGCGCCTGCTCGAAGTCATCTATCCGAACTACGTGGCGCCCACGCCCGCGCTGGCGGTGGCGCAGTTTCATCCCAGCGAGAAACAGGGCGACGCGGCGCGCGGCGTGGTGGTTGCGCGCGGCACGGCGCTGAAGGGGCGGATTCCCGACGGCGAAGCCACCGCGTGCGAATTCCGCACCACGCAGGACGTACACCTGTGGCCGTTCACGCTGACCGAGGCCAGGCTCACCGGCGTGCCGCCCGACATCGCCGGCCTGGAGCGCTTCGTGCCCGCCGGCATCACGGTGCGCGGCGCGCTGCGGCTGCGGCTGCGCATGCCGCGCGGCGCAACGTTTGCGCAACTGCCGCCGCTGGAGCCGCTGCCCGTCTATCTGGCCGGCGACGAGCACATTGCCAGCCACCTGTTCGAGCTGATCCACGGNGCAGCCGTCGTGTCGCTGACCGGCAGGCCGGGCGCGATGGACCAGCGGCCCAGCGTGGTCAGCCGCAACGCGGTGTCGCTGGTCGGCTTCGGGCCCGGCGAAGGCGCCCTGCCGCTGGCGTGGAACAAGTTCCACGGCCACAACCTGCTCCACGAGTACTTTGCCTGCCCGCAGCGCTTCTACTTCTTCGGCCTGAACGGGCTGGGCCCCGGGCTGGCGAGCCTCGACGGCCCCGAGGCGGAGATCGTCGTGCTGCTGTCGAAGGCGCCCGGCGAGCTGGCGGCGCGGGTCGATCACAAGCAGTTCGCGCTGTACTGCACGCCGGTGGTGAACCTGTTTCCGAAGCGCACCGACCGCATCGAGGTGCATCCGGGACGCACCGAATTCCACCTGGTGCCGGACCGCACCTTGCCGCGCGATTTCGAGGTCTACGCCGTGCAGCGCGTGCTGGGGCAGCGCGCGGCGCACGGCGAAGCCATCGCCTTCCGGCCGCTGTTCGAAACCCGCAGCGACGACGCCGGCAACCATGGNCGGTATTTTTCGGTCCGGCGNGAACGGCGCCTGCTGTCCACGCAGGCACGCAAGTACNGCGTGCGCTCGGCCTATGTCGGCACCGAGGTGTTCCTGTCGCTNGTGGACCAGCACGACGCGCCCTACCCCGACGACCTGCGGCACCTGTCCGTCGAAGCGCTGGTGACCAACCGCGACCTGCCCAGCCTGATACCGCGCAACGGTCGCGACGACTTGCTGGCGCCAGACGCCGTGCCCGTGCAAGGCGTGGGACTCATCCGCCCGCCTTCGGCGCCGCGGCCCCCGTTTGCGGAGGGCGAGACGGCCTGGCGCCTGATNCGCCAGCTCGGTTTCAATTACCTGTCGCTGACCGATCTCGATCATCGCGCCGGCGGNNAGGGCCTGCGCAACCTGCTGGGGCTGTTCCTNGCCGGCGACGACGCCGTGCAGCAGCGCCAGGTGGAGAGCCTGACCGGCGCCAGCGTGAAGCCGGTAACGCGACGCCTGCCTGGCGCCGGGCCAATCCTCTACGGGCGCGGCATCCAGTGCGACCTGACCATCGACGAAGCCGGCTTCTCCGGCGTCAGCCCCTACCTGTTCGGCGTGATCCTCGAACACTTCATCGCACGGCATGTCTCGGTCAACACGTTCACCGAGACGGCCCTGACCTCCTCCCAGCGCGGGCTGATCCATCGCTGGCCCGTCCGCATGGGCGCGCGCGGCACGGTGTAGCCATGCGTTGCAACGACGATCCGGCACGCGCCACGCCTGAACCGTGGCAGATCAGTTTCCTGGGCCTGCTGCGCCAGTTGTCGGCACTGCACCCGGCCCTGCCTGCCGTCGGGCACGCGCGNCGGCCGTGCGAGGAGCCGTTCCGCATCGGGCAGGTTGCCTCGCTGACGTTCGCGCCGCGCGAGATTGCGCAGCTGCGCCAGACGGCGGGCCGGCTCGATATCGCGCTGTTCGGCCTGGGCATGCTGGGCCCGGGCGGCGCGCTGCCGCTGCACTTCACCGAGATCGTCCGCGAACGCAGCGCCGTGCACCATGATTCGACCACGGCCGACTTTCTCGACCTGTTCCATCACCGCGCCCTCACCCGCTTCTATCGGGCATGGGCGCAGGCGCAGTCCACCGCCGGCCTGGACCGGGCGGACGACGAAGTGTTTTCGCGCTATGTGGGTTGGCTGGCGGGCAGCGAGACCGACGAGATAGACCAGCGCGACGGGCCAGTTGCCGGCGCACGCTCGGCTGGCGGCCAGCGGGCACCTGGTACGCGAATCGCGCAACCCGGACGGCATCGCGGCCACGCTCGCGCACTACTTCGGCGTACCGGTCGAGGTGGAAGAGTTTGCGCTGCACTGGATTGCGATCGATCCGGCCGAGCAGACCCGCCTGGGCTTGCCGGGCAGCGCCAGCGTGATGGGCGAAGGCGCCATGCTGGGCGAGCGCGTGCCCGACCGCCAGCACCGGTTCCGGCTGGTGATCGGGCCGCTGACGCGCCGGCAGTACCTGAACTTTGTGCCGAACGGACGCGACCTGCCCGCCCTGATCGACTGGGTACGGGCCTTTGTCGGCTTCGAATTCGCCTGGGAGATCGAACTCCGGCTCACGCCCGAGGCCGCCCAGCCGGCGATGCTCGGCGCACCGGGCCGACTCGGCTGGAGCACCTGGCTGGGTCGGCCCGCCGGTGACGCGGCCGTGACCGGCATGGTGTTCGAGCCCGAACAGTCGCCGCCCCCATCCGGCGACGCCGGCCCAGCGTGATTTGCGGCAGTGCAGCATCCGCTTGCTTCCCACATATAGATATAGCGACCTTCCAATGACCTCCGCCACCGCCATACCCTTCCCCGAGCTTCTCGAACCGATTGATGGCGCCCACCCGTGCGGCGCCAACCTCGAATACGAGCCCGCCTTCATCGCGCTGCAGGCCAAGGTCGCAGTCAGGCCAGAGGTGCAATACGGCCAGTTTCTGAGCGTGCCNGANGCGGTGAACTGGCGCGAGGTCGAGCACGACTGCCGGGTTCTGCTGCAGCGCACCCGCGACATGCGCCTNCTGGTGCTGCTGGCNCGATGCGGCGCCAGGCTCGGTCATGCAGCCGGCTTGCGCGATGGCNTGTCNGCGCTGGCGCACCTGCTGGAAAAGTGGCCCGACGCGCTACATCCGCAGCCGATGATCGATGGCGAGGCNGACCCCGTGCTGCGTGCCAGCGCGCTCGCGGCACTGGCGGACCCGCATGGGCTGATGCGCGACGTGCGCGAGCTGGTGATCGACGGCAATGGGCCGCTCGCACTGCACATGCGCGATATCGAAAAGGCGATGGCCCGGCCCCGGCCTGCCGATGCGCTGCCGCCGGAGTCCGTCGCGCAGCAACTGGCCGCGCTGCGCGCCCGGCAGGACGCAGGGCTTGCAGCGCTCGATGCTGCGCGGTCAGCGGTCCTGTCGATCGATCACTGGGCACGCCAGCATCTGGCCGAGGATCGCCCCGACCTGCAGCCCTTGCTGCAACTGCTGGGCCTGCTGGCCAGCAAAACGGTTGAGGCCGAGGCCCTGGCAGCCACGCCGCAGGCGTGCGGCGATGTCGCCGCGCCGTGCGACCCGGCCGCCGCGCAGCCGATGTCCCGCGAGGCTGTGCTCGCCAGCATCCACCAGGCCCGTATCTGGTTCGAACGGCACGAGCCCAGCAGCCCGGTGCCGCTACTGCTCAGGCAGGCGGAACGGCTGACCGGCAAGCGCTTCGACGAACTGTTTCAGGCCATACCTGCCGACCTCGTCGAACGCTGGGCGCGCGACGAGGCGTAGGCAAGCCCCTGGGGTTCGGCGCAGAAGGGCCGGCGCAGACGGGCGCCGCCTACATCACCCGATGCGCGAAGTGCCCGTGCCGGGCCTCGCCCATCAGCTGGCTGAAGCCGGCCACATCCATGTGCACGAGCGACTCGCGGTCGCCGGCCTCGAAGTAGACGTCGTCGTGCGCCAGCAGGCTGTCGTCGATCCACGTCAGGGTGCCGTAGGCCATGCCCACCGGCGGCAAGGCGTGCAGGTCGCAGTCGCGGAACACTTCACGCACGCCATTCATATGCGCATACGAGAGCTTGCGGCCGCTCTGCTCGCGCAGTTCCGACAACTTGAGGTGATGGCTCGACGGAATCACGGCCGTCAGGTAGCCGCGCTCGTCTTCGAGCAGCACGGCGCGGGCCAGTCGATCGAGTGGCACGCCTGCTGACAGGCTTCGGCCGGTACGGGGAATTGTCTCGAATCGGCTCTCGTTCTTGCTCAGGCATTTCGCCAGCTTCATGGCCATTTTCATGGTGCAACCTCCGGGCGCTGGGGCGCTTCAGTTGTCTCGAGTACGGAAACTATAGGTCAGCGTCCGCGCCAGTTTGTCGGTGCTAACCCGAATGCCGCCGCTCATAGCGCCGCCCTATGGGGCCGATTGCAATCCTCACATTTTGCTGGCATCTGCTCTCGCCTATATTTCTCGTGCGACAGGCTCCGCCCCAGCGGCGCCGCGTGGAAGTGCCGACGCGTGAAGACTAGAACTACTACCGTTTGGATCCCCAAAGGAGAGAGCATGTCTGACGAAAAGTGTCCCTTCAACCATGCCGCCGGAGGCGGCACCACCAATCAGGACTGGTGGCCCAAGCAGCTACGCCTGGACCTGCTCAGCCAGCATTCGAGCAAGACCAACCCGCTGGGCAGCGAATTCGACTACGCGGCGGCTTTCAATAGTCTCGACTTCGCCGCTTTGAAGAAGGACCTGGCCGAGGTCATGACCGATTCCCAGGACTGGTGGCCGGCGGACTTCGGCCACTATGGCCCGCTGTTCATCCGCATGGCGTGGCACAGCGCCGGCACCTATCGCATCGGCGATGGGCGTGGGGGCGGCGGGCGCGGCCAGCAACGCTTTGCGCCGCTGAACAGCTGGCCCGACAACGTAAGCCTGGACAAGGCGCGCCGGCTGCTGTGGCCAGTCAAGCAGAAGTACGGCCAGAAGATTTCGTGGGCCGACCTGATGATCCTGGCCGGCAACGTTGCGCTGGAAACCATGGGCTTCAAGACCTTCGGCTTNGGCGGCGGACGCGAGGACACGTGGGAGCCGGACAAGGACGTCTACTGGGGCAATGAAAAAACCTGGCTNGGCGGCGACGTGCGCTACGGCAAGGGTGCGGCGGGCAAGGAAGGCGATGGCGGCGTGCTGGTGGCCGACGTGGAGAAGCACGGCGAGGAAGTGAGCCGCACCGATCCGGGCCGCAACCTGGAGAATCCGCTCGGCGCCGTGCAGATGGGCCTGATCTATGTGAACCCGGAAGGCCCCGACGGCAATCCCGACCCGCTGGCCGCGGCCTACGACATTCGCGACACCTTCGGCCGCATGGCGATGGACGACGAGGAAACCGTCGCGCTGATCGCCGGCGGGCACACCTTCGGCAAGACTCACGGCGCCGGCCCGGCCACCAACGTCGGCGAGGAACCGGAAGCGGCCGCGCTGGAACAGCAGGGCTTTGGCTGGCGCAACAAGTTCGGCACCGGCAAGGGCGCCGACACCATTACCAGCGGCCTGGAGGTGACGTGGTCGAACACCCCGACGCAATGGGGCCAGGGGTTCTGGGAGAACCTGTTCAACTTCGACTACGAACTGACCAAGAGCCCGGCGGGCGCCAATCAATGGGTGGCCAAGGACAGCCCCGAAACCGTGCCGCACGCGCACGACCCGTCGAAGAAGCTCAAGCCCACGATGCTGACCACCGACCTCTCGCTGCGCTTCGATCCGATCTACGAGAAGATCTCGCGTCGCTTCAAGGACGATCCGCAGGCCTTTGCCGATGCGTTCGCCCGCGCGTGGTTCAAGCTCACCCATCGCGACATGGGTCCCGTGGCGCGCTACCTTGGCCCGGAAGTGCCCACCGAGGAACTGCTCTGGCAAGACCCGATCCCGCCGGTCGATCATCCGCTGGTGAACGACGCCGACGTGGCGGCGCTCAAGCAGACGGTGCTGGCCTCGGGNTTGTCGATTGCCGAGCTGGTGAAGACGGCCTGGGCGTCGGCGTCCACGTTCCGNGGCTCCGACAAGCGCGGCGGNGCCAATGGCGCGCGCATCCGCCTGGCGCCGCAGAAGGACTGGGCCGCCAACGAGCCCGACCAGCTCCACAAGGTGCTGTCGACGCTGGAAGGCATCCAGAGAGACTTCAACGGCAGCCAGTCGGGCGGCAAGAAGGTGTCGATGGCCGACCTGATCGTGCTGGCGGGCGGCGCCGCCATCGAGAAGGCNGCCGAGAAAGCCGGCAAGAANCTGACCGTGCCGTTCTCGCCGGGCCGCATGGANGCCACGCAGGANAAGACCGACGTGAAGTCGATGGGCGCGCTGGAGCCCACGGCCGACGCCTTCCGCAACTACATCAACCCGCGCGTGCGTGTGCCGGCCGAGCACATGATGATCGATCGCGCCCAGCTGCTGACGCTGACCGCGCCCGAGATGACGGTNCTGGTGGGTGGCCTGCGCGTGCTGAACGTCCACACGGGCAAGGACGCCCATGGCGTGCTGACCGACCGGCCGGAAACGCTGTCGAACGACTTCTTCCGCAACCTGCTCGACATGCGTCTGGAGTGGACGCCGCTGTCGCGCGACGTGTTCGAAGGCGCCGACCGCACGACCGGCGCGGTCAAGTGGACGGGCTCGCGCGTCGACCTGATCTTCGGCTCGCACTCGCAACTGCGGGCGCTCTCGGAGGTGTATGCCAGCGAAGACGGCGCGGAGAAGTTCTATGACGACTTCGTCGCCGCATGGACCAAGGTGATGAACCTCGACCGCTTCGACCTGCGCAAGTAGCCTTCCCTCACCGTGGCACCAGACGCCGGAGCTTGCTCCGGCGTTTTTTTTGGGCCGACTCAGGCCTCCCGCGCCTCTCCTGCCTCTCTCTCGCTACACGCCCGCAGCGCCTGCAGGCAGAACTCGGCCACCACGCCGGCCATCTCGTCGGTGTCCATGGGCGCCGTGCCGATGGCCGACACCCGCGCATGGCTGGCGGTCAGCGTGGCCAGCCCGTGCGCGGCGATCCATACCGCGAA
>Ga0055534_1001149_pt1 | contig 11200 bp, 9 predicted proteins | sample AraplaCol_mLB_r2_2_FD_54993 | JGI IMG/M metagenome (GOLD analysis project Ga0055534, IMG submission 54993) | Arabidopsis root microbial communities from North Carolina, USA - plate scrape MF_Col_mLB_r2 | ecosystem: Host-associated > Plants > Roots > Endosphere | place: USA: North Carolina... | reverse complement strand
CAAGCCCATCCTCACCGACTCGGGCGGCTTCCAGGTGTGGTCGCTGGGCGCGATGCGCAAGATCAGCGAGGAGGGCGTGAAGTTCGCGTCGCCGGTCAACGGCGACAAGCTGTTCCTCACGCCCGAGGTCTCGATGCAGATCCAGACCATCCTCAACAGCGACATCGTCATGCAGTTCGACGAGTGCACGCCCTACGACACCAAGGGCCACATCACGACCGAGGCCGAGGCCCGCGTCTCGATGGAGCTGAGCCTGCGCTGGGCCAAGCGCTGCCAGGCGGAGTTCGCGCGCCTTTCCAACCCGAACGCGCTGTTCGGCATCGTGCAGGGCGGGATGTTCGAGAACCTGCGCGAGGAGTCGCTCGCGCAACTGGTGGAGCTGGACTTCCCCGGCTACGCCATCGGCGGCGTGAGCGTGGGCGAGCCCAAGGACGAGATGCTGCGCATCATGGCCCACACGCCGCACCGCCTGCCGGCCAACAAGCCGCGCTACCTGATGGGCGTGGGGACGCCCGAGGACCTCGTGCAGGGCGTGGCCGACGGTGTCGACATGTTCGACTGCGTGATGCCCACGCGCAACGCGCGCAACGGCACGCTGTTCAGCCGCTACGGCGACCTGAAGATGCGCAACGCTCGCCACAAGAGCGACCCGCAGCCCATCGACCCGAGCTGCACCTGCCATGCCTGCGCCGGCACCTCCGGCGTGTCATGGAACGACGGCGGCCGCGAGGGCTTCTCGCGCGCCTACCTGCACCACCTGGATCGCTGCGGCGAGATGCTGGGCCCGATGCTCACCACGGTGCACAACCTGCACTACTACCTGAACCTGATGCGCGAGATCCGCGAGTCGCTCGACGCGGGCCGCTTCGCCGAGTTCCGCGCGCAGTTCAAGGCCGACCGCGCGCGCGGCGTCTAGCCGGGCTGCGCCGAAGGGCCCAGCGGCTGGGGCGCCGTCGGCGCATCCGACTCCGGCCGCGTAAACAGCTGCGCCGGCGTGCCGCAGGCGTGGCAGAACTTCGAGAAGGCGCTCTTGCGCGCGTCGCACTTGCCGCAGTGGTCGAACAGGCCGATACCGCAATGCGGGCAGAAGTCGATCTCGGTGTTCTTCAGGTCCACCGGCCGCTCGCAGCCCGGACACACGCCCTTGGCGAGGCGCGCCAGCGCGGTGTCGTAGCTGAGCTCGTCGCGCCGCACCTGGTCGGGCTGCTGTTCGGCCAGCTTCTGCCTGGCGAGATAGCGGTTGAGCGCCACGATGGCGTAGCGGCCCACCAGCACCGTGAGGACGATGCCCACCACGTAGCGCACGTAGCCGCCGTAGCTGGGCAGGTAGGGAACCAGCTCCACGAAGAAGGCGAAGAGCGCAAAGAGGATGAAGCCCCAGACGAAGGGCCAGTACGGGCTCTTGCGCTTCTTCGCGAAAAGCCAACCGGCAACCACCAGCAACGGCAGCGTCAGCGCCAGCCGGTACAGGAAAACGCGCAGCTCCACGCGGCGCGCCTCCTTCTCCATCTGCTCGGCGGCGGCGCGCGTGAGCACGTCCAGCTGGTCCCGCGCCCGGGCCTGGGACTGGCGGGCATCGAGCGCCACCTGCCGCTGGGCCAGCACCTTCTTCTGCGCCTCATCCTCCGCCGCCTTCAGCGCGTCGAGCGCCTTGGTTCGCGAAATCAGCTCGGCGTCCTGGTCCGGCAGCTGGGTTGCATTGCGCGTGGACAGCCAGTTGGAGAAGGTCTCGCGCGCATTGCGATTGGTCTGGCGCGCGGCTTCCAGCCGCAGCTGCGCCTGCTCCAATGCGGCCTGCGCGGCCTTCTGGCTGTCCTCGGTCTTGGCGAGCGTCTCGCGCAGCGGCACGGTGGCCGCCGGGTCCATGAAGTCGTCCAGCTGCAACGGACGCTCGACGCGGGGCAGGTCGCCCACGATGGTGCTGCCCAGCCCGGTGAGGAAGCCGGCGAAGACGAAGGCCACCAGCCACAGGCCGCGGCGGAACCACTTTTCGGAAAGTCGAAGGGACTTGCTCATGGAATCGGGTCCGGTCATTCCAGCGGAAAGACGAAAAGCCCGGCCAGGATGGCCGCCAGCGCGATCAGCGAGAAGCGCACCGAGGTGGATGTCGCCCGCCGCCAGCGCGAGACGGACGACACCTGGCCGGAATGGTCGATGCCCAGGTCGAACTGACTCGGGCGGCTCACGCTTGCGTCCTCGGATGGCGCATGGGGCGGCGGGATTGCTGCATTCGAAGCTCCTTGTCGTCACATGTGGTTTCGATGGGCGCGGATGATCCCTGCCCGCCCGCCCGGCAGGCATCGCCAGATGTGATGAGTGGCGCCACAGCAGCCATGAAGTATCGAGGATTAATACCGAATGTCAGCCGCTGCTTGCATGCAGGTCGTCGCGGGTGAACGGCCTCTCGCTGCCCGACAGCCGGATGGCCACGCGCTCGAGCAAGCCGTGCGTGGGCGCCGCCTCGCCCGGTTGCTGCTGCACCAGCGGCAGCAGGAGCGTGAGCAGCACCAGCGAGCCGCGCAGCGAGGGATGCGCCACGCGCCGCTGCAGGGCCAGGAAGCCGGCGCTCGTCGCCACGCCGAGCAGGAAGCCTGAACTCACTTCGGACCAGGAATGCGCGTAGATCGCCAGCCGCGAGAGCCCGATGCCGGCCGCCAGCACCCAGCCGCCCACCGCCAGGCCCACCCGCAGGCGGTGGGAGCCGCGCGCCGCCATGAGCCACAGCCCCACCGGCCAGACGGCAGCCGCCAGCATGGTGTGGCCNCTGATGCCGGTGAAGTTGAACCGGGCGCTGCCGATGCCCCAGCCCATGAAGGCCAGCTTGGAAAGCAGCACCAGCAGGCTGGCGGCGCCGAAGATCAGGATCCAGAGCACGGCGGCCGGCCAGGTCCGGCGCGACGAGAGCAGCCACAGCGCGATCAGCGCGGCCGCCGGAAGCAGCAGGCCGCTGTCGCCCAGCCAGGTGTAGCTGCGCCACACGCCCTCGGGCACGCTGTGGATGGCGTGCCAGACGGCATCGCGCACGAAACCCATCGGCGAACTCTCAGGCCTCGGCGTTCATCAGTTCCCCGACGCGGCGCTGCAGCAGCTCCGGCTGGGCGTCCGCCTGCGCCAGCGGGGCGCCGACGTTCAGGCCCACGCGGCTCCACATCCCGCGGCGGAAGGGCCGCACCATGGCCACGTTCTCGCCGTCCCGNCGCTCGACGCGGCTGAAGTAGGAGCCCCACAGGTTGGTCAGCGCCATCGGTACCACCGGCACCGCCAGGCCCTCGGCCTGGGCAGCATCGAGGATCTTCTTCAGGCCGCCCTTGAAGGGCTGCAGCTGGCCGTCGCGGGTGATGGCGCCTTCGGGGAAGATGCCCAGCAGGTCGCCCTCGCGCAGCACCTGGGCGGCCTGCTCGAAGGCGCGATCGTAGGCCGCGGGGTCTTCCTTCTGCGGCGCGATCGGGATGGCCTTGGCCAGCCTGAAGAGCCAGCCCAGCACCGGCACGCGGAAGATGCGGTGGTCCATGAGGAAGCGGATCGGCCGCGGACTCGCCGCCATCAGCAGCACGGCGTCGACGAAGCTCACGTGGTTGCACACCAGCAGGGCCGGGCCGTTGTCCGGAATGTGCCCGTCGCCGCGCACCTTGAAGCGGTAGACCAGCCGCGACAGCACCCAGGCGTAAAAGCGCAGCAGGTACTCGGGCACCAGCATGAAGATGTAGAAGGCCACCAACGCGTTGGCGATGCCGGTGAAGAGGAACACCTGCGGAATGCTGAAGCCCGCGGTGAGCAGTGCGCCGGCGATGACCGAGCTGCCGATCATGAAGAGCGCATTGAGGATGTTGTTCGCCGCGATGATGCGCGCCCGGTGCGTGGGCTGGCTGCGCAGCTGGATGAGCGCGTACATCGGCACGCTGTACACGCCCGCGAAGAGCGAGAGCAGCCCCAGGTCGGCCATGACGCGCCAGTGCGCCGGCTGCGCCAGGAAAGCACCCAGGCCCATGGTCGGCACTTCGGGCAGGCCGCGCGAGGCGAAATACAGGTCGACCGCGAACACGCTCATGCCGATGGCGCCCAGCGGCACCAGGCCGATCTCCACCTGGCGGCGGCTGAGCGTCTCGCACAGCAGGGAGCCGATGCCGATGCCCACCGAGAACACCACCAGCAGCAGCGATGCCACCTGCTCGTCGCCGTGCAGCACCTCCTTGGCGAAGCTGGGGAACTGCGCGAGGAACACGGCGCCGAAGAACCACATCCACGAGATGCCCAGCAGCGAGCGGAAGACCACCACGTTCCCGTGCGCCAGCTTCAGGTTGCGCCAGGTCTCGCTCACGGGGTTCCAGTTGATCTTCAGGCCCGGGTCGGTGGCCTGGGTGGGCGGGATGGCCTGCGCCACGCCCCGACCGACCAGCGCCAGCAGCACGCAGGCCACGGCCACGGCCCCGTGGCCGATCTGCGGCATGGCCACCAGCAGGCCGCCGGCCACCTGGCCCAGCAGGATGGCCACGAAGGTGCCCATCTCCACCATGCCGTTGCCGCCGGTGAGCTCGTGCGAATCGAGCACCTGCGGCAGGTAGGCGAACTTCACCGGCCCGAACAGCGTGGAATGCAGCCCCATCAGGAACACNCAGGCCAGCAGCACNACCGCGTCGGCACGCAGGAAGCCCCAGGTGGCGATCAGCATGATCGCGATCTCCAGCGTCTTCACGAAGCGCATCACGCGCGTCTTGTCGAACTTGTCGGCGATCTGGCCGGCCGTGGCGGAGAACAGCAGGAAGGGCAGGATGAACAGCGCCCCGATCACCAGGCCGGCCATGGCCGGCTTCATCCAGCTCAGCTGCAGCTGGTAGGTCACCATGACGGTGAAGGCGAACTTGAAGAGGTTGTCGTTGGCCGCGCCCGCGAACTGCGTCCAGAAGAAGGGCGCGAAGCGGCGCTGGCCCAGCAGCGCGAACTGGCCGCCATGGCCGTTCGGCGCGCCGGCGGTCGCGTCGGCGCTGGTGCTGCTGCTGGCGATCGTGTTCAAGGCAAGGCCCTTTCGTTGGCGGTGCGGTGCGTCAGGCGGCGGCCGGAGCGGCGCCGCGNAGCCGTATCAAACTGTGACAGCCGCTGCGCGCGAATTGTGCATCAGCGTCCGCTCGTCCATTTGACGNACCGAGTGCAGGACCGGCAGGGCCGCGAGCGCCGCCGCCACATGCTTGAGAGAGTGGCCGGAGACGAGGTGCTGCGTCCATTCGTAGATCGGGGCGTCGGCCACCTCCAGCACCTTGGCGACCGCGTAGGCGGCGATGATCCAGCCCAGCTTGAGGTTCAGCGGCCGCATCCCGGTGCGCACCGGGCGCAGCGTCGCCATCCACAGCACCAGGGCCATGCCGCCGAACTGGACCACCGCCCAGGGCGTCACGTTGCCCGTCTCGTGGAACACGCCCACCGCCAGCAGTCCGGCCGCGAAGGTGACGCAGGCGGCCGGGAAGCCGAAGCGCGGGCTCACCCGCTCCGACACGGCCAGGCCCATCACCCCTGCGAAGGCCACGACCATGGCGGCGCGGTCGCCCGCCAGGCGCAGCACGTCGTCGGGCTGCAGGTGATAGAAGGCCGAGGCGGCCGACACCAGCACCAGGCCGGCGAAGAACAGCCAGGCGCTGTCCAGGGCACTGCCGGGAAGCTCGTCGTGCGCGTAGCCCGGCAGATGGCCGGGGTGCTCGTGGCGGCGCTCCAACCGGTGCAGGCGGCGCAGCCCGAGGAAGCCCACGATCAGGAACGGCAGGTTGCTCAGCACGTCGACCGCGTTGGGCAGGCCCAGCAGGCTGCGGAAGTCGCTCAGCGGGGGGTTGCCGGCACCCGGTTCGGCGAACGCGGGCGCGAGGATGCCCAGCAGCAGCAACAGGACGGCGCCGCCGGCAAGCCAGGCTTCGCGGCGGGAGAGACGGCGCGGCGCGCGCAGGGGGATCGATGCACTCATGACTCAGCTCCTTGTACCGTTGTTGCGGTGCAATGTAGAGAGCCGATTTGCGACACGGCATCAACAATCAATACGAGGCAACAATTTGCCACTTTCGGTACTGTCCGGCTATACCAACACCGGAGGGACTTTCAACATGAGCACCACAGCCGACCTGATCCAGGCCTTGAAGAACGAGCTCAAGAACGCCCGCATGACCTACGCCGACCTGGCCAATTCGCTGGGCATGGCCGAATCCAGCGTCAAGCGCATGCTGGCCAAGGGCGACATGCCGCTGACCCGGGTGGACGCCATCTGCCGCGCCCTGAAGCTGGACTTCGGCGAGCTGTCCCGGCGCGTGGCCGATGCCCAGCCCCTGCTCAAGGAGCTGACCCAGGAGCAGGAGCGGGCGGTGGTCAAGGACAAGAAGCTGCTCCTGTGCGCCATCTGCGTGCTCAGCCAGTGGACGATGGAGCAGATCGTGGCCGCCTACCGCATCAGCGAAGCGGAGTGCATCGGCTGCCTGGTGCAGCTGGACCGCATCGGCATCATCGAGCTGCGCCCNCAGAACCGCTACCGGCTCAAGCTGGCCAAGACCTTCCGCTGGCGCCCGCACGGGCCGGTGATGGAGTTCTTCCGCGAGGAGGTGGTGCTCGACTACTACAAGGGCGGCTTCGACGGCCCGGCCGAGGGGTTGCTGCTGGTGCACGGCGCCATCAGCCGCTCGCTGGCGCCGGCCTTCCTGGATCGCCTGCAGCGCGTGGCGCAGGACTTCGCCCAGCAGCACCAGGCCGATCAGAAGATGGCCGCTCGCGACCGCGAGGGCTACACGCTGCTGCTGGGCATGCGCAGCTGGGAATTCGAGGCCTTCGCGCAGCTGCGCCGCCCCGACGCGCACCCCGGGCTCCAGAAGCTGGCCCGGCCCTGAGGCCTCAGTCCGCCACGAAGACGGTCAGCACGCCGGTGTAGCCGTACAGGTGGTGCCGCGCGATCTCGCCGGCGGCGAAGAAGCCCGCCAGCGGCACGTCGCCCAGGGCATGGCGCACGATCTGCATTTCCGCCCCCGGCGAGCCGAAGTGCGGCCCCCCGCGCCCCGAGCAGCTCACGTAGATGGCCCCGGCGATGCGCCGCGCCGGATGCGGGCTGGCCTCGGCTTCGCCGGCGGCCAGGGCGCTGGCCACTTCGAGGGTCTGCTCCTCGGGCTCCAGCTCCTCGCGGATCTCGGCGCAGATGCGCATCAGGTCGGCCCGCGCCGCATGCGCGTTGCGCCTCACGAAGGTCATGCGCATGCCTGCCTCGGCCTGGTCGGCGATGGCCACCCCGCGCCGCGTCGGATCCAGCCCGATGATGTGGCGCACCAGCACGTCCGAGCCCAGGTCGCCGGTGCGGCGCAGGCCATCGCTGCCGGGGCTGGCCAGGCCCACCAGCGTGGCGCGCACGGCCTCGATGGCATGCATGGGCTCGTCCAGCGACACCCCGAGGTCGGCCAGCAGCACGTCCAGCGCTGGCTCGCCGTCGATGCCCAGCAGCAGGTTGCCGTCGGCCTCGGTGATCTCCCGTTCGCGCGAGACCGGCTGGCAGCCCTGGGTGACGCGCGACACCAGCCGCACGCCCTCGCCGAACAGCACGCCCGACAGGCCGCCCGAGAACACCCCGCTGGCCGCGCCCTGCCCGCGGATGTTCCCGTTGCCGCCGATGGCGAACTGCGGCGTCCCGCCCCGGCCCGAGGACAGGCCGCCGAAGAGGTAGCCGGTCTCGGTACGCGCCGACAGGTCGCCGATCAGCTCGGGCAGGTCATGCGTGCCCGGGTCGGCATGGACCAGCGCCGCGTGGGCCAGGAAATTCTGGTTGGGTCCGCCGCCGCGCGGCAGGTCGGCATTGCCCACCGGCGCGACGCCGGAGAACACCCGGAACTGGTCACCGGGCAGCGCGCACAGCATCACCGTCATCGCCGGCTCGTCGAAGTACTCGGCGTTGTTCGCGGCAATGCCGATGCCGGTGGTGCCGGACCAGTCGGTGACTTCGGGCAGTTCCGCGGCCAGGTGGTCGAGGATCTCCTGCGCGTTGGCCGCGAAGAGGTCGGTGATGTAGAGCAGGCCCAGCGTGGGCGAGCTGGCGTAGTCGGGCTGCGTCATCTGGGCGCGCAGCTGCGCCAGCACGAGGTCCGCCGCCGTCTGCCATTGGGGATGGGTGGCGTGGCCGGATGGGAAAAGCTTCATGGCAAGCCGCGCATGGGGAACGGCCCCGTGCACGGCCCCCATTACATCACTTAACGCCGCCGCGCTGCGCTGCTGCCGCGCTTGCGTGCGGGCGCCTTCTTGGCGGCGGCCGATGGCGACGGCGCGGCCTTCTTCGACGGCGCCGCGTCAGCCTTCTTCGGTGCGGCCATCGCCGGCATCTTCAGCTGCGCCGCTTCCTGCAATGCGGTGGTGGCGATCTGCTGGAACTGCTGGGTCAGCGCGCCCCACAGCTGCATGGGGTCGACCGCGCTCGCGGCAGGCTTGTCCGGCGCCGCCTTGGCGGCGGGTGCGTCCTCCTTGGGCCTGGCCTTGTCCTTCGGGGGCTCGGCCTTCGGCGCTGCGGCAGCCGCAGCCGCGCCGCCGGTGAAGGCCTTGGCCAGGTCTTCCATCTGCAGGTTCATGCCCTGCAGCGTCGACAGCGTCATGCGCTGCACCTCGAGCGCCTGGATGGTCGCCTTGAGCGCGTGCAGGTTCTGGTCGAGCCAGAACTGCACCGCCTTCAGCTCCTGGATTCGCTTGTCCACCTCTTCCACGCTGAGCGTNGGCGCGATCCAGCTGGAGATGCCGGGAATGCCCGGGATGCCCGGGATGCCCGGCATGGCGGGCAGGCCCGCCTTCGCCGCGGTGGCAGCGGCTGCGCCGCCGGCGTTGGCGCTGCCGGCCAGGTTCTTCAGGAAGTCGAAGCCCGGAACGAACTGGTCGAAAAAGAAGGACGGCTTGTCGCTCATCGGAAGTCTCCCTCGCGGCGGATGATGGTGGATGTCGGGCCGGCCGAGCTTATACCCGGGCCGCCCCGCCAGGTTCAGTGCTTGTGCTGATGCTCGCCGGCATCCGCGCCGCCCGGCGCGCCCACGGCCACCGGCACCTGCAGCGTCTGCTCGCTGGCCACGCCCTTGGCGTCCATGAAGCGCAGCGTGATCGGCACGGTGCTGCCGGCCGCCACCGGCTGCTTCAGGTCCATGAGCATCAGGTGGTTGGCGCCGGGCNTGAGCTCCACCGTCTGGCCCGCGGGCAGTTCCAGCCCCTGGGCCAGCGCGCGCATCTTCATGGTGTCGCCTTCCATCTTCATTTCGTGCACCTCGGCCACGCCGGCCACCGGCGTGGAGGCGCCCACGAGGCGCGTGCCCGCGGGCGCCTTGAGCTTCATGAAGGCGCCGGTGCCGCTCTGGCCGGGCACCGCGCGGCGCACCCAGGCATCGCTGACTTCCACGGGCGCCGCGGCGCCGGGGGCGAGCACCATCAGGCGCGCGGCCGGGAACTCGGGCTTGGCCGTGTCGCCGGCCGGGATCTGCGCCCAGTCGGCGCTGCCCACGTCGCAGGTCTGCAGCACCTTGAACCACATCGGTCCCGGGCTGGCGACCAGCTTGCCGCGAACGATGAACTGGGCCTTCTCCTCGCCCGGCAGCGCGCTGGCGGGCGACGCGGCCTTCCAGCTGATCTCGCTGCCGCTGCTGGCCAGCGTCCAGCCGTCGCGCGGCTCGGCCTTCTGCACGGTGAAGCCGGCGGGCACGCGCACCGTGAGGCCGGTGGTGGACTTGGCGTCCTTGCAGGCATGGCCGACACGGAAGGCGGCCACGTAGTCGCTGCCGGCGGCGGCGCTGCCTTCGGCGAGCGTGACGTGGGCGAAGGCGCCGCTCGCGGCAAGGAGCGCGCCGGCGGCAACGAGGGTGCGGGTGAATTCGCAGGTGTTCATGTCAGGGTCCTCGGGAAAAGAAGAATCGCGGGTCAAAGGTCGAAGCGCAACTGCGCCGTGTAGGTGCGCTGCGGGTAGGGATGGAAGTTCCAGTACTGCTCGTCGTTGAGGTTGTCGATGCCGAAGGCGGCCGACCACTGGCGGGTGATCTGCCAGCGCACGCGCACGTCCACCACGAAGTACTTGCTGGCGCCGAAGTAGGCGTCGCCGTTCACGTCGCTGTTGTCCAGGGTGGAGTACTGCTGCCCGCTGTAGCGCGCGGCACCGGTGAAGGACCAGCGCGCGTCCGGCCGCCAGGTGGCGTAGACGGTGGAGCGCCAGCGCGGCACGCGCGGCTGCCACTTGCCCACGCTGGCCGGGAAGGCGGCGTTCTCCACCGTCTTCGAGTCGGCGAAGGTCAGGCTGCCGCCCAGCTCCAGCCCCTTGATCCACACGTCCTGGCCGCTGTAGGCCAGCTCCAGGCCAGTGGTGCGCACCTTGTCCACGTTCTGCACCCGGGAGACGACCGGGTTGGTGCCCGGCACCTGCTGGCTGTAGAGCGCGTCCTTCGTCTCCTCGTGGAACAGCGTGGCGCGCGCCAAACCGCTGCCCAGGTCCTGCTCGGCGCTCAGCTCGCTGGTCCAGGACTTCTCGGGCTCGAGGTTCGGGTCGTTGACGAAGGCCAGCGCGCCGCCCGAAGTGGCGCCGTAGAGCTCGCCCACCGTCGGATAGCGCACGGCGCGGCCCAGCGAGCCCTTGAGCACCGTGCGCTCGGCCANCTGGTAGGCCAGCGCCGCCTTGGGCGAGACGTCGGACTCGCCGCGCTGCGCGTAGCCGAGGCGGCTGGTGGCGGTGGCGCTCAGGCCGTCGCTGGCGGTCCAGTCCTCGTAGCGCAGGCCCAGCACCGCCTTCCATCGCGGGGCGAAGGACCAGGTGTCCTGCGCCCAGGCGCTCCAGGTCTCGGTGCGGCCGCCCACCTCGCTGACCAGGCTGCCGGCCGGGCCGACCAGCCAGCTGCCCACCACGTTGCGCTTCACGATGTCCAGCTTGTAGGCGTCGCGGCCGATGCCGAAGTCCACGATGTGCGCGCCGCCCGCGCCCTGCGGCCGCCAGGTGCCCTTGGCCGCGAGCGTGTTCCAGCCGGTGCCGTCCTGGTCCTGCAAGGTGCCGGCGCCGCCGTTCGCGGCCCCCGGCAGGGCGATGGTCGGCGAGCGCTGCTGGTCTTTGGCATAGTCGTAGAGGCTGGCCGCCAGCTCCCAGTCCCAGGTGCCTCCGGTGCGGCTCTTCACCGAGAGGCCGTGCATGTAGTGCGTCTGCTCGTCGTCGGTGAGCGGGAAGGCGGTGGGCGCCAGGGTGAAGCTG
>Ga0055534_1001137_pt1 | contig 11280 bp, 8 predicted proteins | sample AraplaCol_mLB_r2_2_FD_54993 | JGI IMG/M metagenome (GOLD analysis project Ga0055534, IMG submission 54993) | Arabidopsis root microbial communities from North Carolina, USA - plate scrape MF_Col_mLB_r2 | ecosystem: Host-associated > Plants > Roots > Endosphere | place: USA: North Carolina... | reverse complement strand
TGGTTACATCCAATGTCTGGCGTCCCCTAGGGGATTCGAACCCCTGTACTCACCGTGAAAGGGTGATGTCCTAGGCCTCTAGACGAAGGGGACAGAAACTTGGTGGAGCTAAGCGGGATCGAACCGCTGACCTCTTGCATGCCATGCAAGCGCTCTCCCAGCTGAGCTATAGCCCCATAGTTACTGCCAACTACTGCTTGCCGCCAGATTAACTGCTTTCCGGCGAAGCGGCGATTATAAATCAATCGCTGCGTTTTGCAAGTCCCTTTTTCTCAGCTTTTCAACCGGGCTGCTTGACTTGCGTCGCGCAGCAGGGAGAACGAGATTATGCTGAAGTCCCGGCTTGAGTGCAAGCCCCGCCGAGACATTTCTGCACATTTTTTTACGCGGCGGCCAGGCGGCGCAGCACGGTCTCGCGGCCGATGAGTTCCAGCACCGCGTCGATGCTCGGCGTCTGCAGCTGCCCCACTACCAGCAGGCGCACCGGCATGGCGAGCTTTGGCATCTTCAGGCCAAACTCGGCCAGCACGGCCTTGAACGTGGCGCCGATGGCTTCGCGCTTCCACTCGGGCAGCGCAGCCAGCTGCGTGGCCAGCGCCTGCAGCGCCGGACGGATCTCATCGGTCAGGTGCTCGGCCTTCAGGGCCGCCTCGGGCTGCGGCTCGCCGCGATAGAACAGCATCGCGGTCTGCGCCACTTCCTTGAGCGTGTTCGCGCGATCCTTGACCAGTGCGATCACGCCTTCCAGNTNCGCGCCTTCGATCGTGCCGCCCAGGGCCTCGATGAACGGACGCGTCAGCGTGGCCAGCCGCGCGTTGTCGCCGGTCTTGATGTAGTGGTTGTTCAGCCAGGCGAGTTTCTCCGGGTTGTACTGTGCCGGCGACTTGCCCAGGTGCTCCAGGTCGAACCACTCCACGAACTGCTCGCGCGAGAAGATCTCGGCGTCGCCATGCGCCCAGCCCAGTCGGGCCAGGTAATTCAGTACCGCTTCGGGCAGGTAGCCTTCGTCACGATAGCCTGTCACCGGCATCGCGCCATGGCGCTTGCTCATCTTCTCGCCCTGCTCGTTCAGCACCGTCGGCAGGTGGGCGTAGACGGGCACGTCGCCGCCCAGCGCACGAATGATGTTGATCTGGCGCGGCGTGTTGTTGACGTGGTCATCGCCACGGATCACGTGCGTGATCTTCATGTCGAGGTCGTCCACCACCACGCAGAAGTTGTACGTGGGCGTACCGTCGGGGCGCGCGATCACCAGATCGTCGAGTTCATCGTTCGAGATCTCGATACGGCCCTTCACGGCGTCGTCCCACACCACGCTGCCGCCGATCGGATTCTTGAAGCGCACCACGGGCGTCACGCCGGCCGGCGGCTCGGGCAGCACCTTGCCCGGCTCCGGGCGCCAGAAGCCGTTGTAGCGCGGCTTTTCGCCGGCAGCGCGCTGGGCTTCNCGCAGGGCGTCCAGTTCCTCGGTGCTCATGTAGCAGTAGTAGGCCAGCTCGCTGTCCAGCATCTGCTGNACCACCGCGCGATAGCGGTCCATGCGCTGCATCTGGTAGAACGGACCNTCGTCGATATCGAGGTCGAGCCAGGCCATGCTCTCCAGGATCACGTCGACCGCTTCCTCGGACGAGCGCTCGACGTCGGTATCCTCGATACGCAGGATGAAATCGCCCTGCATGCGACGGGCAAACGCCCACGGATAGAGCGCGGAGCGGATGTTGCCGAGGTGGATGAAGCCGGTGGGGCTCGGCGCGAAACGGGTGCGGACGCGTTGTGTCATGGTCGGGAGAAACAGAAACAAAAAGGCCCGCACGGATGCGCGCAGGCCGTCATTCGCTGAACGCCGCATTATACGCCCTGCCCGATTCCAAACCGGCCGCGGAATCATTTATGCTGCCACCGGTCTGAAACAGGGCCGCGCGGGATTGCACCCGCCAACGCGCCCGCCGATGCCCTGCGCATCACTTCTTCGAAAGCCTACTCCCTCGATGCAACGACGACATTTCCTCGGCGCCTCGGCCACGATGCTGCTGGCAGCCTGCTCATTCGGCCCGAAGCCGGCGCCCAGCGCCAATCCGGGCCCCACCGCCACGACCACTCCGGTCGCACCGGCGCCGCGCCCCATCCGCATCGGCCTGGCGCTGGGCGGCGGCGCCGCGCGCGGCTTTGCCCATATCGGCGTGATCAAGGCGCTCGAGGCGCAGGGCATTCATCCGGATATCGTTACCGGCACCAGCGCGGGCTCCGTGGTGGCGGCGCTCTATGCCACGGGCATGGACGGCTTTCAGCTCAACAAGCTGGCGTTGACGATGGACGAGGCGGCGATTGCCGACTGGGCGCTGCCGTTCGGCACGAAGTTNGGCGGCTGGCTCAAGGGCGAGGCGTTGCAGAACTACGTGAACCGCCTGGTCAAGAACCGACCGATCGAGGCCATGAAGCTGCCGCTGGGGATTGTTGCCACCGACCTGAAGACCGGTGAGCGCATCGTCTTCCGGCGCGGCAACACCGGCCAGGCCGTGCGCGCTTCGAGCAGCGTGCCGGGCGTATTCCAGCCGGTGTCGATTGCCGGGCACGACTATGTGGATGGCGGCCTCGTCGAGCCCGTGCCGGTGGATGCGGCGCGCGAGATGGGCGCCGAGTTCGTGATTGCAGTGAACATCTCGGCCGACCCTTCGAGCCAGAAGAACAACGGCCAGAGCGGCGTGCTGCTGCAAACCACGTCGATCATGGGCCAGTCGATCAATCGCATGACGCTGGCGCGTGCGGACGTGGTGATCCGCCCCGACCTGCCTGACATGGGCGGCAGTGACTTCGCCTCGCGCAACCGCGCCATCCTGGCCGGCGAGCAGGCAACCTCGGCCGTGCTGGCCTCGCTGCGCGAGAAGCTGGCGGCCGCGCGGCTGCGTCCCGCCACAACGGTGGGCGCCATCGCTGCCCAGTGAGCCAGGAACCCCGGCGGCGACCAGCCCTGTCACTTTGCCGCGCCTGCTGACAGGAAATGTCAGCGGCGTGACAGGCGATGTCACCCCTAAGTGGGGTATCCGGGCAGGGGCCGGTGGCGCCGGGCAGCAAGCCGGACAACAAAAAAGGACTGCCGAGGCAGTCCTTTTTTTCCAGACCCGGAGGTCAACCTTCAGCCGCCAAACAGCGTGCGGCCCTGGGCGCTCGGATCGTAACGCTTGAGCGTCTCGATCATGCTGCCGGTGTTCTCCACCGAACCGCGCGCCGAATCGTCGATCCGGCGGGCGCCGTTGTAGCGGGTCACCCAGTAGGCGGCGCGCATGTCGTCCACACGGATCTTGCTGCCGGTGGACGGTGCGTGCACGAACTTGTTGTCGCCAATATAGATGCCGACGTGCGAGAACGTATGGCGCATCGTGTTAAAGAACACGAGATCGCCCGGGCGGAGTTCGTTCACGGCCACGGTGGTGCCCACCTGGCTCATTTCAACGGACCGGCGCGGCAACATGAAGCCGAAGGTGTCGTTGAACACGTAGCGAACAAAGCCGCTGCAATCCAGACCCGATTCGGGGCTGTTACCGCCAAAGCGGTAACGCACGCCAATCAGGCCCAGCGCGTTCATGACCAGGTCGCCAGCCTTGCTGGCAACGTTGCTGGTGGAGTTCATCACCGACGACAGCAAGCCGCGCTTGCCTTCCGGATGCGCGTCCGTGCCATCGACACGGGCTTCGATCCGGGCGTCGGGGTCCTTGAACACCGTATCCGCCAGCACTCCATTCGACACAGTCGCACCGCAGGCAATGGCAATTCCAATGGCAGCGCGCGCCAGGGAATGAAGTACCGTTTGCATTGGCTCTCCTGATGATCGGACAAATCTGACCGGCGAATCAGACAAAGCCGGACAGCGTGAAAACATCAGGGCGGAACGTACGCAAGAAGTACGCCAGCGCGACTGCACCAGCCGCGTGCAACTTCACCTTCCCCAAGGCCTGCATGCGGCGGACGAACCACCCCCGATAAAACGTATCGCGGGATAGTAAAGTACCCACCCTTGACATGTCAAAGATGGTTACAACTTTCCCGCAATTCGCTAGATAATCAACGAACTAGCGCGAAAAACTTATTCTGTTTCTCGGTTTGCTTATAAAGAAACCGTGTTACTCCGCCATGACAAAGCGCGCTGCAACGCACATCATTCAGGCGGCGCCCAAGTGGGCNGCGGCCATCAGTTTGCGCGTATACGGATGCTGCGGCGCACCGAGTACGGTCTCGGTCTCNCCCGATTCCACCACTTCACCGTTTTTCATCACGATCACGCGGTGCGCCATCGCACGGATCACTGCAAGATCGTGNCTGATGAACAGGTAGCTGAGGTTGTACTTGTGCTGGAGTTGCGAAAGCAGCGCCAGCACCTGCTGCTGGATCGACACATCAAGTGCCGAAGTCGGCTCATCGAGCACAAGCACCTGCGGCTTCAGGATCAGCACCCGGGCAATGGCAATCCGCTGGCGCTGTCCGCCCGAGAACTCGTGCGGATAGCGTCCCAGCGCAGTGCGGTCGAGCCCCACTTCGCGCAAGGCTTCGATCACCCGCTCGCGCATGGCGTCCCGCGTCAGGCCGGGCTGATGCAGCGCCAGCCCCTCCCCTACGATCTGCTCGATGGTCATACGCGGCGAGAGCGAGCCGAACGGGTCCTGGAACACCACCTGCATGCGCTTGCGCAGCGCGCTGCGCTCCTTTTGCGAGCAGGTATCGAAGCTGCGCCCCAGGAACTGGATGGCCCCGGCGCTCTTGCGCTGCAACGCCAGCACCGTATGCGCCAGCGTGGTCTTGCCCGACCCCGATTCGCCGACGATGCCCAGCGTCTCGCCTTCGCGCAGTTGCAGGGTCACGTCCTTGACCGCCGCAAATGCCTCCTTGCCGAACCAGCCGGCAAAGCCGGCGCGCTTCTTCTGGTAGTTCACGCACAGCGCATCGGTCTCCAGCAGCACCGGCGCCAATGGCACCAGTGGCAGCACCTCGCGCTTCGGGCGGCTGTCGATCAGCTTGCGGGTGTAAGGATGGTGCGGGTTGGCAAAGACCTCGGTGGTCTCGCCGGTTTCCACCAGCACGCCCTTCTCCATCACGCCCACGCGCTGTGCGAAGGCGCGCACCATGTTCAGGTCGTGCGTGATCAGCATGACAGCCATGCCGAACTCCGCCTGCAGGCTACGCAGCAGGTCGAGGATCTGGGCGCGGATGGTCACGTCCAGCGCCGTGGTTGGCTCGTCGGCCAGCAGCAGCTTCGGCCGGCAGGCCAGCGCCATGGCAATCATGGCGCGCTGGCGCTGCCCGCCCGACAACTGATGCGGAAAACTGTTGAACCGGTTGGCCGCGTCGCTGATGCCGGTGCGCTCCAGCAGCGCAATGGCCCGGTCACGGGCAGCCCGCCGGTCCAGCCCCTCGTGCAGCGCCAGGGTTTCGACGATCTGGTTGCCGATCGTATAGAGCGGATTCAGCGCCGTCATCGGCTCCTGGAAGATCATCGCGATTTCCGACCCGCGAATGCGGCGCATCTCGCGGTCGGACACCTGCAGCAGATCCTCGCCCTCGAAGCGGATGGCGCCCTGGTAATGCGCATCCTCCACGAGCCGCAGCATCGCCAGCGCGGTCACGGTCTTGCCCGAGCCCGACTCACCCACCAGCGCGTAGCGCTCGCCGGCGCGCAGGTCGAAGCTCACGTCGCGCACGGCGCGCGTGGCGTGCTCGCCCTCGCCGAACGTCACGGACAGGCGGTCCACGCACATCAGCTTGGTGCCCGGCGCCGGCGCCATCACCGGCTCGGTAAACAGCGGTGTCACGGAACTCATGGCGTGGCCTCCGCGGCCGGGGTGCCAGCCGGCACCTTGGGCTCCACGCGGCCGCGCAGTTGGGCCAGGCCCAGGCGCGTATCGAATGCGTCGCGCAGTGCGTCGCCCATNAACGTCAGCAGCAGCAGCGTGATCACCAGCACCGCGAACGTCGACAGCGAGATCCACCACGCATCGAGATTGGCCTTGCCCTGCGCCAGCAGCTCACCCAGGCTCGGCGTGGTGGGCGGCACGCCNAGGCCCAGGAAGTCGAGGCTGGTCAGCGCCAGGATGGCCGCGCTCATGCGGAACGGCAGGAACGTGATTACCGGNGTCAGGCTGTTCGGCAGGATATGCCGCCACATGATCTGCACGTTCGACAAACCCAGCGCCCGCGCCGCCTTGACGTAGTCCAGCGACCGGTTGCGGTAGAACTCCGCGCGGACGTAGTCCGACAGGCCCATCCACCCGAACAGCGACAGCAGGATGATCAGNAGCGCCAGGCTCGGCTCGAAGATCGAGGCAAAGATGATCAGCAGGTACAGCTCGGGCATCGAGCTCCAGATCTCGATGGCGCGCTGCGAGACCAGGTCGAAGCGCCCGCCGAAGAAGCCCATCAGCGCGCCGGTCAGCGTACCGATCAGCACGCCGATCACGGTCAGCGCCAGGCCAAACAGCACCGATACCCGGAAGCCGTACAGCAGCCGCGCCAGCACGTCGCGCCCCCGGTCATCGGTGCCCAGCCAGTTGTCGGCCGACGGCGCCGCCGGATTGGGCTCCTTGGCGAAATAGTTGATCGAGTCGTAGGAGTACCGGTTCGGCGGGAAAATGGCGAAATTGCCATTGCTCGTGATCCGGTCGCGGATGAACGGGTCGAGAAAGTCGGCCCGCGTCGGAAAATCGCCGTCGAACGTGGTTTCCGAATACGTCTTGACGATCGGGAAGTAGTATTCGCCCTTGTAGCGCACCACCAGCGGCCGGTCGCTCGACAGCAGCTCGGCGCCCATGCTNAGCACGAACAGGATNACGAACAGCACCAGGCTCCAGTAGCCAAGCCGGTTGCGACGAAAGCGCTGCCATGCGCGCTGGCGTGGCGACATCGAATGCGGCATGGCCGCCACCGCGGTTTTGGGACCGAATTTCATCGGTGCATCCCTTCGAAGTGAATGCGCGGATCCACCATCACGTAGCAGACATCTGAGATCAGGCGCGTCACGAGGCCGATCAGCGTGAACAGGTACAGCGTGCCCAGCACCACCGGATAGTCGCGGCGCAGCACGGCTTCATACGAGAGCAGGCCCAGGCCGTCGAGCGAGAACAGCGTCTCGATCAGCAGCGAGCCCGTAAAGAAAGCGCCGATGAACGCCGCCGGGAAGCCGGTCACCAGCGGGATCAACGCGTTGCGGAACACGTGCTTCCAGAGCACGCGCCGCTCGGCCAGGCCCTTGGCGCGCGCCGTCAGCACGTACTGCTTGCGGATTTCCTCGAGGAACGCGTTCTTGGTCAGCATCGTCACCACGGCGAAGCTGCCGACGACCGAGGCCGTGATCGGCAGCACCAGGTGCCACAGGTAATCCATGACCTTGCCCATCAGCGAGAGCTGGTCCCAGTCGTCCGAGGTCAGGCCGCGCAGCGGGAACCACTGGACGAAGGTGCCGCCGCCGAACAGCACCAGCAGCAGCACGCCTAGCACGAACCCCGGAATGGCGTAGCCCACCAGCACGATCATGCTGCTGATCACGTCGAAGCGGCTGCCGGCCCGGATGGCCTTCGAGATGCCGAGCGGCACCGATATCAGATAGGTCAGGAAAAACGTCCAGAGCCCCAGGCTGACCGACACCGGCATCTTGGACTTGACCAGCTCCCAGACGCTGCGGTGCTGGAAGTAGCTCTGCCCGAGGTCGAACTGGGCAAAGCGCTTGAGCATCATGAAGTAGCGCTCGATGGGCGGCTTGTCGAAGCCGTAGAGCGCCTGGATTTCCTTGATCTTGTCGGGGTCCACGCCGCGCCGGCCACGATATTCCGCCCCGCCGCCACTGGCCTCGCCCGCGCCGCCGCGCCCCTTCATCTCGAGCATCATCTGCTCGACGGGGCCGCCCGGCACGAACTGGATCACCACAAAGGTAAGCGTGATGACCCCGATCAGCGTCGGGATCATCAGCAGGATGCGCTTCAGCAGATAGGCAAGCATTAGCCGTCCGTGGGAAGTCGGGATGACTGGGTCTTCGGCGTCAAGTCCTTGCGCCACCAGTTGGAGAGGATCCAGCCTTCCGCGGTGTAGTAGTACGGCAGGCGCGTCGGGTACGACAGCTCCTTGCGGTATGACACCCGATGGAAGGCACTGTACCAGTTCGGCACGATGTAGTAGCCGTGCATCAGCACGCGGTCCAGCGCCCGGCCGGCGGTGATCAGGTCGTCGCGCGTCTCGGCATGGAGCACGGCGTCCACCAGCTTGTCCACCGGCGCGGATTTCAGCCCGAACAGGTTGTCCGACCCCGGCGTGCCCGCCGCCTCGGCGCTGAAGCGGTCACGCAATTCATTGCCGGGACTTTGCGAGTCCGGGAAGCGGATCGACACCATATCGAAGTCGAAGTCTTCGAGCCGCTTCTGGTACAGGGCAAAGTCCGTGGTGCGCTGGTTGACCTGGATGCCCAGCTTCTCCAGGTTGCGCACATAAGCCGTGATGACCCGGCTCATGGCGCCGCCATCGTCGAGAAACTCGAAGGCCATGGCTTCGCCCTTGGCATTGCGCAGCGCCCCGTCCTCGTACGTCCAGCCGGCCTGCGCCAGCAGGCGCCGGGCCTCGCGCAGGTTGTCGCGCAGCGAGCGCGGCGGGTTGGTACTCGGCTGGGTCACGTCGGCGCCGAACACCTCGGGCGGCAANTGGGCGCGCAGCGGCTCCAGCAGCTTGAGCTCGCCNGCGCCCGGCTTGCCGTCGAACGTGGTGCTGGCGGCCAGNTCGCTGTTCGAGAACCAGCTGTCGAGCCGCTTGTACGCGCCGTAGAACAACTGGCGGTTCAGCCATTCGAAATCGAGTGCCAGGATCAGTGCCTGGCGCACCCGCACGTCCTGGAACATCGGCTTGCGCATGTTCATCACGAAGCCCTGCATGCCGGCGCCGTTGCGGTGCGGNAATTCGGTCTTGATCAGCCCGCCGTCGCGGAAGCGGGTGCCGACATAGCTCTTGGCCCAGTTCTTGGAGCGGTATTCGACGATCGCGTCGAACTCACCCGCCTTGAACGCTTCCAGCTTGGCCGTCTCGTCCTTGTACAGGCGATAGACCACCCGGCCGAAGTTGAANGTGCCGCGCCGCACGGCGAGGTCGCGGCCCCAGTACTTGGGATCTCGCTGNAATACGATGCCCCGGCCGGCGTCNTAGCGCTCGATNCGGTACGGGCCGCTCGTGATCGGCTCTTCGAAGGTCAGCTTCTCGAACGGCACCTTGGCGGTCCATTTCTTCGAGAACACCGGCAGTTGNCCGACGATCAGCGGCAACTCGGCGTTGCGCTGCTTGAAGTCGAACCGNATGGTGCGTTCGCCGGTCACCACCACGGCNTTCACGTCCATGCACATGCTGCGGTAGCCAGGGCTGGCCGCCTTGCTCATGAGCATGTCGTAGGAATACTTGACGTCCGAGGCCAGCACCGGATCGCCATTNGCGAAGCGGGCCTGCGGGCGGATATGGAAGGTCACCGACAACTGGTCGGGCGCCACGGTCACGTCNTCGGCCAGCAGGCCGTAGGCGCTGGCGGTCTCGTCGGCGCTGCTGATCAGCAGCGTCTCGAACATCAGCGAGGTCAGGCCCGGCGCCGAGGTGCCTTTCAGTGTGAACGGATTGAACTTGTCGAAACTGGTACGTCGGTCGGGGTTGGCCAGCGTGAGCGTGCCGCCCTGCGGGGCGTCCGGGTTGACGTACTCGAAATGCGCGAATTCCGGCGGGTACTTGAGATCGCCGTGGAGCGCGAAGCCGTGGGCGGCAAACCCCGATGCGGGAAAACCCGAACCCAGCACGATTGCCAGTGCGAGCCCCCAATGCACCACCGCGCGTCGACGGAAGCACTGCCCTGCCGCCTGAAGCGGCCAACGTGCATGAATCAGCATCCGGTTGCAGACCTCCACAATGCCCGAGACGGCCCGGCGGCTTGTGGCCGGGCGAAGTTGTGCGACAATTTTACATGCGTTCGGGTGGCGACCAGCCATCCGGACATTCCCTTTACGCGGCGCAACAAACTGCGGGCAACCAATCCCGCCGTGCACCGGCCACGGCCAGTGCACGAAACATGCCCGTCCTCACAAACATCTTGGAGTATCCATGGGTTTTCTGGCAGGTAAGCGGATCCTGATCACGGGCTTGCTTTCGAATCGTTCCATCGCCTACGGCATTGCCTCGGCCTGCAAACGCGAAGGCGCCGAGCTTGCCTTCACCTACGTGGGCGAACGGTTCAAGGACCGCATCACGGACTTCGCCAAGGAATTCGGCTCCGACATGATCTATGAGTGCGACGTGAGCAGCGACGAGCAGATCGCCGCGACGTTCGCCGCCTTGGGGCAGCGCTGGGAAAAATTCGACGGTCTGGTGCATTCCATCGGCTTTGCGCCGCGCGAAGCCATTGCCGGCGACTTCCTCGATGGCCTGTCGCGCGAAGGCTTCCGCATTGCGCACGACATCTCGGCCTACAGCTTCCCGGCGCTGGCCAAGGCCGCGATGCCGCTGCTGAACGACAAGGCCTCGCTGCTGACGCTGACGTACCTTGGCGCCGAGCGCGTGGTGCCGAACTACAACACGATGGGCCTGGCCAAGGCGTCGCTGGAAGCCAGCGTGCGCTACCTGGCTTCGGCCGTCGGCCCCAAGGGCATCCGTGCCAATGGCATTTCGGCGGGCCCGATCAAGACGCTGGCCGCCTCGGGCATCAAGGACTTCGGCAAGCTGCTCAAGCATTTCGAGGACGTGGCACCGATGCGCCGCAACGTGACGATCGAGGAAGTGGGCAACGTGGCCGCCTTCCTGCTGTCGGACCTGTCCAGCGGCGTGACCGGTGAGATCACCTACGTCGACGGCGGCTACAACATCGTCGGCACCGCCGTCGAAGAGTAAGCAGCCCTGCTCCGGCCGTGATCGAAGCGCCCCGACCGGGGCGCTTTTTTATTCCCGCGCCACGGCTTCCAGCACGGCCACCGCGCGCGCCGCCGCCGGCGACAGCGTGCGCTGCGCCAGCCTGACCACCGCGAACTGCATCGCAATNTCCGGAAGCTCCGGAATCTCNAGCGCCACGAGNCGTCCNGCCGCCACCTCCTCGCGCACCGCGCGCTCGGGCGCCAGCAGCAGCGCGTCGGCATCGCGCACCAGGTGCGTCAGCGCGCGGAAGTCGTTGCTTTCCACCTGGAACGGCAGATCCTCGCCCGGCTTGCAGCGCAGCAGCTTGCGTAGCCGTTCGTGCTGCTCCGGCGGGAACACCACCGAAACCAGCGCCGACCCGCGCAACGTGGCCAG
>Ga0055534_1001134_pt1 | contig 11292 bp, 12 predicted proteins | sample AraplaCol_mLB_r2_2_FD_54993 | JGI IMG/M metagenome (GOLD analysis project Ga0055534, IMG submission 54993) | Arabidopsis root microbial communities from North Carolina, USA - plate scrape MF_Col_mLB_r2 | ecosystem: Host-associated > Plants > Roots > Endosphere | place: USA: North Carolina... | reverse complement strand
CAAATCTTGCTCGCGCAACCAAATTGAAAAGCCTCTTGGAGAAATCCAAGGGGCTTTTTTCTTTGCGGTTTCACCCGCTCTTTTTGGCCCCGACATGATGCCCACGCCGACCTTCCGCCACGCCGTTCCACGAGACACCGCGCGCTGCTTCGAGATCGAAAGCACGGCCTACGAAGGCGACGAAGCGGCGACCCAGGAAAAGATTGCCACGCGCATCGCGCAGTACCCGCAAGGCTTCCTGGTGATGGAGTCGGACGGCCAGATCATCGGCTTCATCAACAGCGGCTGCGCGCATGACGTGGTGATGGCCGACGAGGCCTTCAAGGAACTGGTGGGACACGATCCCCTCGCGCCCCACGTGGTGATCATGTCGGTGGTGATCGACCCCGCGCACCAGGGGCGGGGCCACACCATGCCGATGATGCGCACCTTCGTCGACGAGATGCGCCGCAATGGCAAGAAGAGCATCCACCTCATGTGCCGCGAACGGCACGTCGGCCTCTACGAGCGGCTGGGCTATCGCTACGTCAAGCCCTCGGCCTCGGACCACGGCGGCCTGGTGTGGCACGAGATGGTGATGGAGCTCGCCTAGAGCACCTCGTCCCGCAGCTGCGGGAACACCTTCGACACCTTGGCCAGCAGGTAGTCGCCATAGCGGCCGTTGAAGGCATGCACGTTGGCGCGGTCCCAGCGCTGCGCACTGTCGTCGTGTGCCGTGGCGCCGGCAAGGCCTTCGATGCGCTGCACGCGGGCCTCGAAGTCCGGGTCGAAGAAGAGCGGGAAGGACAGGCGGTCGCGCCCCGAGGTGTTGCGGATCACCCGGTGCGGCGTCGACTTGTAGAGCCCGCCCGTCATGCGGTCGAGCATGTCCCCGATGTTGCAGACGAAGGTCCCCGGCATCGGCGGCGCCTCGATCCAGCCGCCCGGCGTGTGCACCGCGAGCCCGCCCACCGTGTCCTGATGAAGGATCGTGAGCAGGCCGTAGTCCGTGTGCTCGCCCACGCCCCAGGGCGCATCCACGCCATCAGGCACCGCCTGCGTGGGGTAGTTGAAGATGCGGAAGAGGATCAGCGGATCGGCGGTGTAGCGATCGCTGAAGTAGCTCGCCGGAAGATTCAGGCTCAGCGCGATGCCCTCCATGAGCCGGTGGCCCAGCTGCGTCACCTGCCGCATGTATTCGAGGATGGTGGCGCGGAAATCCTCCAGGCCGGGCGCGTCGGGAAAGAGATTGCCGCCATGCACCGGCATGTGCGCCGCCACGCGCGGATGATCCGGCGCAAGCTCGGTGCCCAGGTACAGGCCTTCCTTCCAGTCCGGTCGGCCTGACGTGAGTTCGCCGCCGAGCGGGAAGTAGCCGCGCCACGCGCGGCCGCCCAGGGCCATCCGCCATTGCATCTTGATGTCTTCGGGCAGGTCGAAGAAGCGGTGGCTCAGCGCCTCCAGGCGCGCCACCAGCGCGGCGTCGACGCCGTGGCCGCTCACGTAGAAGAAGCCGTGCTCGCGGCACGCGGCTCCGATGCCGTCGGCGACGGCAATGCGTTTCGGTGTGCCGGCCACCAGTGCCGAGACGTCGATGACCGGCAGGCTTGCAGAAGAAGAAGTGCTCATGATGCTCAGGACTCCCGCGCGAAGGGCGAGCGGATGTCCGCCAGGAACTGCCGCGTGCGCGGATGCTGCGGCCGGTTGAAGAAGTCGTCGGGGACCGCGCGCTCCAGCACCCGGCCCTGGTCCATGAAGAAGATGCGGTCCGCCACCTCGCGCGCGAAGCCCATCTCATGCGTGACGCACACCATGGTCATCCCGTCCTCGGCCAGGTCGCGCATCACCAGCAGCACCTCGCCGACCATCTCCGGGTCCAGCGCACTCGTGGGCTCGTCGAAGAGCATCAAGGGCGGCTGCATGGCCAGCGCCCGCGCGATGGCCACACGCTGCTGCTGGCCGCCCGAGAGCTCCGAAGGCCAGGCGTGGGCCTTGCCCGCCAGGCCCACGCGGTCGAGCAGGGCCATCGCGCGCTCCTCGGCCTGCGCGCGCGTCAGGCCGCGAAGCTGCATCGGCGCCAGCGTGCAGTTGCCCAGCACCGTGAGGTGCGGGAACAGGTTGAACTGCTGGAACACGAAGCCGATGCGCGAGCGGAACGCGTTCACGTCGGTGCCGGCTGCATGGATGTCCTGGCCATCGACCAGGATGCGCCCGCCCTGGATCGGCTCCAGCCGGTTGAGCGTGCGGATCAGCGTCGACTTGCCCGAGCCCGAGGGTCCGCACACCACCACCACCTCGCCAGCGGCGACGGTCTCGCGGATGTNCACCAGCGCGTGGTAGCTGCCGTACCACTTGTTGACGTCCTGCATCTCGATCATGCGGACACCTCCTTGGCCGCGCGGGCCGTGGTGCTGGGCACGGTGCGCCGCGCCAGCCGGCGCTCCAGCCAGAAGGCGGCGCGCGACAGGCCGAAGCACATGAGGAAATAGGTCAGGCCCAGGATGCCGTACACCTCGGCCGGCCGGGTGAACACCTGCGTGTTGATCTGGGTGGTGATGAACGACACCTCCGCCAGGCCGATGATGTAGCCCAGCGATGTCTCCTTGATGGTGGAGACGAACTGGTTGACGAGCGAGGGCAGCATGCTGCGCAGCGCCTGCGGCAGCAGCACCAGGCGCATGGTGCGCGTGTAGTCCAGGCCCAGCGCGCGCGCCGCCTCGGNCTGCCCGCGCGGCAGCCCCTGCACGCCGGCCCGCACGATCTCCGCAAGGTAGGCGGCATCGAACACCACCAGCGCGATCAGCATGGTGCTGAACTGGTCGGTCTTCACGCCGGTGACGCTGGGCAGGAAGAAGTAGGCCCAGAACACCACCATCAGCAGCGGGATGCCGCGCACCACGTAGACCAGCGCCGTGACCGGCCAGCGCAGCCAGCGCCAGGGGCTCAGCCGCGCCAGGCCGAAGGCAATGCCCAAGGGCAGGGCCAGCACCAGCGCGCAACTGGCCAGCAGCACGGTGAGCACCAGCCCGCCCAGCGGCCCGTTCGGGTACTGCCCGACCAGGAAGTACAGCCAGTAGGTCTGGATGATCTCGAGCATGCGGGCTGCGCTTTCTTTCTCTCAGGTGGCGGGCCGCACCGGATAGCGGTGCTGGTACCAGCTGGCCAGGCCGGTGATGATGAGCGAGACGCTCAGGTAGGCGCAGCTGGCGAAGGCGAAGGACTCGAAGCTGCGGAAGCTCGCGCTTTCCACCTGCCCGGCCTGGTACATGAGCTCGGCCACGCCGATCACGGTGGCGATGGAGGTGTTCTTCCACAGGTTCAGCGTCTGCGAGATGAGCGGTGGCACCGTCACGCGCAGCGCCTGCGGAAGCACCACGCGCCGCATCGTGGCGAGGTAGCTGAAGCCCAGCGCCCGCCCGGCCTCGAACTGCACCACCGGAATGCTGCGGATGCCGCTGCGGATGTCCTCGGCCATGTAGGCCGCGCTGTAGAGGGCCAGCGCGATGACCGCGCTCACCGCCTCGATGTTGCGCGCGTACAGCCATTCCTTGATGCCCGTGGGCAGCAGCTCCGGCGCGCCGAAGTACCAGAACAGCATGTGCGCCAGCAGCGGGATGTTGCGGATCAGCTCCACGTAGGCAAAGCCGATGCGCTGCATCCANGCGAGCGGCGAGAGCCGNAGCAGCGCCACCGCGACGGCGATGGGCAGTGCCAGCAGCAGCGAGGCGGCCAGCAGCTGCAGCGACAGCCACAGGCCCGCNACCAGCATGTCGTGGTAGCGGCCGCTCAGGAGCAGGGTGTAGTCGAACAGGGGCATGGAACGGGCCGGCCATCGTACGCGCCAATGGCCGGCGCCGCCAAAGCCGGGCGCATGCCCGGGGCAGCGCTACTCGCTGATCTTGTCCGTCTCGAAGCGGAAGTCGCGGCTCTGGAAGCCCGAGGCGGTCTGCGGCCCGTACCACTTGAAGAAGATCTTCTCGGCCTGGCCCGACTTCTCCAGCTCGCGCAGCGTGTCGTCCACCACCGCCTTGAGCGCGGTCTCGCCCTTCTTGATGCCGATGGCCAGCGACTCGGTGCTCAGGTTGTTCTTGAGCACCACGTACTTCGCCTTCTGCGGGCCCAGCTTCGCGTAGCTGCGCAGCAGCGCCGCCTCGTCGTCCACGTAGCCCACGCCCTTGCCCTGCTGCAGGGCCTGGAAGGCCTGCTGGCTGGTGTCGAAAGTGACCACCTCCACGCCCGGCACCGCCTTGCGCAGGTTGGGCTCCTGCGTGCCGCCTCGGATGGTCAGCACCTTCTTGCCCGCCAGCTGCGGCAGCTCGGTGATGCCGCTGTCCTTCTTCACCAACGCCTTCTGGCCGGTGACGAAGGTGGTGAGCGAGAAATCGATCTGCGCCTCGCGCTCCTTGTTGTGGGTGAGACCGGCGGCCACCAGGTCAACGTGGCCCTGCTGCAGTTCCGGAATGCGCGCGGCCACCGCGATCTGCTTGAGCACCGGCTTCACGCCGATCTTCTGCGCGATCGCGTTGGCCAGGTCGACCTCGTAGCCGACGATCTGGCGAGTCTTCGGATCGACGAAGGTNGCGGGCTCGTCGGTGCCGAGCACGCCCACCACGAGCTCGCCNCGCTTCTTGATGTCGGCCAGCTGGTCGGCATGGGCGAATTGCAGGGGCAGCAGGGCGGCGGCCGACAGGGCGGCGGCGAGGAGGGTGCGGCGCATGGTGTGTTCTTTTCCTTTGGATCGATCGGTCGAATGACGGGCGGCGACGATAACAAGCGGACGCGCAGGCGCCAAATGGTCAATGCGCATATGCAAATGGAAAGTCGCAGGGCGATTCTGGCCACGCAAGCCGCGCCCGGCCGCCAGGCGGCCGCGACAACACTACTTGCGGGGTGGCCAAGCCCCGCGGCGCCTGTTCAGGCCTGGCCGGCGCGGATCTCCTGGACCGCAGCGCCCAGCAGCTTCGCGCCGTACGCGCCCACCAGCAGCGCCGAGATGCGGTTGAGCATGCGGTTGTGTTGCAGGTAGGCGCGCTGCACGCCCGGCCGCGACAGCAGCAGCGCGAGCGACGCATGCCACACGACCGAGTTCGCATACACCAGCAGCACGGCCGCCACGACCATCGCCAGCGAGGGGTCCGAAGGCATGGCCGTCACGAACACGCTGCCGTAGAAGAGGGCGATCTTGGGATTCAGCGCGCTGGTGGTGAATCCCACGCGAAAAGCCGCGGCGGCCTCCATCACCTTCGGGCCCGCGGCGCTGGCGATCTCGCCCGAGCGCCACAGCTTCCAGGCCAGGTTCAGCAGGTACAGCCCGCCCACCACCTGCGCCGCCAGCCGCAGCGCGGGATGGGCGGCAAAGACCAGCCCNACGCCCGCCACCGCCAGCACGGCCCACACCAGCGTGGCCGTCGTCATGCCGGCCACGGCCGACATGGCGGCCTTGCGGCTGTCACCCGCCGCGAGCTGGCCCACGAGGATGAAATTGAAGCCCGGGATCACCAGGATGGCCCAGTGCAGGACGGCGATGGCAAGAAGCGATGCGAGCATCGATCGAGCCTACCACCCGCTGGGGCTCAGGCCTTGTCCATCTGCCGCAGCTTGAAGCGTTGCAGCTTGCCGGTCTCGGTGCGCGGCAGCGTGCTCACGAACTCGATGGAACGCGGGTACTTGAAGGGCGCGATGCTGCTCTTCACGTGCTCCTGCAGCGTCTTGACCATCGCGTCGTCGGCCGCATGTCCGGGCTTGAGCACGCAGAAGGCCTTCACGATCATGCCGCGCTCCTCGTCGGGCGCGCCGATCACGCCGCACTCGGCCACCGCCGGGTGCTTGAGCAGCGCATCTTCCACCTCGGGTCCGCCGACGTTGTAGCCGGCGGTGATGATCATGTCGTCGTCGCGCGCCTGGTAGAAGAAGTAGCCGTCCTCGTCCTGCATGAAGGCGTCGCCGGGGTAGTTCCAGCCCTGCTTCACGTAGTTCTGCTGGCGCGCGTCGTCCAGGTAGCGGCAGCCGGTGGGGCCGACGACCGCCAGCTTGCCGATGCTGCCGCGGGGCAGCTCCTTGCCCTCGTCGTCCACCACCTTGGCGATGTAGCCGGGCACCACCTTGCCGATGGCGCCGCGACGCACCTCGCTGCCCGCCGAGGAAATGAAGATGTGGAACATCTCGGTGGCGCCGATGCCGTCGATCATCTCGATGCCGCTGGCTTCCTTCCACAGCTGGCGCGTCGCATCCGGCAGGCCCTCTCCGGCACTCACCGTCTTGCGCAGGCCGGCCACGCCCAGCGTCTTGGCGAAGGGAGCCATCTGCCGGTAGAAGGTGGGCGCGGTGAAGCAGATGGTGGCGCCCACCTCGTGGATGGTGCGCACCATCGACTCGGGCGTGTAGCCCGCGCCGGGCAGCCACACCGACGCGCCGCCCCACATGGGGAAGATCAGCAGGCCGCCCAGGCCGAAGGTGAATGCCAGCGGCGGGGAGCCCACCACCACGTCGTCGCTGGCGATCTCCAGCACGTGGCGCGGCCAGGCCTCGCAGGCGGCCAGCACGTCGCGGTGGCTGTGCACCGGCGCCTTGGGCTTGCCGGTGGTGCCGGAGGTGAAGGCCATCAGCGCGATGTCGTCGGCGCGCGTGCGCGGCCAGTCCGCCCGGCCGCGCTTCGTGGCCGCACGCGCCTCCAGCGATTGCCCGTCCTGCGGCGCGTTGAAGCTGACGACCGCGCGCAGGCAGGCGCCCGCAGGCTGCGCGCGGGCCGCCTCCAGCTCTTCCAGCAGACGGGCGTCGCACAGCGCGGCCGAAGGCTGCGCCTTCTCGAGGATGTCGCCGAGCTCGCGCGCACGCAGCAGCGGCATGGTGGCCAGCGCGATCATCCCGGCCTTCACCACGCCCAGCCACGCCAGCGCCATCTCCAGCGAGTTGCCGCCGCGCAGCAGCACGCGGTTGCCGGGCACCAGCTGCAAGTCTTCCAGAAGCACCTGCGCGATGCGCTCGATCTCGGCGCGCGCTTCGCGGTAGCTGAGCGTGCGCTGTGGCGAGCGCAGCAGGGGCCGGTCGCCATGGCCGGCGGCCTCGGCCCGGTCCAGCAGGACGTCGACCAGGTTCAGTTCATCGGGCAGGTCCAGCCCGCCCAGGCCCTCGTAGAGGAACTGCGGCCACTGCTCGCGCGGCGGCAGGCGGTCGGGGACGAAGCGATCGAACGGGGCGCTCATTCACTCTCCTTGAAGGCGGATGTCCGGCGGGTCGCAACAGGCCGGGGGCAGCGATTCATGAATAAATAGTTTATACCTCAACTAATGTTCCTTGTGCGGCCTTGTTGGCCCCCCGGTTGACGGTGTCTTATTCCCCTGGCAAAAAGGGGTCTATGCAGAGCCTGATACCGAAGATCGAGTCCCAGCTCGCGGCACTTCCGGTGCCCATTGCATTGGAGCTGCCCGACGGGCGCCGCGTGTCCAGCGCCCCCGACTCGCGCGTCACCCTCGCCTTCAAGGAGTGGTCTGCCCTGGCCAAGCTGGCCACGCGCCAGATCGGCGCCATCGGCGAGGCCTATGTCGAAGGCCGCGTCCAGATCCAGGGCGCCATGCGCGACCTGACCGATGCCGCCGTCGGCCTCCTGCCCGGCAATCCGGCGCAAACGCAGAGCGGCTGGTGGGGCGAGCTGATGCGGCGCGCCAAGTCGCGTGGCTCGCACACGCTGCGCCGGGACTCCGAGCAGATCCAGTTCCACTACGACGTGTCCGACGACTTCTANGCCCTGTGGCTGGACCAGCGCCGCGTCTACTCCTGCGCCTACTTCCGCGACGCCGCCCTGGACCTCGCGCAAGCGCAGGAAGCCAAGCTGGATCACATCTGCAGGAAGCTGCAGCTCCAGCCCGGCGAGCGCTACCTGGACGTGGGCTCGGGCTGGGGCGCGCTGCTGCTGTGGGCGGCCGAGAACTACGGCGTGGATGCCACCGGCATCACCCTGTCGAAGAACCAGCACGCCTACGTGAGCAGGCGCATCGAGGAGCGCGGCCTGGCCGGGCGCGTGCGCGTGCACCTGCTCGACTACCGCGAACTCAAGCCCGAGCAGCCCTTCCACAAGATCTCGTCGGTGGGCATGTTCGAGCATGTGGGCCGCGCCAACATGGGCGCGTACTTCCGCCAGATCCACGAGCTGCTCGCGCCCGGCGGGATGGCCATGAACCACGGCATCACCTCGGGCCAGCTCGACCAGCAGCAACTGGGTGCGGGCATGGGCGACTTCATCGAGAAGTACATCTTCCCGGGCGGCGAGCTGCTGCACGTGACGCATGTGCTGCGCGAGCTGGCCGCGTCAGGACTGGAGATGGTGGACACCGAGAACCTGCGCCCGCACTACGCGCGCACCCTGTGGGCGTGGTCCGATGCGCTGGAGTCGCAACTGGAGCAGGCGCGCCAGGTGCTGCGCGCGAGCACCGGCGACGACGGCCGCGCCGAGCGCGTGCTGCGCGCCTACCGCCTGTACCTGGCCGGCTCGGCCATGAGTTTCGAGCAGGGCTGGATCTCCCTGCACCAGATGCTGGCCATCAAGCCCGACGGCAACATGAACACCGGATCCATTCGCGGCGCACAATCGGCATACCCTTTCACACGCGACCACATCTACAACAGGTGAAGACATGCTCTACCGCTTCAAGTCACAGGCCACCGAAGACATCCTCATGATGGAAGGCAACGCCCGCCAGCTGCTCGACATCGTGGGCAAGGCCTCGAGCAAGGGCATCATCACCGTGGAGCAGATGCCGGCGGCCATCAGCGCGCTGGAAGCGGCGGTGAAGCAGGACGGGCTGGACAACAAGCACAACCACGACGCCTTCGCCGCCGAGAATCATTCGGACGATGCCGAGCGCGTGCACGTCGGGCTGCACCAGCGGGCCGCGCCGCTGATCCACATGCTCAAGCGCTCCCTTGCCGAGGGCAAGGACGTCGTCTGGAACCCATGATGAAGCCCTCCGGCTTCTCACGCCGCTCACGCGGCGTGTAGTTCGCCACCCCCCGAGGGGGAGACCACGCCTGCGGCCTGGCTAAGCCAGTTCCGCGGCGTGTTGCCGGGTTCGGCAGTTGTGTCAGTCGACCTTTGCGCCGGAGGCCTTGACTACCGCCGCCCACTTCCTGTGCTCGCTGTCGATGAGCTTCGCGAATTCCGCGGGGGTGTTGCCGCTGGGGATGGCGCCCTGGGCAACGAGCTTTTCCTTGATGGCGGGCGTGCCCAGTGACTTNGCNACTTCCTGCTGGATNCGGTTGACGATGTCGGGTGGGGTGCCGGCCGGCGCGAGCAGGCCGAACCAGGAGCTGGCCTCGTAGCCCTTCAGCGAGGGACCGCCGGCTTCCTCCACCGTGGGCACGTCGGGCAGGGCGGGCGAGCGCTGCGCGCTCGTCACGGCCAGTGCCTTGAGCTTGCCGGCCTTGATCTGCTGCATGGACGAGGGCAGGTTGTCGAACATGACGTCGGTGCTGCCCGCCACCAGGTCCAGCAGCGCCGGGCCCGAGCCGCGGTAGGGGATGTGGGTCATGAAGCTGCCGGTCATGGTCTTGAACAGCTCGCCCGCCAGGTGGATCGAGGTGCCGCTGCCGCTGGAGGCCATGCTCAGCTTGCCGGGGTGCGTCTTGGCATAGGCGATGAACTCCTGCACGTTGTTGATGCCCAGCTGCTTGGCCTTCTCGGCGTTCATCTCCATCACGTTGGGCACTGCCGCCACCAGCGTGACAGGCGCGAAGTCCTTGATCGGGTCGTAGGGCAACTTGGGGTAGAGCGCGCGGTTGATGCCATGCGTGCCCACCGTGCCCATGAGCAGGGTGTAGCCGTCGGCAGGCGAGCGCGCCACGATCTCCGCGCCCACGTTGCCGCCGGCGCCGGCGCGGTTGTCCACGATGAACTGCTGGCCGAAGGCCTTGGAGAGTTCCGGCGCAATGGCGCGGGCCAGGATGTCGGTGGTGCCGCCAGGCGCGAAGGGCACCACGATGCGCACCGGCTTGGTGGGCCAGCCGGCCTGCGCCGCGGCAGGGTCGGTCCACAGCAGGCCGGCGGCGAAGGCGCAGGCGCCGAGCGAAAGAAGGCGGCGACGGGGGGAGAGCTTCATGCGTGCGTTTCCNGTTGGTCTTGCATGGACCCGGTTGTAAGCGCGAAGCCCCGACTGCGCTTCCCGTAGTTACCCAACCCGCGTCCGAGGCGTCCGCGCTGGCGCGTCGGCGGCCAGGACGCTGGCGACCAGCTTGTCGAGCATCGCGCTGAACTGCGCGCGCTCCTTGGCCGTCAGGCCTTCGAAGAGCTCGGCCTCGCGCGCTTGCGCGCGCGTCCACGCGATGTCGTAGAGGGAGCGTCCGGCGGCGCTCAGGTAGAGCCGGCTGCGCCGCTGGTCGGTGGGATCTTCGTGACGCTTCACGCGCCGCGCCTTCTGCAGCCCGTCCAGGGCGCGGCTCACCGCCATCTTGTCCAGGCCGCTGTAGTCGGCCACCTGGCTCGCGTTGCAGCCCGGGTTGGCGGCCACCAGCGCCATCACGCGCCATTCGTTGAGCGAGAGCTGGTGCTCCTTGCCCACGCGCTGCGCAAAGGGGCGCGCGGTGAGGTTGACGACCCGCACGAGCTTGAAGAAGAGCAGGTCGTCGTGGGACATGGCGCGCTCAGTCGATCAGCCGCCGCGCCGCGCCGGCGACCTTGCCGACGTCGATGCGCGCCTGCGCCTCCAGTATCGGCGCATAGCCCACCGGGATGCGCGGCGCACCCAGCCGGGCGACTCTGCAGCCAGTGGCCTCGGCCGCGCTGGCCGCGATCTCGGCGCCGAAGCCGGCCGTCTGCACCGCCTCGTGCACCACCAGCAGTCGGCCGGTGCGGGCGCAGGATTCCAGCACCATCTCGCGGTCCCAGGGCCAGATGGTGCGCAGGTCGATCAGGTCGGCCTCGATGCCCTCGGCGGCCAGCGCCTTGCAGGCCTCCTCGCACACATGCACCTGCCGGCTCCAGCTCACGATGGTGAGCGCGTTGCCCGAGCGCACGCGGCGGCCTTCGCCCAGCTTCGCGGTCTGGCCGGCATCCACTTCGCCGCGCAGGCCCCACAGCGTCTTGTGCTCGATGTAGGCCACCGGATCGCCGCAGTGCATGGCCGCGCGCAGCAGGCTGAAGTTGTCCTGCGGCGTGGACGGGCACACCACCACCAGCCCCGGCAGGTGCGCGAACCAGGCCTCGAGCGACTGCGAGTGCTGCGCCGCCGACGCATCCCAGATGCCGCCGGGCATGCGGGCCACCAGCGGCACGCGGCCCTGGCCGCCGAACATGAAGCGGTTCTTGGCGGCCTGGTTCACCAG
>Ga0055534_1001127_pt1 | contig 11333 bp, 11 predicted proteins | sample AraplaCol_mLB_r2_2_FD_54993 | JGI IMG/M metagenome (GOLD analysis project Ga0055534, IMG submission 54993) | Arabidopsis root microbial communities from North Carolina, USA - plate scrape MF_Col_mLB_r2 | ecosystem: Host-associated > Plants > Roots > Endosphere | place: USA: North Carolina... | reverse complement strand
TCGCCACCGTGCAGGACCTGGGCCGCACCGGCAGCCTGCGCTGGGGCGTGGGCACTTCGGGCGCCATGGACAACCTCGCGCTGGCCGCCGGCAACCTGCTGTTGGGCAATGCGCTCGGCGCGGCCGCCGTCGAGGTGCCGGTGTTCCCGTTCAAGGTGCTCTTCGACGACGACTGCGCCTTCGCACTCACCGGCGCCGACTGCGCCGCCCGGCTCGACGAGCAGCTTCTGCTGCCCTGGTGGGTGCACCAGGCGCGCGCAGGCCAGGTGCTCACGCTGGGCCTGCCGCGGGGCGGCGCCCAGCGCGGCAGCCGTGCCATGCTGTGCGTGGCCGGCGGCATCGACGTGCCCGAGGTGCTGGGCTCGCGCAGCACCCAGCTGCGCGGCGCCTTCGGCGGCCATGAGGGGCGCGCGCTGCGCAAGGGCGATCTGCTGCGCGCGGCTGGAGCCGGGGCTGTGTGCCGCACCGGGTTCGGTCTGGTTCCTCCGTCGCTCGCGCTGCCGCTGGAGCGCGGCGGCGTCGCGGCCGTGCGCGTGCTGCCCGCCGCCGAGTACATGGCCTTCGAGCCAGCCTCGCGCGAGGCCTTCTGGGGCGGCGAATGGAAGATCACGCCGCACAGCGACCGCTACGGCTACCGCCTCGAAGGCGAGGCGCTGCGGCCCATCGCGCCGATGGAGCTGCGCTCGCACGGCATCGTGCCCGGCGTGATCCAGGTGCCGCACAGCGGGCAGCCCATCATCCAGATGCGCGACGCCCAGCCCTCGGGCGGCTACCCCAAGTTCGGCACCGTGATCGAGGCCGACATGTGGCGCCTGGGGCAGGCGCCCATCGGCAGCCGCATCCGCTTCATCGAGACCAGCTGGGACGAGGCGCTCGACGCGCTGGACGAGGTGCGCGCCTGGCTCGACAAGGTGGCGCGAATGGTCGAACTGCACCGCGGCGCGCCCGCCGCCACGAAATGACCGGCATGCAGGACGTTTCCCGACTCGCCGCCTGGCTGGCCGGCACCGACATCGGTTTGCTCGAACTGCGCACGCCGCAGGGCACGCTGCGCCTCGGACGGAAGGGCGACTACATCGTCGAGCTGCCGGAAGAGGAGGAGGAAGAAGAGATCGAACTCGTATCGATCCGCGCCCCTTCGCTCGGCGTCTTCCTGCACGGCCATCCGATGGCCGCCGTGCCGCTGGCACGCATCGGCGCGCGCGTGGCGGCCGGCCAGGCCGTCGGCCTGCTGAAGATCGGCCCGCTGCTGCTGCCGGTGACGGCGCCGCAGGCGGGCATCGTCGACGGCATCCGTGCGGCCGACGGTGTCGCCGTCGGCTACGGCAGCCCGCTGATCGACCTGCATCCCCTCTGACAGAACGAGAAAGAGAAGGACTCCCCATCATGGACATCGACCTGAACGCCGATCTCGGCGAAGGCTTCGGCCCCTGGCGCATGGGCGAGGACGAAGCCCTGCTGGACATCGTCTCTTCCGCCAACGTGGCCTGCGGTTTCCACGCGGGCGACCCGGTCATCATGGACCGCACCGTGCGCATGGCGCGCCAGCGCGGCGTGGACGTGGGCGCGCACGTGGGCTTTCCCGACCTGATGGGGTTCGGGCGCCGCCAGATGCAGATCGAGACGAAGGAACTGGTGGCCTATGTGCTCTACCAGTTGAGTGCGCTCGACGGCATGGCCCGCACCGCCGGCCACCGCATGACGCACATGAGCTTTCATGGCGCACTGGGCAACATGGCCGCGGCAGATGCCGCGCTGGCCGAGCCGCTGGTGCGGGCTGTGGCCGACTTCGACCCCACGCTCACCGTCAGCACCTCCGCCAGCCGAGCCATCGAGGACGCGGCCGAGCGCTGCGGCTTGCGCGTGCGCCGGACCTTCCTGGCCGACCGCGCCTGTGGAGACGACGGCCTGCTGGTGCCGCGCAAGCTGCCCGGCGCCGTCATCCACGAGCGCGACGCCGTGCTGGCGCGCGTGCGCCAGCTGCTGGAAGAGGGCACCGTCACCAGCGTCACCGGCCGGAAGATCCCGATGCGCGTGCATTCGATCCTGCTGCACGGCGACACCCCCGGCGCTGTGGAGCTGGCGCGTGCCGTGCGCGGCGTGGTGGAGCAGGCGGGGCGCGTGGTGCCCATCTCCAGGCAATCCACCTGACCGCACCTGAGTGCACCTGACCGGTGGGGCGTCGGGGCACGAACATGGTGCTAACCCTTACCCATATACACGGATCGCGGGCGACATAAGGGCGGCTTATCTCTCCACAGCCAATCCGTCTTGGCGCCGCCCGCGGGCGCTGGCTACAGTGAAATCCAGGCAGTCATCTGCCCCCAACGAAAGAACCGAACATGCCGTTTTCCGACTACAAGACCGCACTCGTGACCGGAGCCTCCTCGGGCATCGGCGCCGCCGTCGTCGAGCGCCTGAGCAAGGAAGGCCTGAAGGTGCATGCGCTGGCGCGCAGCGCCGGCAAGCTGGCCGACCTGGCCGCGCGCACCGGCTGCGTTCCGCACGCCGTCGACGTGAGCGACATCGCAGGCATCACCCGGCTCGCGCAGGAAGTCGAGTTCGACGTGCTGGTCAACAACGCCGGCGTCGATCGCCCCGGCTCCATCCTCAAGGCCGACGCCGAGGGCATCGACCTGCTGGTGGACGTGAACCTGCGCGCCGTGCTGCACCTGTGCCGGCTCGTGGTGCCGGGCATGGTCGCGCGCGACCGCGGGCACGTGGTCAACATCAGCTCCATCGCGGGGGCCTACAACTTCGGCGGCAACAGCACCTACCACGCGACCAAGGCCGCGGTGAGCATGCTGTCGCGCCAGCTGCGCATCGACTGCTTCGGCAAGCGCGTGCGCGTCACCGAGATCTGTCCGGGGCGCGTGGCCACGGACATCTTCGCGCACGTGCACGGCGACTCCGAGGACACCTACAAGCGCTTCGTCGAGGGATTTCGAGCTGCCGCAGGCCGAGGACATCGCCGGCGCCATCGCCTTCGCCATCGCGGCGCCCGTTGCGGTGAACGTGGGGCACATGGAGATCACGCCCACGCTGCAGGTGCCCGGCGGCCTCTCGACCACCCGGCCCGAAACGCCGCGCGGCTGATTCCCCCAGGTCCAAGCACGCCAGCCAAAGGAACAGCGCATGAAGGACTTCGACCTGCTGGCGATCCTGCTGAAACCGGAGTTCGGCGACATGCTGCTGCACGGCATGCTGGAGACGCTGAGGATCGCGGCCGGCTCCTGGCTGCTGGCGATGACCATGGCTGTGTGCTGCTGGTGGTGCGGCTCACGCCGAACCGCATCGCCGAACGCGCGGTGGCCGGTTATGTCTCCTATCACCGCAACGTGCCCACGCTGGTGCAGCTCATGTTCTGGTACTTCGGCATCTTCAGCCTGCTGCCCGACGCGCTGCAGGGCTGGCTGTCGGCCAACAACGCGGAGCGGCTGCTGTCGATCGTCGCGCTCGGCCTGTGCCAGGCCGCCTACTTCAGCGAGGACATGCGCTCGGGGCTGCGCGCCGTGCCGGCGGGGCAGGCCGAGGCCGCTCGCGCGCTCGGCCACGGCTACATCGGCTCGATGCGCCACGTGATGCTGCCGCAGGCGATCCGCAACGCGGTGCCGGCGCTGGTCAACCACAGCGTGTCGCTCTTCAAGAACAGCAGCCTGGCCATGGCCATCGGCGTGGCCGAGCTGACGCACGCGGTGAAGGAGATCGAGAGCCAGAGCTTCCGCACCTTCGAGGCCTACAGCGTGGCCACCGTGCTGTACCTGGTGTGCTCGCTGCTCATCATGGCCGTGGGCGGATGGCTGTCGCGGCGCTATCGCATCGCGGGAACAAGGTAAGCGGGGCATCGCATGTACAGCGTCTACGAAATCCTTCGCGACAACTGGCTGCTGCTGCTGGTCGGCCAGTACCCCAACGGTCCGCTCGGCGGCATCGTCGCCACGCTGATCCTCTCGGTGCTGGGCATCGTGCTGGCCTTTCCGCTGTCGGTGCTGCTCGCGCTGGCGCGGCTGTCGCCCTGGCGCGTGCTGCGCTGGCCCGCCACCGTGCTGGTGTACGTGGTGCGCGGCGTGCCGCTGCTGATGGTGATCCTGTGGGTCTACTTCCTGGTGCCGCTTCTCATCGGGCGCGAGGTGTCGGGCTTCACCACCATGCTGTGCACGCTGGTGATCTACGAGGGCGCGTATCTCTCCGAGGTGGTGCGCGCGGGCATCCAGGCCCTGCCCAAGGGCCAGACCGAGGCGGCGCGCGCGCTGGGCCACAGCCACCTGGGAACCATGTGGTTCGTGATCCTGCCGCAGGCGCTCTACAACATGCTGCCGAGCATGCTGAGCCAGTTCATCTCCACCATCAAGGAGACCACGCTGGGCTACGTGATCAACGTGCAGGAACTCACCTTCGCTGCCAACCAGATCAACAACCAGCTGCTGACCAAGCCCTTCCAGGTGTTCTTCATCCTGGCGATGACCTACTACGTGGTCTGCTTCAGCCTGACCCAGCTCACCCAGTGGCTGGAACGGCGCATCGCGCACAAGCGGCTCGGCGCGGTGCAGGTCCAACCCGCGGCCGGAGACAGCACGCCGCTTCCTTCGCCGGTGGCGGCGCCACAGCCATGACCATGACGACGCCCGCTCCCCACACATCGCCCGCCAGGGACGACACCATGATCCTGTTCTCGAACATCAACAAGTGGTACGGCGACTACCAGGCGCTGGCCGACATCAACGCCGAGGTGAAGAAGGGCGAGGTGGTGGTGGTCTGCGGCCCTTCGGGCTCGGGCAAGTCCACGCTGATCCGCACCGTGAACCGGCTGGAGGAAGTGAAGTCGGGGCAACTGCTCTTCGACGGCCACGACATCCACGCGCCCATGGGCGGCGCGGCGCTGAACAAACTGCGCAGCCGCATCGGCTTCGTGTTCCAGAGCTTCAACCTGTTTCCGCACCTGTCGGTGATGGAGAACATCATGCTGTCGCCGATGCGCGTGCTGGGTGTGAAGCGCGCCGACGCGAAGGCCAAGGCCGGGCAGCTGCTGGAGCGCGTGGGCCTGTCGAACAAGGCGGGCGCATACCCGGCACAGCTCTCCGGCGGCCAGCAGCAGCGCGTGGCCATTGCCCGCGCGCTGGCGATGGAGCCGCCGGCCATGCTGTTCGACGAGCCCACCAGCGCGCTCGACCCCGAGATGGTGGGCGAGGTGTTGTCGGTGATGCGCGCGCTGGCGCACGACGGCATGACCATGATGTGCGTCACCCACGAGATGAACTTCGCCCGCGAGGTGGCCGACCGCGTCTGGTTCATGGACGCGGGGCGCATCCTCGAGAAGGCCGACCCCGCCACCTTCTTCGGCAGCCCGCAGCATCCGCGCGCGCAGCGCTTCCTGTCGGACCTGCGCGCGCACTGAGCCGCACCGATTTTCCCTTGCTTTCTCGCCTCGAATCCCACACAAGGAGTTCCTCATGTCGAACCAGACCGTCTTTCGTCTCTGCGCCGTCGGTGCATGTCTTGGCGCGGCCTCGCTGCTCGCGCACGCCGACCAGTGGAGCGACATCAGCCAGCGCAAGGAACTCAGGTGCGGCACCTTCGCCGACGTTCCGCCATTTGCCGCGCCCGACCCCAAGACGCGCGAGATGGTGGGCCACGACGTCGACCTGTGCAACGCGCTGGCCAAGGAACTGGGCCTCACCGCCAAGGTCACGCCGCTGTCGGTGGAAGCGCGCGTGCCCGAGGTGAAGCTCGGCCGCGTCGACGTGACCATCGCGAACCTGGCCTACACCAGGAGCCGCGGCGAGCAGATCCAGTTCAGCGACCCGTACTACGTGGCCAAGGAGATGCTGGCCGTGAAGGCTCCGACCCCGGCACCACCAAGGCCGACTTCAAGGGCAAGCGCCTTAGCTCGACCAAGGGTTCCACCTCCGAGCTGTCGATCAAGATGAACGGCTCCGAGCCGGTCACCTTCCAGGACACCGGCTCGGCCTTCATGGCGGTGCAGCAGAACAAGTCGGTGGGCATGGTCGCCAACACCATGACCATCACCAAGCTGGTCAACCAGTCGAAGACCGGCGGCGTGGCGCTGAAGATGATCAGCGAGCCGATGGTGCTGCAGCCCGTGGGCATCGGCATGAAGAAGGACGAGCCCGTGCTGCTGTCGAAGGTGAACGCGGCCCTCTATGCGCTGGAGAAGTCGGGCGAGCTTGACCGCCTCTGGGCCAAGTGGCTGGGCCCGAACACCGAATACAAGATGGTGCGTGAAGAGAAGGTCACGCCGCTTGCCGAGCTCAAGTTCGAGATGCTGCCCTGAGCTGAACCTCAGTCGTAGTTGGTGAAACGGCTGGGCTCCTGCGTCTGCGGATTCAGCGGCTGATAGCCCTGGATGTTCTGCAGCAGCGTGCTCGTCGGGTTCGAGCCGATGTTGCCGAAGCCGTTGAACTGGATCTGGAACATCAGCCGCGTGTCGGGCGTCGTGCGGCCCGACACCAGCCGCTCCAGCACCACGCGGCCGACCCAGCAGCAGGCGTTGTACTCGGCGCCGATCAGGCTGTCGGACATCGCGCGGTCGTGCAGGCTGTAGCTCAGCCGGCCCACCGCGTACCAGCGGCCCGGATCGCCGGGCTTTCTTTCGCCGAAGAGCCCCCTGGTCAGCTCGCTCAGCGGCCACTGCCAGTTGAAGTCCACCGTCTTCGTGCCGTCGTTCGCGGTGGTGGTGCTGTCGGCCTGGTAGCGGAAGGCNGCNGTGAGCGTGTGNTACGGCGCGGGCGTGTAGCGCAGGGTGAGCGCGTCGCGCGTGCTCTTGCCGGTGTCCATGTTGTACTGGGCCAGGCCGTCGATGCTCCACTTGGGGTTCCAGTGCACCTGCCCGCCGAGGATGAAGTCGCCCGAGCGGTCGGTCACTGCGGTGCCGCCCGGCAGCGTGACGTTCTGGTCGCTGAAGCGCAAGCGCTGCGCGACGCCGAAGCGCGCCGACTCGGCGCCGGTGGTGGGGTCGATCAGCCGCGTGGTCACGCCCGTGGTCAGCGTGTTGGTGTCGGAGATGCGGTCGTTGCCCGAAAACGCGTTCTCCGTGTAGAGGGTGGCGAAGCTGATGTCGTTGGCGGCCGTGTCGTACACCGGCAGCTGGCTCTGGTCGCGGTAGGGCGTGCGCACGTAGAAAGCTCGCGGTTCCAGCGTCTGGCGCCATGCGCGGCCGAAGAGATTGGTGTCGCGCTCGAACACCAGGCCGCTGTCGAGGCTCACGGTGGGCACCACGCTGCTGATGGAGGTCGCACCGCTGGCCAGCGCCGAGTCGAGCTGGTAGGAGGCCGTGTGCAGCAGCAGCTTCGGAATGACGTAGCCGCCCGGCGTGATCCACGGCCGGCTGATCTGCAGGTTGCCCACCATGCGCTCGCCATTGGGCTGCTTGATGCCGTTGAGCGTGGGCGAATAGGCCGAGTCGACCTCGAAGCGCGAGTAGTCCAGCGTGCCCGACACGTCGAAGCCGTGCCAGTCGTACTTGTTGTAGTTGGCCGTGATCTGAGGCACGCGGTTGTACGAGGGCGTGATCGGCGAGGCCGCGTATTGCAGCGTCTGGTAGGAGAGGGTGCGCGCCTGGCCGCTCCAGTCGCCCTTGCTCCAGTTGAGGTCCACCTCGTTGGTGAGCGTGCGCGAGGTCAGCGTGGGCGAGTGCGTGAAGTCGCGCCAGTAGTCGTCGTCGCTCACGCGGTTGATGTTGAACGAGGTGCTCAGCGAATCCAGCCCGAAGGGCTTGGGGTCGAACTGCTGGCTGTGCCTGGCCCACAGGCCCCAGCGGTTGCGGTCGCGCAGGCTGTCGCTGGGCATCTCGTCGATGCGGATCTGGCCGCTGTAGGTCTTCTCCAGGTAGCGGAACTCGGTGCCCAAGTTCACGCCCCGGTTGCTCATGAGTTCCGGGTACAGCGTGAGATCGCGGTTCGGCGCGATGTTCCAGTAGTAGGGCTGCAGATACTCGAAGCCGTTGGTGGTGTCGAAGCCGATCACCGGCGGCAGCAGGCCGCTCTGGCGCGCGTTGCTCAGCGGGAAGCTCACCGACGGTATAGGCGGGGTGGTGATGCCGAGGAAGGTGATCTGCGCGTCGGTGGCGGTCGCGAGGTTGGTCTCGGAGTCGGTGGTCATCGTGACCGCAGTGAGCATCCACGCGGGCATCCAGCCCGGGTAGTTCTCGCGCAGGCAGGTGGTGTAGGTGACGTGCCGCGCCACAGACACCTTCGGATCGACGAAGTCGATGCGCTCGGCCTCGCCGTGCGCGCCGTTGGCCAGCAGCGTGTAGCGCACGTGGTCGAAGAAGCCCTCGAAACTCTCGACCTTCAGATGCAGCTCGGGGCCCTCGTACACGTTGCCGGCCTGGTTCAGGTGCACGTTGCCGGTGGCCGTGGCGAGGTCGCCCGGCGGCTGGTATTCGAGCCGGTCGGCGGTGATGCGCGTGTCGCCGCGCCGCAGCGTGGCATTGCCCTCCACCGTCACTTCGAGGTCGGGCCGGCCGCCGAGCCTGTCGCCGTCGACGATGCTGGGGCGCAGGCCGCGCTCGGCCGGCGGAATGGTCTCTGCCAGCTCGGGCGTTCGGTGCAGCGCGAGCGGCGCCTCGGTCCATGTGTCTTCCTGTGCCGTGGCCGCCTGCGCGCGCAGCATGAGCAGCGAAAGCAGCACCATCGGCGGCAGCGGAAACAAGCCGCGCCAGCGTAGTTTCATGTGAAGAGAAGAGTGTGCGGAGAGAGGCCGGTATCCGCTCAGGCGTCCTGCCTGGCCTGCGATTCCCATGCGAAGCCGACGCCGTAGACCGAGCGGATCCAGTCGTGCGCGGCCGAGACGGTGGCCAGCTTCTTCCTGAGGTTCTTGATGTGCGTATCGACCACGCGCTCGTTGACGTCCAGCGCTTCCGGGAAGGCGGCCTCCAGCAGCTTGGAGCGCGTCAGCACCTTGCCCGGCTCCCTGGAGAGCGCGCGCAGCAGCAGCGATTCGCGGCGCGTCAGCGGCAGGTAGTGCCCGTCGAGGATCGCGCAGCCGCGCACCGCGCCGAAGGTGATCGGCATGCCCGGTCGCGCGACGCGCTGGCGCTGCGCGTAGCGGCGCAGCACCGTGCCGATGCGTACCGCCACCTCGCGCGGGGAGAAGGGCTTGCACACGTAGTCGTCGGCGCCGAGATCGAAGCCGCGCAGCCGGTCGGCCTCCTGCGCGAGCGCGGTCAGCATGATGATCGGGTGGTCGCTGCGCGCGCGGATCTTCTCCAGTATCTGCAGGCCGCTGACGCGCGGCAGCTCCACGTCGAGCAGGGTGAGCGCGGGCGGCGAGGTCAGGATGCGGTGCAGCGCGACCGCGCCGTCCTCGATGTGCTCGGTCTCGTGCCCCGCGCGGCGCAGTTCGTCGAGCAGCACCGAGGCGGCGTCGTGGCCTTCCTCCACCAGCAGGATGCGGCTCATCGCGTCATTGCAGCTTCAGGGCCCCGGGCTGCGCGGTGCGCTCGCGGCAGTTGCGCATGTGGTCGTCCACCGTGAGCTCGCCCTGCAGGTCGGTCAGCAACTGCAGCGTGCGGTCGATGGCGGCGTTGTCGAGCATGGNGTAGCCCTGCTCGCTGCGGCCGTTGTTGCGCGCCACGCGCGCGATGTAGGGAAGGTCTTGCGGCGTGATGACGACGGTGGGCATCACGCCTTCGAGCTCCACGCCGTCGAAGGGCAGCATCACGAAGTACTGCACGCGCAGGTCGGAAGGCATCAGGCTGCGCAGGTGCGTGGTCTTGCGGCCGCACTGCCAGGCCGGGTCCTTCACCTCGCGGGCCAGAGAGTGCCCGTGCTGGCGCAGGAACCAGCGCGGCACCGTTTGCGTGGAGGTCTTGCGATACACCACCGCGTTGCGCCAGCCCTTCACCTCGAACAGGTACACGCCGGCCTCGCAAACCAGCGCGACGTCGAAGCGGGCCGTGGGAACGGCGCTGCCTTCGTACATGGGAATGACGAGGTCGCGCAGCACGTGCATGCGTCCGAACGCAGGCTGGAACGCGGCGGCGAGCTGCTGGATGGCCAGCGTGGTGGCGGCGCTGGTCGCGGGTTCGCTGTCGGGGGAGCAGGCGCGGCGCGCGAGCGCGGCGGGGTCCGGCTTCTTGTGTCCGTGGCCGGCCAGTGTCAGCACGGGGCGGGCCGGAACTTTGTGCAGGGCTGTGGTCATTCGGTGCTCCTTCGGAACTCAAGGATTGCGCAACTTTCGGGAGACTTTGTGCAGAAACGGCATTTGCTCGTTCTGTCCTGTGCGCTCGGCTTGTGCGGAGCGCGGGTCGGCGATGGTGTCGATGGATGCACCGCTTCCGATGCTTCCCATGAGAACGACCCATGCGAGCGCGAGCTCGCCGTTGGCCGCGGCCAGCACATGCAGGTCGAGCAGCAGGCCCTGGAAGTCCTCCATGAGCTGCACTTCTGAAATCTCTCCACGGTCGCGCCGCCGCTTCGACACCTCGAAGCCCGCGCGCGCATTCATCACACGCGCGTAGGCGGTGTTTGCGATGTCGCTCTGCATCTGCAGGCGGCGCAGCGCCTCGGCGACCTGCTCGCGCGCCTGCGCGACCGCGCGTGCATAGAGCGGCTTGCCGGGCACTTCGATGTCCTGTGCTTCGTCGGTTGCCGCCGCATCGATGGTGCCCGCGGGCATCGCCGCCGGGTCGGCGTCGTAGAGCGCGGCAGCCAGGTTGATGTCGTTCCTGTTGGCGAGCACCGTCATCGGCAGCTCGCGCGGCACCTCGGCCGCGAAGCGGGGAAGCGATTTGTCCTGCAATGCATCGGCGAGCATCTCGCCGAGCGCCGCTTCGCTCATGTGGCACTGTTTCGCGAGGTAGGCGATAGCTCGCGCGCTGTGCCTGCAGCTTCTCGATGGTGGCCTGCGCGCCCGACTGGCGCTGCGCGAGCTGTTTCGCAAAGTCGTCGTACGGCAGCCTCGCGCCCTTGATCAGCATCGTCTGCCGCGCGATGGCCGCGCGCGTGTTCTCCAGGTAGCTCGACTCCAGCGTCTTCACCTTGAGCGCGATGTAGGTCGCGGCAATGCCGGCTTCGGCATTGCCGTCGCGCGACGCGGCCATCAACCTGTCCAGCGCGGGGTCTTCGAAGGCGGACCACCAGGAGCGCGTGTCCGCCTGCGCGCGTGGTGCAGCGGATGCTCCTTGCGCGGCATGGCCAGCGAGCACGTGCGCGGCAAGCTGCTGCGAAGTGCGATGGACCATCGCGATGCTCGTGCTGGCGCAGGCGATGGCGACTGCGCCGCACACGGCCGCCAGCAGGGTTCGTGAACGCATCACCTTCGGGTCTCCAGCTTCGTCATGCACGGATCTTTTCAGGCGATCTGGGAGAAAT
>Ga0055534_1001124_pt1 | contig 11344 bp, 10 predicted proteins | sample AraplaCol_mLB_r2_2_FD_54993 | JGI IMG/M metagenome (GOLD analysis project Ga0055534, IMG submission 54993) | Arabidopsis root microbial communities from North Carolina, USA - plate scrape MF_Col_mLB_r2 | ecosystem: Host-associated > Plants > Roots > Endosphere | place: USA: North Carolina... | reverse complement strand
GAGGACGAGCGCCGCATCATCAAGCGCAACCTGGGCTTCTTCGTGACGGCCGACTCGCTGGCCGCCAACAACATCGTGCTGGGCACCTACCGCCAGATCACGGCGCCGGAATGCCGCCAGTACCTGCTGCGCCAGGCCTTCGAAGAGGCGATCCACACGCACGCGTACCAGTACATCGTGGAATCGCTGGGCCTGAACGAGGCCGAGATCTTCAACGCGTACCATGAAGTGCAGTCGATCCGCGACAAGGACGAGTTCCTGATCCCGTTCATCGACACGCTGACCGATCCGTCGTTCAAGACCGGCACGCCGGAGAACGACCAGAAGCTGCTGAAGAGCCTGATCGTCTTCGCCTGCATCATGGAAGGCCTGTTCTTCTACGTGGGCTTCACGCAGATCCTGGCCATGGGCCGCCAGAACAAGATGACCGGTGCCGCCGAGCAGTACCAGTACATCCTGCGCGACGAATCGCTGCACTGCAACTTCGGCATCGACCTGATCAACCAGATCAAGCTCGAGAACCCGCACCTGTGGACGCCCGAGTTCAAGGCCGAGATCACCGAACTGTTCAAGAAGGCCGTGGATCTGGAATACCGCTACGCCGAGGACACCATGCCGCGCGGCGTGCTGGGTCTGAACGCGCCGATGTTCAAGGGCTACCTGCGCTACATCTGCAACCGCCGCTGCCAGCAGATCGGCCTGGAGCAGCTGTTCCCGAACGAGGAAAACCCGTTCCCGTGGATGAGCGAGATGATCGACCTGAAGAAGGAACGCAACTTCTTCGAGACGCGCGTGATCGAGTACCAGACCGGCGGCGCGCTGTCGTGGGACTGACCGATTGAAGGGTCGGCTGCACAGCGGTAACTACATGCATTGAACAGTCCACGCAGCCAGGACGGGTGAGGAGCGGCCATCGGGTGAGAGCCCGGTGGCCGTTTTTCTTTTGGGCTGGGAATGTCCGGTGCAGCAGAAGCCGGGCGCGCCCGGCAACCATCGCTCAATCCGCTGTCGCCCCCGACCGCTTCACCACGGCCGACCACTTCCTGATCTCGCTGTCGACGAACTTGCCGGTTTCGGCCGGCGTCATCGGCATCGGCTCGGATCCGCGGTCGGTGATGAACTTGTGCAGTTCGGGCGATTGCAGCGCCTTCACCGTTTCCGCGTTGAGCTGGGTGACGATGGCCGGCGGGGTGCCGGCGGGGGCCATCATCACGGCCCAGCCCAGCGCCTCGAATCCCGGCACGCCCTGTTCGCGCACGGTGGGCACCGATGGCAACTGCGGTACGCGCCTGGCCGTGGTCACCGCCAGCGGCAGCGCCTTGTTGGTCTGGATCAGCGGCATGGCGGCGGTGACCGAGTCCACCATCAGCGGAATCTGGTTGCCCAGGAAGTCGGCCTGGGCCGGGCCGCTGCCCTTGTACGGAATATGGACGATAAACGTGCCGGTCTGCGCCTTGAGCATCTCGGCGGACAGGTGCTGCGTGCCGCCAATGCCTGCGCTGGCGTAGCTGTACTTGCCCGGCGCGGCCTTGGCCTTGGCGATCAGGTCCCGCAGCGAAGTGAAGCCCGACTGCGGCGTGGCCAGGAACACCAGCGGCACCGAGAACACGCCCGACACCGGCGCAAAGTCCTGGCGCGGGTCGTAATTGAGCTTCTTGTACAGCGTCTGGTTGATGGCCATGGCGCTGCCGGCCATCACGATCGTGTAGCCGTCGGCCGGGGCCTTGGCGGCCACTTCCATGCCGATGTTGCCGCCGGCGCCGGCCCGGTTTTCCACGATCACCGACTGGCCCAGCTGCTTGCCGAGCTTTTCGGCCAGCGCGCGGGCGAAGATATCGGTGGCCTGCCCCGGCGGGAACGGCACGATGAGCTTGATGGGGCGGTCTGCTGGCCAGGCGGCGTGGGCCGTGCCGGCGGCGGCCAGCAGCAGGGCGGCCAGCGTACGGGCCGCAAAAGCGGGGCTGGCAAAGGGGCGCAACGACTTCAAGGGGGTCTCCTCAACGGGTCTGGATGGCGATGACGTCTTTGTCCGTGGCGTCTTTTTGCTGTTTTGACCAGATTCTACGCGCGCTTCGCTTTCAGAATCGCCTCAAAGACGCTGGGCAAATGGCCGCATACGATCGTTCGCGGATCTCAACCAAGGAGAACGACACGATGCGAGCCGTAGTAGTGCAACAGCTGGGCGAAGTCCCGCGCTTTACCGAATTCCGCGATCCCGAGCCGCGAGCCGGCGAAGTCATGGTGCGTGTCTGCGCGGCAGTGATCCGGCCGGCGGACCTGGCCATCGCACGCGGGCACCATGCCTGCATGCCGCTGGAATTGCCCTATATCTGCGGCCGCGACGGCGTTGGCTACCTGGCCGACGGGCGGCGCGTATATTTCCGCGCGGGCCGCAGTCCGTTTGGTGCGATGGCGGAGTTCGTACCGGCGCAATGGGTGGTGCCGATACCCGACCCGGTCGCTTCCGCTGACGCCGCCGCATTGGTGGGGCCGGCGCTGGCGGCCTGGCTGCCACTGGCGGCGCGTGCGGACCTGGCGCCCGGCGAGACGGTGCTGATCCTGGGGGCCGCCGGGCTGGCGGGGCGCCTGGCCATGCAGGCGGCGCGGCTGCAAGGCGCCGGGCGCGTCATCGTGGCGGCACACCGGATCGACCTGCAGACCATGCCGGGCGCCGATGCGCAGATCGATCTCGGCCAGGCGCCCAGCCTGTTGCAGCATGCATTCGCCAGCCATGCCGCCGATGGCATCGACGTGGTGCTCGATTTTGTCTGGGGCGAGACGCTGGAGCTGCTGCTGTCGGCGCTGGTCCAGGCGGGTGGCGCATCGGCCCTGCCGGCCGACCACGCCACGCGTGTGGTATCCGTGGTCGACCGCCGGGCGGCCAGCGTCATGCTGGCGCCGATGGCGCTGCGCGACTCACGCGCGGTGCTGATGGGGTGCGGCCCCGCCAGCCATCCTCCGGCCGAAGATCTGCGCTTCCTGGTGGAGGATGTCCTGGGCTGCATGCACGCCGGCTACCTGTCGATCGATCCGCCGGGGCAGTTGCCGATGTGCGAGGTGGCGACCGCCTGGCGCCAGGCGGGCGAACCCGGCCAGCGCGTGGTGCTGACGCAGGACTGAGATGCCTGCTCCCACCGCGGCCCGGCGCAGGGCCGGGGCGCGGAGACGGTCAGCAAAAGGGCGGAGCGGGGCTCAGGCGGCCTTGCGCTGGTCAGCCGGCATCGCGCCTTCGGCCTTGCGCTCGCCGCCGAGCGCGTCGGTCAGGTCGGCCAGCATGCCCGCCAGTTCGCCGGCCATCAGGGCGAAATCGGCGTCAAAGCGCTCGTTCTCGTCGTGGAGCGTGGCGTCGGCCTGTTCCTTGATCACGTCGAGCGGATTCACGCGCTTGACCGCCAGCGCGTCGGTCAGCACGAACGACACGCGGTCGTTCCAGGTCATGGCCAGCCGTGTGCAGCGCTTGCCGGCTTCGATATGGCGACGCAGGTCTTCGGGATCGAGCGGATGACGCACGTAGCGCACGGTGGCCTTGGTCTCGCTGCTCGATTGCAGTTCGATTTCCTGATCGACCGTGAAACCGGCCGGTGCGGTGTCGGTGGCCAGCCACTCGGTCATGGCCGCCACCGGCGACAGGTTGACCTGCAGGCCCACCACGGGCAGCGGGTCGATGGCCTTGAACAGCATGCCGCGCACTTCGTCGGCCTTGGCCGTGCCGGCCGCGTCGATGGCCAGCCAGCCGTTGACGGGGTCGATCCACACACGGGTATCGCGGCGGATGCTGAAGGCGCGCGGCAGCAGTTCCTCGGTGACCTGCTCCTTCAGTTCCTTCAGCTGCTTGCGGCCCGGCTTGAAGCCTTGCTGCTCCTCGATTTCGGCGGCACGCGCCTTGGTGACCTGATTGACCACGGTGGCGGGCAGCAGCTTCTTTTCGGTGCGCAGCACCAGCAGCATCTGCTTGTTGACGCAATGCACAAGCTGGTCGTTGTCGCGCGGCGACGCCCAGCCCTGGGTCTGCATTTCCAGGCTGGTGCCCGGGTAGAACGCGGGTTTGGCCAGGCAGGCCTCAACGTCTTCTGCACTCAGCGTCCACGGGGCGGAGAAACGATGAATCTGGAGATTCTTGAACCACATGAGAATTCGGCCTCGCGTGCGGGTTGGAAAATTGGCAAGGGACGAATTCTAACGGCTTGGCGCAGGGGTGAAACGAAGAAAAGCGGCGCCCATGTTACGGAATGCAAGTCTTCCGCAACGTGGGCGCCGTGTGGTACGCAACGGATGGGCGCCGGGCAGGCGCCGGACCCGCCTGTCAGATATTGAGCTTCGAGATCTTGGTGCCTTCCAGGCTCAGGCCGGCCATCAGGCCCGCGTTGGTCATGGCAAAGCCGATGATCGGCTGCTGGGCTGTGTTGGTGTCGATCTGGCCATTGGCACCGATCGTGGCCAGCGCCACCGTGGCGTCGGCGCCCACCTGCCAGCCGCTGCTGCGCACGAACTTGTCGTAGGCGTCCTGGGTCATGAACATCAGGATGAAGGCCTTGGACTGTGCGCCTATCTGCCAGCCGACCGAGCCCGAAATGGCCCGGTAGTAGCCGCGGTCCGCACCGCCGGAACGGAGCACGCCGTCGCCGTACTCGCCGCCGACGATAAAGCCTGCCGACAGCAGTTTCGGGAAGATCAGGATGCCCTTGGCCTTGGCGCCCAGATCCCGCGCACCATTGGCAGTGGAATAGAGGCGGTTCAGCGTGTCAGTGGCGCCCGTATCGATCTCGCGACGCTTGGACGCTGCGTCGCCCGAGTCTTTGGGGCCGGTGAAGCTACATCCTGCAAGCGACAGGGCGCCCACGGACAGACCGGTGAGGCCGACAACCCCGGCACTGCCGGCGGACAGGAAGGTTCGACGTTTCATTATTTCCTCCAGGAGGGTTCATGTGTTGCAACCGCCTCTAAAGCATAGGCGGGCAAGGCACATCCGCAAATGCGATTTTGTCTGACACGGAGGGGAGGGGCCTCTGACATGACCTGGTCATACTTTCTTGCAAATCGGCGGAACTTGTTCTGGAACCGGCCCGTTACCATACCGGTCTGTGACCATGTATCAGCCAATCGCCCCCTTGCCCATGTCTTTCCAGAAGTCCAACGCCCACCCCGATTTCCCTCTGTCGACCCCGCATGTTGCAGCGCAGCGCCCACTTGGATGGGTACGCGCGGGCGCGCTGGCCATGCCCCTGGCCGCGCTGCTGCTCGCCGCCTGTGCATCCCAGCCCGCGGTTGAAACAGCCGAAGCCAGGCAGGAATCGGCGCAGATGAATTCCGGCTGGCAGGCCGAGCGCGCCAAATATATGGATTGCGTGCAGGACCGCGCCAGCGACGGCGCCAAGGGCAAGGGCACCTCGAAGGAGGTGGCAGCCGGGGCGATCGACGCGTGCAAGGGCCAGCTGAAGGTCATGCACGACGCCTTCCAGTCGTACCTGTCGGCGCAGATGAGCAGCGCGCACGGCCAGACCAGCGCCCGCCAGGCAGCCGAGCGCGTGACCACGGATACCCGTGAGAAGGCCCGCACCTACCTGACCCGCTACGTGGAAGTGGAACGCTACAAGGCCGGCCAGCACTGAGCGCGGCTTTCGCCTCGTCCTTCCTGTCTGAAACGGCGCCGCGTCACAGCATCGCCAGGGGCTGCGCGTGACGCGGCGGCGCAAACAGCCTGTCCAGTTCGGACAGCTGGTCCGGCGTCAGCGTGATATCGAGCGCGCCCATGTTCTCGCGCAGGCGGTCGCGCTGGCCGGTCTTGGGAATCGCAATGATGTCGTCCGACGCCAGCAGCCAGGCCAGCGCGGCCTGCGCGGGCGTCATGCCATGCTGCGCCGCAAAGCCCTTGAGGCCGGCATTGCGCAGCAGCCGCGCCTGTTCGATTGGCGAATAGGCCATCACCGGCACGTTGCGTTCGCGCAACCATGGCAGCAGGTCGAACTCGATGCCGCGCCGGCTCAGGTTGTAGAGCAGCTGGTTGACCGCCACGGCATCGCCTCCGGGGGTGTCCCAGAATTCCTCCATATCGGACAGGTCCAGGTTGCTGACGCCGAAATAACGGATCTTGCCGGCTGCCTGCAGGGCCTGGAATGCCGCGATCGTGTCCTCGAACGGCACATCGCCGCGCCAGTGCAACAGATACAGGTCCAGATGGTCGGTGCCCAGCCGGCGCAGGCTGCGCTCGCAGGCTGCCACCGCGCCCTTGCGGCTGGCATTGTGCGGATAGACCTTGCTGACCAGGAAGGCGTCGTCGCGCCGGCCCGCCAGCGCTTCGCCGATCAGCGATTCGGACAGACCTTCGCCATACATCTCGGCGGTGTCGACCAGCCGCAGGCCCATGTCCAGGCCCATCTGCAGCGTGGCGATTTCCTCGGCGCGCGTGGCGCGGTGGTCGCCGATATTCCAGGTGCCCATGCCCAGCGCGGGAACGCGCTCGCCGCCAGGTAGCGTGACTTGCTTCATGCGATGCCTCCGGTATCGGGAAACTTGCCCTCCACACTAGTGAACATCGCCACGCGGCACAAGCGCGCCGCCCGCACGGCACTTTTTACCTGACGGCAGCCATCGGCGTCGGGCGGGCGCGCAGCCATCAGCGGTGCTGGTGCCGGAATTCCTGCGTCCTGCCGCCATAGCCATAAGCGGCCGCGCGTGCGTCGATCACATGGATATAGGACACCTCGTTGACGTCGCCGATCAGTTCGGACAGCGCGGCGTGCGACTGGCGCAGGTATTCGGCCTTCTCGGCCTTGGTGTTGGTCTCGTCGGTCACGCTGATGTCGAGCTGGAAGGCGTTGCGTCCCTTGTCGTGCTCGGACAGCGGCTTGCCACCAATAAACCACTGCTCGCGCGGGATGAACGTCACGGTGGTGGCAATCACCGGGGCTTCCTTGCCCAGCACGCGCTGGGTCAGCTCACCCACCACGGCCACGGCGCGGCGCGTCAGTTCGGTATCGGGATGGCCGGAAATCTGCAGGGATACGTGGGGCATGACTGGCTCCTTTCGGGTTTGGATTTCACGTTGCGGCGCGCTTGCGTATTGGCGTTGGCGTGCTGCGGTGATGTCATCGTAGGCGTTCCCTTGAAATCGGAAAAGCGGGAATATACGATGCCATCTATCGGAATAGCCGAAACTTGAAATTATGCGTGGATTCGAAACGGACCAGCTGCGGACCTTTGTGGCCGTGGCCGAGAGCGGCAGCCTGTCGGCCGCTGCCCCCCGGCTGTTCCTGTCGCAATCGTCGGTCAGCGAGCAACTGCGCAAGCTGGAGGCGCGCGCCGGCGTGCCGCTGCTGACGCGCGGCAAGAAGGGCGCGGCTTTGACGCCGGCCGGGGCCCGGCTGCTGGACTATGCCCGGCGGATCCTGTCGCTGAACGAACAGGCGCTGGCCGAACTGCGCGGCCAGACGCTCGATGGCGAGTTGCGGCTGGCGGTGACGGACTATTTCCGCCCCGGAGAGATCGCCGGCATGCTGCGCCGGCTGCGTGACCGCTATCCCTACCTGAAGCTGCACGTCACGGTCATGAAGAGCGCCGCCATCGAGGCGGCGGCCGAAATGGATGCGTTCGACATCGGCCTGAGCATGCGGCTGATCGGCGCACGCGGCGCCGAAAAGACTGCGGGCGCCACACGCGGCGGCACGGTGCTGCGGCGCGAGGCGCTGGCATGGGTAGCCGCACCGGAAATTTCCGAAGAACCCCAGGCCACGCTGCCGCTGGTGTTGCTGCCCGATACCTGCTCGATGCACCAGTTCGTCGTGCAATTGCTGATGCGGCGCCGCCGCGAATTCGAGATCGCGCACTCGGCCTCGGGCGTGGCCGGCCTGCATCTGGCACTGGCCGCCGGGCTGGGCGTGTCGTGCCTCAACGCGTCGGCCATCGGGCCCGGCGTGACGCCGCTGGATGCGGCGGACGTGGCCGGCTGGAAGGTGCCGGCACTGCCTTCGGCGGAGTTCTATCTATTAGGGGCGCGCCGGGGCGAGAGCGAATTCATCGCCCAGGCGCGGCAGGCGCTGGCGGAGCAATTTGGCTGAACGGCCAGATGAGGCGGTTCGAACCCGGGCCCGGCCAGGTCGGCAGGACGGCAGGACGGCAAGACGGCAAGACGGCAGGACGGCAGGACGGCAAGACGGCAAGACGGCAGGCCGGCAGGACGGCAGGACGGCCGCGCTCAGGTCTCGCTCCACTGCCGCAGCAGGTTGTGATAGCAGCCGACCAGGCTGCGCCGCGCGCGCTCGTCGGCGTTGGTCTGATTGAGCGTCTGGATCGCGTTGTCCATGTCGAACAGCAGCGCGCGCTGGCCGTCGTCGCGGATCAGGCTCTGGATCCAGAAGAAGCTGGCCACCCGCGTGCCGCGCGTGATCGGTGTCACCTGGTGCAGGCTCGTGGCGGGGTAGATCACCATGTCGCCGGCGGCCAGCTTGACCGCGTGCACGCCGTACGTGTCTTCCACCTGCAACTCGCCGCCGTCGTAGCTGGCTGGGTCCGACAGGAACAGCGTGGCGGACACATCGGTGCGCAGCTTGCGCCCGGTGTGCGGGTGGATGCGCACGCCGCCATCGACATGGGCGCCGAACGTCATGCCCTCGCTGTAGCGGTTGAACATTGGCGGATAGACGATGTTCGGCAGCACCGCACTAATAAAGAGAGGATGGCGTTCCAGCGCGGACAGGATCAGGTGCTGGCACTGGGCGGCCACCTCGGATCTTTCGTCGATCTGCTGGTTGAACTTGACCGGCGCGCCGGAATAGCCGGCGGACACGCGGCCGTCCACCCACGCATCGCCGGCATGTTCCAGCTGGGCCAGCACCACGGCCACCTGTTCGGCGTTGAGAACCTTCGGAATACGAACCAGCATCGGAGAAATCCGGTTGGGGCCGGGGGGCCGGCCGTGGCGAAACAGCCAGGCGCGGCGTGCGGCCCCGGCGGCGCTTACATGCGATAGGTGAACGACAGCATCGCGGTACGGCCAGTGCCCGGCACCGACCGGCCGCCGTCCGACTGGATCAGCGCATCGTAATACTTCTTGTCGAAGATGTTGAACAGATTCAGGCGCACGTCGTACTTGGGCTGGTGGTAGGCGATCATGCCGTCCCAGCGCACGAAGCCGCCAACCTGCACCGTATTGGTATTGTTGGCATAGCGCTGTGACATGTAGAACGCCCCGCCGCCCACTTCCCAGCTTGGCAGGATGGAATAGCTGGTCCATGCCGTGGCCGTGTGCTTGGGTGTGTTGGTCGGCACCATGCCCTGCGTGCCGGCCGCGATACCGCTCTTGATCTCGGCATCCAGGTACGTATAGCCCGCGAACACCTGCCACTTCGGCGTGATGCGGCCGGTCACGCCGGCACGGAAGCCATCCACCTGGATCTTGCCGGTCAGTGCGTACGTGGTGGTGTCGATCTGGCTGCGCGCGTTGTCCTTGGTGATGCGGAAGATGGCCGAAGTCACCGACAGGTTGCCGCTCATCAGATCCCACTTGCCGCCTGCCTCGTAGGCCTTGTTCTTCTCGGGGTCCAGCGACTGCTGCCCCACCGTGCCGACCAGCTGTTCCAGCGACGGGTTGAACGACGTGCCGTAGGAAATGTAGTACGACTGCGTCTCGGTCGGCTGCCAGATGCCGCCCAGGCGCACGCTGGTGAAGTGGACGTCCTGGCTGGCGTTGGGCAGCGCCGTGCTGCCCGACGTGTTGCCGGAATTGACCGAGTTGCTGATGCTGGCGATGTACTTGTCGTAGCGCAGGCCGGCCACCGCCTTCCATTGCTTCGAGAACTCGATCGAGTCGTTGGCGTAGACGGCCACGGTGTTGGCCGAGCCGCCCTGCAGGTTGCCGGTGCGGGTGGCCACGCTGCCCGGCGAATCCCGATACGGCGGATCGATGACCGGCGTGCAGGCCACGAAGCCGGACGTGCCGGTGGCCGGGTTCAGTGCCGTGCTGCCGCAGCTGCCGTTGCGGTAGTAGTTCTGGTTGTTGTAGCCGTCGTGGCCCAGTTCCAGGCCGGTCAGCAGCGTGTGCTTGACCGGGCCCGTGTCGAATTTCGCGGTCAGCTCGGTCTGGTTGAAGATCGAGTAGTCGCGGATGTTGCGGTCATGGCTCTGCTGGCGCACGTACAGCTGCGACAGCGGCAGGTTGGTGCTGGTCAGCGCGGTAAATGCGCCGGCGGCATTGATCGATCCCACCGCATTCGGCGCGGTCTCGCGCGCATCGGTTTCCACATAGTTGAATGCCGTGACGTTGCGCAGGCGCAGGTTGGGCGAGAACTTGTGATCGATGGCGCCGTTGAGCGACACGATGTTCTGGCGCGTGCGGTCGTTGTTGAAGCCGTAGTACGTATTGCGATCGACGTTGACCGGGTGGCCGTTGATGGCGGGCAGGCCGTAGTCGGGCATGTCCTCGTTGTGCTGGAGCAACGCCGACAGGGTGATCTCCGTCGAGGTGCCGATGCCGAAACGCCACGACGGCGCGATGCCGAAATCCTGCACCGTCATCTCGTCGCGCGTGCTCGGCTTGCCGTCCTGGGCCATGGCCGAGATGCGGAAGGCCGAGGTATCGCCAGTGGGCGTGTTCACGTCGGCCGTGGCCCGCACCAGGCCGTTGGTGGTGACCGATCCGGTGACCTCGGTGGCGGCCTGCAGCTTGGGTTTCTTGGTGACCTGGTTGATCACGCCGCCCGTGGACCCGCGCCCGAACAGCATCGACGACGGGCCCATCAGCACTTCGACCTGGTCCAGCGCGAAGGTGTCGCGGTAGTACTGGCCGCGATCGCGGAAGCCATCCAGGTAGATGTCGGTGCGCGCCGAGAAGCCGTTCAGGTTGATGTTGTTGCCGATCTGGCCGCCCTCGGCGCCGCCGATGGTAATGCCCGGCACGTTGCGCAGCGCATCGGCCAGCGAGCTGGCGCCTTGCGATTCCATCAGCGCCCGGTTCACGATCGTCACCGATTGCGGCACATCGCGCAGGTCGGCCGGCAGCTTCGACAGCTGGCTGCCGGTGGGATTGAAGTCGTCACGTGCGGTGGAGCCCTGGACCGTCACCGCGCGCAGCGTCTGCGGCACGGATTCGCCCTTTTGCGGCGTAGATGGGGCGGTGGAGGGGGCAGGGGCTGGGGCGGGCGCTGCGGGCGCCTGTTGCGCCGGCTGGGCGGCTTGCTGCGCGAAGACGGCGGGTGCGGCAAAGAGGGCCACCAGCGCGGTGGCCACAGGGGTGCGACGGAGCATTGTCAGTTCCAGTGCGCCCCGTACTGCCGGGCCCTTTACCGGCTTCACCACCGGGGCTAAATGTTCGGGCGATCGGCAATATAAATAGGAACCATTCTCGTTGCAA
>Ga0055534_1001102_pt1 | contig 11482 bp, 10 predicted proteins | sample AraplaCol_mLB_r2_2_FD_54993 | JGI IMG/M metagenome (GOLD analysis project Ga0055534, IMG submission 54993) | Arabidopsis root microbial communities from North Carolina, USA - plate scrape MF_Col_mLB_r2 | ecosystem: Host-associated > Plants > Roots > Endosphere | place: USA: North Carolina... | reverse complement strand
GGCCGGTGGCGTGGCATCGGCGGCGCAGGCGTAGATGCCCGATCCCATGCGGACCTCGACCAGGCCTTCCACCTCCAGCGCAATCAGGGCCTCACGGACCGACGGACGCGACACGCCCAGTTGCACCGCCAGGTCGCGCTCGGGCGGCAGCCGCGCGCCGACGGGGAACTCCCCGCTTTCGATCAACCGGCGCAGCTGGTCGGCAATCTGGCGGTACAGGCGACGCGGTTCGATCTGCTGAAGCGGCATGGGGTATCCCGGGCAGGCAGCGGACAAATGGTCAAGCGGTCTGACCAATTTCTAGGAGACTTTGCGCGGGGCTTCAAGAAAATGTTATGGCGCGCCGCAGCAGGGAATCGGCCAAGGAAAGCAGCGGCGTCGAGCACCGGGCGTCAGGGAAGATATGACACGGCTGCATGCCAAAACTACCGCCATCGATGCCCATTTCGCGGTTTTTTCAGTTTGGACGTTCCCTGGGTAGGGGGCGCAAGTTACTGAATTCATTGCGGAAAACCGGCTCGGGAGACGCCCGATCGACATCGGGCCCTCATGCGGGCCCTGCATTTGCTACTAAGCTTTCTTGGGACTGCCCTGGTTCTGGGACAGTCTGACGTGTTCTGTCTGTGAGGAGATCACGATGCAAACGAAGACGTTAATACCCGCTGTCCTGGTCGCCGCCGGCCTGCTGGCCGTGCCGCTCGCCCAGGCCCAGCAACAACAACCGATGCCCGGCCAGACGCAGCCGTCGGGTCCGACCCCCATGCCATCCCCTGGCCAGGCAGGCGCGATGCCACCCAACGCGACGCCGATGCCGCCGGCCACCAGTGGCAAGCAGCCACATGGCACGTCGCAAAAGGGACAGAGCGCCGGCTCGCAAGGCAACATGTCTCAGGGCGGTATGTCGTCCTCGGGCAGCATGTCGCAAGGCTCGATGTCGTCCGGCCAGCCTGGCTCCACGCCGATGGGCGCACAGTCGCCTTACTCGCCCAAGAAGTGGAACAAGGGCGAAAAGCTGCCGGCCGAATTCCGCGACCGGCAGTACGTGATCGACAAGTACAAGGACTACAACCTCCCCGCGCCCAAGAAGGGCTATCACTGGGTGGGCGTCGGCGCCGACTACTACCAGGTGTCGTCGAACGGCACGATCTATTCGGTCGGGCCGGGAGGCTGATCGGGGTAGGAGTTTTCCTAAGAAAAACGCCGCGGTTGCGCGGCGTTTTTTCGTTTAGTCGCCCGTATCGGCGTCGTCAGCCTGAGCAAAAACGACGGCCCGGAGGGCATGTTCGATGGCGTCTGCGCACCAGATTTGCGCCGCGCGAACGCTTCTTGTATTTCGGCAGGAATCCCCGCGTCAGATCTTGGCGATCGCCGGGGCCGATCTGCTGGCACTCAATCGGGCAACGCGTCGTACGTCACCAGAAATACCTGGTCATCGCCCGCGCTGACCGACAGCCAGACGATGTCGAGATCGGGGAAGGCCGCTTCCACGTTGTCGTGTTCGTTGCCGATTTCCACCACCAGCACCCCGCCCGGATTCAGGCGCTTCTTGGCGCCAGCGATGATCCGGCGCACCACGTCCATGCCGTCGTCGCCGCCGGCCAGTGCCAGGCGCGGCTCGGCCAGATACTCGGCCGGCAGTTCGCGCATCGACTGCTCGTTGACGTAGGGCGGATTGGTCAGGATCACGTCGTACGTCGCGCCCGAAGGCAGCGGCGCGTACAGGTCGCCCTCGAACAGCGCGATGCGGGCTTCCATCTTGTAGTCCGCCACGTTGCGGCGGGCCACGGCCAGTGCGTCGGACGAAATGTCCACGGCGTCGATGCGCGCATTGGGCCAGACATGCGCGGCGATGATCGGCAGGCAGCCGGAGCCAGTGCAAAGTTCCAGCACCGGGCCGATCTGCCCGATGTCGCCGAGCCATGGCTCCAGGCCGTCCTGTAGCAATTCGCCGATAAAGCTGCGCGGCACGATCACGCGCGAATCCACGTAGAACCGCAGGCCGTGCATGAACGCCTCATGCGTGATGTACGCGGCCGGCACGCGTTCCGTGACGCGGCGGTCGATCACCTTGAGCACGGCGTCGACTTCCTCGGGCAGCAGGCGCGCGTCGAGGAACGGATCAAGCGTGTCCAGCGGCAGGTTCAGCGTGTGCAGCACCAGGTAGGCCGCTTCGTCATAGGCGTTCGCGCTGCCATGGCCGAACGACAGCCGGGCGGCGGTAAATCGGGAAACGGCCAGGCGCAGCAGGTCGCGGACGGTCTTCAGGGGGGATGGGGTAGCCATGGCGGTCGGTCGCTCCAATGGTAAGTCGATCAGCCGATCAGGCGATCAGGCGTTCCAGCACGCCGCGGTAAACGTTCTTGAGCGGCTCGATGAAGCGCACTTCCACGTGTTCGTCGATCTTGTGGATGCTGGCGTTCGGCGGGCCGAATTCAATGACCTGGGGGCAGATCTTGGCGATGAAGCGGCCATCGGACGTGCCGCCCGTGGTCGACAGCTCGGTGGTCACCCCGCACTCGGCGGCGATGGCGGCCGCCAGCGCGTCGGAAAGATCGCCGCGCGGCGTCAGGAACGGCTCGCCGCCCAGTGTCCAGTCCAGCGTGTATTCCAGGCCGTGCTGGTCCAGGATCGCATGCACGCGCTGCTTCAGGCCGTCCGGCGTACTGGCCGTCGAGAAGCGGAAATTGAAGTCGATGGTCACGTGGCCCGGAATCACGTTGGTGGCGCCGGTGCCCGCATGGATATTCGACATCTGCCACGTGGTGGGCGGGAAGTATTCGTTGCCCTGGTCCCACGTCTCGGCCACCAGCGCGGTCAGCGCCGGCGCGGCCAGGTGAATCGGGTTGCGCGCCAGGTGCGGGTAGGCGATGTGGCCCTGCACGCCCTTGACCGTGAGCTTGCCCGACAGCGACCCGCGGCGGCCGTTCTTGACCATGTCGCCCAGCGTATCGACCGAGGTCGGCTCGCCCACCACGCAGTAGTCCAGCCGTTCGCCGCGTGCCTTCAGGGCTTCCACCACCTTCACGGTGCCGTCGTGCGCGGGGCCTTCCTCGTCGCTGGTGATCAGGAACGCGATGGAACCGGCGTGGTCGGGGTGCCGGGCGACGAATTCCTCGCAGGCCACCACGAAGCCGGCAATCGACGTCTTCATGTCGGCTGCGCCACGGCCGTAGAGCTTGCCGTCGCGCTGGGTCGGTTCGAACGGGTCGGACGACCACTGGTCGAGCGGGCCGGTGGGCACCACGTCGGTGTGGCCGGCGAAAGCCAGCAGCTTGCCCGCCGTGCCCTGCGTGCCGCGCCTGACCGCCCACAGGTTGGTCACGCGGAACGTGTCAGGGCCGCTGACGATGTTCTCGCAGGTAAAGCCAAGCGCGGTCAGGCGCGCTTCCAGCACGGACTGGCAGCCTTCGTCGGCAGGGGTGACCGAGCGGCGGCGCATCAGGTCTTCGGTCAGGGCAAGGGTCGGATTCATGGTGCAGGGGTGCGACGAATGGGGCGAGATTCGGGTCTTCAGAACAGCGAGGCGTACGTGTCGGCGGAAAACCCCACGCTGACCTTGCCATCGCGATCCAGTACCGGGCGCTTGATCAGCGACGGGCTGGTCTGCATCAGGGCCACGGCGCCGGCTTCGTTGTCCGCCTTGGCCTTGTCGGCGTCGGACAGCGCGCGGTACGTCGTGCCTTTCTTGTTCAGCAGCGTGGCCAGCGGCACGTGCTTGAGCCAGGCGCGCAACATCTTCTCGTCGACGCCTTGCTTCTTGAAATCGTGGAACGTGTAATCGACACCGTTCGATTCCAGCCAGGTGCGGGCCTTCTTGACGGTGTCGCAGTTGGGAATGCCGTAGAGCAGGACGGTCATGATGCGCGGAATCGGGATGAAATCAACGGAACAGCAGGTTGATCGCGATGATCAGCCCGCCCAGGCCAAATGCCACGCCAGCCATGGCCACGGCCGTCATCAGGCGCAGCCGGCGGTCCAGCCGCGCGGCCTCGCGGCGCAGCGCCTCGATCGTGATCGCGTGCTGCTCGGCCAGCAGCTTGACGGCTTCGGCCTGCTGCACGGCAGCGGCCTCCAGTTCCGCGATGCGTGCCGCCGGATCGCGCGGCGGCTCGGCGTCTGGCTGCGTGCCTTCGCCGCCGTCCTTGCGCTTGCCCTTCTTGAGCTTCTCGATGGTCTTGTTGGCCTGTTCGAGGATGGTGGGCAGCAGGGATAGCACGGTACTGACGGTGGCGGGGTCGAGGGCCATGAGTCGCTTGGCAGAGGATGGCATCGGCTGGGCTGTGATCCGCCGCCGGGACGGGCCCGGCGGCTGGGTGCGGCTTGGAAGATCCGTGGGATCAGTCGCGCAGCAGGTCGTTCAGGCTGGTCTTGGCGCGGGTTTGCGCGTCCACCTTCTTCACGATCACGGCGCAGTACAGGCTGTACTTGCCATCCTTGGACGGCAGGTTGCCCGCCACCACCACCGAACCGGCCGGCACGCGGCCGTAGTGGATCTCGCCCGTTTCGCGGTCGTAGATCTTGGTCGACTGGCCCAGGTACACGCCCATCGAGATCACGGAATTTTCTTCGACGATCACGCCTTCCACGACTTCCGAACGGGCGCCGATGAAGCAGTTGTCCTCGATGATGACCGGGTTGGCCTGCAGCGGCTCCAGCACGCCGCCGATGCCTACGCCACCCGACAGGTGAACGTTCTTGCCGATCTGGGCGCACGAACCGACGGTGGCCCAGGTGTCGACCATCGTACCTTCATCGACGTAGGCGCCGATGTTCACGTACGACGGCATCAGCACGGCATTCTTGGCGATGAACGAGCCACGGCGGGCCACGGCCGGCGGCACCACGCGGAAGCCGGCCTTGGCGAAGTCGTCCTGGCTCCAGTTGGCGAACTTGGTCGGCACCTTGTCGTAGAACTGGGCAAAGCCGCCGGCGCTCATCGGCGCGTTGTCTTCCAGGCGGAACGACAGCAGCACGGCCTTCTTGACCCACTGGTTGACGATCCAGTCCTTGCCTTGCTTCTCGGCCACGCGCAGCGCGCCGGAATCCAGTTGCGAGATCACGTCGGCCACGGCTTCGCGGATATCGTTCGGCGCGGACTTCGGCGACAGGCTGGAGCGGTCTTCCCAGGCCTGGTCGATCAGGGCTTGCAGAGCTTGCGTCATGATGGTGTTCTCAGTGGTGATTTGTGTGAGAGGCGGCGCCGGTGGCAGGGCCCCGGCGCCAGGGCATTCGATCGGTGAAGCAGGGTGAAGCGTTGGCGCCGGGTCTGTCAGCCCAGCGACTTGCAGAATTCGACAATCCGGCGCGCGCCTTCCAGGCACTCGTCGGGCGTGGCCACCAGCGCCATGCGCACGCGGTTCTTGCCGGGGTTGGCACCGTGCGCATCGCGCGCCAGGTAGCTGCCCGGCAGCACGGCCACGTTCTGCTCGGCCAGCAGCCGGACGGCGAATTCGGTGTCGTTCAGGCCCGTGCGCGACACGTCGGCCCACAGGTAGAACGCGGCGTCGGGCAGTGCCACGTCCAGCACCTGGGCCAGCAGCGGCGTGACTTCGGCAAACTTGCGCACATAGGCGGCGCGGTTGTCGCGCACATGCGCCTCGTCGCCCCACGCGGCCACGCTGGCGGCCTGGACGGCCGGGTTCAGCGCGGCACCGTGGTAGGTCCGGTACAGCAGGAATTTCTTCAGGATCGCCGCGTCGCCGGCCACGAAGCCCGAGCGCAGGCCCGGCACGTTCGACCGCTTGGACAGGCTAGAGAACATCACCAGGCGCTCGAAACCGCGACCCAGCTTATGGGCGGCCTCCAGCGCGCCCAGCGGCGGCGTGGCTTCGTCGAAATAGATCTCGGAATAGCACTCGTCCGAAGCGATTACGAACCCGTAGCGGTCCGACAGTTCGAACAGCTGCTTCCAGTCATCCAGCGACAGCACGGCGCCCGTGGGATTGCCCGGGGAGCATACGTAAAGCAGCTGCACCTTCGGCCAGACATTGGCATCGATCTGGTCGAAGGCCGGGGCGAAATTGCGCGCCGGATCGCTGTTGGCGAACACCGGGCGGGCACCGGCCAGCAGGGCTGCGCCTTCATAGATCTGATAGAACGGATTCGGGCACAGCACCAGCGGATCGGGCTGGCTGGCATCGATCACGGTTTGCGCGAATGCAAACAGCGCCTCGCGCGACCCGCTGACCGGCAGCACCTCGGTGGCGGCATCGACTTTCGGCAGGCGGTAGCGGCGCTCCAGCCAGCCGGCAATGGTCTGGCGCAGCGCATCGGTGCCGGCCGTGGCCGGGTAAACGGCCAACCCGGACAGCGATGCAGTCATCGCGTCCTTGATGAACTGCGGTGTCGGATGCTTGGGCTCCCCAATGCCGAAACTGATGGCCGGCTTGTCGGCCGGTTTCACATCGGCCACCAGCACGCGCAGTTTCTCGAAAGGGTAGGTCTGGAGCAGGTCGAGGCGCGGATTCACGGTGGCAGGGCGGCGGGGCGGTTGAAACGCAGAAGTATATCGCGCCGGGCACATGACCGGAAAGCGCGGGCGGGTCGCGGGCGCCCGGCCAAGCGCCCGGGCGCGGCCGGGCTTCCTTGTCTGGGCTTCCCCTTATCTGGGGTTCCATCACGCAGGTCAATCGCCCTCATGTTTCCGTGCTGTTTCAGACACGTCTCATTTCAATGTCGCTTCAGGACGGCCAGACTGGCCACTTCACCAATACCTGGGCAATGCGGAATGGCTCCATGGAAGCATGACTGGAGGCTGCAGGACCACGCGATGCGGATTTTCTGCGCGGCCTCGTGCAGCCTGTTGATTATCGTCGCCTATTCGGGATACGAACGTGTCCTGGCATTGCGGCGCAATTTCGATATTTTCTCGTATGCTGGCACGGTGGCGACGCTCGTTGGCCTGATTATCGCCGTCTGCGAAGTGCTAAATGGACTCAGGGTTTCGAAGTCGATTCAGCATGAGGCCCGTTCTGTGTTGACGCATGCAAACCGCGTTGATGCTGCGGCAGGCATCGGCCACTGTGTGTCGGCGCTGAACGAAGTCATTTCATACGTCAACCAGAATGATTATCGGTTTGCGTGGCGCTGTTTCGTTTTTTTCAGGAAGACATACGTCAGAATATTTCCGAAGGCGTCTGGCGACGGGAATCCTGATGGGCCGAACGTACTGGGGCAAATCGAGGAGGTATTTGCCTATGCGTTGAACCGGGGCGTGCCTGGCTACCTGTCGCGGGTGCAAAAAACGGAACTGGTCAAGAAGCTGCTGCAAGTGAAGCAGGAAATCGAGGCGAGTCATCCCGCAGGAGGGAAAATCGATGTTGCCCTGTAGTGTTTCAAATATGTTGATTCGTTTGCGCGAGAAAACCGAAAGCGGCGATATGGCGTGGGAATTTGATGAAATGGAATCGGCTGTGCAGGCGGAGTTGCCGAAATTCGGGATTCAATTGCGATACAACTACAGTCTTACCGAGCACGTGCCGGAATTCAGGATCGTATTTACCAGAAAGCTGACAGGCAAGGATTATCATTTCTGGACCGACGAGCGATGTGGGGATTATCAGGTTGTGCGTCGCCTATATGATTGTGCTTTGGCGTCGGAGCTTGCAGCCGATCTCGATCTGGATCTGGATTGACGGCAGGCCGGAGGCGTTTCCCGCCGGCCTGAACCGACAAATCCAGCTGGCACCCGTGGCGCCGGGCGAAGCCCGGCATCAATACAGCATTACCCGCGACACCATCGCGACGATGGGCCGACGTACCAGGTCTTCCAGGCGCGCATGCAGGTGCAGGGGGCGCAGCAGCATCTTGATGGTCATCTCGATCGGCAGGTGGCGCCTGACCACGGCGCTGCAGCGCGAATTGAGTGCGCGGACCTCGCGATCCGGCACGTCTTCGCGGTTTTGCTCGATACGCAGCACGTTGCGCAGGGCGATTTCGGCGTCCTCGTTCTTGATCTCCAGGAGCCGGCGCGCCAGGGCGGCCAGCACCCTGGCACGGCCAAGCCGCTCCCGGTTGCTCAAGTCATTGAAATACCGGAAGAAATGCTTGTAGTGACGCACTTCGTCATTGGCGATGCGGCGCGTCAGGCTCCGCAGCACGGGCTCGTCGCTGGCTTGTTCCAGCGCTCGGTAATAGGTGGCTGTGCCGGTTTCGACCACGCAGCGCGCGGCCATTTCCAGTGCCGGGGTACGCTCGAAATTGTCGACGGAACAGGTCTTGCTGTACTCGTCGAAGAACCGCCGGTAGCCGCGTTCCCAGTCGAATTCGGGCCAGACGTGCTCGACGTAGCGGCGCAGCGCCAGGCCGTGCTGCAGTTCCTCCGATTCCCAGTGCTGCGACAGCCATTCGGCCGCGTCGGGCACGTCGGCGTAGTACTGCGCCAGGTTGCCGGCGTAGGTATCAGACCCGCTCTCGATGAACGAGGCGCCGGTCAGCAAATAGAAGAGCGTGCGATCGTCGCGGACTTTTGCGACGTCGATGGCGTCATAGTCGATCTCGGCGATGGACCACGGAAGGTCGCCCGGCGTCTCGGCCGGTGGGGTTGGGGTCATGCTCAGTCCTCCAAAACTGCTGCGATGCAGGCAATCGAGCTTCAGACTGGCCGCGCGCGCCATGAGGACAGCGGCAGGCATGGCGGAGCGGCGGGCGCGGCGCATGGGGGTGGGGCCCCGGGATCACGCCGGCATCTCCAGAGACTAGCACTAACCCTGAGAAGTTTCTGGCGGCTTTGCCAGCGTGACGTTTGCATGAAACAACGCGGCGGGCTAGAAAGTGCATGCAACATCGCCCGCAAGTATCGGAAATACAAAGATTTTCAAGTTGGACAGCGACCGCTTCGTGGCGCGTGCAACGGTGGCGAAAACGGCCGGTCAATGGATTGGCGATGGTATGATGAGCGCCAATCTATCGGGCACCGGGGGCAGTTTGCGGCGCAGGCGTCACGCCTTGCCGTGTGCTCCGGCGTGGACCCGGCGTTTCCAATTTCGTATCGCCCAAACCACACGACAACCGTGCGACTGTCCTCGATCAAGCTGGCGGGCTTCAAGTCCTTCGTCGATCCCACCAATTTTCAAGTGCCGGGCCAACTGGTCGGCATCGTAGGTCCCAACGGCTGCGGTAAATCCAACATCATCGATGCCGTGCGCTGGGTGCTTGGCGAATCACGTGCGTCGGAACTGCGTGGCGAATCCATGCAGGACGTGATCTTCAACGGCTCCACCGCGCGCAAGCAGGCGGGCCGGGCCAGCGTGGAGCTGGTGTTCGACAATGCCGAGGGCCGTGCCGCCGGGCAGTGGAGCCAGTACGCCGAAGTGGCGGTCAAGCGGGTGCTGACCCGCGACGGCACGTCTTCGTACTACATCAACAACCAGCCGGTGCGCCGCAAGGACATCCAGGACATCTTCCTGGGCACCGGCCTGGGGCCGCGTGCCTACGCCATCATCGGGCAGGGCATGATCTCGCGCATCATCGAGGCCAAGCCCGACGACATGCGGATCTTCCTGGAAGAAGCCGCGGGCGTGTCCAAGTACAAGGAGCGCCGCCGCGAGACCGAAAACCGGCTGGGCGACACGCGCGAGAACCTGACCCGCGTGGAAGACATCCTGCGCGAACTGGGCAACAACCTCGACAAGCTGGAAGGCCAGGCCGAGGTGGCGCAACGCTTCCGGCAACTGCAGTCCGAAGGCGAGGAAAAGCAGCACCTGCTGTGGCTGCTGCGCAAGCGCGAAGCCCAGGCAGAGCAGGAACGCCATGCCCGCGCCATCGAACAGGCGCAGATCGACCTGGAAGCCCAGACCGCGCAATTGCGCCATGTCGAGGCCGAACTCGAAACCATGCGCGCGGCGCACTATGCCGCATCCGATGGCATGCACGCCGCGCAGGGCGCCCTGTACGAGGCCAATGCCGAAGTCAGCAAGCTCGAAGCCGAAATCCGCTACGTGGTGGAATCGCGCAACCGGCTGCAGGCGCAGATCGCCGCGCTGACCGCCCAGCGCGAGCAGTGGCAGGGCAAGGCCGACCAGGCCAACGACGACATTGCGCAGGCCGAGGAAGACCTGGCGCTGGCCGAGGCCCGCACGATCGAGTGCCAGGACGCCGTGGCCCAGAAGAGTGACGAGCTGCCCACCCTGGAAGCCCAGTGGCGCGACGCGCAGCAGAAGCTCAACGACCAGCGCAGCGGCATCATGCAGACCGAGCAGGCACTGAAGCTCGAAGCCGCGCACCAGCGCAACGCCAACCAGATGCTGCAGCAGCTGGAACAGCGCAAGGAACGCCTGAAGGGCGAGGAGCAAGGGCTCGACCGTCCGGACGAAGTGCGGCTTGAAGAGCTGCGCATGGACCTGGCCGAGCAGGAGGCGACGCTAGAGGAAGCCCAGGCGTCGCTGATGGATGCCGAGGAATCGGTGCCGCGCCTGGACGCCGAGCGCCGCGCGGCGCAGGAGCGCGTGCAGAGCGAGACGGCCGCCATCGCTTCGCTGGACGCCCGCCTGGCGGCGCTGCGCCAGCTGCAGGAAAGCGTGCAGACCGATGGCAAGGTCCAGCCCTGGCTGGAACGCCATGGCCTGGCCGAGCTGCCGCGCCTGTGGAAGAAGGTCCATATCGAGCCGGGCTGGGAAAACGCGCTCGAATCGGTGCTGCGCGAAAAGCTCGCGGCACTCGAAGTGTCGAATCTGGACTGGGTCAAGGGTTTCCTGTCCGATGCCCCGCCGTCCAAGCTTGCGTTCTACACGCCGCCGCCCGCCGCGCGTCCGGTGGAAGCCCCGGCCGGGCTGCGTCCGCTGATGTCCCTGGTGCAGATCACCGAGCCCGGCATCCGCGCGGTGATGCAGGACTGGCTGGCCGACATCTACACGGCCGCCGACATGTCGCAGGCCCTGTCGGCACGCGGCACGCTGCCCGAAGGCGCCCAGTTCGTGGTGGCCGAAGGCCATCTGGTGGGCCGCAACGCGATCCAGATCTACGCGGCCGATTCCGAGCAGGCCGGCATGCTGGCCCGCGAGCAGGAGATCGAAAACCTGCAGAAGCAGTCGCGCGCGCAGATGCTTTTGTCCGACGAGGCCAGGGCCAACGCCGTGCGCGCCGAAACCGCGTACACGCATGCCAGCACGACGCTGATCGAGGCGCGTGCACGCGCCGAGCAGGCCACGCGCCGCGTGCATGCGCTGCAGATGGACGTGCTGAAGCTGTCGCAGGCGATGGAGCGGTTTTCGGCACGTAGCAACCAGATCCGCGAGGAACTGGGCGAAATCGATGCGCAGATCGACGAGCAACGCGCCATCCGTGCCGAATCCGAAGCCAGCTTCGAGCAGCACGACACGACGTTGGCCGAACTGCAGGCGTCGTACGAAGACCAGCAGATGGCCTTCGATGCCCTGGATACCCAACTGACCCACGCGCGCCAGCAGTTGCGCGACATGGAGCGCGCCGCCCAGGAAGCGGTGTTTGCCGAGCGGAACCTGGCCGGCCGCATCGACGAACTGCG
>Ga0055534_1001091_pt1 | contig 11578 bp, 8 predicted proteins | sample AraplaCol_mLB_r2_2_FD_54993 | JGI IMG/M metagenome (GOLD analysis project Ga0055534, IMG submission 54993) | Arabidopsis root microbial communities from North Carolina, USA - plate scrape MF_Col_mLB_r2 | ecosystem: Host-associated > Plants > Roots > Endosphere | place: USA: North Carolina... | reverse complement strand
ATGCGTCATCCTCGCTATACGGCCATTGCAAACGTCGACGGTGAATTTCGACGGGTCTTGTTCAAACGTACTTGCGGCGCCGGTTCTCAAACGCCGGCTTGGTGCCTTCCAGGATATTCACCACCGATTGGTTCAGGTTCAGCTCTTCGATGGCGCCAGCCTCATAGGAAATTTTGTTTGAGCCGTCGCGCTCCATGCTGCAGACAATGACCTGCTCGGCGTCGCAGGCCACGGCGAGGTTGGCGTTGTGGGTGACCATTACAACTTGACGGTGTTGCTTGGCCCGGGTGATGACGCCGACCAGTAGGTTGTAGACGGTCTCGTTGTCCAGGTTTTCTTCAGGCTGGTCGAGGATGATGGGGATGCGGTCCAGGTCAACCAGCAGATAGAAGATGAGCAGCAACGCGCCTCGCTGACCGGGCGAGAGCCGCTCCAGTTCGACGCTTCCAAGCATCAAGCCATAACTCAGACTAGCGTATTCAAGCCCAAAGAGGAAGTCGTATAGCTGTGCTGCTGTCCTATCGGACTTGAGAATTGTTGCCGTGGCGACGGCACGGCGTTGACCGCCACGAACAGTGAAGGTCAATGCATCGTCTACGTCGGCAAGAAACGCCGTCAGGCCCGCATCGGTAGTGAGGTCATGCGCCGCAAGCAACTTGCTGGCGAGAGCCTTGGACTCCTCAAATCCTACGAACGACCCTGCGCTCTGCTTGATGAAGTCGAAGAGTCGCGCGACGAAGGCATCGAACGACAAGCGCACCGAGAACTGGACGCCCAGTGCTTCACGAATCTGCGGCTCGTCGTCTACCAGCGCCTGCACGGGGGCGAAGAGGCTCTTGAGCACGTCACCGCGCTTGCGCAATGTCCCCAGTATGGCCAGCGAAAGCTGAACTCGCTGTTTGCGCAGCTGAAGCAGCTCGGCGCGCAGAGCCGGGATGTTCTTCAGCCTATACCATTTGCCACGGAAGGACTCTTCTTTGTCAGCAGCACCAGTCGCTGCCGCCCACTCCTCCTCCCAGACCCGCAGAGCAAACAGTGCCTCCTGGTGCGCTTTCATCGGACCGTCGAGCTTGGACTGCTCTGCGGCTAACTCCGCCTTGAATTTGGCCAGCTGTGTCGGGTGCGTCCCTTCAACACCCGGTTGAAGCAATGCTTCCTGTTCGGACAGCTTGGATTTTGACGCTGTCTGCAGTTCATTCAAGGACACCGTATTGACGGTAAGCTGAATAACGTCTTCCAGCTTCAGGCCGAGTACAGTGAGGCGCTTCGACAGGTCTGCTTTGCTGTCCTCGAGTACCTTCTGAAGAGCGGCGATACGCTGAAGCACATCGTCTATGGCGCGAATGCGCGTTCGCTGCAGGTCGGCTTCAGTCTGGGCCGCCGTCTGCTGTGTCTCGACTGCCGCGATGCGAGCATTCAAGTCCGCAATGACAGCCGCCGCGACTTTAGCGGGCTCGTCATCGGCCTGCGGCGCCGGCGGAACCGCGGGCCTCTTGTCGCGCAAGGCGTGGAGACCGACAAGCGAAAGACGAACCGATTCCCGCGCACGGTCCTGCGCAGGCTGGTCCACCTGCTCGATGAGCTGGATGATGCGAGCGTTTGTCGCTTTCAGGTCGGCTCGAATGGCCAATGCCTCTCGCTCGATGACGTCAGTGCGAAGCGCTATCAGTTCATCCAACGAGTCAGCCCCATCTCGTTCACTGACGGGGATGTGGGAAAAGATGACGGCGCGGAGCTCACCCTGCAGCAAGCTGTCGTCGCCTTTGACGTGGTCGTTGCACAGCTCTTCGAAGTACCGCTGCGGCAGATACTTGACTCGCGGTACAGAACTGCTGGATCGACTGTCAGACAGAGCGCGCCACTCTGGATCCTTCGAGTCCTTAATCCATTCGAGTTGTGCCTCGAACGAGCTGGCCTTATTGTCCTTCGCCAACCGAAATCGCTGGTCGGAGAGGAAAGAGAAGTACCTTTCGTTCGGTGTGTCACCGAGTACACCTATAACGTCAGCAAGGGCGCTTTTGCCGCTGCCCTTTCTGCCGATTAGTGCTACAAGGTCTTGATTCAGGGGAAGCGTGGTGTTATCGAACCACGCGCCGGGCTCGGGGGCGCCAGCGCGCTTGCGCACCTGGACGTTCTTGATGAAGAGCTGGGGGTTCTTCTGGACGAAGTCGACTTTGGGCGGCAACGCTCCGACGTGCGACCGGTTTGCCGGTTCCCGGCAAGCCTGCAGAAGCCCCGCGAACGTCGGAAGCGCCTTAATCCACGTGGGGTTGCCTCCATGAAACTTTCCGTAGTCCGCGACGCGATGCGCATCACTGCCGCGAACGGCAAGCTTTGGGTGCTTGATAGCCGCTTGGAAATCGTTGAAGAAGCTGTCGTTGTCCGCAGTCTTGACCCCATTGAAGGCGCTCCGGGTTGCTTGGTTGGCGACCTCGAAGACTGCCTCCATCGCGAGCACCTCGCGCGGGAAAGAGTAGTGTTCCCGGAAGCGGATTTTGTTCACTCCGTCACTGGTGTCGAATGGCACGAACAGGATGGCGTCACGCTCGCCAAAAGTACGCAAAGCTTCCCCAACCGATTCGGCGGTCACCTCTGCGCACTTTGAGCCAGCCTGAAGCGCCGCCGCTTCATCGCTGTTGAGGGTTGCGCGAGAAATCCCAAGCGTAGACAAGCGCTCGTCACTCAAGTTCTGGCGCGCCCATTCCACAAGGTAGCTGTCGGTCAACGGCTTCCCGCCCATGCTTAGCTTCAACTGGGTCTTGAAGGCGTTCAGCTTGTCGTCCGGCAACTCGGGGTTGAGCAGCACATGCATGTTGAGCCGGAAGCTCCCTGGGGAAACCATCCTCAACTCAATGCCCGGGAATATGGTCGCCTTGCACTTCGTCGCTCCCGGTCGGCCGAGGTATTCACGCAGGGCGAGGACGCCGTCGAAGGTCCAGTAGTCCATGACCGCAACGGCGGCGCAGCCACTGTCATTGATGCCGGCAACGACTTGCTTCAGCAAATCGTCTCGGTCGGCAGCTGTGGCGGCATCGCGCAAGCGTTTGCCGCTCCATTGGTACGAGGCAGGCGTGTGGATGTGCAGATCCCACTTGCCCCAGGTTGCGCCCTGGTTCATGTCGTCTTCTTCCCCGGAAGTGATTTAACCAGCCAGGTGGACGAGCATTCTCTTCGTCTTCCAGGCATCCCCGCGCCTTTCGAGCTGCGATGTTTAAAGTGTATCGGCTGCAAGAAGGGATTAGCCCCGTTTGCTGCATCGGCTGCCAGCTTAGCCATCATGCGAACTACAGAGGCATCAGCGACCGCCACCTGGCCCAGACCGATCGCTCGCCCTATGCGTCGCATCGGCGGCAGCCGTTGCGTAGCCGCCCTTCAAGTATGCTCGCTCCAGACTGGCCAGAGTCATTCGCGGCAGTCGATCTGGGCGACCGCTGCGTTCGTCAACCGACACCCGATGGGAGGTGGCTCGTATGATCGCTTCGGGACCGGGTACTTGATTGGGCACAACGACCGATCCAACTTGGGATGACCGGTTCGGCCTAGTTTCAGCTGACACTTCAGACCCGGAACCGCCGGCGAAATCAGATCGTCGGCTACTGCAATTGATGATGCCAGTGATCCTATCGATGTGAGCAGCCTAAAACTTATGCCTTGTCCCGACTAGCGCGCTACCGGACGATACCGGTTCCCGGCGTTCGAAGCTTTGTCAGCCAACCTTTGACACCCTCTCGCTCGACGGCCTGGATGTCGTAGCCACGCGCCGAGATCGTCGTCTTCGCGCCAGGGCTTAGCTCCGACGTAGTGACGATGACGCCGTACTCCGCCCGCGCGAACTGAACGTCGGCGTGAAGGCCCTTGACGACGACCTTCTCGATCTTGTCTTTCTGCCTCTTGCACTGAACGATGCACAGCGGGCTATCGCTGGGACTTGCATCCGGTTTCCACACACGGACATCGACACCGTCATCTCCGCTGCCAGGACCAAGATCGACCTTGTATCCGTCGCGCTCGTAAAACTCGGCAGTCAGTTTCTCAAATTGCCGCCAGTGCATATCTCCAATGCGATCCTGGTTGTTCGACAGATAGTCGATGTACCGCTGGTCAATGAACCGCGCCTTCTCAGGTTGTTGGTCTGTGCCCTTGAACAGCCCCTTCAGGTCAAGAGGGTTGATCCATTCGTTGCCGATGCCCTGATGCGGATTCATCCGAATCCCGCGATTGATGATCTCGTACATCTCAATTGCGATCTTGATGCCCGCTACGCCGAAAATCTTCTTGACTTGAGGCAAGATCACCTTGGGGTCAGTCGGTTTTGGATCGCCGTTTTGAATTCCGACCCTCATGAGGTGATTCATCGTCGAACTGACCTGCATGTACAAGTCGAGTTCCGCAGCATTAGCTTTGAAGCGATGAAATAGCCTCGCCTGCTCGATGCTGGGCCCTTGATACAGCTCTCTCGTGTACCCGATTCGGTGCAGCAGGTTGTAGTAAAGGTCTTCGTACTCTTCTGACCTGAGCCGAACGCCCGATGTCTCGCCATTGCGGATGGCATCTGGGAACGAAGTACCGGTCAGATGGTCACAGATCTCTTCAATCGACATTGCGAGGCCGACCTTATAGCCGGCGATCTCGGTCAGGTTGTCTGGCAGAACCTTTGGTCCAAAGACAATGCTGCCCATCTGCGCCCCCAGTTTTTGTGGTGACCGAGAGGATACAGCCACACCGCCGCAGACTTCGGGAATGGGCTACCTACTTGACGGGGGAGCTTACGAAGGGGCACACCTGCCGGTGCGCTTGCTTCAGAATTAGCGGAGCCGGGCAGAAAAAAGTCCTGGTTCGGCATCCTTGTTTGCAAACTTGGGCTTTCTGCCTCTTTGCAAGCGTTGAAATCGACGACGGCTTTCCGCAGTCAATCGGTCACTTGTTGCTTCGTCGCGAAGCGCAGCAAAGCGCCGCGACGTCTCGCGCGCTGGCGTGCTCGTCGAGGGTGGCGGTCGCGATGACGGCGCCCTCGGAAGTGATCTGGATCTTCGTCGTTCCCAACCAGCGGTACAGCCTATTCGCGGGTCAGGCATTAACACCAGTCAACGCCGGCACAAGCACCACCGCCGCTATGGCTGCCATGATGGGCCCGAAGCTCAAAAAGTCTTGCCAAGCGATCTGCGCCCCGGGTCACCGTCAGGGCCAGGCCCTCGACATCATCGAGATTGAGGAAGGTCTGCGCTGCGCTGACCGCGACAGCGGTCAAGATGATGGCATCGGCCAAAGCGACCGCAGAGTCAAGCTGGAATCGAAATTGCACGATGCTTTCAGGGCGCTGGGCCGCTGGATGGGGACTACAGGGCCAGTGCCAACGTGGCGTTCCTCGATCTGCCAAAGATCCCAATCCCGTGTATTTCGCTCAAAATGAGGGGATCGAAAATGAGGAACGTGTCATGAGCTCCGGTGATAGTCCAAAGGTCTTCGTCTCATACGCTTGGTCAAGTCCTGATCATGAGCAGTGGGTTTTGAATCTTTGCCAGCGCCTTGTGGAGGCCAGCGTCGACATCATTCTCGACAAATGGGACTTAAGGGAGGGGCAAAACTCCTACCAGTTCATGGAGCGAATTGTTAATGACTCCGAAATCAGGAAAGTCATCATCATTTCGGATCGAACCTATGCTGAAAAGTCCAATGACCGCCGCGGCGGAGCGGGGACTGAAGCCCAAATCATCTCCCCCAAGCTTTATTCTGGAAAAGACGAAGGTCGCTTTGCGCTTGTCGTCAGAGAGCGCTCCGAAAGTGGCGAGCCGTTCGTGCCGACTTACTACCATGGGCGAATATTCATCGACATGAGCACTGATGAACTAGCTGATAGCAACCTGGAGCAATTGCTGCGCTGGATTTTCGACAAGCCCCTTCATCAGCGCCCACCTTTGGGGGCAAGGCCGTCATTCTTGACCGATGAACCTGAAATCGGTCTTGGTACCGAGTTCACCGCGAGTCAGTTTCGTCGCGCGGCCAGGGGCGGCAGCGCGAACTCTGCAAACTTGTTCCGAGAGTACTTGGAGTGCTTTTGTCGCAACCTTGATCGCTTTGCCATCTTGGATCCTCGTGCGACAAACAGTCTGGTCGTGAAGCAATTTGAAGCCCTCAGGCAAGCGAAGGATGAGTTCGTGAGGGTTGTCTTAGACGCCGTCGATCACGAGTCCGTTTCACGACAGAAGCTGTCAATGCATCTTGTCCGTTTCTTTGACGATCTTTTGGCACGGTGCTACCCGGCGAAGAGAGACCGAGAGTCGACCGATCACTTCAGGCTGCTAGCTCACGAGCTTTTCGTGTCCGTCGTAGGCATAGCTATCTGGCGCGAAGAATTCGAATTAGCGAAGAGTCTTCTGGCCGCGCCCTACTTCGGCGCGATCAAGAACGGGTATCGCGGTGGCCAACGCGATTCTTACGCCGTGTTTTGGCAGGGCGATGATCGCCTCAAAGAGCTCAGAACGCCTGAAGGTTCCGAATATCTCACCCCCTTCGGGCAGACGCTCCAGGAGCGAACTTCATCAGGAGTGTTGCCTCGAGACCAGTTTCTGCAGGCGGATCTGCTGATCCATCTTCGTGCTGAACTCGCAAACGGCGATGACCGCTGGTACCCACTGACATGGATCTATGTGAGTCACCACCGAGCGCTCGAAGTCTTCGTCCGTGCTCAGTCAGAGCAATTTTTCGGACAGTTGAAGGAGGTTCTCGGCATCGAATCGCTGGACCCGATTCGGGAGCTCGTAACAAGCAACGGTCCAATGGGATACCGACGGATTCGGCTCGGCTCCAACGTGCTGAGCTATGCTGCCTTGATGCTTCCAGATGCAATAGCTACCCGTCGCTGAACTGGAGGTTCGGCTGGATCGAGCGCCGCGATCGACCGCTTTGGGCACTCGGCCTTCCCCGCGCACAAGGAAGAATCTGGCCGGATCGTGCCGGCTCATGCCTTCCAGCACACCAATCGCTTCGCGCTGCATTATTCCGAGAAGCCGGCAAAGACTGTCCGCGGTCGTTAGGACGCTAGCTCCAAACTCCTGATGTCAGTCTGCTCGAATCTTCTTTTTTCACGAGACCGCTGCGCTCCCTGGACTCCGCGCGCCTCTGTGCTCTGAATGCCTGAGGAGCGACCAGCGTGACCTCGTAGCTAAGGACGGCTAAGCGCTCCGTCTCGGTGAAGCCGGTTACAGGGCGATTGGCCGCCCGGATTGCGCCCATCCTTGTCGAATGCCCCGATGTGCGGATCAATCTTCGGCTTAGGTTCCTAAGGCGTCGCAAGTTTCCGGTCGTTTGAATGGAGGTTTGTAGAGCGGCGGAGCTCGTCACGTGGAATCTCGCGGCGGGTACGCTGTCTGCCCATCCAGTGCTCTTCCTTCAGACATGGATAATCTGTCAAAGATCTGACGGCGCGGACCGGCGACGGAAAGGAACGACATGAAGCTCATCAAGGCACGGGTTCAAAACTACCGCTCGGTGGAAGACTCTGGGGAGTTCGACATTGGAGAGCTCACGTGCCTCGTCGGCAAGAACGAGGCGGGCAAGACGGCACTGCTCAGCGCGCTGCGAGGCCTACGCCCCAGCGACGATTTTGAGTTCGACAAGACGGAGGACTACCCGCGCCGCTTCCTCAACCGATTCGACGAGCGCCACGATGACGGCACCTCGGAGGTGATCCGCACTTGGTGGAGGCTCGACGCGGTTGACATCGCGAAGATCGAGGCCCGCTTCGGGTCGGGAGTGGTCCTCGGCGACGAATTCGAGGTCCACTTCGGCTTCGGTTACGAGAAGGACAAGCGAATCTGGACCCTGCGGATCGACCAAGCCAAGTGCCTAGACCACCTCACGAGCGCTCACGCGCTCGACGCTACGGACCGCAACATCCTGCACGGTGTGACCAATGGCCGCGGCGCGGACAAGGCGTTGTCGGGCTTGGCCAATCGCACGCCGAAGCAGGAAGCCTTGCTGCAGGACATCAAGAAGTGCCGCGAATCGGACTTCACGCTCTGCGCGATCGACATCCTCTCGCCGAGAATGCCCAGCTTCTTCTACACCTCGCACTTCGAGCGCATGTCGGGCGAGGTATCGGTGGAACAGCTGCAGCGCGACGTCTCGCAGAAGAAGGTCGACACCGGCGACAAAATCTTCTTGGACTTCTTGGCCTACGCGGGGACCGACATCGACGAGCTCGTCTCCGTAGACAAGCGCACAGCGTTGAAAGCGCGGCTCGAAGCGGCCGGTAACGAGATCACCGAGGAGATCTTCCAGTTTTGGTCGCAGAACAACGCGCTCGAAGTCACCATCGACTTCGACGCGGGCAAGCCCGGCGACTCGCCGCCGTTCAACACCGGTACGGTCGCCTCGATTCAGATCCGAAACACCAATCACAAGGCTAAGATCGCCCTCTCGGAACGCAGTGCCGGCTTCGTCTGGTTCTTCTCGTTTCTGGCGCAGTTCAAGCAGCTGAAAAAGACCCAAGGAAGCGCAGTGCTCTTGCTCGATGAGCCGGGCCTAACGCTGCACGGCAAAGCGCAGGCCGACCTCCTCAAATACATCGAGGAGCGCCTGCTGCCGGACCACCAGGTGATCTTCACCACCCACTCTCCTTTCATGGTGCCCACGAGCCGTTTGGCGGACGTGCGCATCGTCGAGGACGTCATCGAACGAGGCGGGCCGCGGCCCGTGGTGAAGGGCACTAAGGTGCGCTCCGACGTGCTGCAAGTCGACGACGACACGCTCTTCCCGCTGCAAGGCGCTCTGGGTTATGAGATCACGCAGTCGCTCTTCATCGGCGAGAACACTTGGCTCGTGGAGGGTCCCAGTGACATCGTCTATCTCAACGCGCTCTCCGAGGGCTTGAAGCGGTGGGGCCGAGCCGGTATGGACAAGCGCTGGGTCGTCTGCCCCTCCGGCGGCATCGACAAGATCGCGCCGTTCGTGCGCCTCTTCGGCGGCAACAAGATGAACTTGGCCGTCCTCTCCGACATCGGCAAGGGGGATGCGAACAAGATCGAGAAGCTCAAACGCGAGGAGATCCTCAAGGCAGGGCATTTCTTCACCGCCGCCGACTTCGCTGGTCAGTCCGAGGCCGACGTCGAGGATTTGCTCGATCCGGCTCTTTACATCGAGATCCTCAATGCCGCATACAAAGTGCCGTCGTCGCACACCGTGACGATCGAGAAGCTGCGCGAGGCGGACAAGACGACGCCGCGCATCGTTAAGCAGGCCGAGGCGTTGTTCAAGCTGATGCCGCCGGAAGTACCCGAGTTCGGGCACTGGCGTGCGGCCGAATGGCTGCTCAAGCACCCCGAGCTTTTCCACTGCGACGCTGAGTCCGTCAAGGCGACGCTCGACAAGGCCGAGAAGGTCTTCATCGCATTCAATGCGCTGCTTCCCTGATCGTCGTCTCAGAAACCGGCGGATCAGCTTCGGAGAACCGTGCTCAATAACGGGCGGACATCATGGACGTCAAAGCCAAATCGCCAAACGAGTGTTCGCCGCAAGAGCTCGTCCAGTTCGAAGCGCTCGTCTTAGAGGGCGGTGAGGTCGACCCCATAGGGTTGGCTGGGCGCATCAGGTGCGCTGTCGCTCTCGCGTTTCTGTTGGACGAGGGCGCAATCCTGGGTGTCGCGGGATTGAAGGAGCCGAGCGTGGGCTACCGCGCGAAGGTGATGAAAGGGGCGCTGACCAGCATCCCCGCTGATCGGTATCCGTTCGAGCTTGGCTGGGTTTACGTGTGTCCGGGCATACGCGGCGGGAAGTCCAAAATGCTGTGCGAGGCGCTCGTTCTGCACGCCCCTGGTCGTGGAATGTTCGCAACTTCTAGGGTAAATAACCCGTGGATGCACGCCACGCTCGAAGGAAAAGGATTCAAGCGGACTGGAGCAGAGTGGCCGTCGGGACAGAACTCGGCCAAGCTCGCCCTGTTCCTTTTCGAACCTACCGAGAAGACCCTGCAGAGTTCGAGCTGAGATCGCACAGCCTAGAAGACGCTGCCTGGGACGAGGCCTACTATCAGATGCCTCAGGGTTGATCGCGAAGTCCGGGATGGTTTCCGCAGGTCCCCGTCCAGGATGTGCTCGACGCAGGAGAATGGTCGCTTGTCCTTGTACGACCAGTTAGTGCTTCTTTACGCACGTACGCCTGTGGGAGTTGAAGGTCCGCAAACGCTGCGTCTCGGGCATCCAAGGTCGCTCGCCCTAGCGTCTCACCTGTGCGCTCTTGAATTCTCAGAGTCGCGCCTTGGCCGCTAAGTCGGCAACAGAGACACCAATGCCCGCGGCGATCTGCACAATCGTCATCACGCCGGGATTTTGCAATCCCCGTTCGATGCTGCTCATATAGGAGCGGTCGATGTGGCTGCGATGCGCAAGTTCTTCTTGCGAGATTCCATGAGCCTTACGCAGTGCCTTGATGGCGGTGCCGAGCGCCAACAGCGCTGGGTCGAGCGCGTGTTTTGGCGAGGCGATTGGCATGGACAAAATGCTCCCGCCTTGTGTACGATCACACCACGGACGATCTTCCACATTTCGTCGCCCCCGCGCAGTTCTGTTGTTATGGGGACGGCCTTGTTGTCATATGCCGCGCAGACACACAGCTTCGCCTTTGCCGTCGGCTCGCCCACTGCGCTTACCGGCCGCAGTCACACGTGCACGGTCGCGGCGGCCGACTCCGGTGGCGCGCAATCCGTCTGTGTCTCGCGTCGGGGCTCAAGTGAGGGCGCTGCGCATGGCGGCCGGCCTATCCGCCGGGCGGCTGGCGTTGGCATCGGGAATCTCGGCCTCGATGCTCTCGCGCATCGAGCGGGGCTTGGTTTCGCCCTCGGTCGAGACTTTGGAGCGGGTTGCGCAAGGCTTGCACGTGCCGGTGTCTCGCTTCTTCGGTGATCAGTCCCGGCGCACGGACTTTTGTCATGTGCGGGCAGGGCAGGGGCTTGTGGTCGATCGCATCGGGGCGGTGGCGGACTACCGGTATGAGCTGCTGGGGCACTCGCTGTCGGGCAACCTGTTCGTGGAGCCCTACCTGGTCACGCTGCTGCCGGAAGCAGGTCCGTACGTAACCTTCCAGCATCCCGGGCTCAAGTTCCTGTACTTTTTATCAGGGTCGGTCACCTACCGCTACGGCGCGAAGGCGGTGGAAGTGGGGGCAGGGGACACGCTGATGTTCGATGCGACGATGCTGCACGGCATCGAGGTGATCCATTCGGGGCCGGTGTCGTATCTCTCGGTGGTGTCCACGCTGCGCGAGTGACGCAAAGTTGGCTCCGCCTCTACATTGATTCTCATCAATGTGGTGTGATCATGCTTCGGGTCGTTGGTCTCGAGTTCGGACGAACAGGTTTCATCGCTGCTTGAAAGTCATGAGCGCGTGGCTCGGCGTCAAGCTGGTCGCACGGGGCTTGAGATCCCAACGGGTTGAATGACTGTCCGACGATCTAGGAGAGAAAAAGTGCGCCTGCTGATTGCTTTGATCTTGCCCTGGCTGACATTCTTCACCATCGGCAGGCCGATTGCCGGTGTGATCTGCCTCATTCTCCAGCTCACGATCATTGGCTGGTTGCCGGCGA
>Ga0055534_1001080_pt1 | contig 11690 bp, 9 predicted proteins | sample AraplaCol_mLB_r2_2_FD_54993 | JGI IMG/M metagenome (GOLD analysis project Ga0055534, IMG submission 54993) | Arabidopsis root microbial communities from North Carolina, USA - plate scrape MF_Col_mLB_r2 | ecosystem: Host-associated > Plants > Roots > Endosphere | place: USA: North Carolina... | reverse complement strand
TCAGGGACAGCTTGGGGTAGTACTCGGCGACAGCCACGCCGATACGGGCGTTCGACGCGGCGAGACGGCGCTCGGCCGCAATCAGGTCGGGGCGTCGCCTGAGCAGGTCGCCGGGTGTGCCCGAGTCATGGATCTGCGGCGCGACGGGAATGGCGCCGGCCTCGGCCAATTCGGCACGGTGCGTGCCCGGCGAGGCGCCCAGCATCACATNCAGCGCGTTCATCGCTGTGTCCAGGCCNGCCTCCAGAACCGGGACGGAGGCCTGGACCTGGGCCAGAGCACCTTCGGCCTGCCGCACCTGGAGTTCGGCGGCCAGCCCCTTGCCATAGAGAAGATTGACCGTGGACAGCAGCTGCTGCTGCGTCTGCACCTGCCGGCGCGCCACGCCGAGGCGCGTCTGAAGGCCGCGGATGCTGATGTAGATATCGGCGGTCTGGGCCGCCACTGCCAACCGCGTGGCGGCGGCCGAGGCCTCCGAGGCCTGGTATTCGGCGAGCGCCGCTTCGCGTCCGCGGCGCAAGCCTCCGAACAGATCCACTTCCCAGCTCGCACCCAGATTGGCTTCGTAGGCGCTGCCGTAGCGGTCGAGGCCAGGCCTCGAGTTCAGCACCTGTCCCAGCGGCGTTTCAACGGACTGGTGGGCCCGGGCTGCCTGTGCGCTGACGTTACCCGAAGGCAGCAGGGCGGCATTCGCCGCGCCCAACGCAGCACGCGCCTGCGCGACGCGCGCGGATGCCTGGGCGAGATCGAGGTTCTGCGCAAGCGCGAGCGTGACGAACCCAACCAGTTGTGGATCGCCGAAGCCGGTCCACCAGGCGCGGAGATCGGCGCTGCCCGCGGCGGTCCGTTGCTCGAGGCCCTGCCGGCCCAGGTACTGCTGCGGCATCGCCATGTCGGGCCGTGCGTAGTCGGGGCCGACCGCGCAACCTGCAAGAAGGCCGGTCGCAATGAGCGGAACAAGGATGCGCTGGAGCATGGTGTTCTTCCTGAGCTGGAGAGGAAACGTCGATTGGGCTGTGACTATATATCAAAATGGTCACTCGTTGTTCAATCATTCGGCGCGCGGTAAGCTGTCAGGCATGAGCAAAGAAATCTCCTCTGCCGGCGTGGCGCGCGGGCCGGTCGACCATGACGTGCGCGACCAGATCGTTGCCGCGGCGACCGAGCACTTCAGCCGGTACGGGTATGAAAAGACGACCGTTTCCGATCTCGCCAAAGCCATCGGGTTTTCCAAGGCGTACATCTACAAGTTCTTCGAGTCCAAGCAGGCCATCGGCGAAATGATCTGCGCAAACTGCCTGAGCGAGATCCACGCCGAGGTACGGGCTGCGGTCGAGGGGGCAGATCGTCCTGCGGAGAAGCTGCGCCGGATGTTCAAGTCGGTGGTCGAGGCGAGCCTTCGTCTGTTCTCCGAGGATCGCAAGCTCTACGAAATCGCGAGCTNCGCCGCCACCGAGCGCTGGCAGGTGGCGTTTGCNCACGAAGCGCACATCCGGCAATTGCTTCAGGACATCCTGCGCGAAGGCCGGGAGACGGGGGAGTTCGAGCGCAAGACGCCGATCGATGAGGCAGTCTCGGCCATCTACCTCGTCATGCACCCCTACATCAATCCGCTGCTGCTGCAGTACAGCTTCGACCACACGGCTGAAGCGCCCGCCCAACTGTCCAGCCTGGTGCTGCGCAGCCTGTCTCCGTGAAGCCGATTTGTCTGTGACTGTTGACTGAATTGGTCACAGGTATCAGAATGTGGGTCCTGATCATTTCGATACCGGGACTCTCATGCCTTGGCGCCGCCTTGCTATCTCCATCGTCACCTGTGCATTGCCGCTCGCGCTGGTCGCCTGCGGCGAGAAGGCGCCGCCCGACCCTCGAACCCAGGCGCCGCAGGTTCGCGTCGCGGTCGTCGAAGGCGCCGGCGCCGCGTCGCGTGCGTTCACGGGCACCGTAGCCGCCCGGATCCAGAGCGACCTGGGCTTCCGGGTCTCGGGCAAGGTCCTGCAGCGGCTGGTGGACACAGGGCAGGGCGTCAGGCGCGGCCAGGTGCTCATGCGCATCGACCCCATCGACCTGAAGCTTGCGGCCCATGCGCAGCAGGAGGCAGTCGCCGCGGCACGGGCGCGCTTGCAGCAAGCAGCGCAGGACGAGGCCCGCTACCGCGATCTGCGCGGCACCGGTGCGATCTCGGCATCGGCCTACGACCAGGTCAAGGCGGCCGCGGACACGGCCAAGGCCCAGGTCAGCGCGGCCGAGGCCCAGGCGGATGTCGCGCGCAATGCGAGCGGCTATGCCGAACTCGTGGCCGACGGCGACGGGGTGGTCATGGAAACGCTGGCCGAGCCCGGCCAGGTCGTGAGCGCTGGTCAGACGGTGGTCCGTGTGGCCCGCGCCGGCCCGCGCGAAGCCGTGGTCCAGTTGCCGGAAACCCTGCGCCCCGCGGTCGGGTCCGTGGGGCAGGCCACGCTCTTCGGCAGGGAGGGCGTGAGCGTGGCGACCACGCTGCGGCAGCTCTCGGAGGCCGCGGACCGGCAGACGCGCACCTTCGAGGCGCGCTATGTGCTCAAGGGCGAGCTCGCCGATGCGCCGTTGGGTGCGACGGTCACCATCCGGATTCCTCAGGGCCTTCCCTCCGCGTCGGGAGGACTGCAGGTACCGATCGGCGCGCTCTTCGACGCCGGCAAGGGGCCGGGGGTGTGGCTCGTCAGTGGCGAGCCGGCCAGGGTCAACTGGCGGCCGGTCGTGGTCGAACGCCTGGATGACGATGGCGCGCGCGTTACCGGGTCGCTCCAGCAGGGCGACCGGATCGTCGCGCTCGGGGCGCATCTGCTGCGCGAGGGCGAGCAGGTACGGGTGGCCGACCAGGCGGGCGCCGTCGCGGCGCGCGGAGTCCGCCCGTGAGCGCAGGCCGCTTCAACCTCTCGGCGCTCGCGGTGCGCGAGCGCTCGGTCACCTTGTTCCTGATCTGCCTGATCTCGCTGGCGGGCCTGGTTTCGTTCTTCAAGCTGGGCCGGGCGGAAGACCCGGCCTTCACCATCAAGGTGATGACCATCGTCACCGCGTGGCCCGGCGCGACCGCGCAGGAAATGCAGGACCAGGTTGCCGAGAAGCTCGANAAGCGGCTGCAGGAACTGCGCTACTACGANCGCGCCGAGACCTACACCCGGCCCGGCCTGGCCTTCACGACGCTGACCCTGCTCGACAGCACACCGCCTTCGCAGGTGCAGGAGCAGTTCTACCAGGCCCGCAAGAAGGTCGGCGACGAGGCGGGCAACCTGCCTGTGGGCGTGATCGGACCGATGCTNAACGACGAGTACGCGGACGTCACCTTCGCGCTGTACGCCCTCAAGGCGAAGGGCGAGGCGCAGCGCCTGCTGGTGCGCGACGCCGAGACGCTGCGCCAGCGCCTGCTGCATGTGCCGGGCGTGAAGAAGGTCAACATCGCCGGTGAGCAGTCCGAGCGCATCTATGTCGAGTTCTCGCACGAGCGCCTGGCGACCCTGGGCGTCAGTGCGCAGGACGTCTTCGCGGCGCTCAACGGCCAGAATGCCCTGACGCCGGCGGGNTCCGTGGAAACGAAGGGCCCCCAGGTGTTCATCCGCCTGGACGGGCCGTTCGACGAGCTGCGCAAGATCCGCGACACGCCGGTCACCTCGCAAGGCCGCACCCTGAAGCTGTCGGACATCGCCGAGGTCAAGCGGGGCTATGAAGACCCGGCGAGCTTCATGATCCGCAACGGCGGCGAGCCGGCCCTGCTGCTGGGGGTGGTCATGCGGGAAGGCTGGAACGGGCTCGACCTGGGCAAGGCGCTGGAGCGCGAGGTGGGAGCGATCAATGCCGAGCAGCCGCTGGGCATGAGCCTGACCAAGGTCACGGACCAGGCCGTCAACATCAGCGCCGCGGTCGATGAGTTCATGGTCAAGTTCTTCGCCGCGCTGCTGGTGGTCATGCTCGTGAGCTTCCTGAGCATGGGCTGGCGCGCAGGCCTCGTCGTCGCCGCCGCAGTGCCGCTGACGCTGGCGATCGTCTTCGTGGTGATGGCTGCTACGGGCAAGGACTTCGATCGCATCACGCTCGGCTCCCTGATCCTCGCGCTGGGCCTGCTGGTGGACGACGCGATCATCGCCATCGAGATGATGGTGGTGAAGATGGAGGAGGGCTACAGCCGCGTCGCCGCCTCCGCCTATGCCTGGAGCCACACGGCCGCGCCGATGCTTTCGGGCACGCTGGTCACGGCCGTCGGCTTCATGCCNAACGGCTTCGCGCCATCAAGCGCAGGGGAATACACCAGCAACATGTTCTGGATCGTCGGCATCGCGCTGATCGCGTCCTGGGTGGTCGCGGTGGTCTTCACGCCCTATCTCGGTGTCAAGTTGCTGCCCGATTTCAAGAAGATCGAGGGCGGCCATNCCGCGATCTACGGCACGCCGCGCTACAACCGGCTGCGCGGGATGCTCGGCCGCGTCATCGCACGCAAATGGGCGGTGGCCGGTGCGGTGGTCGGCCTTCTCGTGGCGGCGGTCCTCGGCATGGGCCTTGTCAAGAAACAGTTCTTCCCGATCTCGGACCGGCCCGAAGTCCTGGTGGAGGTGCAGATGCCCTATGGCACCTCGATCACTCGCACCAGCGAGGCNACGGCGAAGGTGGAGGCGTGGTTGGCCGGACAGAAGGAGGCCCACATCGTCACGTCCTATATCGGGCAGGGCGCNCCGCGCTTCTTCTTCGCGATGGGCCCCGAGCTGCCCGATCCGTCGTTCTCCAAGATCGTGGTGCGCACCGACAGCCAGGAAGAGCGCGAGGCCTTGAAGCACCGGCTGCGCGAGGCCATCGCCGGCGGCCTGGCCTCCGAAGCCCGCGTGCGCGTCACGCAATTGGTGTTCGGCCCGTATTCGCCGTTCCCCGTCGCCTACCGCGTCACGGGCCCGGACCCCGACAAGCTGCGCGACATCGCGGCGCAGGTACAGCAGGTGATGGATGCGAGTCCGATGATGCGCACGGTCAACACCGACTGGGGTGCGCGCACGCCCACGCTGCACTTCACCCTGCACCAGGACCGCCTGCAGGCCGTGGGGCTGAGTTCCAGCGCGGTGGCGCAGCAGTTGCAGTTCTTCCTGAGCGGTGTGCCCGTCACCGCCGTGCGCGAGGACATCCGCACGGTGCAGGTGGTGGCGCGCTCGGCCGGCGCCAGTCGCCTCGACGCGTCGAGGATTGCCGACTTCACGCTGTCGGGTGCCAACGGGCAACGCATTCCGTTGTCGCAGGTGGGCGAAGTTGAGGTGCGCATGGAGGAACCCGTCATGCGCCGGCGCGACCGCGTGCCGACGATCACCGTGCACGGCGACATCGCCGACGGCCTGCAGCCGCCCGATGTGTCGACGGCCATCACCGCTCAGTTGCGCCCGGTCATGGACAAGCTGCCCTCCGGCTACCGTATCGACGAGGCCGGCTCCATCGAGGAATCGGGCAAGGCGACCAGGGCCATGCTGCCGCTGTTCCCCATCATGCTGGCGGCCACGCTGCTGATCATCATCTTCCAGGTGCGTTCGATCTCCGCGATGGTCATGGTCTTCCTGACGAGCCCGTTGGGGCTGATCGGCGTGGTGCCGACGCTGCTTGCATTCCAGCAGCCCTTCGGCATCAATGCGCTGGTCGGCCTCGTGGCGCTCTCGGGCATCCTGATGCGCAACACGCTGATCCTGATCGGCCAGATCCACCACAACCAGCAGGACGGGCTCGATCCGTTCCACGCGGTCGTCGAGGCCACCGTGCAGCGTGCGCGACCGGTGATCCTGACCGCGCTGGCGGCGATCCTGGCGTTCATCCCGCTGACCCATTCCGTGTTCTGGGGGGCGCTCGCGTACACGCTGATCGGCGGCACCCTCGCGGGCACGGTCCTGACGCTGGTGTTCCTGCCGGCGATGTACTCCATCTGGTTCAGGATCAGGCCCGGCGACGCCGCAGCCGCTGCGCACTGACAACGCTTTTCACCACTTGTTCAGATCGAAGGAAAACATCATGTCGAGTTCATCGGTTGTCGTCGTGACCGGCGCGTCATCGGGCATCGGGCGCGTTGCCGCGGAAATCTTCGTCGCGCGCGGCTGCCGGGTGTTCGGCACCGTGCGCGACCTGCGCAAGGCGCCCGTGGTGCCCGGTGTGGAGTTCGTCGAAATGGACGTCCGGGAGGAGGAGTCGGTGCAGGCCGGCATCGACTCCATCATCGAGCAGGGCCTGCGCATCGATGTGCTGGTCAACAACGCGGGACTGATGATGCTCGGCGCGGTCGAAGAGACGGCGACGGCAGAAGCCGCGGCGCTGTTCGACACCAATGTCTTCGGCGTGCTGCGCGTCACGCGCGCCGTGCTCCCCTCCATGCGCAAGCAGCATCGCGGGCGCATCGTCAATGTGAGCTCGCTGTTCGGCGTGATGCCGGCGCCCTACATGGGCATGTATGCGGCCGCCAAGCATGCGCTCGAGGGCCTCTCGGAGTCGCTGGACCACGAGGTGCGCCAGTTCGGCGTTCGCGTGACGCTGGTGCAGCCGGCGTTCACCCGGACCAACCTCGACATCAATGCGCCGCGTGCCAAGGCGCCGATCGCGGACTACGACCGCGAACGCGGCCTGGTCGAGCGCGCGGTGGCCGACAGCGTCAACAACGCGCCGCCGCCGCAGGGCGTGGCCAACACCATCGTGGAAGCGGCGCTCGGCCCCTGGCGCATGCGTTGCACGCCGCCCGGCGAGGCCTCGGTCCTGGCGAAGCTTCGCCGTTTCATGCCCGCGGGCCCGGTCGACGCGAGCTTGAGAAAAAAGCTCGGTCTCGCCTGATACATCGACCCGCCGGAGCCGGCCTGGCCGGTGTCTGGCACCGTCTTGCAAGGAAGGAGAGGCCTTGGACAGCTTGGAACTCTTGCGAACCTTCAACGAAGTCGCAGTGTCGGGCAGCTTCTCGCGCGCCGCGAAGCACCTCGAACTGTCCAGAGCCACCGTGAGCAAGTACGTCGCGAAGCTCGAGGGGCGCTTCGGTGTGCGACTGCTGAACAGGAACAGCCACGCCGTCAGCCTCACGGATGCCGGCGTGCTCTTGCTCGAGCGGAGCAAGCCCATGCTGGAGTTGGTGGAAGCAACCCGTGCGGAACTGCAGGATCGCGCGTTGACTCCGAGCGGCCGTTTGCGCATTTCCGCGCCCCACGGCATCGACCAGACCGAGTTGCCGGCGCTCTTCAACACCTTCCTGGGTCACTACCCCGATGCCAGCATCAGTCTCTTGCTGACCAATCGCCTTGTCGACCTGGCAGAGGAGGGGGTCGACATTGCGTTGCGCTTTGGGCCGATCGCGAACGAAAACCTGATCGTTCGCAAGTTGCTTCTGATGGGGTTGACCGTGTGCGCGGCCCCGATGTACTGGAAAAGCAGAGGAGTCCCCTCCCACCCCAGCGAACTCGCCAACCACGATGCGTTGATCAGTACCCACCTGAATCCATCGTCCAAGTGGCGCTTCCAGGTCGACGGCGAACCGTTGGAGATCGCGGTGCGTGGCCGGCTGGATGCCACCGAGGCCAGCCCGCTCATCCAGGCCGCACTGCAAGGCGCTGGCGTGCTGTACTTGCCGACGGTCATGCTGAAGCCCTATCTCGACAGCGGCCGGCTGGTTCCCGCGCTGTCGGATTTCGTGCGCAGTGACATGTGGCTTTCAGCCGTCTACCTGCAAAGACGCCACAGCACCGCGGTTCACCGGGCGTTCCTCGATTTCCTCGAAAGTCGGATCAAGGCCGGCAAGACCCTCCGTTGAGCTTGAACGCAGTGCCCGGTGCCGCCTTCATGGCGTTTCATGGGTGAGGTTCACGTTCCGCAGACGAGCGCCTCAAGAGTTCAAGCCAGCATCGATTGCTGGGCGAAGATGCCCGCCATCGCACCCTGCGACGATGCCTGGGTGACCGAGGGCAGGAAGGGCGTGGCGAGGTCGCCGGCGGCGTAGATGCCGGGCACGCTGGTCTGGCGGCGCTCGTCGACCTTCAGCACGATGCCGGTGGGCGTATCGGCCGTGGCGAGGCCCAATGCTTCATGCAGGCTTGCGGACGGCTTGTTGCGCGGGCTGGCGAACAGGACGTCGACCGCGACATTGCGGCCGCTATCGAGATTGACTGTGGCAATGCGGCCCTTGTGATGGGCGATATCGATGATCCGGCCGTCGACGACAGCGATGTTGCGATTCACCAGATCGGCCCGGATATCGGGCGCAATGTCGCGACCGTCAGCGAAGACGGTCAACTTGTCGGTCCAATCGCGGAACAGCCTGGCCTGATTGTGCGACTGCGGGCCGGACCAGACGTGGCCCCAGTGCCGGTCGGCGACTTCGAAGCCGTCGCAATAGGGGCAGGGCACGATGGACGTGCCCCAGCTTTCGGCGAAGCCTGGGACGTCTGGCATCTGGTCGGCGACGCCGTAGCTCAGGATCACGCGGCGCGCTCCGAGGCTTTCGCCATCGGCAGTGAGAACGGAGAAATCGTCGATGACGCCGGAGACGTTGTCGGCCCGTGCATTGACCAGCTTGATCGCGGGATACCGCGCCANCTGCTGCCGCGCCTCGGCNAGGATGTCCAGCGGTGGCTTGTGATCATGGCCGAGCAGGCCATGCGAATGGCCGGCGAAGCGATTGCGCGGCAGNCCGGTATCGAGAACGGTGACNTTGCGGCGNGCACGGCCGAGCTGCAGGGCCGCGGCGAGGCCGGCAAAGCTGCCGCCAATGATGATGACGTCATTCATGGTGATGGGTTCCGTGTGGGNNGGTTATTACTGGACTTTCAAGTACAGTAATGTGGAACACATATAGTAGACTGTCAAGTCCAATAAATATGCCCATGACCCGATCTCCANTTCCTGCNCCGAAGCCTCAACGCGGGCGGCCGCGCGATCCTGAGCGCAGCCGGCGCATCCTGGAGGCGGCGCAGACGCACTTCGATCGGCATGGTCTGGAGCGCGCCAGCGTGGATGCCATCGCTGCCGACGCGGGCGTCTCCAAGATGACCGTGTACAGCAACTTCGGCTCCAAGGAGGGGCTGTTCGAGGCGGTCGTGCGCGACAGGACGGTAGCCGTGATGGCTGGATTCCCCGGGGCCGGGGCGCTGGACCCGAACCAGCCGGAGAAGGTGCTGCTGGTGATTGGGGAGCGGTTTCTCGCGCTGGCGCGCGGGGACGCCCTGGGCGCGTTGCGCGCCGTCTATGGCGTCGCGGGGGCGCAACCGGAAGTCTGTCGCGCGCTGTACAAGGAGGGTCCGGAGCGTGTGATGGACGAACTGGCTGCATATCTGCTTCTTGCCAGCTCGGCGGGCACGCTGAAGGTGCGGAATCCGCTCCAGGCAGCGGACCTGTTCCTGTCGATGTTCCTGGGCTCCGGCCACATCCGCGGAATGCTGAAGCTCGAGATGCCGGATACCCGGGAAAACAAGGCTCTTCTGCAAGAGGCTGTTCGGGTCTTCATGACGGCCTACGGCGCTTAGGCTCTACAGGGTAGCTTGCCGGCAATGGGGCAGAACTCCTGGTTGCCTCCCGCGCGCCTTATTTAACATAAGACACATTGTGTTCAAAAAGGCCCGATGGTCGACCGTCGAAAAAGGACGTTGGCCGGCGACTTTTCATTGCGGATCGCTTCAGGGTTCTGTGTCGTAACGCGGGTTTGAAGGTGCCGGACGTGGCGCGCACTCTTCAGGTCACGGAGCGTACGGTCTATGCGTGGTTCTCGGGCAAGACTGCAGTGCCTTACGCTGCCTATCGGCTGCTTCGGATCATGAGCCGTTTCGAGCTTCCTGGCTGGCCGGGCTGGCACATGCACAGCGGCAAGCTTTGGACGCCTGAGGGCTTCGGGTTCGAGCCCGTCGACGGCATGTACTGGGCTGGGCTCGTTCGTCGCGCAAGGCTCTTCAACGTGCTGTATCGCGAGAACTGCCAGCTGGAGCGCCGCATAGCTGAGGCGGGCAAGCTGGCGACGCACGCCGTAGGCGTTGCGCGCGCAGCGCGCGGGCTTGTCTCAGTATCAACAAGTTGCAGGGGTGGCGCCGATAGGCGCCATTCCGACGTCAACTTGACGTCAAAAAGATATCAAGATAATCTTTTTGGTAGATATCACTTTGATCACGGAATGACACCATGTCCTACCCTCTACGACTCCCTGCCGAGCTTGATGCGGAGGCTCGGGAGCGCTGCAAGCGTCTCGGCATCAGTCTCAACGCGCTTATCGCTGTGGCCCTTGATGCTTACCTCTCACGGGGCGATGGGGCGCTTCCTGCCCTCGCTGTGGCCCCTGCCGCCCATGTTCCTCCCGTGGCGGTCAAGCGTGCGAAGCGCAAGAGGTTAGCGCCGGTTAGCACCGACTATGAGCCGTCGGACTGGCGCTACTTCGATCCTGATCCGGCTGTGTGGCCCTTCGTTGATCCTGATCCAGCTTGGCAGGCCCGGCTTGGGGAGTTCGGCGCGGATGTCAGTGAAGAAGAGATGGAGTTGATCGAGAAGGAGTACTGGTCGACGCGCAAGCGACCTGAGTGATTAAGTCGGTCCCCCGGGGTGTTGCGACCACTTCCGAGGGGCCTAACCAGTTCAACTGATGGAGAGTCGAAATGGCTATTGAAGAGTGTATTTCTATTGCGGACCCACGGCAGGAATTAGCCGGGGCGCAGGCGCAGGCATTTGCACTGCTGGAAGTGTTCAAGCGCTGCAATGCGGATTCTGATCTTGAGGTGTTGGCCGAGGGGGTTCTCGGTCGTCTGCTGAAGTCGGTGGATGACCTGGAGTTCTGGCTCGCGCGTGAGCGTGGGGTCTCGCTTGTTCCTGGCACCGGTGTCAGCGTCAAGCAGGAGGAGGTTGAGCATGAGGCCTCTTGACCGTCGGCCCGTCGACTTCTTCGGCATGCCCAAGCAGCAGCGCCCTCCTCTCACTCCCGAGCAAATCGCGGATCGCAAGGCTCGGCGTATCGAGAAGGCCAAAGCCGCGCAGGCAGCAAGCCGGGATGCCCGTAGGGCGTCCCGGCTTGCTGCCTGTGAGGCTGGAGAGGTTCTCTCACGTGTCGTCCCTATCGAGTGGGCGCCTCTCCTGCGGGCGTGGTCATGAGCGCGCTTACTGATCGGGTCTATGCCGAATGGTTGCGGGCTAATGGTTCGACAACACCTGGGAGGGCTCATACACCATTGCAGCGACGGAAATCCGAGCAATTGCGGGCAGATTGGATCGATGATGCGAGACAGGTGGCGATGCGTGAGCGAGCCGTGCAACGAGCGCGGTCGGCCCGCGATCGCGGGCAGACCGCCGGAAATTCCGTAAGCGCAGCGCTCGGAATTGCTGGCTCGTCAAAGGCGGTTAAATCGGAGGCGGATATATGAGCCGTGGTGATGCAGCGATTTTATTCGCGTGGCTCGCTGCTTGCGCAACAGCGGAGGTAATTCGCGCATTGCGAAGCGGTATTAACTTCGCCTTTAATTGAAGGAAATTCAGTGAAAAAGAATTCCTCCAAAAAAGACACATTGTGTGAATATCCCGCGCGGGGAGCTAGCTCAACCGGCCATCGCCGCATGCGGCGGCATCCACTGCACGACTCACCAGCAGCAGCGCCGAGGAAGAACCAAGTTCACCACTTGCCGTCCTTGGGAACGGCCTTGGCCGCGCTGGCTTTCGCATTGGCGGCCGCGGCGATCATCGAGGCGGCTTCCGAG
>Ga0055534_1001077_pt1 | contig 11728 bp, 10 predicted proteins | sample AraplaCol_mLB_r2_2_FD_54993 | JGI IMG/M metagenome (GOLD analysis project Ga0055534, IMG submission 54993) | Arabidopsis root microbial communities from North Carolina, USA - plate scrape MF_Col_mLB_r2 | ecosystem: Host-associated > Plants > Roots > Endosphere | place: USA: North Carolina... | reverse complement strand
GCCTGGCGAAATGCCCGTGTCGATCTAGCGTAACGATTTACGTGCGATCAACGCGGGCGACGGGGTCAGGCGGTCATCTTCAGGCACATTTCCATGCAGGCGGCACACGCCTTGGCACATTCCTGGCAGTGCCAGTGGTCGTGGCGCTCGCATTCCTCGGCGCACCACTTGCACACTTCGGCGCAGTCTTCGCACACCAGTGGCGCGAATTCGCTGTTGCGCAGCATGTATGACGCGGCCAGGTTGGCAATGCCTGCGCAATCCATGTCCAGGGCGATGCAGCGGGTCATTTTCTTCGTGTCGGGCTCTTCCAGGCACGCGGCGGCGCATTTGAGGCAGGCCGCTGCGGCGGCATTGCACGCGGCGATGCAGTCGGCGTAACGGTTGAAGTTTTCCTTCACGTTGGGTCGAATCATCGGTGTCCTCCTAAGGGGGGTAAAGGGTAGGCAACCGTTATTCACAATAGCAGGCGTACCGCGACCATGCCGGCCCGCAGGGCTGGCACGCCCGTTCATGGCCCCCTCGCCGGACTGTTCTACAATGGCCGCCACTGCATTGTTTCTGTGACGTTCATGGTCGGCCATGCAAATGGCGGATGACCGACGAAGCGCGCAGAAGGCAGTGATTGACACAATCCGCCAGTGGAAAGGACAGCATCATGGGTGACGCAAAACGGCGGGGTACGCCCGAGGAACGGGCGCAACAGGCACGGGCACGCATCGACGCGCTGCGGCCTGCGCAACTGGTCTGCGGATCTTGCAAGACCGCATTCACGAATTTCGATGCCATTCCCGCACCGGGCCTGCACGGCATCGACGCGGTGTTCGGCGGGCAGTGCCCGAACTGCGGCAACGACGTGGTGGTGTTCAAGGGCGAATCGAAGGCGGTGGCCGAAGCCATGCTGGCCTACGAGCGGATGATGGGCGAAAACGCCAAGCTCGGTTACCAGTCGGCGGACGGCCGCCACGTGCCGTTCGACGCCGACGCACCGCTGGCATCGGACGCTTCCGACGAATCGACCAAACACTGACCAAGCGCTGGCCGCCACAGGGGCGGCTTTCAGCGCCGAAAGTCGTCACTTGCCTGGGCGGCCGGCCAGCCAGTCACGCTTCCATCTCCAGCAGCTCCGTGGGACCGATTTCATAGCGGCCCCGGCCAAGCGCCTTGGCGCGATACAGCAGCACGTCGGCCGTGCGCATCAGCGCCTCCTCGCTGAGCGGCGCACCCCGGTACAGGGCCACGCCGATGCTGACGTCCACATCGGTCACGACCCCATCGAAATAGAACTGCCGGCCCACCGATTCCAGGATGGCCTCGGCCACGCGCCGCGCCGTCAACGGGGATTCGATGTCCGCCAGGATCACCGCGAATTCGTCGCCGCCCAGCCGGGCAACGTGGTCCTGGCTGCGCGCGCAGCGGCGCAGCCGCAACGCAAATGATTGCAGCAGCAGGTCGCCGGTGGCATGGCCGTGGATGTCGTTCACGGCCTTGAAGCGGTCCATGTCCAGGTAGAGCAGCGCCATCAGGCGATCCTCGGTCCGGGCGAGCGCCATGGCGTCCCGCAGATGCGCCTCGAACGCGCTGCGATTCTGCAGCTGGGTCAGGTGGTCGGTGCGCGACAGATGGGACAGCCGCTGGTTTTCCAGCTTGCGCTGCGTGATGTCCAGCACGTGGATATGCACGCCCACCACCTGCTGGCCGTCCTCGCTCCATTCCGGCCGATAGGTGGTTTCCATCCAGTGATGGCGTGGGAATTCGTATTCTCCCTCGAAACTGACCACGCTGCCCGCCAGCGCCTGCTGCAGGTACGGGCGGGCGCGCAGGTAGCGTTCCTCGCCCAGCAGTTCGCGCACGGTCATGCCGCGGATCTGCTCGACAGACAGGCCGAACGCACTTTCATAGGCCGCGTTGTTGAAGACGTAGCGCTCGTCGTTGTCGACGAACGCCAGCAGCGCGGGCAGGGTATCGGTCACGGCGCGCAACCGGCGTTCGCTGCGCGCCAGCTGCTGCCCGCGCTGCCGCACGTCGCGCATCAGGCCGATAAAGGCACGCGTGACGTCGCCGATCTCGTCACGCTGGGGCCGCTGCGGCAGCCGCTCGAAGGCGTCCACGTCGCTGGCGCTGTCGCGCACTACCTGGTGCAGCCGCGACAACGGCGTCAGCAGCCGGCGCACCGCCAGCCAGATCAGCAGGGCCACCACGGCCAGCACGATGCCCGACATCATCAGGAAGCGCCGCTGCAACTGCCGCAGCGGTGTGTAGGCCTCGTGCGCGGGCAGCACGGCCACCAGCTCCCAGCCGGTCGTGGCCATCAGCCGCCGGGCGATCACAGGGCGCGTGGGCGTCAGGAATTCCAGTGGCGCGGCATTGTCGTCGACACCGCAGGTGTCGCCCGCGGCGCTGGCGGGCTGGTGGGCCTGCGCAGGGTCGGGATGTTCGATATACACCGGTGCCGCGCCGGCCGACACCAGGCAGTAGAAGCCTGTGATCCCCAGCCGGCTATGGCCGATTTCCACCAGAAAATTCGGATGCCCGAGGTTGAGCCAGCCAGCCACCAGCCCCAGGAACGCGCCCGATGGCGACAGGATCGGCACCGCCAGCAGCGCGCCCATCGAGCCGTCGATACGCGCCCGCAACGGGGCGGCGACGACCACGTTGCGGGTACGGGCGGTTTCGCGAAAGTAGGTGCGGTCGCTGATGTCGGCCGGGGCGGCCCCGCCCATGTTGATCAGGGTGCCGCTGGCGTCGGCCACCAGCACGGAATCGAATGCCTCGGGCACCGGCACCGTGCGCGTCACCACTTCCTTGACCCGGTCGCGAAGCGCGTCGGGCGACATGCCTTGCGCGGCCGCCAGCGGCGCGCTCAACTGCGGCGCCAGGTGCGTCAGCATCACGATGCGGTCTTCCATGGCCGTGTCGAGCTGGTCGACCGACAGCTTGACGATCGAGTCCTGCTGGTTCTGCAGCACATCCTCGAGGTCGCGGTGCGCGTAATAGAGCGAACCGAGCACGATGCCGCTGCCCAGCACGGCGGCAAGCACCGTGGTGATCAGCGCAATGCGCGCCTTGAGCGATGGCAAAAATCGGGGCATGGGTCCAAATACGACGCCGGCACGGCAATGCGGGATGTCAGAGGTCAGGGCGGCTCAAGGGTCACGGCGTCCGAAAGGCCTTTCGTCGCGCTGTACAGCGAGTGCAAGGGTGCGACAAGGCAGCCGAACGGTATCACGGCACACCCGTTTGGGTCAGCCCGGGCAATCCGGGGTTTGACAATCGCGTGACGGGGCACGTGGTCCTGCCCGGCGCCGCCCGCGCGCATGTGTGTGTGGCGCCACTGTGCGGGCGCAAGAGGGCAGGTTATAGTGCGGCGAACCAATGTTACGTAATGTATGCCCGGGCTCGGCATGCCGGGCGACACCTGAATCGCCGCCCGATTTTGTTCCGCCCCATCCCATTCATGAAATCGCGCCTGCTGTCTCCTGTCGTGCTCTCGCTGCTGGTTACCGCAGGGGGGGCGCTGCTGACGGCGGGCGCCTGGCGCCTGGCCACCAGCCTGGAGCGCCGGGTCGCCGAACAGGATGTGGGCGCCATGTTGGGCCGCACCGCCGACGCGCTGACCGACCGCCTGCAGGAAAACGAACGCCTGCTGCGCGGGGCCGCCGCCCTGATGGCGGCCAATGGAAATACCACGCGGGCGCAGTGGCGCAACTACCTGTATTCGGCACAACTTGACGAACTGCCGCCGGGCACGCAGTCGATCGGCTATGCACCGCTCGTGCCACAGGCACAACTGGCCGGCGTCGTGGCCGGCGCCCATGCCGATGGCGTGAGCGACTTCGAGGTCTATCCGCCGGGCGAGCGGGCGCAGTACGCCCCGATTCTCTTCAATGAGCCACCCAGCGGCCGCAACGCCAGGGCACTGGGCTTTGACCTGCTCAGCGATCCGGTGCGCCGCGCGGCGCTCGAAGCGGCGCGCGACAGCGGCCAGCCCAGGCTGACCGAGGGCCTGGCCCTGATCCGCGAGGTGGAAGCGCAGGCGCCGCAGCGCGGTGCGTTGCTCTATGCGCCAGTGTTCCCGGCCGGGGTACCGTCAGCCACCGCCGCCGAGCGGCGCGATGCGCTGTCCGGCGTGGTGTATGTCTCGCTGCGGCTTGGCGACCTGATGCGCGGCGTGAGCGGCGGCGTGTCGGGGGATCTGGTGCTGACGCTGTTCGAAGGGCCTTCGGCCGCCGGCGCCTTGCTATCAGGCGGCATGCCCGAGGCCGAACGCCGCGACGATCACCGCAAGCCGATGATCGAGGCCGACCGGCAGATCGAATTCGGCGGCCGCACCTGGACGCTGCGCGCCGCCACGCGGCCCGGCTTCGAGGCCACGCACGCCGGCCGCTATGGCATGCGCGTGCTGGCGCTGGGCGCGCTGGCCACCTGGCTGATGGCATGGCTGGCATTCCGGCTGGCACGGGAACGGCGCGATGCCCGCCGGCAGGCCTCGCTGGCCGGACAGGCGGGCAGCGCGGTGGCCGCCGGCCTGCGAGAAAGCCTGGCCCGCGCCGAACAGAGCGCGGCCACCGCCAGCCTGCGCTACGCGCGGCTGATGGACCACGCGCCGTTCTGCGTCATCACGTTCGATGCGTACGGCATGATCACGGGCATCAACCGTGCCGGGCAGCGCATGCTCTGGTACGCCGAGACCGAACTCGTCGGCCGCATGCCCTACGCCAGCCTGCACGACGCCGACGAGGTGGCCGCGCACGCGCGCGAGCTGTCGGGCGAGATCGGCGAAACGGTCGAGCCAGGGCTGCCAGCGCTGGTGGCCAAGGCCCGGCTGGGCGTGACCGATGGGCGTGACTGGACATACCTGCGCAAGGGCGGATCGCGGTTGCCCGTGCATCTGACGGTGACGGCCCTGGCCGATGGCAGCACCGAAGGCGGCTTCCTGGTGATCGCCCACGACCTGACCGAACGCCGGCGCGTGGACGAATACATCCGGCATCTGGCCCAGCACGATGCGCTGACCGGTCTGCCCAATCGCACCGAGCTGAACGCACGTACCGAAACGGTGCTGGCCGACGCACGCCGCCATGGCCATCGCGTGGCCCTGTTGCTGCTGGACCTGGACCATTTCAAGCACATCAACGAAACGCTGGGGCATCCGGTGGGCGACGACGTGCTGCGCACCATCGCCGACCGCATCCGCGGCGCGGTGCGTCCGCGTGACGTGGTGGCCCGCATGGGTGGGGACGAGTTCGCCGTGGTGCTGGGCGGCCTGCGTCATGACAGCGAAGCCGAACTGGCGGCGGCCAAGATCCTGGCGCGGGTGTCTGAAGACCTGCAGATCGCGGGGCAGTCGCTGCGCGTGACGCCGTCGCTGGGCATGGCCGTCTATCCCGACGATGGCGATACGCTGACCAACCTGATGAAATCGGCCGATTCGGCGATGTACGCCGCCAAGCAGGATGGCCGCGCCCAATTGCGCCGGTTTGCCACGGAGATGGCGCAGGCATCGCTGGCCCGCTTCACGATCGAGGCGCTGCTGCGCCGTGCGCTGGCCGAGCAGGAGTTCCGGCTTCGCTACCAGCCGATCGTCGATGTCGCCACCCTCGCCGTGGTAGGCGTGGAAGCCCTGATCGCCTGGGAAACGCCCGAGCGCGGACCGATGCGCCCCGCCGAGTTCATCCCCGTTGCCGAGCAGTGCGGCCTGATCGGCGCGCTGGGCGCGTGGACGCTGGCCACGGCCTGCCGCGAGATCCAGTCGCTGCGACAAGAGCTGGGGCTCGACATCGACGTGGCCGTCAACATCTCGCCGCTGCAACTGCGGCAGGCGAATTTCCAGGAAACCGTGGCGCAGTGCCTGCAAGCCGCCGATCTGCCGGCGGCCAGCCTGACGATCGAGGTCACCGAAGGCATCCTGGTGGACGGTGGCGAAAAGACGATCGAGACGTTCCGCCGCGTGCGGCAGCTTGGCGTGGGCGTGTCGATCGACGACTTCGGCACCGGCTATTCGGGCCTGGGCTACCTGACGCGCCTGCCGATCAGCAAGCTGAAGATCGACAAGTCCTTTGTCGACGACCTGGCCATGCCGGGGCACGACCGCGCCGTGGCTGCCGCAATCATCGCGCTAGGCCATCAGCTGCACCTGCAGGTGGTGGCGGAGGGCGTCGAGTCGAAGGCGCAGTTCGAATTCCTGCGCGGCGAAGGCTGCGATGCGGTGCAGGGCTTCCTGTTCTGCCAGCCCGTGGGGCTCGATGCGCTGCGCCAGATTCTGCTGGGCGGAAAAGGGTTTGCCGACGCGGCGTGAGTGGCACAAACGTGCCACGCCACGCGCCACTCAAACATGCACGCAGAAACGGGTACGCTCCGGCCAAAAAGAAACCCGGCTGGCGCGTCGCGCGTAGCCGGGTTGTCGGTGTGAGCGGGGGCGCTCAGGTGTTCGTGGTGACGACGGCCGGTTCTCCGACCCCGGTGGGATTGTGCAGGCGCCGGTACAGGTCGTCGATGCGCGACCGGCTGCTCGCGAGTTCTTCGCGGCCCTGTTCGGTCAGCAGGTAGACGCGCCCGATGCCATCGCGCAGGACGCTTTCGAGATAGCCTTCCATCTGCAGCGCGCGCAGCAGAGGTCGTACCGTGCCGATGTCCACCTGGAATCCGTATTCCATGAGCATTTCTGCAAGCATGGCCACGGTGGCGGGCACCTCCATGGCGAATTGCATGACGTAGACGCGGGCTAGCAAGCCGAGGAACTGTCGTTTCATGTGGCAGGCAACGCAAAACCTGGGGCGGCGGTTGACGCGAGAATGCAACGTGAACGAAGCGCCCCATCCCCTTGCACGCTCCGTAGCCGCTACGATACGTGATTCTCGACCGTAGAAAAAAAAGAAGCCGCCAGGATTGCCTGGCGGCTTGTCGGGAATGCGTCGGAGGGGTCAATTAACTCTGGCGCAGGGCAGATTTTAATGGAACTGAATACGCGATGTCACGCGCTGTGGTAGTGACCCCTACCACCGGGGGGTGATTCCGTAAGGGTTTCGAAAGCGAGATTGCGGCGAAGGCGCAACAAACGTCGCCATTGCCCCATTTTTGTGCCAAATTTCGCCGCTTTGTCGTCACTTCTTCGGTCACGCACTCGGTGTCGCATGTCCGCTTCCAGCCAGCCACGGGCCCCGTTTTGGGCTGAAATAACCGTCGTGAACCACCGCGAAAATCGCGTCGATCCGGCGGAAAGTGATGCAATTGTCGCATTCCTGCAACGGTTTGCCATCTTTGAATTCAATCATTGCCTCAACTGAACTGATGAAGCTCGCCGACCTGTTTCGCCTGTTGCTGCTCTCCGCCATCTGGGGCGCCAGCTTCCTGTTCATCCGCATCGCCGCGCCGGTGCTGGGCCCGTTGCCGACCGCCTTCTTTCGCGTGCTGATTGGCGCCGTGACGCTGGCAGCCTGTCTGCCCCTGCTTGGGCTGAAATGGGACATGCAGGGCAAGTGGCCAGCGGTGGTCATGTTGGGGATCATCAATTCCGGCATCCCGTTCGTGATGTATTCGGTGGCCGCATTGTGGCTGCCGGCTGGCTATTCGGCCATTTTCAACGCCATGACACCGCTGATGGGGGTGGTGATCGGCTCGCTGTTCTTTGCCGAGAGGCTGACCCGTGCCAAGGCGGCGGGGGTGCTGCTGGGCCTGGCGGGCGTGGCGGTGCTGACCCGCACGGGCCCGGTGGTCTTCTCGCACGATGTGCTGCTGGGCGCGCTGGCGTGCCTGGTGGCGACGTCGTGTTACGGGCTGGCCGGATTTCTGACGCGTCGCTGGATCACGGCGCGCGGCGGGCTGGACAGCCGGCTGGTGGCGGGCGGCAGCCTGGTCGGTGCCACGCTGTTCCTGTTGCCCTTCAGCGCGGCGGCGCTGCTCCGCGAGAACACGCTGCCTGCGGCCGGCCTGGGTGTGTGGGCTGGCATGCTCGGACTGGGCATGTTCTGCACAGCCATTGCCTACGTGTTGTATTTCAGGCTGATCGCCGATCTCGGCCCGGTGCGATCGCTGACCGTCACCTTCCTGATTCCGCCTTTCGGCATCGTGTGGGGATGGATGTTCCTGGGCGAGACGCTGTCGTGGGCGCACGCGGCCGGCATGCTGCTGATCGGCGGGGCGGTCTGGCTGGTGCTGCGACCCGCCACGCCGGCGCCTGCGCCGGCCGTGGCGCGGTCATGACGACGCGACGGTCGATCGCCGGCGCTTAGCGACGGTAGTAGCCGCGATCATCGCCGCGATAGTGGTCCGGGCCCCGGCCATGGTCGTGCCAGGCGTGATACTCGCGGCGGTCATACCAGCGGCGGCCGTCCCAGTACCGGTCGTTATGCCAGCCGATCACCACGGCCGGTGCCGGTGCAACGACAACCGGCGGTGCCGGGCGATAGACCACCGGCGGCGGAGGCGGCGGCGCCACATAGACGGGTTGGGGCTGCACATAGACCGGGGCGGGCGCCACGACGACCGGAGCCGGTGCCACGGGCAAGCCGAAGTTCACGTCGACATCGACGCGCGCCATGGCGGCAGTGGAAGTGGCCAGCGCGGCGGTGCCGGCGACGAGGAGGGAAAGATACAGGGGGCGCTTGTTCATCGTAATCACCAGTGGGTGAGGTGCTATGGCTCCACTCTACCCATCTGGCGTATTACCGATTGCACGCCTTTGTAACGGCACTTGGTGTTTGTGTAAGAAACGTCCGCGTTACTTTCGGGTGGTGCCGGTGGCCGTCTCGACATCCGACTGCTGGCAGGCCGGGCACAGGCCATAGAGCACCAGCATGTGCTCGCGCAGGACAAAGTCGTTCTGCGCGGCCACGTGCCTTTGTCGCGCCTCGATGCCTTCGTCGCTGAATTCCTCCACCACGCCGCAGGCGATACAGATCAGATGGTCGTGATGGCCGCCCTCGTTGAGTTCGAACACGGCATGGTCGGACTCGAAGCTGTGGCGCAGCAGGATATTGGCCTGCACCAGCTGGTTGAGCACGCGGTAGACGGTGGACAGGCCCGCATCGACATCGAGGTCGAGCAGGATCCGATAGACATCTTCCGCGCTGAGGTGGCGACGGTCGCTATTGCGGAACGCTTCCAGCACGTGCATGCGCGGCGACGTGGCTTTCAGGCCCGCGCGCTTGAGTGGTACGGCTTCGGAGTTCACTGTGGAAGTAGTCATGCGGCAGCTCGCGCCCACTGGGACGCACGGTTAATACTCCAGGCGGTGGATCGACGGCGGAAAGCTGGGGCCGGCGCCCTCGGCCGGCCAACCTTCCGCCAGATCGTGGCGGAAGCAGGCGGGAAGCGCCGGATCGACGAGCTGCATCGCTCCGGACGGCGCGCTGTGCCTGCGTGGCGCGCGGAATAAAAAGGTGGCCTGGCTTGCTGCAGGATGACGCGATCGGGAAAACGGGGTCTGGATGTTTTCCCGATCTTCCTGGAGCTGGCTACTACCAAACGCTCCGTGTGTCGGAGCGGTCCCCACAAAAGACGGTATCGGGCGCCGTATCGATCCATCGCTACCACGCCCAGCAATCTGTTCCTGTCCGCCCCGGCGGTGCCGTGCGTCAGACAGTGGTTGGATAGTAAATGGGAATCGATCTCATTTCAAGGAATATTTTTGTCCCTGGTTTCGGGAGTGGTTTTGACATGAAGACCGAACAGACATCGAAGGCCATCCGCGCCCACATCGACGCGCTCGACTGGCCCGGCATCGGGCAGGATCTCGATGCCTACGGGTGCGCGGCGATCCGGGCGCTGATCTCTCCGGCGATGTGCGATGCGCTGGCCGCGCTCTATCCGAATGAAGCGCTTTACCGCTCGCGTATCGACATGCGCCGGCATGGCTTCGGCCGTGGCGAGTACAAGTACTTCGCCTATCCCCTGCCCGATCCCGTTGACGCGCTGCGCACCGGGCTCTACCCGCATCTGGCACCGATCGCCAACCGCTGGAACACGGCCATGGGCATTGCCGCCGATTACCCGGCCGCGCACGGCGACTACCTGGCCCGCTGCCATCGCGCCGGCCAGTTGCGCCCCACGCCGCTGCTGCTGCGCTACGCGGCGGGCGATTACAACTGTCTGCACCAGGACCTGTACGGCGAACACGTGTTTCCGCTGCAGGTGGCGATTCTGCTATCCGAACCCGGCAAGGACTTCACCGGCGGCGAATTCGTGATGACCGAGCAGCGTCCGCGCATACAGTCGCGGGCCGAAGTGGTGTCGCTGGGCAAGGGCGATGCCGTGGTGTTTGCGGTGAGCCGGCGGCCGGTACCCGGTACGCGGGGCACCTACCGCGTGAATCTGCGGCATGGCGTCAGCCGGTTGCATACCGGGCACCGGCAGACGCTGGGCATCATCTTCCACGACGCGACCTGAAACGGCCCGGCTGGCGTCGGACGGCGACCGCGGATTACGCGGTCACCCGCACACCCGGCGCCCCGGCATGCATCGCGCCCACCACGGCGGCGTGTCCGAATCCTTCCTTGCGGAAGATGCCCAGCACCGCTTCGACGGCATCGGGCGCGCAAGACACCAGCAACCCTCCGCTGGTCTGCGGGTCGGTCAGCAGCGCCTGCTGGACGTGCGACACCCCGGTATCGAGCGTGACGTCATGGCCATAGCTGGCCCAGTTGCGCCGCGAGGCGCCCGTGACTGCGCCCCCTTCCGCCAGCGCGGCCACGCCGGGCAGCAGCGGCACGTGCGCCATGTCGATCGTGGCGCCCAGCCCGCTGCCACGGCAAACCTCCAGCAGATGGCCGAGCAGGCCAAAGCCGGTCACATCGGTGATCGCATGCACGCCATCCAGCGCGCCAAGCGCCTTGCCCGGTGTGTTGAGCTGCGTGGTGCTGGCGATCATCTGCCGGTAGCCGTAGTCGTCGAGCGATTCCTTCTTGATCGCGGCGGAATAGACGCCCACGCCCAGCGGCTTGCCCAGTATCAGCACGTCGCCGGCCTGCGCGTCGCGATTACGGCGGATACGGTCGGGATGCACCAGGCCCATCACTACCAGCCCATAGATCGGCTCGACCGAGTCGATCGAATGGCCGCCCGCAATCGGAATGCCGGCCTCGGCGCAGATCGATTGGCCGCCTTCCAGGATCTTGCCGATGGTCTCGGGCGACAGCTTGTCGACGGGCATGCCCACCAGCGCCAGTGCCATGATTGGCGTGCCGCCCATCGCATAGACATCGGAAATCGCATTGGTGGCCGCGATGCGGCCGAAATCGTAGGGGTCGTCCACCACGGGCATGAAGAAGTCCGTGGTGGCCACCAGCGCCTGCGTATCGTTGAGCCGGTACACCGCCGCGTCATCGCTGGTCTCGATGCCCACCAGCAGCCCCGGCGGCGCCGGGAACTGCCGGGTGTTGCGCAGGATGTCGCCTAGCACGCCCGGCGCGATCTTGCAGCCGCAGCCGCCGCCGTGCGCCAGCGATGTCAGGCGCACTTCGCCGCCGTTGTGTTCGCTCGATGTCGTCATCAGGCCACCCTCCGCGACGCGATGCGATAGCCGAACGCCGCCGGGTCGAGGCTGTCCAGCGTACCCGCCACGGTCTTCGCCTGCGGATACATCAGGAAGGGCACCGGCGCCATGCCGCTGCCGGGCAGACGCACGTCGTGGCCGTGGTTGTAGGCGACCCAGTTGCCCTCCCAGGCCCCGAACAGCAGCGCGCGGGCGGCCCGGACCTTGCCGTCCGTCATCGGCAGGCCGCCTGGCACC
>Ga0055534_1001064_pt1 | contig 11870 bp, 10 predicted proteins | sample AraplaCol_mLB_r2_2_FD_54993 | JGI IMG/M metagenome (GOLD analysis project Ga0055534, IMG submission 54993) | Arabidopsis root microbial communities from North Carolina, USA - plate scrape MF_Col_mLB_r2 | ecosystem: Host-associated > Plants > Roots > Endosphere | place: USA: North Carolina... | reverse complement strand
CGCGAAGACCAGGACGCCTTCGGCCTGGAATCGCACCGCAAGGCGATCGCCGCCCAGCAAGCCGGCTTCTTCAAGGACGAGACCACCCCGGTCGAAATCATTACCCGCACCCCTGACCTGCGCACCGGCGAGATCAAGGTTGGCAAGCGTACCGTGGACACCGACGAAGGCGCCCGCGCCGACGCTTCCCTGGAAGGCATGGCCAAGCTGAAGCCAGTGTTCGCCGCCAAGGGCACCGTGACCGCCGCAACCTCCTCGCAGATGTCCGACGGCGCCGGCGCGCTGATCGTGGTGTCCGAGAAGATCCTGAAAGAACACAACCTGACCCCGCTGGCCAAGTTCTCCTCGTTCGCCGTACGCGGCGTGCCGCCGGAAATCATGGGCATCGGTCCTAAGGTCGCCATCCCGGCCGCTTGCGCTGCTGCCGGCATCACCCAGGACCAACTGGACTGGATCGAACTGAACGAAGCGTTCGCTGCGCAGGCCCTGGCCGTGATCCGCGACCTGAACCTGGACACCAGCAAAGTGAACCCGATGGGCGGCGCAATCGCCCTGGGCCACCCACTGGGCGCGACCGGCGCGATCCGCGCTGCGACCGTGGTGCACGCACTGCGCCGCAACCAGCTGAAGTACGGCATGGTCACCATGTGCGTCGGTGCCGGCATGGGCGCAGCAGGCATCATCGAGCGCGTATAATCCGCGCAAGCAAGCGATAAGCAACAGGGCGCTTCGGGAAACCAGGCGCCCTTTTTCACATCCCCAGTCCGGTGAGCAGACAGTGTCTGACCCTGCGGGTCAGACACAGGTTTACCGGTTTAAAAGGAGACAAACAACAATGGCCATCCTGACCAGCAAAGCCAACGGCATCCTCACCATCGAATTCGACCGCGTGGACCGCAAGAACGCGATCACCTCCGCCATGTACCAGACCATGGCCGACACCATCAACGCCGCAGAGGGCGACGCCGAAGTGCGTGCCATCCTGATCACCGGCAAGCCAGAGATTTTCACTGCCGGCAACGACCTGGTCGACTTCGCAATGACCACCACCGCCAACGACGGCGTGGCATTCACTGATCGTCCCGTGATCCAGTTCATGAAAGCGCTGTTCAACAGCACCAAGCCGGTCGTGGCAGCCGTGAACGGCGCCGCCATCGGCATCGGCACTACCATGCTGATGCACTGTGACCTGGTGTACGCCGCCGACAACGCCAAGTTCTCCGTGCCTTTCGCAGCACTGGGCCTGTGCCCGAATTCGGTTCCAGCATGCTGCTGCCGGCCAACGGCGGCCACGCCCGCGCGGCTGAAAAGCTGATGCTGGGCGAACCGTTCAGCGCACAGGAAGCCTACGACATGGGCCTGATCTCCAAGCTGCTGCCGGCCGACCAGGTGCTGGCCCACGCGCAGGCGCAGGCNGCCAAGCTNGTNGCNCTGCCGGCCGAATCGATCCGCCAGACCAAGCGCCTGATGAAGGCCGGCCGCGAAGCGCTGAAAGCCCACATCGACGTGGAAAGCGCGCAGTTCGGGTCCATGCTGACCGGCGCAGAAGCCAAGGAAGCCTTCACCGCCTTCTTCGAGAAACGCAAACCGGACTTCTCCAAGTTCGCCTGATCGGCAAATGCAGCTGATGTTCGCGCCTGCCTGGCTGCCCTTCGGCTTGCTGGGCCTATCGATTGCCAGCACCTCTCTGGTGGCCACGCATACTGAGCGGCCGGCTGTCCTGCGCCACCTCTGGCTGGTCTTGCTCGGGCTGGCGACCGGCGCCGGCCTGGCGGCAGGGGTGCTGCGTCCCGCCGCGCCGGTCAGCATTGCCGCCTTACTGGCTTTCGCTTGGCTGGCCACGCGTCATGGCAAGACCGCTGTTCGGGTGTTGTTTACGATATTGGCGCTGGTGCTGGCACTTGCACTGGCAATGCACGCCGTTCCTGGATACGACAATCCCTTGTTGCTGAAAGATGTCCGGCTAACACCCCAGTCGGCGCCCTACACCTTGTATGCGAATTTCGACAAGGGCGTGGTTGGGCTGGTGCTGCTGGCCTTCTTCTGCCGACGCGCCAAGTCCTGGCGGGATTTTGTCGTCGCATCGAAACCGCAAGCGCTTGTGTTTGCGGGCCTGCTATGCGGAGTGCTGGGCGCAGGCTGGGCAATTGGCTTCGTGCACCCGGATTTCAAGCTATCGCCGTTCCTGCCGCTGTTCGCTGTCGTCAACCTGCTGTTTGTCTGCGTAGCGGAGGAAGCCTTCTTCCGTGGCGTGATCCAGGAACAGCTCGCACGTTTCGGCGATGCCTTGGCGGTCGCGGTATCCGCCCTGTTGTTTGGCGCTGCGCACCTCGGCGGCGGCTGGCAGTTTGGCATGCTCGCCAGCCTGGCCGGCCTGGGTTACGCCTTGCTGTACTGGAGGACGCGGCGCATTGAAATTCCGATTGCTGCCCACTTCCTGTTCAACCTGGCGCATTTCGTCGCCTTCACGTATCCGCGCGCAGGCTGAATGCAGGCATGGTGGCGCTATACCAGGCGCCCACCACCGTCAACGTGCAATACCTCCCCATTGACGTAAGCGTTGGTCATCAAGAAAAGGATGGCGGCGCCGATTTCTTCCGCCCGTCCCACACGTCCGACGGGAAGGCGTTCTGCGACCTGCTGAAGGAATGCTTTGCTGTTTTCGCCCAGGACGTCGAATAGCGGCGTATCGGTGAAGCCCGGCGCGACTACGTTGACGCGAATCGGTTTCAGCTCCTGTGCGAGTGCGCCGGCGAGCGCCTCGACGCCGCGAACGGCGGCCGAAATCACGGCAACGCCGTCGCCGCCTGGGCGATCCGACAATTGCCCGCCCATCAAGGTGATGGAGCCTCGTTCCGCAAACAAAGGCAAGGCTGCCCTGATCGCATACAACGGACCGGCGATCCGTTCGTCCAGCGCGCGCAGCAAGGCATCCGGATCGGTGTCGGCAATCCTGCCGGCATTGAAGGTGCCGGAAGTGACCACCAGGTGATCCACGCGCTCCATGCCGGCAAATACCTGCTCGACGGCTGCCCGGTCCGTAATGTCTGCAGCAACGACCCGTGCGCCTCCCAGCAAGCCTGCAGCCCGGTTCAGTTTTTCATGGCTTCGGCCGACCAGGGTAAGCCTGGCGCCCAGGCCCTTGGCCTGGCTGGCGGCGGCGAGACCGATCCCGCTGCTGCCGCCGAAGATCACGACATGTTGATTGGCGAGCATATTTTCCTCCGGTTGTAGTTGAGTTGCGGCGCAGTGTATGCTCTTCAAAATATCTTGGGTACATGGGCAATTTGAATAAAGGTCATTCCAAAGTGGAATGAGGTGAGCAATGGACCAACTGAAGGGGATGCAGTTTTTTGTGCGCGTCGTGGAAACGGGCAGCCTGTCTGCGGCAGCCCGCGAGGCCGGAATCACCCAGCCAACCGTCAGCAAGACTATGTCGAACCTTGAGCGCGCTGTCGGCGCGCGCCTGCTGGAGCGCAGCACGACCAGCCTGACGGTCACGGATGCCGGAAAACGTTTCTATGAACGGAGCAAACGCGTACTGGACGCGTATGAAGAGGCACTGGCGGACGTGCATGGCGCGCAGGAACGGCCGTCAGGCTTGCTGCGGGTAAGCGCGCCAGTCGGCATCGGGGAAGCGCATCTGAGCGCGGCGGTCCAGCAATTCCTGGAGTCGCATCCGGATATCCAGCTCGAGTTGATCCTGAACGACCGCATGATCGACCTGGTTGAAGAGGGCGTCGACCTTGCGGTGCGCCTTGGCGGCAACCTGCCCGGCAACCTGATCGCACGAAAAGTCGCTTCCTCGCGGCGCGTGCTGCTCGCATCGCCGCAATACCTGGAACGCTTCGGTGCGCCGTCAACGCTGCAGGAACTGGCCGGGCATAATTTCGTGCGCTACGCATGGCTGCAGGGTGGAGACCGCATTGTTTTCCATCGTGGAGGACAGGCAGCGGAAATCGAGGTGCGCGGGCGTTTTCGCGTCAACAGTTCGCTGGCGGTGCGCGCATGCCTGGCGTCGGGATTTGCGCTCGGCATGGCGCCGCTCTGGCTGGTTGATGAAATGCTGCAAAGCCGACAGCTTGTCCGCATCCTGCCCGAATGGGAGGCGGCGCCCCATGAAGTTCATTTGCTTTATCCTTCCAGGCGTTTTGTGCCCGCACGCACACGCGCCCTGATCGATTTTCTTCAAGCGACAATCCCCACCTGGGCGGGCCTTGAAAAAGTGTAAAGGGCAGTGCAGAGTACGCGTATGAGACGAATGACTCCTCCAAGGCTGCACGTTTTAATGGCGAGGGATGCCGATACGGCAGTAGTGATCCGCCGCGGCCCTTCGCGCTGCACCGCCTTCGTTGGCTGGAACCGCAGCACCGACGAGTTTCGTGTCGGGCAATGGCTGAAAGGGCGAATCTACGAGCGCCGCAGCGATATTTCCCCAGACGGCAAGCACCTGATCTACTTCGCGATGAATGGCCGCTGGCAGTCGGAAGCCAAAGGCTCCTGGACCGCGATCTCTCGCGCTCCATGCCTGACGGCGCTTACCTTGCTGGCCAAAGGCGATTGCTGGAATGGTGGTGGCCTGTTTGTCGGCAACGACACCTATTGGCTCAATGACGGTTACGGTCACAAGGTGCTTCGCGACGAGGCTGGCATGCAGTGCTCGCCGGACTATCCCGGCGCTGCGTATTACGGTGGCGAATGCCCCGGCGTCTACTACCTGCGCTTGCAGCGCGATGGCTGGGTCATGACCGCGTACAACGCCGCGGCGCCCGATGGGGTTCGCGCCATTTTCGAGAAGCGCATCAACGATCACTGGACGCTTCGCAAAATTGCGCATGCGACGATCCAGCATGGGGTGGGGCGAGGTTGCTACTACGATACTCACCAGCTGGCCGGCAAGGGAGGTGAATTGTTGGAACGCGACTCCTGGGAGTGGGCCGAAGTCGACGGCGGGCGCGTGGTATGGGCCGCAAACGGATGCCTGCATGCCGGCCGGATGAAGGCGGACGGCATGCATGGGGAAAAGCTGCTGTTCGACTTTTCCACCATTCAGTTCGAGCCTGTCAAGGCTTGCTAGTATTCCTCCACCGCGGATTGCCAAAAAAGCAAACAAGTATTATGGCAGCAGGGCCAAAGTCGTGTCGTACAGCCTGCGGTGCCGCGTATAATGCAAGCGAATTTTTCAACCGGAGAATCGATCAATGTCCATGCATTTCCTGCGCCGCGCCGCCGCCCTGTCCGTGCTGGCCGCCGCTATCGCCATCCCTGCCCAGGCCGACAGTTTCGCGTCGTCCGCCTCGAGCGCAGGATCCGCTTCCTCCGGTAGCATTTCCGACTCCATCGGCGGCTCCAGCAAGAGCTCCAGCGGCGACGACAAGAAAGTGGCCGCCGGCCAGTACCGTGTCATCGAAGTAGCCGAAGCAGCGGGCAAGCCAGGCTCCACCCGCCTGAAGCTGCAAGGCCAGGGCAACGAATTCTTCCTGACCCTGCCGAAAGCCGCCCTGGCTGATCGTGCACTGCCGGCCGGTGCGCTGGTCCAGGTCAGCGAGCGTCCATACGGCTACGAGTTCGCTTACGCCGATACGCGCCAGGCCTTCTTCCTGGCTCTCGACGACGCATGGCAACGCGAACTGCGCTCGCACGCCATCTGATCGCCGCCTGCCTTGCGCTGGGCTGGAATGCCGCAGCGCAGGCGGGAGGCATGATGTTTTGCGACCGTCCGGCGAAAGTGACCGCGGCGGCGCAGGACCACGTGCTGCGTTTTGCAGCCGTGGTGAAGGATGAGCTGGAACGTTCCGGCGCCACGGCTGCCGTGGTCTCGCGCGCGGGCCTGGACCTGGCGCGACTCGGCCTGCGCTATTCGCATGCCGGCCTGGCACTGAAAGCCAGTCCGAACAGCCCATGGTCGGTGCGCCAGCTTTACTACGCTTGCGATGAAAAGCGCCCGCGCATCTTCGACCAGGGCATGGCCGGTTTCGTGCTCGGCGCGGAAGATCCTTCGCAAGGGCACCTTTCCCTGGTGCTGCTGCCGGANGAGCAAGCCAACACGCTGCAAGCGGCTGCGCTGGATGCGCAAACCCCGCTGGCGCTGCTGGCNGGGGAATACAGCGCCAACGCNTATGCCTACAGCACACGCTACCAGAACTGCAACCAGTGGCTGGTGGAACTGATTGCGAGCGCATGGGGCGCATCCGCCCCGCGGCGCGAAGATGCCCAGCACTGGCTGCGTGAACGCGGATACGAAGCGGAGCCGGTGAACGTTGGCCGCACGCTGGTGATCGCCGCACATTTCGTGCCNCTGGTNCATGTGCAGGACCACCCTGACGAAGACCTGCGCGCGCAGACAATGCGCGTCAGCATGCCCTCGTCGATTGAGCATTTTGTTCAACGNGAAGCGCCGCAGGCGCGCCGCATTGAGCTTTGCTATAACTCGAACCACGTCGTGATCCGGCGTGGTTGGGAACCGATGGGCGCAGGCTGCGAGGCGCAGCCTGGCGATGAGGAAATCGCCTTTGAAAACAGTAACTGACAAGGTCATATGAATACGCACATTGCTTCGCTTTACCTGATCTCCGCAGGTGCGCTGGCAATGTCCGCATTCCAGTCCGCCCTGGTAGCGCGCAACAGTTCATATGGGCGGGCATGCCGGGCGTTCGCGGTCATCTGCCTGACCTTTGCTTGCTTCCAGTATGCGAACGTGCAGCAACAGCTGGCGCCCGGACTGGCGGAAGCGATTGCCGCGCACAAATGGGTGAACATCTTTTCGTTGCTGCTGGCGCCGCAATTCTGCTACCTGGTTGCTTCGCTGGATCCGAGCCGGACCGCATTCCGCCTTACCTACGGCATCGCCTTCATATCGGCGGTGCTCGCGGTGGACAATTTCATGATGACCTTCGGCTACCGCTTTTCCGCATTGGCGACCGATGGACCCACGGAACTGCTGCTATGGGGCGGGCAAGCGTTCCTGCTGTACGGCGAGACGACGGCCGCCTATGCGGTCAGCCGCTTGCTGTCGCTGGGTGCGGCGGCATTTGCCGTCGTCTACTGCGTCCGGGTGCAACGCCAGAAGGCACGCTTTTCCAACCGGCTGGTGTGGAGTTCCGCCGCGCTGGTGGTGGTGACGACCGCGCTGGGCGGCGCTACCGACACGGGCATGCTGCGCATGCCTTACCTGAGCGGCTTTGGCTTCCTGTTCCTCGCCGCATCCTACCTGCTGCTGGTCAGGCGCGAAGCGACCCAGCGCCTGACCGAGAAAGCTCGCATCAGCGCTGCACTCGAGCGCGAGCTGGAAAACCACAAGCTGTCCAGCAGGCGCATCGAGCGCGCCCTGACCAATGACGAACTGACCCGGTTGCCGAACCGCGAGGGCGCGCTGGAAAAGCTGCGCACCATGTTCGCCTGGAGCGAGTCGAGCCTGACCAGGACGGCGGTGCTCCTGCTTGACCTGGACCGGCTGGCGATCATCAACGGCACGCGCGGCTACGAGACGGGCAACCAGGTGCTGATCGAGGTGGCGCAGCGCCTGCGCGAGCATTGCGGCAAGCGCAGGCTGGTGGCAAGGCTTGGCAGCGCGCGCTTCGCGGTTGGCATTGCGGGCCATAAGACGCTTGCCGGGATCGAGCGCGAAGTGGAAGGCGTGCTGGCCGCGATCAAGGCGCCATTCTCTGTGGCGGACACCGTATTGAACATGACGTTCAGCGCCGGCGTGGCAATCTATCCGGACCACGCCAATTCGGCGGAAGACCTGCTGGCGTCGGCGGGCCTGGCGCTGCACGAGGCGCGTGACCTGGGGCCGGGCAACCTGCGCGTGTTCCATCCGTCGCTGCAGCAGTCGCTGAGCGAACGCATCGGCCTTGAGAACGAACTGAAGGAAGCACTGGAAAACGGCGAACTGTTCCTGCATTACCAGCCGCAGGTCTGCGCGGTGACTGAACGCGTACTGGGCATGGAGGCCCTGATTCGCTGGCAGCATCCTGAGCTGGGCCTGGTGATGCCGGACAAATTCATTCCGCTGGCCGAGGCGACGGGCACGATTGCGGCGATCGGAGCGTGGGTAATCGAAAGCGCCTGCCAGCAGTTGCAGGATTGGCGGGCGCTGGGCTTCCACGAGGTGCGGATGGCGGTCAACCTGTCGGCGCAGCAGCTGTTGCTAAGCGACCTTGGCGACAATGTGCAGGCGGCTTTGCGGCGCGCCGGCCTGATGGGGGCCGACCTTGAACTCGAAATCACGGAATCGGTCCTGATGCAGGACCCGCAGCGCTCCATCGAGAAACTGGAATCGTTGCGCGACCTGGGGGTACGCCTTTCGATCGACGACTTCGGAACCGGTTATTCCTCGCTCGGTTACCTGAAAATGCTGCCGGTGCATTCCTTCAAGCTCGATCGCAGTTTCGTGCGCGATATCGGCAGCAGCGAGAAGGATCTGGAAATCTGCGCCACCGCTGTCGGCCTGGCACGCAACCTCGGCCTCGAAATAGTGGCCGAAGGGGTGGAGGACGCGGTGCAGGCGGATCAACTGCGGCAGTTGGGCTGCAACCTGCTGCAAGGCTATTATTTTGCGCGCCCGCTTCCGGCGCACGCGGCCACCAACTTCCTGATGGACCAGGTGGCAGCCGCGGCCTGATTGTGCGTGTTCGCGACACTTTTCATAAACAACTCAGCAGCAGATCCTGTATAAAACCAACTCAGTGTGCGCCCGGCAATTTAGTGTTTATAATAAAATAACGTGAATTGCCAGAAAGAAAACTGAGGACGGTATGGATACTCCCATTGCTTCGCTCTACCTTGTCTCCGTGGGAGCGCTAGCAATGTGTGCATTCCAGGCGGCTTTGCTGGCGCGCAGCAGCTCTTATGTGCGGGCTTGCTGGACCTTCGCAGCCATTTGCCTGACGTTCGCGCTGTTCCAGCTGTTTAACGTCCGGCAGCAGCTGGCGCCCACTCTCGCCGCAGCCATTGCGGCGCATAAATGGGTTAACTTCTTCTCGCTCCTGCTGGTGCCGCAGATCTGGTACCTGCTTGCTTCGCTCGATGAGCGCAAGTGGGTGTTCCGGATTGCGTATGGCGTGGCCTGCGTGACGGCCTTGCTGGTGGCGGACAACTTCGCGGCGCCTTTGGGCTACCGCTTTTCCGAACTCAAGGCCGAAGTGCCGGTAGATCTGTGGTGGGGTGAGCGCGCCTTCCTGCTGGCCGGCGAGACGACGCCGGCCTATGCCGTCAACCGCCTGCTGTCGCTGGGCGCGGCGGCCTATGCCGCCACCTTCTGCATCCGCGTCCGGCGCCGGCGAGCGCGCTTCTCCAATCGCCTGGTATGGATCTCGGTGGCGCTGATTATCGTCACGACCGCCCTTGGCGGCGCCAGCGATGCCGGCTGGCTGGAGCTGCCGTACCTGAGCGGCTTCGGCTTCCTGTTCCTCGCTGCGTCCTACCTGCTGCTGGTGCGGCGCGAAGCAACCCAGCGCATGAACGAAAAAGTCCGCATCAGCGCTGCGCTGGAACGCGAAGTGGAGAGCCATAAGCGCGCCAGCCTGCGCTTCGAACACGCGTTGACCAACGATGCGCTGACGCGCTTGCCGAACCGCGTGGGTGCGCTGGAAAAGCTGCATGCCATGTTCATCCAGAGCGAATCGAACCTGACGAAGATGGGGGTGCTGCTGCTTGACCTGGACCGGCTGGCAATCATTAACGGCACGCGCGGCTACGAGGCCGGCAACCAGCTGCTGGTCGAGGTGGCGCAGCGCCTGCGGCAGCATTGCGGCGAAGGCAGCCTGGTGGCGCGCCTGGGCAGCGCGCGTTTCGTGATCGGCATGGCGGGCCACAAGACCTGGGACGGCATCGAAGGCGAGATGGAAGCGATACTGGCGGCGGTCAAGCCGCCATTCTCGATTCCGGGAACAGTATTGAACATGACGTTCAGCGCCGGGGTGGCAGTGTATCCCGACCATGCCTCGTCGGCGGAAGACTTGCTGGCGTCGGCGGCGCTGGCGCTGCACCAGGCCCGCGATGCCGGGCCGGGCAACCTGCGCGTGTTCCATCCTTCGCTGCAGCAGTCGCTGAGCGAGCGCATCGGGCTGGAAAACGAGTTGAAGGAGGCACTGGAAAAAGAGCAGTTCATGCTGCACTACCAGCCGCAGGTGTGCGCGGCCTCCGGGCGCATCGTGTGCATGGAAGCGCTGATCCGCTGGCAGCATCCTTCGCAGGGCCTGGTGATGCCGGATAAATTCATCCCGCTGGCCGAAGCCACCGGCGCGATTGCCGCCATCGGCTCGTGGGTGATCGATGCCGCCTGCCGGCAATTGGCAAGCTGGCGTGAAAACGGTTTCACCGAGGTCCGCGTGGCAGTCAACCTGTCGGCGCAGCAGTTGCTGTTGTCCGACCTCGGCGATACCGTGCAGGCTGCCCTGCAGCGCGCCGGCCTGCAGGGCGCAGACCTCGAACTGGAAATCACTGAATCGGTGCTGATGCAGGACCCGCAACGCTCCATCGAAAGGCTGGAGGCCTTGCGCAGCCTGGGCGTGCGCCTGTCGATCGACGATTTCGGCACCGGCTATTCTTCACTCGGCTACCTGAAACTGCTGCCGGTGCACGCCTTCAAGCTCGATCGCAGCTTTGTGCGCGATATCGGCAAGTCCGCCAAAGACCAGGAAATCTGCGCCACTGCAGTTGGCCTGGCGCGCAACCTCGGCCTCGAACTGGTGGCGGAAGGCGTGGAAGATGCGAGCCAGGCCGCGCAGCTGCGCATGCTGGGTTGCCATTACCTGCAAGGCTATTATTTCTCGCGGCCGATGGCTGCCTACGCGGCGACCGCCTTCCTGGCCAACGAAAGGAAGGTGGCGTGATCCGGCTTTATCTTCCAGTCACTCCCAGTGCCAGGACTGGCCCCAGCTTTCCTGGTAATCCCACAGGTGCAAGTCCTGTCCGTCGAATGAGCCCCACCAGGCGTCCTTGACGTCGACCGCCTTGCCTGGAGCATGGGCTGGACGCAGGGTCTGGCCGGACCAGGCGAAGCGCTGGTTGGCCTTGTCGTTGCAGTCCCAGACCACCAGCCTGGCGCCATTGCCGGTGCCGAAGGCGTAGACGTCGACGCATTTGTCGGGATTGTTCTTGCTGCGCAGCAGGCCGTCCGGGTCCTGGTACCACAGTTGCGTGACCTGGCCCTGGCAGCTCCAGTGATGGACCGGCGTGCCGTTGGACATATTGTTGCCCTCGATGTCCATGCACTTGCCGCGGCCATCGACCAGCTTGCGGAACACGTAGGCGCTGCCCGGCTTGACGCTCGCGGTCACCCCCGTGCCGGTGATTGAACCGTCCGATACCAGCCGGATGCGCGCGCTGTCGCCGCTGACCATGAAGCTGGTGGCGATGGCGCCGGACAGCGATTTCACCAGCGCCCCATTGCGGTCATACACGTGGATGAAGTCCCGGTTCGCATCGGTGCCGCCATTGAGGTAGACCTTCAGCGCGGCCGCGCCTGGAATAGTCAGCCACTGCGAGCGGTCTTCGTTGTTGCCGTAGGCCCCGCTGCTCCAGGATGTGGCAAGCGCTTCGATGCTGATGCTGGCGCCGCCGGACGTGCCGGCGCCGTCGCTCACCAGTTGCGCGATGACGGCGTTGTCGGCCACGACCAGGGAATGGGCCAGCGCGCCGCTGAAGGCTTGCAGCAGGCGGCGGTTGCTGTCGTAGAGGCGCAGCACGTCGCCGGCGCCAAGCGAGCCGCTGATATTGACGCGCACCGCACCTGCGCCCGGCAGGCGCAAGGTTTGCGCGCGGTCTTCGTTGTTGCCATAGGCGCCGGTGTCCCAGCGGGTTGGCGCATCGTCATACTTTTCCCATTTGCCTTCTTCCGCCTGGTCCGAGTAATTGAGCCAGACTGG